>OBLU010005125.1_pt1 | contig 11782 bp, 10 predicted proteins | sample 1518681 | NCBI WGS metagenome assembly OBLU01 (sample SAMEA3539304, study PRJEB22396) | soil metagenome | biome: tundra; feature: field; material: soil | place: USA | collected 2010-05 | depth 0.15 m
CACACCATTGGCAGATCCACGGACGAACCAGGCGCGGGGTTTTGCCTCCGGTCACGATCCTGGTGGTTAATTCGCGACATGCCGGGCGGGTTCGGCGTTCCTGGCCACGCTGGGACTGATGATCTGGCCTGCGGCCGTTCTTCCCCCTTCGTCACGGCTGCAGAATCGGGTATGTCATGTCCATGCAGCCACAGCCGTGGCCGGAGCCGGCTCCGGAGATCGCGGCGGCGATGCGTCGTAAGTACGCCAAGCGCAAGGCCCCGCTGGCGGTGACGGTCCGCGATCGTCTGGGTGAGTGGCTGCATGATGAGGATTTCGCTGCGGCGTTCGGGGTCCGGGGCCGGCCGGGCTGGTCACCGGCACGGCTGGCGTTGATCACGGTGTTGCAGATGGCGGAGAATCTCGATGATCGCGGGGCGGCCGAGGCGGTGGCCGACCGGTTGTCGTGGCAGTACGCCCTGGGGCTGGGCCTGGACGACGAGGGCTTTGACCACACGGTGCTCAGTGAGTTCCGGTCGCGGGTGGTGGCCCACGGCCTGGAAGAACACGTGCTGGATGCGTTGCTGGAACGCCTGGCCTCAGAGCACCTGGTCGCGGCCGGCGGCAAGCAGCGTACCGATTCCACCCATGTGATCTCGGCGGTCCGCGACCTCAACAGTGTGGAGCTGATCGGGGAGTCGGTGCGCGCCTGCCTGGAGGCGGTGGCCGCGGCGGCACCGGACTGGCTCGCCGCGGCGGTGTGCGTTGCTGACTTCTCCCGCCGGTATGGATCGCGGGCGGGCACCTGGCGGCTGCCGGCTACCAAGACCAAGCGTGATGAGCTGGCCGTCGCCTATGCGGCCGACGGGTACCGGCTGGTGGAGGCCTGCTATGGGGAATCGGCGCCGGGCTGGCTGCGGGACCTGCCGGCCGTGCAGGTCTTGCGGGTCGTGCTGGTGCAGAACTACACCCGGGCCATTACCGGCGGGCGGGAGGTGGTCAGGCGGCGGCGTGCCGGATCCGAGGGCGGAGACGGGGTGCCGCCCGGGCATGTGAAGATCGCCTCTCCCTATGACACCGATGCCCGCTGGAGCGTCAAGCGTGACACCTTCTGGTGCGGGTACAAGCTGCACATCACCGAGACCTGCGACGACGCCCGGCAGGGATGTGACTGCGAGACCGCCAGCGGGACGCAGGAGGCCGCGCCACGATCCGGGCACCGAGGTGAGCGCCCCAACCTGATCACGAATGCAGCCACCACAGCCGCCACGGTGCCCGGCAACCAGATGACCGGGCCCATCCATGAGGTTCTGCAGGCCAGGGGGCTGACACCGGGCCGGCACTATCTGGACTCCGGTTACCCCTCGGCCAGTCTGGTAGTTTCCAGCCTGCACGAATTCGGCATCGTGCTCGTCACCCCGCTGCTGGCCGGCACATCACCCCAGGCCCGCGCCGGAAGGGGATACGACCGCCCGGCGTTCACCACCGGCTACGGCACCGAGGCTGCCACCTGCCCGCAAGGCCAGCTCAGCGCATCATGGAGCCCTGCCGCCCAGCGCGGCACGACTGCGATCGTGGTCACCTTCGATACCGCAACCTGCGCCCCCTGCCCCGTCCGCGAGCTGTGCACCACCTCTAAACGCAACCGGCGCCAGCTGACCATCTGGCCCCGCGAGGTCCACCAGGCCCAGGCCGAAGGCCGGGCCACGCAAACCAGCAAAGACTTCCAGGCCGGCTACGCCCGGCGCGCCGGCGTCGAAGGAACCATGCGGCAAACCGTTGCCGTCTGCGGATCCCGCCGTGCCCGCTACCGCGGCCTGCCCAAGACCCGCCTCGAGCACATCTACTCCGCGACCGCCCTCAACCTCATCCGCCTCGACGCCTACTGGAACCACCAGCCCCTCGACCGGCGACGAACAAGCCACCTCGCCCGCCTCGAACTGGCCCTGGCCGCATGAACACGAATTAACCACCAGGATCGCCGCCCTCGCCAAAACCACCCACGACACCCCAGACCCCAGCCTGCTAGACCGCCTCCCGATGCTTGGTGACCTGGTCACCGAAGCACCTATCAGGCTCCAGCGCCGCCTCTACGAAGCGTTTGACCTGCAACTGCTCTACAACAAGCACATGCACCAGGTCACCATCTGGGCAACCATCACCCCGTCCACGCCCGGCACCCTCGCCGCTATCATTGCTGACAGCGACGACGGCCACCCCGCCGGGAGCAGCCCGCCAGCCGACCCTGTCACCGGCACCAGTCACCCGGAATTTTCGGATCCCCTACCCGCCCCTATGAGGCTGTCGCACAACCCTGTCCAGCCTTTCGGCAGGAGGCCCCAGTGGAGCGTGGACCCCATTTTGTGGGCCAGTGGGGCGGCAGAGTGGAGATCATCGACCGAACACGCCGCACAAAATGAGCTTGACTTTTCAAGATCGCGAGTTGTGCAACAGCCTCCTATGTGGCGCGGATCCTCCGTGATCATGAAAGCCAGGCCCCGGCCCAGCCGTCTCGCCGCACGGAACCTGGGGCGATGGCGGAGCGTTGACCTAATGTGCCGCTGAGCCGTGTGCCGCTGAGCCGCGCCGACGGTGCCATCGTGCCAGGTCGCGCGGATCCATGGTGAGCGGCCTGCGCGGCCGGGTCAGGCGATTCCTGCAGAAGCCGGGCACCGCCGACCTGAGCCGCTACCGAGCTCTCCTGCCCGAGATCGCGGAACGGGAGCAGCGCGTCGCCGTCTTGACCGACCGCGAGCTCACCGCGGCGGCGGCAGAGTTCGCCGCGGCCGCGGCCGGGCTCACCCCGCCAGCGGACCGGGCGGCCGGCGGTGCGGACATCTGCGCGCTGGGCCGCGAGGCCGCCCGGCGGGCGCTGGGCGAGCGGCCCTACGATGTCCAGCTTCTCGGCACCCTGGCCATGCTGGCCGGGCAGGTGGCCGAGATGGCCACCGGTGAGGGGAAAACCCTGGCCGGCGCGCTGGCCGCCGCCGGGTACGCGCTGCGCGGCCGGTCGGTGCAGGTCATGTCGGTCAACGACTACCTCGCCCGGCGGGACGCCGAGTGGATGGGCCCGCTCTACGATCTGCTCGGAGTGAGCGTTGGCTGGATCGGCCAGGCGTCGACTCCCGAGCAGCGCCGTCGCAGCTACGCCGCGCAGGTCAGCTACGCGTCGGTGAGCGAGATCGGCTTCGACGTGCTCCGCGACCGGTTCGTTACCGACCCGGCCGATCTGGTCGCGGGCGACCCGGACGTGGTCCTGATCGACGAGGCGGACTCGGTCCTGGTGGACGAGGCGATGGTTCCGCTGGTGCTGGCGGGCGCGGCGGAGCAGGGGGACCCGGACCGGGAGATGGCGGAACTCGTCCGGGGGCTGCGTCGCGGCGTGGACTACGAGGTCGACGAGGACGGCCGTACCGTGCACCTCACAGCCACCGGGGCGCGGAACGCCGAACGAGCGCTGAGCGGGATCAACCTCTACACCTCGGAGCACGTTGACACGCTCACCCGGGTCAACGTCGCGCTGCACGCGCACGCCCTGCTCCGGCGCGATGTCGACTACATCGTGGCCGCCGGCCGGATCCACCTCGTCAGCGAATCCCGCGGCCGGGTGGCCAGGCTGCAGCGCTGGCCGGACGGCCTGCATGCGGCGGTCGAGGCCAAGGAGGGGCTGACCGCCAGCGAGAGCGGCGAGGTCCTGGACAGCCTCACCATCCAGTCCCTGGTCGGGCGATATCCGACGGTCTGCGGTATGACCGGTACCGCGGTGCCGGTGGGCGAGCAGCTTCGTGAGTTCTACGGGCTCGAGATCGCGGTGATCCCGCCGAACCGGCCCTGCGTGCGCGAGGACGAGCCGGACCGGCTGTACCTGACGGTCGAGGCGAAAGAGGAGGCGGTTGTCGACCAGGTGGTCGCGTCGCACGCCACGGGGCGGCCGATCCTGCTTGGCACCCTTGACGTGGCGGAATCCGAGCGGCTGGCCCGCAAGCTCGGCGGGGTCGGCCTGACCTGCACCGTCCTGAACGCCAAGAACGACGCCGAGGAGGCTGCGATCGTCGCCGAGGCGGGCGCCCTGCGCGCGATCACGGTATCGACTCAGATGGCCGGCCGCGGCACCGATATCCGGCTCGGCGGCACCGCGGGCGAGCCCGGTCCGGTCGCAGAACTCGGCGGGCTGCAGGTGATCGGCACCGGCCGGCACGCGAGCAGCCGCCTGGACCAGCAACTGCGCGGGCGAGCCGGGCGCCAGGGCGACCCCGGTGGATCGGTCCTTTTCACCAGCCTGGACGACGCGCTGGTGATCCAGTATGCCCCGGAGGGGGCGCCGCCAGCGCCGATCGGGGCGGGTGGCCGGATCCATGACCCCGGGCCGCAGGCCACGGTGGACCATGCCCAGCGGGTAGCCGAGGGTGTCGGCCTGGAGATCCACCGGAACACCTGGCGCTACACCAAGCCCGTCGAAGATCAGCGCCGGATCGTCATGGAGCAGCGGGAGAGGGTGCTGCGGACCGACGCGGCGCTGCGGGCTCTGGCCAGCAGCGCGCCCGAGCGCGTGGCGGAACTGAGCGCCAGCTGGGACGAAGAGGTTCTCGTGCGCGCCGCGCGGCAGATCACCTTGTGGCACCTCGACCGGTGCTGGGCGGAGCACCTGGCCCGGGTGGCCGACGTCCGTGAGGGCATCCACCTGCGGGCGCTCGGCCGCGGCCTCGGCCCGCTGGATGAGTTCTACAAGGAGCTGACCCGCCTTTTCGTGCCCGTGCTCGGGGAGGTCGCCACCCGGTCGGCCGAATCCTTCCGGGCCGTGGCGATCACTGCGGAGGGAGCGGATCTCGAGGCGGCCGGGCTGAAGCGGCCCACCGCGACCTGGACCTACCTGGTGCAGGACAACCCGTTCGGCACGGACCTCGACCGGGCGATCCGCGGCCTTGGGCGCCTGCTGCGCAAGGCGCCGAGGACAGGCTCCTGAGCCAGCGGCAGCCCAGCCCGCCCGGCCGGGCCTGGCCGGCCGCGGCGTGCCCGGCCGTCCCGGTCAGCTGGTGTGGCAGTGTTGGAGGACGCCGCGACACTGAGCCGGGAGATGACGCGTATGGATACGCCGCACGTGTGGGTAGCCAGGGCCGACGGCAGCGACATCGTCCGCGCCGAGTCGATCGTGGGGGTGGGCGTTGATCTGCACGGAAACATCACGGCGCGGGTAGCTGGCGGAGACGGGGCATCGGTGACGCTCGTGGCGTCCGGCACGAAGCACGTTCCGGACGGCTTTCACCGCGAGCTGATCCGGATTCTGGCTGAACTGTCCGACGCTGCCGGAGCCTTCATCGTGCGGCCGGTCTTTGACGAGCCGCACGGCTGGCGATGGGTCAACGAGCCGCTGTAGCGACGCGGCGGCCCTCAGCCGCGCTCAGGCCGCGGCCGCGCTGCTGGCAGCGAGGGATGAGCGGGTGATTTCCACGGCGCTGCGGCACAACTCGTGGCCGCCCAGGAAGCCGTGGACAAGCTGCCCGTAGTCCCGCTCGCCCTGGGTGAGCAGAACACTGTCCCCGCATCCGCCGCATCGAAGGAGTGTCGCGTCGACGAGCCCGCGGACGGTCCGGAACGCACCGATACCAGCGCGCGCTGACTGCACTGCAGGGGGCATGAAGGCAGGAGGCATGGCTGCACGCTATACCAGCATCAGAAAACAAGCAATCTATTTCTAGAATCTGATACACTACCGAGTGTGCCGAAGTGGACATTCTTGACCAACCATGCACAGGTGCTGCTGTGCGTCGCGGGCGACCCGGCCGCGCGACTGCGCGATATCGCGGTGAGCGCGGGCATCACGGAACGCAGTGCCTATGGCATCATCAGCGACCTCACCGAGGCCGGCTACGTCGTCAAGCACAAGGACGGCCGGCGCAACAAATACCAGATCCAGGCCCATCTTCCGCTGCCGGAAGCCGCCATCCGGGAACGTACTGTCGGGGAACTTCTGAACCTCCTCGTAGGCACTGAAACCGGACTCCAGGAAACCGCTGAGTCGCACCGCTGAGGCCAGTGCGGCGATACCCGGAGCGCCCGCTTGCACCATGGTGCTAAAGTTGGCTTTGGTTGTAGTCGAAATTCGTGTACGTGTTACAGCGCCTGCGGAATTCTGACGGCGGGCGTCGTGGATGCTCAAGTCCAGCCTTTGAAAGGCGGGCGGTCGCAACAGCCCGGGACACACGTCCGTGCGTCTCGAAGATCGTCGTAGCAGGAGAAAGTACATGGCTCAGGGCACCGTGAAGTGGTTCAACGCCGACAAGGGGTACGGCTTCATCGCCCCGGACGACGGCACAGCCGACGTCTTCGTTCACCACTCCGCCATCCAGACTGACGGATTCCGCAGTCTGTCGGAGAACCAGCGGGTCGAGTTCACCGCCGGCCAGGGCCCGAAGGGGCCGCAGGCCGAACAGGTTCGCCCAGTCTGACCAGTCCGCCCACCCGGGCACATCGTGCCCGGGTGGGCGACTGCAGGTGGCACGGTTCTTGCCAAAAAATAACGCGTCTGCATTCCCTGGTGGCTCACCCTATGCACCGGCCACTGCGGCGGGTAATCTAAAGGAAGTTGCTCCGGACCCCGGCGGCATCCGCGAAGTTGAGCGGGTGCGTAGGGCCCGGAGTTTTTTCATGCACTGAAGCTGCCAGCACTGACTGGTACCAGCGTTGTGAGAAAAGAAGGGTTAAAAGCCGCACGACGACCGTTTTCCATCTCGGCAGTAAAGGGATCACTATGCCTGCTTCGCGCACGCCCGCCGACTATGACGGCACGCAGCCGTTCCCGGGCAGCGACGCTGCGCCCCGCACCACCCCAGGGCGGGTGCAGGCGGGCGTGACCCTGGCGATCGTCCTGGCGCCGTTCGCCGGCCTGGTCGCCGCCGTCTACCTGGCGTGGGGTCACGGCGTCGGCCTCGCGGACGTCCTGCTCGCGCTCGCCTTCTACGCGATCACGGGGCTCGGCGTGACGGTCGGTTTCCACCGGCTGCTGACGCACCGGGCCTTCACCGCCGTCCCGGCGCTCCGGGTGACGCTCGCCATCATGGCCTCCATGGCTTTCGAGGGCGATGTCATCGGCTGGGTGGCCGCGCACCGCCGTCATCACGCCTTCACCGACCGGCCGGGCGACCCGCATTCCCCCTACCGGTACGGGACCAGCCTGACCGGGCAGCTGCGCGGGCTGGCCGATGCCCACGTGGGCTGGCTGCTGCGCAACGACCCCACCCCGCCTGCGCGGTACGCCCCGGACATCATGGCCGACCCCGCCATGCGGGTGATCTCCAGGGCCTTCCCCGCCCTGTGCGTTCTCTCGCTGGCGCTGCCGTTCGCCGCGGGGTGGGCGATCGGCGGTACCTGGCACGCGGCTGTGGCCGCCCTGCTGTGGGCGGGGCTTGTCCGCATCGCCCTGCTTCAGCACGTCACGTGGAGCGTCAACTCTCTGTGCCACGTGTTCGGGAGCCGTCCCTTCATCACCCGCAGCCACGATCGCGCCACCAATCTGTGGCCGCTCGCCCTGTTGTCATTCGGCGAGAGCTGGCACAACATGCACCATTCCGACCCGGCCTGCGCCCGGCACGGCGCCGATCCCGGTCAGGTTGACATCTCTGCCGAGGTCATCCGGATCTTCGAGCACTGGGGCTGGGTCAGCGACGTGCACTGGCCGACCGCCGACCGCCTCGACAAGCATCGCCGTAGCCAGGACCCTGATCAGCCAGCACGGGACGAGCCAGAGCGGGACGAGCCAGCACGGGACGAGCCAGCAGAGCACCAGCCGCAGCGGGCCCTCCAGTCGGCCGGACGCTGAGCCGGACCCGCCGCGGGCACCGGCCGCGCCAATGCCAGCAAGACGGTCCGCCCGCATCTGGAACCTCGTGGCCGCAGCCGCCGCTAGCCGGGGCGAGGCCGTGTCCGCCGTGGACGTGTGCGCGGCATCCCTGGCACCGGTGGAGGTCACCGGGGCGGGCCTGACGGCCGCGGTACGGGCGGGGTCAGGTCATCTAATGTGCGCGACCGATGAGCTCAGCGAGCGGCTCGCCGAGCTCCAGCTGACCCTCGGCGAAGGGCCGACCCCCGATGCGGCCGCTGCCGCCGGGCCAGTGCTCTCCTCAGACCTGGCCGGCGCCGACGTCGAGATCCGCTGGCTCAGTTTCGCGCCCGCGGCCCGCCAGGTCGGCGCCTCGGCGATCTTCGCGTTCCCGCTGCACATTGGGGCGATCCGGGTCGGGGTGCTTGAAATGTACCGAAGGGAGCCCGGTCCGCTGAGCGCTGATCAGCTGGGTGATGCCCTGGTGTTCGCCGATACGGCGGCGGTGTTGCTGCTGGAGAGCAAGGACTGGGCCCGGGGAGCTGCCGGGCCGGTGGCCGGTGCCAGTGGGCAGCCCCCGTATCTCGCGCTGCACCGCGCTGAGATCGACCAGGCCACCGGGATGCTCACCGAGCAACTCGGGGTCGGCATCGAGGAGGCATTCGTGCGGCTGCGCGCGTACGCTTATGCTGGTGACCGGCGGCTAACCGAGGTGGCCCGTGACATCGTTGCTCGTCGGCTGCGACTGGGGCGCGACCCGGACGTGCCCGTGGACGATCCGAGATGAACAGCCAATGACCGTGAACGTGCAGTTTGGTTCCTACCGCTGCAGCCTTCCATGATTCTGAGCAGGTGAGCGTGTGGACGGACAACTGCTGTCGGACACATTCGTCGAACTGGCCGACACCATGGTCGCCGACTTCGACGTCATCGATTTCCTGCATATGCTCACCGACCGCAGCGTGCAACTTCTGGACGTGTCCGCGGCAGGCCTGCTGCTAGCTGACCCGCGCGGGGAGTTGCGCGTAGTGGCGGCGTCCAGCGAACGGGCGCGGCTGCTGGAACTGTTCCAGATCCAGAACGACCAGGGCCCCTGCCTGGACTGCTTCCGCACCGGGAAGCCCGTCGCGGTGGCCGACCTGAGAACTGCGGCGCGGCGCTGGCCGCGTTTTGTCCCGGCGGCCCAGGAGGCGGGGTTCGCCTCGGTGCAGGCTTTGCCGATGCGGTTGCGTGAGCAGACCATCGGCGCGCTGAACCTCTTCCGTGCCGCCCCGGGGACTTTCGAGCAGGCGGACATACGGATCGCCCAGGCGCTGGCCGACGTCGCCACCATCAGCCTGCTCAACGAGCGCAGCATGCGCCGCAGCGAAACCCTCAACGAGCAGCTGCAGACCGCCCTGAACAGCCGGGTCACCATTGAGCAGGCCAAGGGCAAGCTCGCGGAGCGCCTGCACCTCGACATGGACCAGGCGTTCAACGTGCTGCGACGGTATGCACGAACCCGCAACATCAGGCTGTCTGACCTGGCCCGGGCCTTCGTGGACGGCTCAGAGACCTTCCCCGGGCTCATCGAGCCGCCGCCCAGCCACCAGAGGACCGGCTGACGCCAGCCGGCCGACCGTATTGAGGTAGCGGAGGGCCTGGGCGTAGGAGCCCACCAGGCTGGTCTCGCAGTACGGCAGTTCCTGCTGCTGGCAGAAGGCGGCGACCAGGCCCTGCGCGTGCCGCAGGTTGGGCCGGGGCATGGAGGGGAACAAGTGGTGCTCGATCTGGTAGTTCAGGCCGCCGAGCGCGAAGTCGGTGAGCCAGCCGCCGTGCACGTTGCGGGAGGTGAGTACCTGGCGCCGCAGGAAGTCGGTCCGGTCGTCGGCGTCCAGGATGGGCATGCCCTTGTGATTGGGCGCGAATGAGGAGCCCAGGTACAGGCCGAACAGGCCCTGCTGCACCAGGATGAACACCACCGCCTTGACCGGCGAGAGCACCAGGAACACCACGGTGAGGTAGCCCGCGACATGGATCGTGAGCAGCGCCACCTCCCAGACCCGGTAGCGGGCGGCGCGGCTGGTCAGCGCGCGGATGCTGGACGCGTGCAGGCTGACCGCTTCCAGCAGCAGCATCGGGAAGAACAGGTATGCCTGGAGGCGGAACACCAGCCGGGTCAGGCCTCTGCTGGTGCCCGCCTGCGCGGTCGTGAAGGCGAGCGCGCTGATCATGATGTCGGGGTCCGCGCCTTCGGTGTTCGGGTGGGCGTGGTGCCGGTTGTGCTTGCTGACCCACCAGCCGTAGCTCAGGCCGATACCGAGGTTGCCGAGCAGGATGCCAAGGACGTAGTTGGCCGGCCGGGAGCCGAAGATCTGCCTGTGCCCGGCGTCGTGGCCAAGGAAGCCGACCTGAGTGAACATGACGGCCAGGAACGCGGCCACCGCGAGCTGCCACCATGAGTTGCCCACCAGCACGAAGGCGGTCCAGCCGGCCGCCAGCAGCGCCGCGATGATGGCGATCTTCCAGATGTAGTGCCTCGGGCGGCGCTCGAGCAGCCCCGCGTGCTTGATCTGCCGGGACAGTTGCGCGTATTCGCTGCCGCGTTGTGCCTCGGGAGCGGCGGCGGACGCGGACGAGGCGGAAACGGGGGGCGTTGCCGGGGCCGCTTGCCGGTGCTGCCGGATCACAGCAGTGCCTGTTTCGGTGGGTCGCATCGCGGACTCCTGGGCAGTACGTGGTGGCCGGACTTGTGGTGTACCGCCGGGGTCTGGAGCGGACTGGCTCGGCGCTGCGATCCGGATCGGGAAGCGCCGACGGGCTCGGGCAGGCCTGGTTTGAGGTTACCTGGACCCCCGGCTCACGGCGACTACGCCAGGGCAACGTGCAGGCGAACATCGCCGCAGAGCCAAGATCGTCAGGCTCACGGGGCACCAGAGGAGGAACATTGGTAACGGGAGCGCGCGTGCTGGCTGCCCGTTAGGACCTATCATCAGCCCATGTGGCCGGGGGGTTACATTGCGCGGCGCTGGGCCGCTGTGGCCGTCGCGAGCGCCGCGGACGGCCCCGCGATGACGACCCTGAAGTGGGTTTCGGCGCGGACGGCAGCCACGGTCCGCTGCATAGCGATCGGATACATCGCCGTGCAGGTGATCATCTGGCACTCGTTTTACGCGGCCGATCCGTGGCGTCTCGTGGGGCCCGCCGTCGCGGTCGTGTGGGCCAGCGCGGTGGTGGCGTACCTGCGCTACCGCCAGCCGGCCTGGCCGCTCGCCGTCCTCGACTCAGGCGTTCATGTGGCGCTCGCGCTCACCATCTGGTGGTGCGTGCCGCCAGCAATGCACGGCGACGCGGCCAACTGGCTGTACATCCTGATGGCCGGCCAGATCCTCCTCCCCGCCTGGTTCGCGCCCACCGCGGTATTCGTGCCGCTGGCCCTCGCATCGGCGGCGTCCTACTGGGCGGGTGCCGGTATCTCCCGGGGGGCGGCCGTCGGGGGCAGCTCACCCGTTGCGGAAGGGGCCTTGCTGCTCGCGCTCGCCGCCGTGGCCTGGTCCGCCCGCTGGACGCTCTACCGCTGGGGCAGCGGGGCGGACGTCGCCCTCGCCCGGGCGGACCGGGACTCCCGCGAGCAGTACGTCGTCCTGTCCAGGAATATCGAGCGCCGCGAGCACGAGCGGCTGCTGCACGACACGGTGCTCAACACCCTCACGGCTCTCGCCCGGGCCGACGGCGGCGACGTGGCTGAGGTGGTGGGCCGATGCCGGCACGACATCACGCTGATGGAGTACGCGCTCACCGATCCCGGTGACCCGGACAGTGCGGCCGGGCGGCCGTACGGCGGCCTGCTCGCCGGCATCGAGGCAGTCGCCAGCGAGATGCGCGCCCGGGGCCTGGACGTGCACGTCCAGGTCGCGGGCGGTGCTCCGGCGGCGGCTGGGGGGCCGGGCGGGACTGGCTCAGATCGGAAGAGCGTCGTGTAGGGAAAGAGGGTAGATCTCGGTGGTC
>OBLU010005127.1_pt1 | contig 11782 bp, 11 predicted proteins | sample 1518681 | NCBI WGS metagenome assembly OBLU01 (sample SAMEA3539304, study PRJEB22396) | soil metagenome | biome: tundra; feature: field; material: soil | place: USA | collected 2010-05 | depth 0.15 m
AAACCTTGATCAATCTCCAAAGCGTGGCGACACCCGGTCTATATCGAATCACCGGCGCCGGTCGGCACCTGGTCGATGTTGGAAAACTCCCCTGTGCTTCGGTTGAGTCGTTCCTGTTTAGCGACGAAGCCCACGGACTAGCCCTATGCCTCAAGAGCGCCGCTGCATCGTCGGCCCACTTGGTGCAAACCTCCAACGGCGGAGCCAGTTGGCATCGAGTGCTCGCGCCCTAGATTCCCGGCGTCCAGGTGCTCAAAATGAGACGATCCGGCGGGGTCGAAAAAAATGTCCGGATGGGATGCGCTTGACCTTTAGCCCCAAATCGTCAGTGACTGCCAGTGATTAGGCATTCGAATTTTGTACGTCCAAATAATTAACTCCGCGGGAAATAATGAGCGAATCCCGATTAATCGAGCGGCACCGCCGCATCACCTCGTGTGGGCGCGGCTACGAATCGCCAGCGTCGAGCACCAAATCAAAGACCGCCGAGCCATTATTCATGTCGACAATCAGACTTTCGCGTACGCCGAACACCGCGTCTTGACGCAAATTCGGTGAATCGGCATCGAAAGCATGGGTGATTAGGGTTTTAAACCCCGGGCAGCTGACCATGAAGTGCGTGTGTGCGGGCCGCCAGGCGTGACGTCCCGAAGCTCGAAGCATGTGGCCCACGGGACCGTCCATCGGTATCTGGTAGTCCACGGGACGGGTGGTGAGGATCTCAAATTGACCGTCCCGACCGGTTTCAAAGACGCCGCGATAACTAAGCGGAGGACTCTCGGGGTCTTGGACGTCGTACAAGCCGTTCGGCGCCACCTGCCACACGTCGAGCCGAGCGTGATCAAGAGGATTTCCGGCGGGGTCGCGGACGGTGCCCGAAAAGACTAAGGGTTCACCGCCATTGCTCTCGCGCGCAATCGAAGCGCCCATGGCCATCTCCGCTGCTCCAGCGACGTAAAAGGGTCCAAAAACCGTGGAATCAGTCGCCGCGTCCGACGCTGACTGATTCAACATCTCCACCAGCATCGACACGCCCAGGGTGTCCGAAAGCAGAATGAACTCCTGGCGAACATCGTCACACGTTTGGCCGGTGGCCGTCAGAAACTCTATGCCGGCCATCCACTCTTCGCGGGTCAGTTTGGTCTCTTCCACGAAGGCGTAGAGATGCTTAATCGCCGAACGCAAGATCTCCACCAGCCGGGGATCCATCCCTTCGTTGAAACTGGCCTGTACCTCCGCTAGGTGAGCTTGGGCTGTCATCTTTATCGTCACGAGTCTTCCTTTCCAGCGATTCAGTGAACGTCGAGGTCCACAGCAATGCTTTGGCCCGCGCCGACGAACACGGTGGCCCGTCCCCAGCCGCTGCGGCGTTTAAGTTCGTGCGCCGCGGTGGTCGACGTCCTGGCGCCCGAAGCGCCAATGAGAGGTCCTACGGCAATCACTGCGCCACGGGATTCACGAACTGTAGATCATCGTCGTGCCAACATTGCAGACAGACTAGAGCCTGCGCTTCACTTAGCGATTTGGTTGAGCTCTACGAAATAAGTTCACGATGCTCACCATCGAGATCGGGCGATCCTAAGAAAAAACAAGTATGCCGATCTGGCAATGTCCGCCGTTACAGCTGGCGATAGCGGGGCACGTAGCCGCCCGAGCCCAGCGACATGGAGTCTTCCGTGTCCATGGATTCATCCACTCCGCCGATCACCTGGGTCACCCAGTCGAGCCGGTCGGTCAGAATACGCGTCACGCCACCTTCGAGGGTGGATGACGAGATAGCGCAACTTGAGCAAGCACCCTGTAATTGCACCTCAACCACACCGGTTTCGACGTCAGCACGCACCAACACCAAATCACCGCCATCGGCCTGCACGGAGGGACGCATGAGGTCCAAGAGGGCGTTCAACGCCTTGAGCCGGGTTTGACGTTCTTGGTCCGTGAGTTCTGGCACTCCTACAGTTTGCCGTGAAAATCGTGCACCGTGACCTCGAGCCGGCCGCTTTACGCGGAAATTGGTGGTGGCCACTGACCAGACAGCGGACTCGGCCTCGATACAGAGTGGCCCTCAGAGACCTTGGGTTCGTGTCGAGCAGCCACTTCTTCCTCCGGGTAGCACGCGTTGGAAGCGCATCGCAGATTTGAGCCAACTCGGCGGCGGGCGTTTCGCTCTTTTGAACCTCTAAAACAAGTTTCTCGCGAAAGTCCAACTTGAATTTGCTCCTACTACCGCGACCTTGCCCCTAGCCGACGCGGAGTACCGAAACCAAAAGACATTCTCCAGCTTCACGGTCCGCCTAATCTCATCCACCCAGCGTTACATCTTGGTGCTGGTACCAATCCAGGGCCTCGTAGAACTGATCGATCTTGAAATCTGGCCACATTTCATCCAGCACATAAAAATCTGCGTAAATCGACTGTATTGGTAAAAATCCGCTCAATCGGCGTCCTCCACCCCATCGCACGATGAGATCGATTCTCGATATATCAGCAGAGGCAATGTTCTTTACGAAATCAGTACCGGGATCCGCTCCACCACCGCTTCGCGAATAATTTAGATCCCAATTCCAGCCGTAGTTGACAAGAAAATTAACCTTTATGCGACCTTCTCCGAATTTGGTCCTCTGGGTATAAGGGAGTAACTCCTTGGGAAACAATTGTGACTTCGTGTTTCCCACGACCAGTAGTTCGGCATCTTTTGATTCCAACTCTTCCACGGCTTCAACGCACGCTCTCTGGAAGGCTTTGATCTGGGAGGATGGGCGCCTGGTGTTATCGACCGTGAATCCATAAAAGGTTATTTCGCTGATTCCTAACTCTAGACATGCTTCGTAAACCTCTAAACCCGGCTGCAGTCCAAAGTGATAGCCGTCCTGCTTCTCAAGACCTTGATGTTCAGCCCACCGCCGATTGCCGTCGGGAATAATTCCGACGTGTTGAGGAAGACGCTTGAAAATTTTCATGATGGGCTCCGCTTTATAAAGATGGGAACTGCTACGGATTACGTCTAATCAATTGTCGTCGATTTTGCAACCTAAAGGTGACTCATTCCATTGAGTTGCGCGCGGCAACCGCTTCATCGAAGCACCGCAAAGCCCGAGGACCCCACACGGTACCCGGACCGCCATTCATCGCAATCGCGACGCCAATTGCTTCGGCGACCTGTTGACGTGTTGCTCCCTGTCGAACTGCCCCGCGGGTGTGGGCCACGATGCAGCCGTCACACTCGCGCGTGATCGCGATGACCATAGCGAGCAGTTCTTTGAGAGCGCTGCTCAACTCGCCCTCGGCCATCGCGGCGTTCGACATTTCGCCGAACCGCCTCAATACGTCGGGAATAAGGGTTCGCAAATCAATCGCCGGTTGACGCAGTTCTTCACGAATATTGTCCATGCTTTCCATTGCCACCTCCGTCGTCGAGCGTAGTCATCCATAACGATTTCCATCGCCCAGTCTTGATTCGCCGAAGAAGGGTCGTCAGTAACGATCGTCGCCGCCATCGACAACTTTCGCTTTCGTTAATGACGAATTTGGCGTTCATAGCTTCCACGGTCATCCTCCAGCCAGACAGTTGTGACATCATGGTTCATGACCGAGCCTCTCGAGCCAGCAGAGTCCTCGGATCTCGCAGAGACTTCGGAGCCCAACGAGTCCTGGGAGCCCACGGGCGCCCTTGAGCCCGACGAGTTACTGGACCACGGCGCCTTCACTAACACCGAGGAGCCTTCGAACCATCGCCCACACCGCCCCTTCACCTCGAAAAGGACACTCGTTTCACTCGCCATCGTGGTGGTTCTGACCGCCGTCGTTGTCTTCGTTGTTCACAGTACGTCTCCCCGCAAGCCCATGACACCGCTCGAAGCGGTCATCGCCGCGGAGTTGGCGGCAGCCAAGCCGTCGACGATGTCCTTCACCCTGGACGCATCGATATCGACCACTCAGGGGAGTTCCTTTCAAGTCGTTAATGACTCCTTGAAAATTTTCGGCACCGGCGCCGTCGACCGAGCCAATCACTCGGCCGCGATGAATTTCACCATCAAGGTCTCCACCCTGTCCGTCAAGATCCGCGAAGTTCTATCAAAAAAATCGGTCTACGTAAAGTTCGGCGCGTTGACCCCGTACCTGAGAAGCGGGAAGACGTGGGTTCAGGTGCCGGCCAACGTTCTCTCTTCCAAGTCCTCCATAACGAGCGTTTCGACGTCGCCGTTACTTCTCAAACAGATTAGGGAAAAGGAAATCAAAGTAACCCCGGGCGGCAAAGGCACCGTGAACGGTGTCGCGGTTTCGTTTTACAAGCTCAAGCTCAACCGGGCCGCCGTGGCCGCCTTGGCCGGGACCCCGACGACGGGAACACCGGTCGTGGGCCTCTCCATCATTTACACCCTGGCGATCGATAACCAGAGCGTGATTCGCCAGATCCAAATGACCCTCAGACAGTCCGTGTCGAACACCCACGTGCTGGAGAACATGACCATGAAAAACATCGGCTATAACCAACCGGTCGTCATTGACAAGCCCCTGACCAAACTGATCGAAAAACTGAATGCCCATCAGTACGCCCGATTGGAAAGGAGAGCACAAACGGCGCCGCCGTCGTTGGTATGAGAAACCTCTGACGAACGGATAGCGCGCCCGTCGCACGAACGAGGCGGGTTGGCCGAGGAACGCTCCACTGTCAGTAACGTCGTACTCATGTCGTCACGACTTGACCCGTCTTGGTCGGTGCTGGCCAGTTACGAAACGTTTGAAACCGATCGTTGCGTTGATGTCTTCTCTCGGCCCGACGGCACCTGCGGCTTTGAAGAGTTCCGCCGAGATCCCGAAGACATGGGAGTGTGGACCCCGATCAGTTACTTCTCAGGTCACGAGTACCCGACGGAGTCGCAGGCCAGAGAAGCGGCAATTCGCCTAGTACCTTGGCTCGGTCCACTCTTAAGTCGCTAAACGCGTGGCCAACCTGATGCCACGCTTCGCCTGATTATTCCCGCGAACCACTAGGAAGTGAAAAATTTCTTGAAACCCTGGTGCGAGGCGGTGTAGCCGTGAGCCGAATAGAACCGGTGCGCGTCACGGCGCACGCTGTTACTGGTGAGCTGGACTCGGTAGCATCCCCGTTCGATCGCCAACGCTTCGGCCGACTCCAAGAGTGCCGCACCGATGCCCTGGCTGCGCTTGTCGGCCCGTACGTGCACGCTCTCAATTTCGCAACACCAACCGCCGGTGTGCTGAAAGTGTTGGAAGATCAAGACCTGACAGATGCCGACCACCTCATCGTCGAGTTCGGCAACCAACACCTCACCTCGACGGTTCCTCGTCTCCTCCGCCGCCGCCCAATAGAGAGCAGTCTCATCGGGCTGCTCGGCTTCCGGTTTGGTCGATCCGCCAATGATGACGTTGACGGCCGCGGTGACGTCACCGATAGCGAGGGGACGAATGAGCACGGACACGTATTTATCCGCGGGGATCGATCGGCGTCAACACTCCCACTGACTCTTCGATTACCTGCGCCGCGTCCAAACAGAGGTCTTCGCGCAGGAGGTTGCCGATGATCTGAGCGCCGGTGGGCAGTCCATTCACTACCCCGGTGGGTACGCAGGCGGCCGGTAGTCCCATGAGATTGGCGGGCAAGGTGAATCGAACCATTTCAATGACCTTCAAGTTCGACTCCGCGTCCGTAATGTCAAAGCCCAACTCGAAGGGTGGTTGGGTCCAGGTGGGACCGACTACCAAGGGATAGTCGGTCATGAACTGGCGCCACTCACTCGCTACCCGCCAGCGGCTCTGGTGCATGACGAACAACGACTCCGTCGTAAAGGGCGGAAATTCCGCATCCGCCAACTCGATGAACCGTTTGGCGTCGTCACCGAGTAAAAGCGCCAGCAACGGTGCGGCCACGCTCATGCTCATTAGCTGTAGTTCGGCCCAAGCCAAGTAGGCCTCGAAGAGCATCGGTGGTTCGGCCTCTTCCACCTCGTAACCGGCCTCTTCAAGAGCTCGTCCGGCCACCCGAACACCCTCGGCGACGGCGGGATCGGTCGTGCCGCCCGAGGGCGTGGGCACCAGGGCGACGCGCCGTGCTACGTCGGGTCCCCGTAAGGGCGCGTCGATGGATTGAGGATCTCGACGATGGGCTCCCATGATGACTTCGAGTCCCCGGCGCACGTCTCCGACGTGACGGGCCAGCACGCCCTCGGCCAACATGATTTGGTCGTTGATGGCTTGGTCGATGGTGGCGCTGGGATTGCGATCGGGCACTCGTCCCCGCGAAGGCTTGATCGACGTTATGCCACAGGCGTAGGCCGGACTGCGCAGCGACCCGCCAATGTCGTTGCCCAATCCAAGGGGACTCATGCCCGAGGCAATGGCCGCCGCTTCACCGCCCGACGATCCGCCCGCGGTCACACCGTGACGCCAAGGATTGTGCGTGGCGCCGTACAGGGCTGACTCGGTGTTCATGCGAAGCCCCAGATCGGGCATGTTGGTACGCGCCAGCGCGACGGCGCCGGCCGCGCGCATGCGCTCGACGATGGGAGCGTCTTCGCTCGCCATGAAGTCCTTCAGCGCGACCGCCCCCTCGGTGGTGGCGTAGCCAGCAACGTCGATATTGGTCTTGATGGTGAAGGGCACGCCGTGCAGCGGACCCAAGCGTCCACCGGCTCTCACCACCGCGTCAGCGGCGTCGGCCTCCCGGCGCACTTCATCGGGACGAACTTCTACCACCGCGTTCACCAGAGCGTTTACTGATTCGATGCGCTCTAAGTGGGCCTCAATGATCTCGCGCGACGTGCTGGCGCCGGTGCGAATCATGTCAGCCAAGGAGGTGGCCGATTCCTGCCATAGTTCGTTTCCCATCGCCAACCTCCAGAACTAATTACTCCGAAGGTAGTTTGGCACGCGCGACTCGGAGACGTGCGGGCAGTTAACCGAAGCGACCTTCGATGTAGTTCATGGTGCGTTCGTCAGCGGGGTCATTGAAGATCTTCAAAGTGGGTCCAAATTCAATGAGTTCACCGGCCCTATCGCTGCCCATCAGCAAGAAGGCGCAGTCGTCGGAGACGCGCAACGCCTGTTGCATGTTGTGGGTGACGATCATGATCGTCACCCGGTTCTTAAGCTCTCCCATCAGCGATTCGATGGCTTGCGTGGAGATCGGGTCGAGCGACGATGTGGGCTCGTCCATCAAAAGAATTTCAGGCTCCACGGCGAGCGCGCGCGCGATGCAAAGTCGCTGCTGTTCCCCACCCGACAGGGTGACGGCGTGAGCCTTGAGTCGGGTCGACACGCTGTCCCACAGGGCCGCCGCCACCAGAGCCGACTCGGCCGCCTCGTCGAGCAGCGCCTTCTTCTTGATGCCGTTGAAACGGAGTCCGGACACCGCGTTGTCGTAGATGGACATGGTCGGGAACGGATTGGGCCGCTGGAAGACCATGCCGATGCGGCTGCGCAGCAGCGTGGTCGGCAAGCTGCCGTGGTAGACGTCGACGTCGCCGAGTTTGATTTCACCGGTGACCACGGCCCCCTTCGTTAGATCGTGCAAACGGTTGAGCGCCCGCAAGAGCGTGGTCTTGCCCGATCCCGAGGGTCCGATGAGCGAGGTAATCCGGTTGGCGGCGACGTCGAAAGTCGCGTCGCGAACCGCGGTACGACCATTGAAGGTGACGGCGACGTCCTTCAGACTCATCGCCACCTTGTGAGGCGCCGTCTCCTGCGATGTTGCCGTCTTTACGACTGCCACTTCTTCATGCATGTCCAAGGCCTCCATTTACCGTCTCTCTTTTCTCAAGCGCGCGGCCACGAATCGGCTGCCCAAACTCAAAATCATCACCATCACGACGAGCGTCAGGGCGACGCCCCACGCGGCCGCTCGCTGACTGGGGTACTGGGATCCCGAGTAATTGTAGGTAAGCAGCGGCAGCGCCGACATCTGCTTCAAGGGACTCCACGTCCAGTCACCCGACGCCCCGATGACCAAGAGCAGTGGAGCGGTCTCGCCCATGGCCCGGGCCAACGACAACAGAATCCCCGTGATCATCCCGGGCAATGCGGCGGGGATGATCACGCCGCGCGTGACCCGTGAACTACGCGCGCCCAGCGCCAAACCGGCTTCACGAAGGGTGGCGGGAACGCCGCGAAAGGACAGCTCACTGGCCTTGGCAATGAGGGGAACCATCAAGACCGCCAGGGCCACGATGCCGGCCAAACCGGAGAAGGTCTTCATGCGAACCACGATGTACTCGTAGGCGAACACGCCCAGCAGAATTGACGGAAGACCGGTCATTATTTCGATGATGGCGCGCAGGAAATTAGCCGCGCGCGACGAGGCTTCGGACAAATAGAGGCCCAGCAGCACCGCGATGGGGATGGCCACCAGCCCCGCGAGGGCATCGATGATCACGGTGCCCTCAATGGCGTTGCCAATTCCGCCAATGGCGTTCTGGTCGATGAGACTCGGCTGGGTGGGCAGCGTGTGAAGGAACGGCCAGTTAATTGATGAGGCCCCCTTTTGGATCAGCGCAAAGATCAGTGATCCGAGCGGCACCAGCGCGAGCAAAAACGCCGACACCAACATGACCAGGAACAGCTTCGATACCAGCGATCGCCGACCAATCGTTTGCGCCGCCCGTTTTTGGATCTCGGCTCGCCGCTCGAGAATTGGATCGGGGGGAAGTTTGGTGAGCGTGTCGGTCATCGGTGGGCCAGTGCTCGCTTGGTGAGCAGACGGGCCCCCGCGTTGACGGCCGCCGTGATGATCATCAACATCAAGGCGAGCGCCGCCAGGGCACTGCCGGTCGAACCGGTCGCTTCACCGAATTCCGTGGCGATAGTGGAGGCCAGCGTGGCGCCAGTCGAAAAGAGGGAGTGGGGAATTTGGGGATTAGAACCGATCACCATGGCGACGGCAATGGTCTCACCGAGGGCTCGACCGGCGCCGAGGGCGATCGCTCCCAGGATGCCGGTGCGCGCACTCGGCAGGACGACCCTGGTCAAGACCTGACTACGGGTCGCGCCCAAGGAGAGACCGCCTTCAATGAGGTCGCTCGGCACCACTGCGATGACGTCGCGCGAAATCGCCACGATGGTCGGAAGAATCATTATGGAGAGCACGATGCCGGCCAGTAACACGCTAAATCCCTCTTGCGCGCCATTAAATGGCCACTTGCCGCCGGTGATGCCGGCCAGCAAAGGATCCAACGTTTTGTTGAGCCAGGGAATCAAATACCACAGTCCCCACAGTCCGTACACCACCGAAGGCACGGCGGCGAGCAGCTCCACCAGCGCCGACGACGTAGCGCGCAGCCGCTGAGGAATCAAGAACAGCAGCGCCAACGCCGAGGCCAGTCCGACCGGCACGGCAATGATCAGGGCGATCACCGTCGTCAGTACGGTGTCGATCAGCAGCGGCAGCGCTCCGTAGGGACCGGTACCGGGAACCCAGGTCTTGCCGGTGACCATGTGGAATCCGAACTCGCGCAGTGCCGGCCACGCGGTGTGCAGCACGCTCCACACGAAGAGGACTATCACCGCGCCAAAGAACAGCGCGGTGCCGCGAAGCAAGTACCGGTACGGACGGTCCGAAGTGGCCGAGCGACTAATTCGCTCGGCCACTTCGGATCCCGGAACGTGCGTCTCGGTCTCCAAGGTCTTCATCGTTCCTTCGCTATTTCAAACGCTCCGTTGCATAGGTAGTTAACTCAGTCCGAGTGACTGGCCGTTATACGTCATCAACGACACTTGGTGTTCCGCCAACGCCGCGACGTAAGAGGGCAGCGGCACGTAACCCTGCTGCTGGGCCACGGTCTGGCCACCTTGCGAGCCGCTCTGCACGCACCAGTCGAGGAACTTGGCCACCAACTTCTCCGAGTTAAGCGACGCCGTCGTACCACCCACGGTGCCCAGACCGTTCCAGTCTTCGCGCACGATAGCCCAGCTGTAGCCGGCGATCGGGTAGTCACCGGCGCCGGTGCCGTTGACGATCGAGAAGTTCGACACCACCCCGGTCCCAGTTTCACTAGGCGGTGTGGCCGAGAAGGAGGCGGCGTCAGCCGCGACGGTAGTCGGGTTGACCGCAACGTCCTTACCTCTGGCATTCACGATCAGCGCCGCGGGCAAGGTGTGCTGGAGAAGGATGTACGAGTACTCCACGTAGCCAATGCCACCCACGGTCTGCTCCACGTCAGCGGCCACGCCGGCGTTCTTCTGGCCGCCTAAGCCGTTGCTCGGAACCTCACCCTGGTTGAACGTCGTGTTGGGGTAGACCTCAGTGCCGCTGGACGTCTTGAAATTGGCACCCTGGGTCGCGTTCAGGTAGTTCATGAATATGAACGTTGTACCGGAACCATCGGCCCGGTAGACCGGTACGACGGCGATGTTGGGCAAGGCACAGGTGCGGCGGATGACGCGGCCCTTTTTGTTCTTGGTCAACTTGGCGATCTTGGGATTCAGGTGACAGATGGCCGGGTTGTTCCACTTGGTGATGGCGCCGTCGTACATACCGGCCAAAATTGCGGAGTTCAAGATCACTGGTGTCTTCTTGTACTTCGCGTTCAGTGAAGGCAAGTTGTACATCATGCCGACGCCACCCAGCACCACGGGGACTTGCACGTACGAGGTCAGCGTAGTGGCCGCGTTAGCGGCGGTCAGGATTGAAGAGTCGAGATTGGCTCCATTGACCACGGTGCCCATCGGAACGTCCGAGGCGCCTACGGCGTAGGTGCCGGCAACGACACCTTTCTTTCCGGCCGTCGAACCGGTCGGTGAGTAGAGCGAAATGGCACTCGGGGCGTTGGCGCCCGATACCTTGGCCGCCTCGGACATATACACCGGAATCGCCGCATTAAAGAACGGCTCATCGAAACTTGATCCACCCGTAGCCGGGTTGAGGCTGGCCGCGCCGTCGCTCGAAGCAAACGTCAAGTCACCATTGAGAGTCGCCGAAGCTCCCGCATTGGTGACCGCAAAGCTAGAGAGAAGTCCCAGCGTAGCGATCGCTACGCCCAACTTTCCTCGCAGGTTCTTCTTCATTATTGGCTTTCCTCCTAAAGAAAGTGAATCGTGTGCGGCCAAGATAAATACCACCCGACAGTTGCCGCGTGCGAACCCAGCCAGAAAGAACCTAGGAATCCCAAGTGAACGGATGGTGAAGAGAACGAAGAGCGAAAGTTAAATGTTAAGAAACTCTAAAAATGCTGTGAAATCCTGCGTTTCAGTCGCAGCAGCTGTCGCGCCAGCCGCAGGTGGTGCAGCGAAAATGGGCGTGCTCGGCACTGAGCGACGAGCCACAGTGCGGACACTCCTCGAAGATGGCGAACCGGTTCACGCACGTGGCGACTTTTCGCTCAGCTGACTCCCGAGGGAGCGAAACGTGGTCGGTCACTTTTCTATTGTGGACCCTGGCCCCATCCGACCGAGTGATAGGCATCCTCCTCAGAATTTCCGTCAAATTGACCTAAAGTGTGGGCGAGAAACAATCGCGAACGAGGCAGGTTTGATGCGCATAGGTGTCTTGACGGCCGGTGGAGACGCCCCGGGACTAAATGCGGCCATTCGCAGCATTGGCCATATGGCCTTTCGCGATGGGCACGAACTCATCGGCATCGAGAATGGCTGGGCCGGGCTGGCCAATGAATTCACCGGGCGCGAACTGACGCCCAACGATCTCAACGGCATCCTGGGCCAGGGCGGCACCCTGCTGGGCACCACCCGTTACGACCTCGACAGTCCGGCGGGCGGACGGCTCCACGTGCTCAAAGCCATCGACGAGCACTTCGACGCGCTCGTAGCCATT
>OBLU010005128.1_pt1 | contig 11780 bp, 10 predicted proteins | sample 1518681 | NCBI WGS metagenome assembly OBLU01 (sample SAMEA3539304, study PRJEB22396) | soil metagenome | biome: tundra; feature: field; material: soil | place: USA | collected 2010-05 | depth 0.15 m
GGCCACCCGCTGCCGGGCGGGACGGGCCCGGCGGGTGGGCCGGGCGGGACCGGTCCCGCGGCCGGGTCCGGGCCGGTCATGTCCCGGCCAATGCCCAGGCGATCCCGTCCAGGATGTCGTGCTCGCTGACCAGGACCTCCGCGAAGCCGAAGCGCTGCATGAGCCGGTCGAGGACGAGCGCGCCGCCCCCGATGACGTCGGCCCGGCCCGGGTGCATGACACCGAGCGCGGCGCGCTCCGCGCGGGTCAGCCGCAGCAGGCGGCGGGTCTGCTCACTGACCTCCTCCGCGCGGATGCGGCTGTGGTGGATCAGTCCTGCGTCGTAGCCGGGAAGCCGCAGCGCCAGGCCCGCCACGGTGGTGACCGAGCCAGCCAGGCCCACCAGAGTGTGCGCGTCAGCGGCTGGCATGGCCGCGGCCACCACGTCCAGCGCCGCATCGATGTCGGCCACCGCCGCGGCGGTCTCGGCCGCGGTCGGCGGATCCCCGTGCAGATGGCGCTCGGTAAGCCGGACGCACCCGACGTCCACGGACGCCGCGGTGATCCCCGTGCTCCCAGGAAGCTCCCCGGCCCCGGCCCCGGCATGGCCATCGCCATTACCATTGCCACCGCCACCTCCGAGCACGAACTCGGTCGAGCCGCCGCCGACGTCCACGACCAGGTAGCACGCGCCTGGCTGCCTGGGAAGTTCAGCGGTCGCCCCGGTGAAGGACAGGTAAGCCTCCTCCTGCCCGCTGAGTACCTCCGGCTCAAGGCCGAGCACCCCGCTTACCCCACGGACAAAGTCGGCGGCATTCGCGGCGTCCCTGGTCGCGCTTGTGGCGACCATTCGGACGGCGCCAGCGGCCGTCTCCGCAATGATCCGCGCATAACCCTGCAACGCATGCAGCGTCCGGGACAGCGCCTCCTGCGAGAGGCGGCCAGTGGCGTCCACTCCCTGCCCGAGCCGGACGATCTCCATCCGCCGGTCCACGTCAGCGAGCCGGCCCGCCTGGCGGTCCACGTCAGCCACCAGCAGCCGCAGCGAGTTCGTCCCGCAATCAATCGCCGCGACCCGGGCAACGGCCGGGTGGCTCACCGCTGGGGCGCCGCGACGCAGGGCCCCTGCGCCCACCACAGCCCGGCGGCTGCCGCCGCCTGGCGGCCGAGCGGGTTCCCGCCGGGGACGGCAAGCTCGTGCGCGACGAGGGCGTGCAGGCACTTCACCCGGTCCGGCATCCCCCCGGCGCTCTGCGTGCCTGCTGGCAAGGGTTCCAGCCCGGCAGAGCGGGCCGCCTGGTCGCGCCTGCTCAGGTAGTCCGAGTGCGCCGAGAGATAGGCCAGGCGCACCTCCGGCTCGGTCGCCAGCGCACGCTCCATCTCTCTCATCACGCCGCCCGCCTCGAGCCTGCTCACCGCCGCCACCGCGCGGGGACAGGTCAGGTAGTAGAGGGTCGGGAACGGGGTGCCGTCGTCAAGCCGCGGCGCGGTCTCGACCACGTCGGGCAGTCCGCAGGGGCAGCGGTGAGCTACCGAGCGCAGCGACCGCGGCGGGCGGCCGAGCTGGGCACGGACCACCGCGGCGTCATCGGGCCCCGCCATCACCGGGATGCGCCCTGATCCGCCTCGCGCACCGAATGCCACAGCCGCTGGTACCACGGCGTCACCGCCACCGCGGCGCGCTGGGGGCGGCCCGCCGCGGCCTGGCCGCCGATGATCACATAGCAGGTCTTGCCCGGCAGGCACAGGTGCAGGTGATCCCTGGCCTGCTGCTCGATGTAGGCGGGGTCACCCAGCCGCTGTTCCTGCGCCCGCAGCTGGGAAAGCTGGGCCGCGCTCACCCGGTTCTCCGCCTGAAGCTGGTCGATCTGCCGGCGCTGCGCCACGTACTCCCGCACCGGGTAAGCCAGGCTCAGCGCTATCGCGCAGATGACCACGGCGAGGACTGCGGCCCGGCTCGTGAACCGGGACCGGTCCCGTGGCTCAGGCCTGCTGGGTCCCCCGTCGGGCATCACTCACCCGCAGTCCAGCGGGGGAAGGCTCCAGCTCCCGCGTAGGTCGCCGCGTCATCGAGGAGTTCCTCGATGCGGAGCAACTGGTTGTACTTGGCGACCCGCTCGGACCTGGCCGGCGCGCCGCTCTTCATCTGGCCGCAGTTGATGGCCACGGCCAGGTCGGCGATGGTCGTGTCCTCGGTCTCGCCGGACCGGTGCGAGATCATGCAGGCATACCGGCTGCGGTGGGCGAGCGCGACCGCGTCCAGCGTCTCGGTGACGGTGCCGATCTGGTTCACCTTGACCAGCAGCGCGTTGGCCGACCCCTCGGCGATCCCGCGGCGGAGCCGCTCCGGGTTGGTGACGAACAGGTCATCCCCGACGACCTGCACCCGGTCCCCGAGTGCCGCGGTCAGTGCCTGCCAGCCTGCCCAGTCCTCCTCGAACAGCGGGTCCTCCAGCGACACGATGGGGTACGCGTCCAGCCACTGCTCGTAGATGCTGGTCATCTCGGCCGCGTCCTTCGGGCTCCCCTCGAAGACGTAGGCCCCGTCGGAGTAGAACTCGTTGGCCGCGGAGTCAATGGCCAGCGCCACATCGAGCCCGGGACTGAACCCTGCCTTGCTGATCGCCTCGACGATCAGGTCGAACGCCGCCCTGTTGTGCGCCAGGTCGGGGGCGAAGCCACCCTCATCACCGACGCCCGTGGACAGGCCGTGCTGCTTGAGGACGGACTTCAGCGCGTGGTAGGTCTCGGCGCCCCACTGGATGGCCTCACTGAAGGTGGCCGCGCCGATCGGCGCGATCATGAACTCCTGGATGTCGACGTTGTTGTCCGCGTGCGCGCCGCCGTTGAGGATGTTCATCATCGGGACCGGCAGCAGGTGGGCGTTGGGGCCGCCGAGGTAGCGGAACAGCGGAAGGGCCGCCGAATCGGCGGCGGCCTTCGCCACCGCCATGCTGACCGCCACGATGGCATTGGCGCCCAGCCGTGACTTGTCCGGTGTCCGGTCCAGGTCGATCAGCGCCTGGTCGATCAGCCGCTGATCGTCGGCGTCATAGCCGAGCAGTTCCGGCTGGATCTCGTCGATGATGCCCTGGACTGCCTTGATGACGCCTTTGCCGCCGTACTCGTCACCGCCGTCCCGTAGTTCGACCGCCTCGAATGCGCCGGTCGAGGCGCCGCTGGGCGCTGCGGCACGTCCCAGCGTGCCGTCATCGAGCACGACTTCGACCTCAAGAGTCGGGTTGCCGCGCGAATCCAGGATCTGCCTGGCGTGGACAGCTTCGATGGAGGCCAAAGGAAAAACTCCTGCGTGGGGTCGGCTTACATGTCCGCTTTGGAGCCTAGTGGAGTGGCGGCCCGTCCGGGAACCGGCCACGCCGGTTGCGGTACCGGTGTCCCGCAGACTAATGTGTGACTCACACACTAATTTACGCAACGGCAGGACCAGCGGCTGTGACGACTGATCCCGGCGCCGTGCACGGGCCGGAGGAGGAGGAGTGGATGGCTACCCATGTAGAGGGAACGTTCAAGCTCACCGGCTGGGAGGAGGCCACCTATGAAGACCTGGGCGGCGACTCGAAGCTGACCAGGGCGCGCATCGACCAGGATTTCAGCGGGGGCATCGCGGCTAGCGGCAGTTCCCAGAATCTGATGTTCTACCGCGCCGGCGGCACGGCGGCGTTCGTCGGGCTGCAGCGGATGACCGGGCAGGTCGATGGGCACTCGGGCAGCTTCGTGCTGCAATCCGAAGGAGCTTTTGACGGCGGCGAGGCGACGACCCGGTGGCTGGTGATCCCCGGTTCCGGCACCGATGAGCTGCAAGGCCTGCGCGGGGAGGGCACGGCGGTCGCACCGCATGGGCCTGACGGCTCCTACACCTTCGACTACGACCTCGGCTGACGGGCCGGCGTGACGCTCGACCAGACGGGAAATCTGCTCGGCGCCCTGGCCCTCGTCATCGCGGACCGGACAGCAGATGCCACCGGCGAGGCAGCCGGCAGTTCGGAGTCGGCCGCCGCGGCCCTGTCCGCGCTGCTGCATTTTCTCGACGCGCCGTCGGTGGACCTGCTCCGCCGGGTGCTCGGCCTCACCTCATCGGGCACCGTGCGACTGGTGGACCGCCTGGCGCAGGCGGGTTATGTGCAGCGGGGTCCCGGCCGGGACGGGCGCTCGACGTCGGTCACCCTCACGGCGGCGGGACGGCGGGTGGCGCAGCGGGTCTCCGCCGCGCGGGCCGACGTGCTGAGCGACTCGCTAGCCGTGCTGTCAGCCGCCGAGCGCCAGGAGTTTGAGTCGCTGGTCGGCAAGGTGCTGGCCGGGCTCGTCCGCGGGCCGGGTGCGGTGCGCTGGCTGTGCCGGATGTGCGACACCGCCGTATGCGGGCGCGACGAGGGACGATGCCCGGTCGCCAACGCGGTCCAGGAGCGCGGCTACCTCACATCCGGTTCTGGCCTCCCGGGTGATCACCCGTCTGGGAATACTGAGCCGTCTCCCGCCGCTCGGTGACCACGCATCGCGACGATCGCGCTCGCCGCAGCGCACGCGGGGCACGCGCCTACCGTTGCATCGCCGATATGGCCTGGCGGCGCCGAGCCGGGCAGGTCCGAGTTCGGCGGGTAGAACCGTGCCGGCAGGCTGAGGGCCAGATCCCGAGGAGTGTCCTGAAGTCCTAGGCGGGGCGCGAGCGCTCCCAGGCGCGGACCCGGTCGCGGTAGCGGCGGGCGGCGGCGCGCAGTTCGGATTCCGGGTCGATCCCGGCCGTGCGAGCCCTCGCTACCAGGGCGAACAGCTCAGAGCCGATGTCAGCGCCGTCGTGAGCACCGTCCTCGTCGGCCAACTCGGCGGGGGCACCGGCCCGCTCGGCACGCCGCTGCAACTGGGCCGCGAGGGCCAGCGCGGGCTGGCCGAATGGCACGCTGTCCAGCGCGGAGGTGGGGCCACCGGCCGCCGACTCCCGTTCTTCCGCCTTGATCGCATCCCAGTTGCGCTTCACGTCTTCCGCGCCAGAGACGGTCACGTCGCCGAATACGTGCGGGTGCCTGCGAACCAGCTTGGTCACGATGCCGTCGGCGACATCGTCCACGGTGTACCCGGTGCCGTCGGACCGCTCGGCCGCCACCCGCGCATGGAACACCACCTGAAGCAGGACATCGCCCAATTCCTCCCGCAGGGCGTCGGCGTCGCCGCTTTCCAGCGCCTCCAGGGCCTCGTAGGACTCCTCCAGCAGATGCGGGGCCAGCGAATCGTGCGTCTGCCCGGCGTCCCAGGGGCACGCGGTGCGCAGCGTGTCCATGACGGCCACGAGCCGCAGCAGGTGCGCGCCCGGCAGGTCCAGCGAGCCGTGCAGCACGTCTACCACGCCGTCGGCAGGTCCGGAGGGCCCCAGCTCCGCCAGGGCCTTCGCGAGCGCCTCAGGGCTGCCGTCGGGAGGGTCAGGCGGCCCGGCGATCGCGCCGGCATCGCACAGCCAGACCACGGTGCCAGGCACCGTCGCGGCCGCTGCGGCCAGCAGACGCGCCAGCGCGGCCGGGCCGGGGCCGCCACCGGCGGCGGGGAGCGCATCGGCACCGGGCAGCGACTGCCAGCCGATTCCCGCCTCGTCCAGGGCGGGCAGCAGCGGATGATCTGCCGAGCCCGCGAGCACCCGCGATGCCCTGGCCAGCACCTGCCAGGCCGGCCAGGACAGCAGCCTGGGGCTGACGGTAGCCGAGGTGCCGAGCAGCACCAGCCGGTCGCTCACCGGCACTCCCGAAGGGCGTGAACCATCATCACGGGGAGCGCCAGCATGACAGGGAACCACTCAGCGGCAGGTTCCATGATCACGGAGTATTTCTGTGCGTCCGGAATACTCCGTGATCATGGACATGGCGGGCGGTGCGAGGGTGCGGGCGCGTCAGCATGATGGCGACAGCTCCGGCGCGGACGTCCCGGTCGGCTTCGGCGACGGGGGCCCTTCCGGCGCCGACAGGGTGTTGGCGTCCGCGATGACGGAGATCTGAGCGTAGTTGAGCCTGCCGAACTGCGGGTTGACCTTGATGGCCAGGCTCTTGGCGGCCAGGCACTGCGCCCTGTTGTACCTCGCGCCCAGCGCCTGCAGCACCGTCGAGGAGGTCGCGGACGTTGGCAGCTTTCCGCCGTTCAGCCGCAGGACCAGCAGATTCTCGATCGACTGGTATCTGCCCAGTTCCGGGACCTGGTCCGGCGGGAGGCCGTTGGCGACGGCGAGGTTCGTCAGGGTGGCTCCGCTCTGCGCGGCCTGCGCGGATGCCGCCGCGAGCGCCCGCTGGCTCTCCGCGTCGGTCACGGTGATGCCCTCCCGGACCGCGAGCTGCTCCTGGACCCGGAACCTGAGCAGCCAGCTCAGCACCTCCTGGGGCATCTCGGACGCGGCGAACTGCAGCTGGATCTTCCCATGGCCGGCCTTGTAGGCCGTATCAAGGTTGCTCACCTCTGCGGTGAGGGTCGCGGTCGAGATCTGCTTGTTGCCCAGGACCGCGGCCGCACCCATCCGGATGGGTGTACATGCGGTGAGTGCGACGACCGCGGCCAGCGCGGCCGCAGTCAGGGTGATCGGGGTGCGGAGCACGACAGCGTCCCTTCTCAGCGTCTCTCCTGCGGACACGCTCAGGCGTCCGGTGCGGCCGTTACGTCAGGTGCCACCGGTGCGATCCCGCCGAACACCGCCTCGACGAGCTCCCCGCACCAGGTGAGCAGGTCCTGGTCGCGCAGGAGCGGAGCGCCCGGCGGTGCGGGCGTTCCAGGGCGCTTGCCCGACCCCACCTTCGGCACCGGTACGAGCATGCTACGCACCGTCGGCTTGAGCACGGTCTTCGGGTACAGCCGCTGGACGCGGACCTCACGCGAGTCGGGCAGCGCGACCGGCGAGAAGCGGATGTGCGTGCCCTGCTGGGTGATGTCGGTGAGCCCGGCGCGGCGCGCGTCGGCCCGCAGCCGGGCCACCGCCAGCAGGTTGAGCACGGGCTCGGGGGGCGGCCCGTACCGGTCCGCGAGCTCGGCGAGGACCGCGGCGGAATCACCGGCCGAATCGATGGCGGCGATCCGGGTGTAGGCCTCCAGGCGGAGCCGCTCACCCGGCAGGTAGTCGTGCGGGATGTGCGCGTTGACCGGGAGCTCCACCCGCACCTCGGGCCGCTCGGCGGGCCCGGCGCCCTTCAGTTCGCTGACCGCCTCGCCGATCATCCGGACGTACAGGTCGAAGCCGACGCCGGCGATATGCCCGGACTGCTCCCCGCCGAGCAGGTTGCCCGCACCGCGGATCTCCAGATCCTTGAGCGCCACATACATGCCGGCGCCCATCTCGGTGTGCTGCGCGATCGTGGCCAGCCGCTCGTGCGCGGTCTCGGTCAGCGGCTTCTCCGGCGGGAACAGGAAGTAGGCGTAGGCGCGCTCGCTGCCGCGGCCCACCCGGCCGCGCAGCTGATGGAGCTGGGACAGGCCGTAGGCATCGGCCCGGTCGACGATCAGGGTGTTGGCGTTGGAAATGTCCAGCCCGGACTCCACGATGGTGGTGGACACGAGCACGTCGGATTTCCGGTCCAGGAAGTTGCTCATGATCTTCTCGAGGGTGTGCTCGTTCATCTGGCCGTGGGCCACCGCCAGCCGCGCCTCGGGCACCAGTTCGCCGATCCGCGCGGCCACCCGGTTGATGGAGCTGACCCGGTTGTGCACGAAGAAGACCTGGCCATCCCGGAGCAGCTCGCGTCGGATGGCGGCGGCGATCTGCTTCTCGTCGTAGGGCCCGACGAGGGTGAGCACCGGGTGGCGTTCCTCCGGCGGGGTGAGGATGGTGGACATCTCCCTGATCCCGGCCACGCCCATCTCCAGGGTGCGCGGGATGGGCGTGGCGGACATGGCGAGCACGTCCACCTCCGTGCGCAGCCGCTTGAGGTATTCCTTGTGCTCGACCCCGAAGCGCTGCTCCTCATCCAGGATCACCAGGCCGAGGTCGGCGAAACTGACCTCAGGCGACAGCAGCCGGTGGGTGCCGATCACCACGTCGACCTTGCCGGCGGCCAGTTCCTCCCGGGTCCTCGCGGCCTCGGCGTCGGTCTGGAACCTGGACAGCGGCCTGACCGTGATCGGGAAGGGCGCGTAGCGCTCGCTGAACGTGGCGAGGTGCTGCGTGACCAGCAGCGTGGTCGGCACCAGCACGGCCACCTGCCGGCCGTCCTGCACCGCCTTGAAGGCCGCCCGCACCGCGATCTCGGTCTTGCCGTATCCGACATCCCCGCAGATCAGCCGGTCCATCGGCACCGGCCGTTCCATATCGCGCTTGACCTCGTCGATGGCGGCGAGCTGGTCGGGCGTCTCCACGTAGGGGAAGGCGTCCTCCAGCTCGCGCTGCCACGGTGTGTCCGGGCCGAACGCGTGGCCAGGCGATGCCATCCGCGCCGAGTACAGCCGGATCAGCTCCGCCGCGATCTCCCTGACCGCCTTGCGGGCCCGGCCCTTGGTCTTGGCCCAGTCGGCGCCGCCCAGCCGGTGCAGGCTGGGTGCCTCTCCGCCGACGTACTTGGTGACCTGGTCGAGCTGGTCGGTAGGCACGTACAGCCGGTCGGCCGGCTGCCCGCGCTTGCCCGGTGCGTACTCGATGACCAGGTACTCCCTGATCGCGCCCTGGACGGTCCGGCTGGTCATCTCCAGGTACCGGCCGACGCCGTGCTGCTCGTGCACCACGTAGTCACCCGCGGTGAGCTGCAGCGGGTCGATGCCACCGCGGCGGCGGCTCGGCATCCGCATGTCCCTGCTGGCCGTGCGCTGGCCGGCCAGGTCGGCTTCGGTGAGCACGGCGAGCCGGGCGGAGTCCCAGCTGAAACCGTGAATGATCATCCCGGTCGTGACGGACGGCACCCCCGGCTCCGGCGCCTCGACGAGGTCCCCCAGCCGGGCACCGAGATCCTCGCCGCGCAGCAGCTCGGTCAGCCGTTCGGCCGGTCCGTGGCCCTCGGTGACCAGCACCACCCGCCAGCCGTCCGCCAGCCATCGCCTGACGTCGGCGATCGCGTGCGCGGTATCACCGCGGTAGGAGTCCGCCGGGCTCGCTTCGATCCGCAACGACAGGCGGCCGCCTTCTCCCGGCTCCGCGTCTTCGGGGCCGGAATCCCCGGTGCCGGAATCCCCAGCCCCCTGACCGGCCAGGCTCTCCGCGTTGTCGAAGGGACTGATCGTCCACCAGGGGACGCCGAGCACCTCCGCGGCCTCGCGCACCGCGGTGATCGGCTGGAACGCCGCGGCCCCGAGGTCGATGGGTGCCTGCCCGCCCGCGGCGGCGTTCACCCACGAGGCCTCAAGGAACTCCTGGCTGGTCCGGACCAGGTCGGCGGCCCTGGCCCGGATCCGCTCAGGGTCGCAGGCGAGCACCAGGCCGCCGGCGGGGACATGGTGGAGCAGCAGTTCCATGCGTTCCGCCAGCACCGGAGCGAACGCCTCCATGCCCTCGACGGGTATGCCTTCTGCGATCTTGCCGAGCACGTCCGCAAGGCCCGGGTGATCCGCCGCGAGTTGCTCCGCCTTCTCCCGTACCGCGGGGGTCAGCAGCAGCTCACGGCACGGCGGCGCCCACAGTCCGGTCACGGCGGCGGGCAGGCTGCGCTGGTCGGCGGCCCGGAAGCTGCGGATCTCCTCCACCGTGTCGCCCCAGAACTCGACCCGTAGCGGGTGCTCTTCGGTGGGCGGGAACACGTCGAGGATGCCGCCACGCACCGCGATCTCGCCGCGATGCTGCACGAGGTCCGTGCGGGCGTACCCGATCTCGACGAGCCGGGTGACGGTGGCCTCAAGGTCAGCGGCCTGCCCGGAGCTCAGCTGGACCGGCTCCAGGTCGCCCAGCCCGGCGACCATCGGCTGCAGCAGGCTGCGCACCGGGGCGACCACAGCGGTGAGCGGGCCGGTGCGCGGGCTGGCCGGGTCTGGGTGAGCGAGCCTGCGCAGGACAGCGAGCCGCTGGCCGGAGGTGTCGGACCGCGGGGAGAGCCGTTCATGCGGCAGCGTCTCCCAGGCCGGGAAGTAGGCGACGGACTCGGCTGGCACCAGCGAGCCAAGGGCGTCGGTGAGTTCCTCGGCCTCACGCGCGGTCGCGGTCACCGCGAGGATGAACCGTGGCGGCTGCCCCGGGGGGGTGGCCAGAGCCGCTGCGAGGAACGGGCGCAGCGCCGATGGGGCGACGAAGTCGGCGGCCGTCCCGTCGGCCTGGCCTAGTGCGCGCCGGAGCGCCGGGGCATCGGCGATGACGCTGAGCAGTCCGGAGAGGCTCATGGTGTCCTTGGCTAGGCAACACGAAAGGCCCGCGCTGAGGAAGGATGGCCGTTTCCGGCCGGGGCGCGGGACAAATCCAGCTTACGGTCTGGCTGGGGTGCCCCACACCCGGGCCTGGCATGGGTATGGCGTAGAAGCAACACGAAACGTATTCGGAGTACTACGCTATGGAGCCGTGACATCGGCAGGCAGTGTTCAGGAGAGCGGCAAGGTCAGCGCGGGCGCGCGCCCGCGGACGCTGGTCAGTTCATCTCCTGCGAGCTCATCTCCTGCGAGCGGGGCCGAACCGGAGACGGACCTGTTCACCCGGACCGTCCGCCATTACACATCCGGGCACTTCGGACGGCAGATCTCGATGCTGATCGCAGGCGCGGCCACGGCCCCCAGTGACCTGGGCGCCGACAAGCTACGCGACGACGGCGCCGACATCAGCGTGAGCCTCATCGATGACGGCCAGCCGGTCACCAGGGCCGCCGTGGCCACGCAGGCCAGGCTGCGCCCATGCGCCCTCGGTGACCTGCGGGCCGCCGCGCTGCATCCCAGGTCCTATGACATCGTGCAGTGCGTCCGGCTGCTGGACCGGATCAGCCATGCAGAACTGGTGCTCGACCGCCTGGTCGCGGCGATCAGGCCAGGGGGCCTGCTGCTGCTCCAGATCAGTGACCGGGACTGCGCGGCCGGATTCCTCGATCGGGTGCTGCCCAACCTGTCGAGGCGGCGGCTCTGGCGCAAACGCCAGCCGGGCAGGCCGGGTCCCTATCCCGCCGTGTACGAGCCACTGACCTCGGTCCGGGGCGTCTACGACTATGCGCGGCTGCGCGGCCTGGTGATCGCGGAACGTCAGGTCCGGGGCGGCCAGGCCGGCAGCCACGGTGCCGCGCCCCGTTGGTACCTGGCGGTGCAGCGACTGGTGGCCCGGCTGTCACGCGGCCGGCTGACCAACGCACACGAGGAAGTGCTGTACGTAATGCGCAAGCCCGAATACCGCTACGCCCGGCTGCTCTGATCTCCCCGGCCAGCCGCCGCGGCTGACCGCCGCGCACCCGGCCGGAGCACCTGGCCGGAGCGGGACCGCCCGTGTACCCTCGGGCATGCCCTGGGCGTGCCTGTGACCCGAGTGTGACTCTGGCGGCCGTGACCGGGCCGCCCGTCCGGACGGAGGTGAACGTGACCGCTGAAGCGCCTGCCGGGCTGTCGGCGGACTTCGCGAGCCTGCCGTCCCTGACCCTGGACGAAGGCCAGCTCGGGGATCTGGAGCTGCTGCTGACCGGCGCGTTCGCCCCATTGACCGGGTTCATGTCGGCAGCGGACGTGGCCTCCGTCGCCGAGCGGGGCACGCTCGCCGACGGGACGCCCTGGCCCGCCCCGGTCACGCTCGACGTGCCAGCCGAGGCGCTTCCGCCGGACGCGGGCCAGGCCCTGCTCAACGATCCCGAGGGCACGCCACTTGCTGTCCTGGACATTACCGAGCGGCTCGCCGTGGGGTGGGCGGGCGACCGGCCGCCGGGGCGCGGCGGGCGGCACGC
>OBLU010005129.1_pt1 | contig 11780 bp, 12 predicted proteins | sample 1518681 | NCBI WGS metagenome assembly OBLU01 (sample SAMEA3539304, study PRJEB22396) | soil metagenome | biome: tundra; feature: field; material: soil | place: USA | collected 2010-05 | depth 0.15 m
GGTAGCCGACGACACGTTGGGAGCCAGTGGTGCGGCGGTTAAGCCGTGGAAGTCAATCGTGATGGGCGCAAGCCCCTACATACCATGTATGTAGGCCGTAGTGAATTTGATCATTTAATACTGAATAGTCAAACGAGCTTATTACGCGCCTCCCGCCACCATGAATCAAAGAAGTCCGGCCGCAGTAGAAGTATAGCTATGCCCCTTTGCGTCAGTTCTTCGAACGAAAGCGTTTCAAATGGTGCAGTGGCCGCGTCGATGTTAGGTAAAAGTGAAACGTTTCGCGGCGTGTTCGGCATGAGAGTTGACAAGAGATCAAGGACAACGGTGGTGAGGCGACGCAACAATTTTTCATGACAGACATCGCGGTAAAACGAACCTGCAAATTCGATGTCCGCGTACTGCTCCCAGCCCGCAAGCAAGTCTTTTATGAATTCTAAAGCAGCCTGCTCCGGAGTCAGGGCGTATTCGCAGACTTTGACGCGTGCCGCGTCGGGCGGATAACCAATGATGCTTTCGTCGCACGCAGGTTGTCCTTGCGCCATTGAAAGGTCAATCATGGAGATCATGTTGGCGCAGCCCGCCACGTATTGGCCGAAAAGATCGCAGAATATTTCCGCCAGTCTGTTATCGTCCCAATACTCCTGCGCAACCTGAAACCTAGCCAGTTGTTTTTGCCTTTCTTCCTCCGGCACAGGACCAATCGCCTTGCGCATTACATCGAAGTGCGCCTCAACCTCCCTCTTCATTGCGTCGTAGAAATCGGCGAACCGCAAAAACACACTGTGGCCAAATTCGTGAAATATACCCGGAAAGGTGAGGCACTTGTCCAAAAAATTTGCCTGCACATGAATGACGGGAATGCCAAGCAGGGTGACGAAATCGGGGAAAATGGCAAGGGTTCCCGATGAATGAACCACGAGGTCTTTGAACCAATCCAGCCCGAGTCTCTCGGCACACTTGAGGAACACAAGCCTCAGTGTTCGCTCCTCCTCGGTTTGGTGCGCCACGGCCGGCAGATACTCGTACTCAATGAGGGACAGGGACGAAATGATCACTCCGAGGCGATTGAGGCCGTCGAGCCCGAACGCTGGATCTCGCAACACTGCCTCCTCGGCCAAGTAATCTTGCGCAATCTCGGTCAGCCGCTCTTCCAGGCACTCGAGTATGAATACGGGATCGCGCGCTCCTCGCGGACAATCCGCGAGTCTTTCAGCGAGGCGCACCAATACAAATTTCACCTCGTCAGCTTTGAGCGGCTGGTAGGAATGCATGTCGTTTCACGTCAGCGGGAGCGCAGTCTGCGAACTTCTTCAGCCACTTCACCCTGAAGGTAACCAACAACCTCAGAGATTTTGTTTAGCTGTTCGATTGTGAGTGCCGCATTCTTTCGCAATGCAGCGGCCATGTCCGAAAAATCCGAACCGTAATCAGAAGGTGGTCGGCCTCCAATCGTTAGTCTCTGGAGAATAAGTTTCTGCTCTTCGCCACCCCCATTTTTGCCTTCCAACACCGGGGCCAGCGACTCAAGAAAATTGGCCACCTTCGCTTTGGCTTGGCCGATAAGCTCTGGCGTGAGTTTCAAAGCCTCAGTCTTCCCAAGCAATTCCGCGCGAATGGCAATCAGGGACTTCGTCAGCCCGTCAACGCGTTTGAGATTTTTGGAAATACGCCACGACAGTTGTCCTAGTGAACTCATGCGAACGCCTCCTGTTCTGCGTTTTCAATTGTTTCCTCGGCTCCCGAATTAAGTACAGTTTCCCGCAACCGCTCGTCACTCCACCTAATCGTAACAGGCAACGAGATTTCAATTTCGGGTGCATTCCAATTCAAATGCGTCAGTCCATAGGCATCCGCAGCAATTTTCTTTATGTCAATCGGATTGGACGTTTGGTTTCGCGCTATACGCAAAAGTAACGTTCTTGCCGTTCGGTTCTGCCGATCCCATGGACCCGGCTGGCCCGTGGATGTGAGCAACACTTCAGAGTCGTTGAGGACCAAAAAGCTCCCTGGGATTGGGTTTTCCAATGGCTGCGATTGGTTATTATTAATGGTGAAGAGCCGCGCAGGAAGGTGACTCTTATGCACTTCAACAACACCTATCTGGAATTGGGCAGAAACTGTTTTTTCGGATTGCAGCACTGTCACCGCATCAGTTAACGCCTGATCTTCATTTGACCACCAACGACCATCCCGATGCACAATTGCGCTGTTGACTTCCACAACGAGTGTCTTTGCTTCGCGCACCCCGTCCACGAATTGGTCAGCGAGCTCGAACTCATCAATTTTCTCTGTAAGGAAGTGCCGTTTACGAGGTGTGCCGCGACGAACCCAAACGTGACGGCCTCCTTTGCCACACACAAAAACATAAATCACTTGGTTAAACAATAGATCTACCCCCATGTAAAAATCGTAGTTGAGTGGCTTCGCCAAAACCCAAGGCTGAATGCCGCCGGCAGTCAAAATCGCAAGCGCCAAATTGCGAAGGCGGCTACCACCAACGGCGTTTCCATCACGAAAAAGTCGTTTTATTGTTCTTTCTGTCACGCATTGCGAAGGCATGGACCGGAACCGACGCTTCAGCAATTCGTAAACCTTGTCCCGGAACGGTTCGGCCAAAACAACCAACGGAAGAACTGGCCCTTCGTTGTTGTGGACGATGTCGTCAGCGACCTTGAGCAAACCAGCGCCCGATGCGGGTTGGTTGCCAAGGCGGTATTCAATTTGACGTGCAATGCGGGGAGGCATTCCCGAAAGCTCTCTTATTTCCTTACTCAACTGCTTCTGAAAAGTCTCACGAACCTGGCGCTGCATGGAGTCTGGATAAATGAAAACCAAATCCGCCAAGCTTTGCTCCGAAAACGTTCCGTATTTGTAGAGCATTTCAAGCTTTCCGTTTCGATAATTCGCGAATGCTTTTTCGATTGGAAGGCTTTCATCCAACGCAAGCGTATGACCATCTCGGAATTCCAATTCAGGAGCAGTCAAATACGAACGCTCCGTCTCCAAAGGCTTTTGGTTGATTGTTAACGGTGAGCCACCAAACTGAAGTTCAGACAAATCGCTCAAAAATGATTGAATCAAACTGACCCGGTCTGCCGGAGAGAGGAAGGGGAGAACAGAACAGCCACGCAATTCGTCATCATCGGTCTTGAATATCGGAAAGAGTCGAGAAGCAGGCACAGGCCATTTCTCGGCTGAACCTCGGTCTTGAACCAAAACGGCGGGATCGTTCGCGTTAAGTTTGATGCCATATCGTTCGGCGTAGTATTGCTGAATGCTTTTCTCCTCGTTTCGAATCAAGAGCTTATATTCCGAGACAGACTTCCTGGTGTCACTGACATATTGGCAGGGTATTTTGCTTGGCCCGTTGTCTCGGAGAAAATAACCACGGTCCCCAAGCTCAACTTGGTCAGAAGTGTGGTAGTAAAGCGCTCCCTCCCAATCTTGCTTTGAGTAGTCAGAAAGAGGATGAATGCCGCGATACGTGGTAACAATATCAGCAGCCAAGAAGGGCGAAGCATCAATGAAAATGACGGCGAATCGCAAACCACGATACGCATAAACCTGATCTTCAGTCGCGTTGTAGTTTTCGGGCGCTACTTTGAAATAGAGATTCCAGTGCTTTCGCCAAAATTGATTCGGCTGACGCGAAAAAGAATCGCTCACCACGCGCTTCAACATTTCAGCAGCAACTTGTAGCTCTTCCTTGCCTGCCGATTGTAGCTTCACTTCATTGAGCTTGGAAGTGACCTCAACAGAGTACCTGCGGTCGGGGACATCTTCTTCAATCGTAAAGATTTGACCTTCGAGGCACGTTTCGGAATCTGGCGTTAAAAAGCCGGGACAACCATAGATTTTCATAGGCACCACTGCCTGCTTTAGCTCGTTCTTCCAAAGAATCGTGGCCCACTTGTTCATTCGGATGGGGGTTTGGCTGTCCTGCGGCACTTGCTCGCGGACCTTGAGCACACGGAGTCTGAAGGTCTTGTCCGCAAGCCCACCAATCGCGAAGAGCGTAGCTCCTAGTTTTTTGTCATTCATGGTATCGCCTGTCGGGTTAATGTCGCGCGACAAATGCGCTTGTAATTGCATTTTTTGCACTCGTTCACGGAGCCCGCGAAATCAAGCTGCCCGAGTCCGAGACGACCATCCTTCACATAGTTTTCCCACCGCTGCGCTTGCTCCACGCTGTCTGCGATCACTTGCTTTGTTTCCACCGCAATCTCCTCATCCAAGTGAAACTTTATCTCTCTTGGCTCCTCCCCGCCGAGATATACGAGAGCGCTACTCACCATTTCAAGCGGAAAATTAAGCGTGAGATGTGGCCAAAGCATATACACGCTCACCTGTGTCGCGTGGCTAATTCCTCCTTTTTCGTCCTTCGGGGGTGCACCGGTTTTCCAGTCGTAAATCTTGAAACGCCCATCCTGCAACTGAAGCGCCAAGTCCACTTTGGTGATCACTTGAACGTCATCCACCATGTACCCTGGAGCTCCGGCCCCCCAAGGCGGAGGTTCGATCCAGCGGCGTTTAGCATTTTTGAAATCTGTTAGGAACTCTGCGTGTTCTCGCGACCATTTGAGGAAACTGGACAATAACCCACAGGCTTCTCCAACCAGTTCCTTTACCTGCGTTTCAGGTGGGACCTCATCATATTCGTGCTCGAACAAAGCCGATCCGAATCTACCAACCGCTGTCGGTTCTTCTCGGAATCGGCGACTTTCAGAAAATTGCCAATCGCGAAGCATCCGTTGCTTTAAGCTCCTGGCAATTTGTTCAAATTGCAGTTCATTGCCCTGCTGAAGCCGGGCCAAGTATTCGGCGATGGCCTCATGAACACAGTCTCCCTGCCACATCGGAATGTTTTTGAGCTTTTTGAGCAGTGCAACACCACGAAGCCACGGGTCGGGACTGTTCAGCGACGCATTTGAGGCGTACTGAAAGAAATATTTTCTTTCGCACGAACGCAACAATTGATCGCGGCTGTGGGACCACGTGGGAACGCGCGCAGCACTCTGGAAGGTGCGTTGCATGAGATTATTTTCTTCGCTTTGGAGAACCGTTGACCTTTTTGTTGTTCGCTTGGGATTTTCCCTTGCGGCCATAGGCGACTGAAGCACCTGGCAGTGTGCTCACGCTTCCGGCTTGGCCTAGGAGTGTCTTCATTTTGTCCCCTGCGCGGCTGGCTAACGCGCGAAGGCGCTCGGATGCCGAAGGCAGTTTAGCAGGCTGGGCGGCCGCAAGAACAGATTCAGTTTCCAAGCGGGCCAAAAATGCGGTGACGTCAACACCCTGAGCCTCTAGTTCCTCGCGAACTTCGGCATCAGTTAACGTCAAATCATCGCTGACAAATTTATGCAGTTTTTGCGTTGCGTATTGATATTTTTTGTTCATGGTCAGCTCCATCACGATTCATTTTGTTTAATACATTTTCAGCGACCGTCTTTACCACTCGACGCATTTCATACACTCGCGTCTTGGACAGCCCCGCCTCTTTTTCGAGCTCAGAAACCTCACGGGCTCCTTTCTCGAAGGCTTGGATAGTCTTTCTTAAGTCGTCGTTCCTCTTCACCCTCGAATCCGCATACATGAGCCGGAAAAACTCTTCGTAAAACTCCGCAGTGCGCAACTCAGCTTCAGGGTTTGGTTTTTCGTCGGAAATCGGGTCGAAAAACTCAGGCTCCTCAGCGCTTGTGATCCTGCTTTCTTTAAGCGTGTGGATATTCCAAAGAACGCTTTTGACCGCCCGCTTTAACTGTATCCACATCGCATCTTTGTCGTTAAAACGCCGCGTGCCCCGCCGAAAAGCAGCATATACTTCACAGGCAACATCTTCGGGAGCGTGAGCCCCCGGCATAAGTTTTCCCTCATACCAGCCGTAATGGGCTTTCGCCCAGTAGCGAGCGAACAAGAGCAGCCTCAGGCCAACCGATTTCCAGTCGGCCTTCTGAAACTCTGTTTCGGCAGCGTCTTTTTTCATGCCTGCAATGTCCTTAGCTAAAAACTCGCCCGTTTTTGGGAAAAATCTTGTTTAGTGCGCAAATTTTATTTTCCCAAACAAGCCTTCAATTCAGCCAAAGGATGTGAACGGCGATGCGCCCCTATCATACGTGTGATGGGGGCAAAAGCCGAGCGACAACTGATAAAACTTTATGACTGATCAAAATACGAAAAAGCCGGGCCAAAGCGACGCTGTGGCGGAACAAAATGAAACCCGCACTCCTGTTGCAAAATGGGGCACAACTTTGGATGACGCGCTCGTTTTGGTGCCGCGACACATCACAGCTAGGCTTTTGAAGACAGAGGCTGGCGTAGCCCACGATCTCGTCGTGGTCCGTGACTACGGTTCGCCCAACGACGTGCCGCTCGAAGACGATACGAAGATTGACCTTGCCGAGGGCAACGTCTTCTACCTTCTGCCTCGCGCCGAAGTAAAACCATGTGAAGTGGGCGGCGGAAAAGCGAAACTGGCGTTCATCATCGACGACCGCGCCGAGGAAACGCTGAATCCCAAACAGACGGGCCGTACTCTGCGTGAGCTTTTTGGCTATGCGCCGGCAGCACGATTGTTCCGGGACTTCGACACTCCGCAAGACCAAATCATTGGGCTCGACGACGAAGTGAATTTTCCCGACGGGCCTATCTTCTACACTCGCCATGGCGAGAAGGGACTTACCATCATCGTCAATAAACAAACTTTTGGCGAAGCTGATGGCGTGAAGCACGAGATGACTGGACGGGAGATTGCAAGCTTGGTGAGTGCACAACCGGACAAAACCGAAGTGACCCGCGTGAAGGGCAAAGAACGTATCCCCGTGGGGCTTAACGACAAAGTGGAAATTTTCAACTGCGAAGAATTCTGCGTGATTCGAACCAACGTGGTTGGTGGCTTTGAACCGACCCGCATTGAGCGTGAAATATGCTCCCTCAAAGAAAACGGGGGAGAAGTCACGTTTGTTAACTCACCGGTACCGTGCGCAATCTATCACCGATTGCCCACCCGGCCTGGTTACCCGCACCTATCGGAAACAGACGTCCTCGTCACCATCCCCGGAGCCTATCCCGGCGTGATGCTTGACGGCGCTTACCTGCCCACTGGTTCTCCTTTGCTGGGGCGCGTGGAGGGCGCCCCGCAAGGGAACACGATTCAAGCATTGGGACGCAACTGGCAATTGGTCAGCTACCACCCGCATAACGGCGGAGGGGGGCCGCCGTGGAACAAGGATCGCCATGGCCTGCACACGTACTTCACTGAACTCCTATCGTGGGTTCAAAGAGCCCGTGTTTAATGAAGGCGATCGCCCTAATACAGGATAGCCGCGAAGCGCTGTGGCGGATTAGAGACACCGACCGGGAAAAGCTTTTTCGGTTGCTGTTTCATCGCTATCCAGAGCGTGAATGGGGCACGTTCTTCCAGTTTGGATTCCGCCGCACGCACTGGGGACTACTCATCACTTGGATTAATGCTTTAAAGCCAGAACCGGGCGACTTAGATCGTGGAAGCCCCATTGTTGAGTTTCGACCCCGCTACATCCATCGCGCTCTAACCACATTTGATGATGGACCGCTTGCAGTTGGAGTCATTCACTCTCACCCGGAAGGGTGTGCTGTTTCGCCAAGCATATCAGACGACGATATGGACACCTACTACGCAGAGGAATTTGAGCGATTCAGCGGAGGGAGGCCATACGCAAGCATAATCGTTGCGCGCGATGCAGACGGCGAACTGAGCTTCAGTGGGCGCGTGTTCGACAGGGGGCAATGGTTCGAGATAAAAACATGTTTAACGGTGGGGAAAAAGTTGATTCGCGAGCAGGCTAGAACGTCTTGGCGGAGCGCAAAGCACCTAGAAAACAATTCTCACCCGGAGGTTTTAGAGCGCGTAACCGACTTGCTAGGAAAGTCTGCGCCAAAGATTTTGAAGAATGCTGTTGTCGGAGTTGTCGGATGCAGTGGCACAGGAAGCCCGGCTATGAACGTGCTCACGCGCGCTAACATCGGAGAGATTGTTGCAGTTGATCCCGGCCGATTCAAAATCTCAAATCACCAGCGTAATCACGCAAGCAGATTTCCTGACTTGTCGCTTGACCCGGCCCCTTACAAAGCCTGGCTCGCGCTACGGATGATTAAAGAAATCAATCCTGACACCAAGGTTCGAGCTTTTGTGGGTGATGTGCTTGACGACATCGTGCTCGATGAGCTTTTGCGGTGCGACGTCATCCTTGGGTGCTCTGATTCCAACTACGCCCGCGCGGCACTTGGCGACATTGCAAGCCAATACCTGGTGCCAGTCGTCGACTTAGCTGTCCAAATGCGAGCAGAAGGTGGGAGACTTTCGGAACAACTTTGCGAAATCGCGCATTACGAACCTGGCGTTCCATGTCCTTGGTGCCGAAACCGGGTTTCTGCGGCAGACATCCGTTACGAAACCAGCACGAAGGCTGAGCGCAAATTCATGGCCGAGGCGGCCGCTGATGCCGAAAGGCGAGGCGTTGACGGCGCACAGTATTGGGGAGGCACTCCACCACCTGAATTGACCGTTGGCTATCTCACAACTGCGGTTGGAGCGTTGGGAGCTGGATATGCACAAAACCTAATCCTTGGTTGCGCGAGTATTCCACACTCTCGTTTTCAATTTGATGTGGGTGTGCATTCTTTAGGTGTGGTGGAAGACTGCCGCGAAGCCGATCCTGAATGCGCTTGCCAAAAGTTCATTGGTTGGGCTGACCAAGCCAAAGCAGACCGAAGCGTTTCCAAACCGAGTCATTGGCCAGATGCTTGGGAAGTTAGTCTGGAGTCGGGCGCAAACGAAAGGAATCTTTCTGGTGTCCTGTAAGGGAGGATATTAGATTAATATCCGAAACTATATGTGGTGTGATCAACTTCCGGCTGATACGTCTTGGACTATACTATGGCGTGGCCTGATCATTTGCGACCGTTGCTCCGGTATTCGCCGCATCGACAGCATCTGCCCAGTATGTAGGGATCCTATCCCACACTTTAAAGAGCAGGTAGTTCACATAGAAAATGGTTCCAAGGCTCGCGCTCCAGCAATTTTTATGGGTGCAGAAGGTCGGTTTGAAGATTACGTTTATCTCAAGATGATCGAGCGAGAATGGAAGCGGCCAATTCTTGAGAAAGATCAGTTTTTGGAAATCACAGCGGCTGAACGCCCATCACCTAGAGCGGCCATTGTGCTCCTTTTTTGGACATATTTCGAGACACGTATTGAACGACTACTTCGGAGTGGTATGCGGAGTGTGCCGAGTAATTTAGCAGAGGATACGCTACGCCGATATTCGTTCATTGGCGTACGACTTGACCGGCTTTATAGAATTATCTTTGAAACGACTTATTCGGCTGATCTCAATGAATTGGGATACACGCAAATATCAACACATCTGGCCAAAATTCAACGAAGGCGCAATGACTTTTCTCACGGCGATCCAAAAGCAATCGATGACGCCCTTGTTACGTCGGTCGTGGAAAATCTAAAAATTGAGCATGAGGCTTGGATAGCAGTCTTCAACAAGCGCACAGCAAGGCACTAATTCCATAGGCTGTGTTTGTTATCCTGATTTCATAAAGCCCTAACCTCAGACACCCAATTCTCGACCGTAGCAGCGGGCATACATAACTGGCGAAACATTCTTGCTCACCAGTGGCTTGGGTCATTGGGACACAGGATTGAATACGATTATGACACCGCGCTCGGATGGGAAGTAAGGGGAGGTGTTTTAGTCATAAATCCAAGAATTTACTGTGAAAAATACTTGAAAGCATTTTCTCATGGCGGGAAGATATGGAGCTATGACGCCATGTTTACTCCCGGACAACTTACCCAAATCCACGCGCGAATCGTCGATAAGTATAAAAGAAGATGATCAATCATGATGAAATAGAGGCAAAATCAAGAGAGTTCGAAATACACGTCGCCAACGTGGAGCGCGACTATGTTTTTGGCTGGCTGCTTTTTGGTATATTCACAGTGAGCAGTCTCAAGGATGAGATATTTCTCAAAGGTGGCAAGCCAGTGGAGGCAATCGAGCGGTCTTTATCGGTTTTGAATATGCTACAATGGCGGCATGAATTGGAATGGCAAAACAGGCCTCACCGACATCGAATCAACATTGCGGTGGGATAAACATATGAAAAGCCCACTCCGCTCCGCCGGTTTTACCTTAATTGAGCTTCTGGTCGTTGTTTCCATCATCGGCATTTTGGCTAGCGTCATTTTGGCGGCCCTCAACGGGGCGCGCACTAAAGGGAATGAAGCCGCCATCAAAGAAGAGCTTATTCAGCTCAGGAATTTATACGAGACCAACGCCACGAACGGCAGTTACAGCGCCCTGCAACCGGCAGGTTCGCCGGCATCATGGGCATTGTGTCAGCAATACAGCAGCGGTAACACCGGGTATGTGTGCCAGATGACAACCACGGGACAATGCTCGTTGGTCTTCGCCCATGACACACTGTTGAATAGCACTGACGCATTAAACGTATGCAATGCCATCATCAAGAACACCGGCTTTTTGGAGATCGGCGTGTACAGCGGCACAAACCTGACCCAGCATTATTCCATTATCAGCTACCTACCGAGCGCAAATCAATACTTGTGCTACGGCAATAGCGGCGCCAACTCCACATTCACCACAAGCGGTGGTTCGCTTCCGAGCACTGCCACCGGAGAAACCGGCGCCGGCTGTCCCGGCAATCCATAAAAAAGAGGCTTCCGAAATCGGAAGCCTCCGTGAGAAAAGGCGATCTCATTTCCTGCGTCTGGCGATGGTGCTGAAAAGGGCCAGCACGCCAAGGCCTGCCAGCGCAAGCGAATCCGGCTCGGGAACCGGCGAAGCCTCCAAGCCTATTACGAATATGCGTTCGCCGCCGCTACCGTCCGGCTGGTTCAGCGTGAACGCGATGTTGTCTGGAGATGCCGTCGTCTCGCTGAATGAGCAGAGCAACGCCCCGCCAAACGTCGCACCGCCGGTCGTGTCGGCCACGCTCGGCTCGTAATTCGCGCCGATGTAAAGGTCGCTGATTGTCGCACCGCCGTCTCCGGGCGTGAATGCATCGGTCATGCCGATCACGATGCCCGTCAACGGAGTTGTGGAACTGATGTTCGTGCCCGCCGTTGCACCGGTCGAACCGAACCGGCCGTTGAGGATTTGGTCGGTCACGGAAACGGTGCCGCCGCTTTCTGACAAGAGGACGCTTGCTGAAAAGGCGGCATTCAGAGAGGTTGTATAGCCATTCGTGGTCGAGCCCGTCATTAAATACCCGGCCCCGCTGTGCTGAACGTCAAGCAACAATGTCCATGCGGCCTGGCTCAAGTAATTGCTGAACGTTGTTCCATCTACAGGGGTAAACGTCACCGGTCCTTGCCCCCAGGCCATGGGAATGAAGCCGGTGAACGCCGCGACAGAAGCCGCGCCGATTGCGAGCAGGTTTTTCATAATTTGATTCAGCGACCGTTTTGGACGGCAGCGGGATGCAGCAGCGCCGTCGTCACTTGTTGTTCAAGCAAATATTACCAATGTATTGGTAATATGCAACACCTTTTTTGCGCCCGTTTATGATTCTTTTATGGGCAGAAAACCGAAAACCCGCCGTGATCCATACGGAGCCTGGCTTCACCACCTCCGCACGAAAAAGGGCCTGTCTCAAGACGCACTGTGCGAGATCATCGGCGTCCCGCAATCTACTTGGGCATATTGGGAACGGACGGGAAAATTCGCCGGGCGGGATGTCGTCATCAAAGCAGCAAAGGCCTTGGG
>OBLU010005131.1_pt1 | contig 11774 bp, 16 predicted proteins | sample 1518681 | NCBI WGS metagenome assembly OBLU01 (sample SAMEA3539304, study PRJEB22396) | soil metagenome | biome: tundra; feature: field; material: soil | place: USA | collected 2010-05 | depth 0.15 m
GGTCCGCAAGACCTATCCCGGGCAGCCGCCAGTGCCGGCGCTGGCCGGGGTGGACCTGGAGATCAGGCAGGGCGAGCTCGTCGCGATCGCCGGGCCGTCCGGGTCGGGGAAGTCGACGCTGCTGCACGTCATGGGCATCCTGGACCGCCCGGACTCCGGGACGGTGCGGATCACCGGCCTGGACATCGCCCGGCTCACCGACGGCCAGATCGCCGCCCTGCGGGCCACCCGGATCGGCTTCGTGTTCCAGCAGTTCTTCCTCGCCGAGCACGCCACCGCCGCCGACAACGTCGCCGACGGGCTGCTGTATGCCGGGGTACCCGCCGCCGAGCGCCGCAGGCAGGCCATCCGGGCACTGCACGCGGTCGGGCTCGGACACCGGGCCGCCGCCCGCCCGGCCCAGCTGTCCGGCGGTGAACGCCAGCGCGTCGCGATCGCCCGCGCCCTCGCCGGCCGCCCCGCCATCGTGCTGGCCGACGAGCCCACCGGCAACCTCGACAGCGCCAACGGCCGCTCCATCCTCGCCCTGATGGAAGAACTCAACGCCGACGGCGCCACCATCGTCATCATCACCCACGACCACGCCCTCGCCGCCCGCATGCCCCGCCAGGTCGAGATGCTCGACGGGCACATCGTGCGCGACACCGCGCCAGGACCACGGCCATGACACCCCCACCCCTACCCACAACCAGGAGGGTTCTCCAGTGACTACGGCCACCATCCTCGCCCCGTCCAGGTTGCGGCCCGCTGATCTCGCACGCGTCGCCAGCGTCGGGCTGCGTACCCGGCGGCTGCGCGCCGCTCTTTCCGCCCTGGGCATCGGCATCGGGGTAGCCGCCATCGTGGCTGTACTGGGCCTGTCCCAGTCTTCCTCTAACGGCCTGATCTCCGAGATCGACGCACTGGGTACCAACCTGCTTACCGCGACCAACGGCCAGACCCTGATTGGCCAGACCGCCGAGCTGCCTGAGGCTGCGCCCGCCATGATCGACCGCATCGGCCCGGTGACCGCTGTCCAGGACACCGGCGCCACGGGCGCTGACGCCTACCGCAGCCCGCTCATCCCGGGCGTCGACACCAATGCCCTCAACGTCCAGGCGGCCACCTTGCAGCTACTGTCCGCCGTGGGCACCAGCGTCGCCCGGGGGTCATACCTGAACGCCGCCACGCAGCACGAGCCCGTGGCCGTGCTCGGTGCGCAGGCTGCCCAGTTCCTGGGCATCGACCGGGTCTTCTCCGGGGAGCGGATATGGGCCGGCAATCAGTGGTTCTACGTGGCAGGCATCCTCAAGCCCGCGGTGCTGGCCCCGGAGATCGATACCTCCGTGCTCGTCGGCTTTCCAGCCGCCGGGAAATACCTCGGTTTTGACGGCCACCCTTCCACCATCTACGTCCGGACCCAGCAGGATCAGGTCAATGCCGTCCAGTCTGTCCTCGCGTCGACCGCCTCCCCTGAGGACCCTGGGGAGGTTAACGTCAGCCAGCCCTCGGACGCGCTTGTCGCCCGCGCTGATGCCCAGTCGGCCCTCAACGGCCTGTTCCTGGCCCTCGGCGCGGTCGCATTGCTCGTCGGCGGCGTCGGGGTGGCGAACATCATGGTCATCTCAGTCCTGGAGCGCCGCTCCGAGATCGGGCTGCGGCGCGCCCTCGGAGCCACCAGGGGCCAGATCCGCACCCAGTTCCTCCTCGAGGCGATACTCCTGGCTCTTCTCGGCGGTGCCGTCGGCACCGCGGCCGGCGCCCTGGCCACCGCCATCTACGCCAGCATCAAGCACTGGGCCATTATCATCCCGCCCCTCGCCTGGGCAGGCGGCATCGGCGCCGCCATGGCCATCGGCGCCATCGCCGGCCTGCTCCCCGCACTGCGCGCCGCCCGCCTGTCACCAACCGAGGCGCTGCGTACCGCCTGACTCAGCCACCGTGCAGGCCCGCCACATGCCACATGCGCCACGCCGAATCCACGGTCCGTAACGGGGCTGACGTTGCTGACCGGCCCGGACTGCGCAAAGCAAAGAAATGTCACAATCCTGTAACGGGCTTGCCCGCGCCGTTCGGGCCCGGGAACCCGAAGATCTCACCCTGGCTGATCTCGAGGCCGACCCCGCGCACGGCCTCGACCGGGCCGCCCTTGCTCCGGAAGCTCTTGCGCAGGTCGCTCGCAGAGATTTTTGTCAACCAGACGTACAATTGTCTCTGTCAGCCAGCCAGATGGTAGCCTGGGCTATCTCTGTCAGACGAGCAGCTGATAACGTGACTGGATGACCGCTGCCAGCACGAGCCAGGGCGACCGCCGCGCCGGACCCCGGCGTTCCCCGGCCGCCGGGGAACGCCAGCGCGACGCCGAGCGCTCCCGGCAGGCCCTGCTGACCGCGGCGTTGGATGAGTTCTCGCTCAAGGGGTTCGCTGGCGCCCGGGTGGCGGAGATCGCCCAGCGGGCCGGGGTGAACAAGCAGCTCATCAACTACTACTTCGGCTCAAAGGAGGGTCTCTACCTGGCCCTGCAGCGCGAGTGGCTCGAGCGCGAGGCAAGCTTCGCGGTCCCGGATCTCTCTCTGGGCGAGCTGATCGTCCGCTACGCCGTCGACATACTCCGCGATCCACGCCTGATGCGCCTGCTGCTCTGGCGTGGCCTTTCGGACGACTCAGCACCGCAGGGTGCGACGGACCGCCAGCGCGAGCTGCGGCTTCTCCAGCGCCGCCAGGAGGACGGGGAGGTGGCAGCCGATCTGGATGCGGCCGCCGTGCTTCTCGCGGGCATGGGGATGGTCGCCGCGCCCGTCGCCATGCCGCAGGTCGCCCGGGAGCTGTTCGGGATCGACCCGTCCACCGAGGAGTTCCAGGCCCGCTACGCCGAGCAGCTCCGCCGCATCGTGCGGCACCTGGCCGGTGGGCAGCCAGACGATTGAAAGCCTGGCTGGCCGGAGGTCTGGTCGGTCTCGGTGATCAGGATCTGGTCGATGCTGTCCCACGAGAAGACCTGGCCGTCTACGAAGATGTCGCGTCCCTCGCGCCGGAGAGCTGCGATGTGTTCTTCAATCCAGTCCGCCTGCTTGTCGAGTGCGAGCGCATCGTGCTGGCGCCGTAGCGGGTCCCTCTTCCCTGCCGAGACGTGCCCGTTGCCTTCCATGGTGATCTCAGCGACAAGCTGGCTGACCTTGCGGCGGGACACGCCGAACCGCTCAGCCATGGCCCGCTGGTGGCCGCCCCTGGCCCGCGGACTCGTCTCACCTGCTGCATGGCAATCTCGGCCGCGCCGATGAATGCCACCGCTGGCCAGGCCGAGATCAGCGCCCCCAGCAGCCCGTTTCCGGCCCCGTAGGCGATGTTCGCGCCGATGCCGGGCCACAGCATGAACCGGGCCAGCCCTGGCGCGTCGCGGTCGTTGCGGGCCTCATGCAGCAGCACCAGCGAGGCGGCCAGGATCAGCCCGTCCACGCTGAGGGGGAGCAGCCGGGCCGCCGTGCCGGCCTGGGCCGTGGCCCCGGCCCAGGCCGGGATCCCTGACCCAAAATGTAGCCTGGCTTGGTCGTTCCCCCATGCCGCGATGAGGTAGGTCCCGGGCGTCCTGTCGCCAGGGATAGGAATGCCGGAGCACGGATCGCTTTAAGTGACCAGAAGGCGTCGCTGGAAGTGGCGGCACCGACGCGCCGCGTGCATCTGACACTGATCGCCGAGCGTGATCGATGGCCGGCAAGAGCCGCGCGAGTAACCGCTGTTCGGTGCGGTGGGCTGCCCTGTGGCGGCGACGCCGGCTTGCTGCTCTGTTTCTCGAGGCGAAGCGAGCCAGAGACGCCGCCGCGCACTTCGCCGACCCCTGGATCACGGCACCGGGCTTCACCAAGTACCGCAGGACAATGCGCTGGCTTCTGGACACCAAACACAGGCGGCAAGCTGCTGAGATGGCCGACGACGTGGCGGCAGCGGCCTCAGCGGCCGCCGAGGCGGAGACCCTTCAGCAGCGCCGCCGCCCGGTGCGGCGAGACGATGCGTGGCCGTCCGGCTGGGACGACTGGCCCGACTACCTGCCGCAAGAAACCAGAGCGCATAACCGGATAATTTGCGCGTGGACCCCCGTGTGGCCGACCCGCTGCGAGGCATGCCGAATCGGCAGGGCTTTGAGGCACCTTACCATGAGCAAGCGATACATAGCGTAAAGTTACCATCGGCGCGTGATGGCCAGCTATCGGGTGATCCGCGAGGAACTATCTCACGGGGCGCCATGGGCTGCCCAGAGCATCTGGCAGCCCCGCGGGAATCCCGGAAGGCACTCTCCCCGGCGCATGGCGGCACGCCAGCAGACTTGCCGCCAGAGGCGGCATTGACGTACAATTTCTTGTACGTCAATATGATGGCGGGCCAAGGAGGGCTGACCTGTGAAGACCATGACATACTCCGAGTCTCGCGCGCACTACGCTGAGACGCTCAACGCTGTCGTTGACGACCGGGAGGAAGTCGTCATCACCCGGGCCGGGCACGAGCCGGTGGTGATCGTCGCGCTCGCCGATTACGAGTCCCTTAAGGAGACCGCCTACCTGCTCCGGAGCCCGGAGAACGCCCGGCGGCTGCTGGCCTCGATCGACCGGCTTGAGCACGGCGGCGGCATCGAGCGGGACTTGCTGGAGTGAAGCTCGTCTGGGACGAGGCCGCCTGGGATGACTACATCTGGTGGCAGCAGCAGGACCGCAGGGTCCTGAAGCGGATCAACGCCCTGATCACCGATATCCAGCGGAACGGCAACGAAGGAATCGGCAAGCCCGAGCCGCTCAAGCACGGCTTCCAGGGATACTGGTCACGCCGGATCACCGACGAGCACCGCCTCGTTTACAAGATCATCCAGGATGAGATCCGAATCGCGGCCTGCCGGTACCACTACGAGCGCTGACCCGGTCGTGCAACGCTCAGTGTCATGCTCGGGCATCTGCTCAGAGCAAGTCGGCGCGAGGACCCGTTCATGGCACCGATTGAACCTACGACCTGTGTCATTATCGCTTGCATTATTAATTCTGGCTACACGCTCATCTGCGCCGTTTGCACCCGGATTGGCGGGGACGGGGTAAGGGACGATCGGTCGGCGCACGCCGTGGCGCAGTTACCGGGATGTCAGCTGGTTGATCTCCGGCCGCGACGAGGCGGTGGCCGGAGACACGATTGCGACCTGCGGCTATGAACGGGTTTGACGGTGCAGCTGGTGCGTACCCAGGAATTGCCGTGTACACGGGCAAAGCCGGCGAGCGTACCCTGAGTTCGTGTTAAGTGAGGGCGAGCCCGTAGCCGATCGCGTGGCCGCTGCGGCAGTGCGGACGGTCGGAGCTGTGACGGCCCGGGTCTACGCTGCCTGGTCTGCTGGATCACCGGTGCCCGAGGCGCATGACCAGCGCGGCGGAGGGGTGGCTGACATGGCTTAGACGATGAAGAGGTGCAGGTAACGGCTTATCGCTGTCAGCGTTTCGCTGCTGACCCTGCCCAGCTGGCGTCCGGCTCGCTGATCGGATACGGCACGGACTTGCTCAGTCATAGCGTACGAAACCTGCTTCAGTCCGGTGACGTCATCCGCAGTGACCTCTATGTGATGGTCGAGGTCGCGATCGCGGCTGGTGAGTGGCACCGCAAGGAACAGTCCGGGGATCACTGAGTAGCGATGGCGCGACACCACGACGACCGGGCGTATGCCGCCCTGCTCCCGGCCAGCCACCGGATTAAGATCACAGAGCAGTACGTCACCGCTGGTCAAGAGTTGTACTCCGGGTACTCTTCGGCGGCAGTGGCGGCCAGGCCACTCAAGTCGGCCGATGTCCATTCGACGGTCTCGGCCTGATCTGCCGCAAACTCCTCCCGATGCGTCGCGAGCCTGCGGTACCCGGCCTCGATGCCCTGCCACATCATCTCGTCCAGCATTGCCTGCAACTCAGCGCCGAGGCTCCGCCCGTGCGCTACAGCCCGGGCGGCAAGCCGATCCCGCACCTCGGCCGCTACGCGAATCGTTGTCATAGACATTTGTAAAGTATACGTCAATGACGCATACGCCACGCCGACAGACGGCCGCGTTCAGCCACGCACGCCGCCGTCGCCCTGCTTGTAGCTGCGTGCATGATCCGGCTTCTTCCGATCCAGGGAGCCAGCCGCGGAACCTGTGTTGTTATCGCGGTCACCCAGATGAGCCTGCGGCGTCTGATATCTAACCCCGCCATAATGAGAGAAGACGCCGTCACCCGCAGCGAGGCCTGGCGCATCATCGGCCAGCTCTGGTCTGATAATCGCGTGCTGTGGGCGGAGGAACCAGATCATCTGGAGTCCGTGTTCCGTGCCATCTCAGCGCGGGACGACAATAGCCACAAACTATGGACAGATGACTACCTTGCGGCATTCGCCCAGGCAAGCGCCACATCCCTGGCCACGCTCGACACCAAGCTGAAGGACCGCTACCCATCCGTCCAGGTCGACCAGCTGACCTGATCACGCTGCAAAGACAAGCAATCAAGATGTGTGGTTATCACATGCACGGTGGCTTCTGATCGCAATAGCACATGTGGTGACCTGCGTCACTGGACAGTGCGGGTCCCGCCGGCTGACACAGAGGGCCGTGGAGGGAGCCGACAACGCCTACTTGTTCGCAGGCAGACCTGGGGTACGGTTAAGGCACTAATAAGCCCGGTGCGGGCGCGCGCTCGTGGCGCGGCCTTTTTGACTGGCAGCGGCTCTGGACCCCGGCAGTGCAATGTCAACCGTCACGATGGGCCTCCAGGGAGTTCCGATGGTACGATCCTCCGGCGGAGCGGTCCCCGCGCCCGGGCTCTCTGTAGTGCCGCGCGGGCGTCGGCAGGCCGCTTTGGTGGTGCTGTGCGCCGCTGCGCTGATCGTCAATGTGGACAACACCATCCTTAATGTGGCCTTGCCCACCCTCGTCCGGAAGCTGGCCGCCACCTCAAGTGAGCTGCAGTGGATCGTCGACTCCTACGCGATGGTCTTCGCGGGCCTGCTACTCGTCGGCGGCAGCCTGGCCGACCGGTTCGGGCGCAAGCGGTTCTTTCTCATCGGCCTGGGCGTTTTCGCCGTCGGATCGGTCGGCGCCGCGTTCTCCGGGTCGGTGGACGTGCTGATCGCGTGGCGAGCGGTGATGGGGGCCGGTGCGGCGCTGACGATCCCCGCGTCGCTGTCGATCATCAACGATGTGTTCCGTGACCCGGCGGAGCGAGCCCGCGCCATTGGTGCCTGGGCCGCGACCATCGGGCTCGGCATCGCGATCGGCCCGATTGCCGGCGGCCTGCTGCTGGCCCGGTTCTGGTGGGGCTCAGTGTTTCTCGTCAACGTCCCGGTCCTGGTCGCCGGGTTTGCAGGCGCCCTGCTGCTGGTCCCCGACTCGAAGAACCCGGCCGCCGGCCGGCCCGATCCCTGCGGCGCGGTGCTGTCGATCGCCGGCCTTGGCCTGCTGCTGTGGGCAATCATCGAAGCTCCGGCGAGCGGCTGGGGCTCTGGGAAGGTAGTCGGAGCCGGACTGGCCAGCCTGGCCGTCCTCGGCACCTTTGTCGCCTGGGAGGCCCGCAGCCGCCATCCGATGCTGAAGCTGGGGTTCTTTGCTGACCGGCGGTTCTCGGTGGCTGCAGCGGCTGAAATCCTCGGGGTCTTCGGGCTGATGGGCGCACTGTTCGTGCAGACCCAGTTCCTGCAGTTCGATCTCGGGTTGTCGCCTCTCCAGGCCGGGCTGCGCATCCTTCCACTGGCCGCTGTGCTGGGCGTGAGCGCGCCGTTGTCCCCGATCCTCGGCCGCGTCATCGGGCTCAAGTTCACCATTGCCGCCGGCCTGGCGGCAATCGCTGGTGGTCTGTGGCAGATCTCGGCGGTGTCCGCGGCTACCACGACCTACCAAGACGTGCTGCCCGGCCTCCTGCTGATCGGGCTGGGAGCCGGCCTTCTGCTGCCGACGGCGACGAACTCCGTCGTGGGATCGGTCCCGCAGGGCGACTCCGGGACAGGATCAGCCTCCAACGCCGTGGCGCTGCAGGTCGGCGGTGCGCTCGGGGTCGCGGTGATCGGGAGCGTGCTGTCGACTCGTTACCAGGATCACATGACCACGGCGCTGGCCGGCCGGCACCTGCCGGCCGCTGCCACGCAGGCCATTCTCGGCTCACTCGGCGGTGCCCTCGCCGTGGCCGCTCGCACCGGGGGCGCCACCGGCGCCCTGCTCGCGCATGCTGCCCGCGCCGCGTTCATGAGCGGCAACGAGATAGCACTGGCCGTCGGTGCCGCCGTCGCCCTCGGCGGTGTTGTCCTCGTACTCGCACGCCTGCCGTCGCGGGTTTCGCGGGACTCACCGGATCCTCAGCGGCAGACGGTGAGCACCGGGCCATCCCGGAACGCTCATATCGCGCCCGCACCATGAAGCCGTTGCCGGTCTTGGGCCGACTGCGCTGGCTCGACGGGGCGCGTAACCCTGGGCCGCGCCGTTCGGCGTGAACTGGTACCCGGCGAGGGCGGCAGGCGCATTCCTGCCCCGTAGTTCGACCCCTCTCACGCTGCAATGGGATGACCCTGACCACGGGCCAGGCAAGATCCCGTCTGGTGAATGCCTCGATGCCCGGCGGCGAGGCAGGCCAGGCCGAGCCCGGATAGCTAGGCGATACCGGACCGATGATCAGGTGAAGGCCCGCTTGGCGTCCGACGGTAATGGCAGAAGTCTGCTATGCCATCTATACTTCTTCCATGGCATTGAGTATCAAGAGCGACGAGGCAGACCGGCTGGCCAGAGAGCTGGCCGCCGAGACGGGTGAGACGCTGACCGAGGCTGTCGAGACTGCGCTGAGGGAGCGGCTCGATCGTGAGCACGCTAGGCACGCGGCCAGCATGAGAACGCGGCTGGCGCGACTGGCAGCTGATGTTGCGGCCCTGCGGGTTGCCGATGACAGGACGCCGGAGGAGATCATCGGCTACGACGACGCTGGCCTGCCGCGTTGACAGAGCCGGCACGCAGCAGCCTTATCGTCGATACGTCGGCGGCCGTAGCGGTCATCCTCGCCGAGCCGGGTAGCGAAGAGCTTGCCGCCCATCTTGAAGATGCCCTCGTCCGGCTGATGTCGGCCGCCATACGCGTCGAGCTGGGCATTGTCATCGAGGCTCGGCTGCGACCTGCCGGGCAGGATGTTGTCGACCGGTTCCTTCGCGACGCAAAGGTGGACATCGTGCCCGTCGATGCTGACCTGGCCGATCGTGCGATGAGCGGCTGGCGGCGGTATGGAAAGGGGCGGCATCCGGCCGGGCTCAATTTCGGCGACTGCTTCACCTATGCGCTCGCCGACCGGACCGGGCATCCCGTGCTGTGCACGGGCAACGACTTCGCCGCGACGGACATAACAGTGGTGCGTCCTGAGACAGAGCAGACCGGACGACCTGTGTCATTACCGATCACTGGGCGGACCATGTCCACACACGCAGATCTACGCGCTCGTCTGGTCGTTGAGCAGACGAGCCAGCAAGCCGAGGGACCTTTTCGGGTGGCCCGGCTTCCTCGATCAGCGCGTCCGGGGCAGCCAGAGCTGGAACCGGGCTCCTTCGCCGACCGGCTCGGCGCAGGTGAGGGCGCCCGAGTGGGCGGTGGCGATGCTGCGTGCGATGGCCAGGCCCAGCCCGTTGCCGTCTGTCCCGCCAGGATAGGTGCCGCTGCGGACGGTGATCTGGCCGCCATCGGGGGTGGCGTGTCGTGCGTTGCTCAGGAGGTTGTCCAGGACCTGCCTGATGCGCTGCGGGTCACCATACAGGTGAACCTGACGGGGCGCGTGCATGTGGACGTTTACCGCCGACGCGAGCTCTCGGGTGAGCTCGACCGCGGCCGTGGTCAGCGGCACGAGGTCGAATTGCTGACTGGGTAGCGGCACGCCTTGTTAGAGGCGGGTTATGGCGAGCAGATCGTCGACGAGGCGCCCGGCGCGGTGAGCTTCGCGGAGGATCGCCAGGACTAGCTTCTCGCGCGCAGCGCGGCCGGGGCTGGTCCGCAGCAGCGTTTCCGCGCTGGCCTGAACGCCCGCAATCGGCGTGCGGAGCTCGTGCGATGCGTCGGCGAGGAAGCGGCGCATGCGTTCTTCGGCGTGGCGCAGAGCCCGGGCTTCGATGATCGCGAGCCCGCCGACGATAGCGAACAGGCACAGGCAGACCACGCCAGCGCCGAACAGGATCTCCTTGGGCACAGGCGGCTCACGCAGCAAGATGGCCGACAGCGCGAGCCAGACCGCCGCGAGGACGGCCGTGACCAGCGTCGCGATGGTGGCGCGGGAACGCATCGGTCAGAGCCCGACGGTGTAACCATGGCCGTGCACGGTGTGGATGATCCTCGGGCCGCGGGCCTCCAGCTTGCGCCGCAGCGAGCTGACCCGGACTTCGACGAGGTTCGGGTCGTAGGAGCCGTAGCCCCAGACCTGGGTGAGCAACTCGGCCTTGGAGACGGCACGGCCGCGGCGGGCAAGGAGGTAGGCGAGCAACTGGAACTCGGTCGGGGTCAGATCCTGCGGCTGGTCGGCTCGCCACCCAGCGCAGAGGGCTCGCGCATGCCTCCAGTGTGGCCCCGCGGACCTGACGAATACCTGACGAAGCGTGGCCCGTCAGGTGCCGGTCAGGCATCCGGGTGCACCCTGTGCGGCATACGTGAGCTAACGAAGGAGACGGCACGGTGGATACCGACGCCTATGGCGCCACGACGGCGCACCCGGCCTGCTCAGCGCCGGCCGCCCAAGCCGAGGAAGCGGTCAAGGTCTACGGAAGCGGGCAGGCCGCAGTCCGTGCCCTGGACGGCGTCACGCTGGACCTGGCGGCTGGGGAGTTCACGGCGATCATGGGCCCCTCAGGCTCCGGCAAGTCGACGCTGCTGCACTGCCTGGCCGCGCTGGACAGCCTCACCAGCGGGCGGGTGTTCCTCGGCGAGACCGAACTCGGTGCGCTCGGTGACAAGCGGCTGACGCTCCTGCGCCGGGAACGCATCGGGTTCATCTTCCAGAGCTTCAACCTGCTGCCCGCGCTCACCGCGCTCGACAACATCACGCTGCCGGCCCGCATTCGCGGCCAGGATCCGGACCAGGCCTGGATCGATCACCTGTCCGGCATCGTCGGGCTGCGCGGACGGCTGCGCCACACCCCTGCCGAGCTGTCCGGCGGTGAGCAACAGCGGGTAGCTGCGGTACGGGCCCTGGCCAGCCGCCCGGAGGTGGTCTATGCCGACGAGCCGACCGGCAACCTGGACCAGCGGACCTCGGGCAGCCTGCTGCAGTTCCTGCGCGGCGCGGTCACGGACTTCGGCCAGAGCGTCGTGATGGTCACGCACGACCCGGTGGGGTCGCATACGCCGACCGGGTGGTCTTCCTGGCTGACGGCCGCCTCGCGGGTGAACTCGCCGCCCCCACCCGGGACCGTGTCCTCGATGCGATGAAAGAACTAGAGGCGTGACGTGCTACGGGTTATCGCCGCCAGCCTGCTGGCCCACCGGCTCCGGCTGATCATGACCGCGGTCATGATCGCGGTCGGCGCCGGGCTCGTGGCCGGGACCTTCACCCTGACCGATTCGGTGCAGGGCGCCCTCAGCACGAGCACAGCGGCCACTTCTGCGCCGGCGGTGGTGGTGCAGCCGCCCAGGGGCGCGGACGGCAAGGATGGCGGCGCGCCCACGTCCCTGCCGGACAGCCTGGCCGCCCGGATCCGTGCCGTGCGGGGTGTTGCCTCGGCCGAGGGCCTGGTCACGGCCGGTCTATGAGCCGATGCAGTTCTTCCTCGCCCACCAGGACTCCGAGAAAGACGAC
>OBLU010005133.1_pt1 | contig 11773 bp, 7 predicted proteins | sample 1518681 | NCBI WGS metagenome assembly OBLU01 (sample SAMEA3539304, study PRJEB22396) | soil metagenome | biome: tundra; feature: field; material: soil | place: USA | collected 2010-05 | depth 0.15 m
CGGTGATGCGGGGTGGTCCGTGGTGGAGGTTGCGCCAGCCGTCCTGCCAGACCTTGGCCCGCTCGGTCCAGCGCCGGTTCGAGCCGGTGAGCAGCATCTCGAGAGCCTCGGCGAAGGAGGACTTCCCCGAGCCGTTCCGCCCCACCACGAGGGTCAGGCCGGGGGAGGGCTCCAGGGTGAGCGTGACCGGTGGGCCGATGCCTCGAAAGCCCTCGACCTCGATGGCGGCGAGGTAGGTGGCGGTGGGGGCCTGGTCGGGCTGGGTGGCTGCGATGGAGCCTGCTTCGTGGCCGTGCAGGGTCGCCCGGAGGGCGTCCGGTCCCTGGAAGGCGGCGAGGACCAGGTTGTTAGCGCCGTCGACGTTGGGCGGCGCCTCGGCGAGACGCGTGGCTACCAGGTTTTGGAGAAGCAGGTCGGCCATTCAGACGGGAAGTCTGGCAGCGGCTGCTTCCGGAATCTCGTAAACCTTCATCACCTCGTCGCCGTAATGGTTGATCACCTTCACGGCGATCCTGCCAGTGCTCGGCACGGCGAACGGACGACTCACAGTTGAGTACAGGCTCGCCCAGGCCGCCTCGTCGATATCGGCCTTCAAGGCAGCCTTGAGCGACTTGTAGGGATCACCCGCGCCCGTGAAGTAGGCGTGCCGAACGAAGAAGCTGTTCCCGTCGTATGCGGTATCGATGAACCAGCAGGCAATGTCGGCCGTCGTGTGCGCCCGGATCTGACCGGTGGTGGGGTCGTAGACGTCCAGGCCCTTGATCTCCACCTCGACCTGGCCATCCTCGTGCCTTATGTCGATGTCCGGCTCGCCAAACACCATAAACAGGTTCCCGGTGCCCGTCTTCTTGAGCAGATCCCCGCCCATCGAAAGGTCCGGGTTCATGTTGGCCTTGAGGATGGTCAAGTTGCCGAGTTGCTTGAACTCATTAGCAATGTACGCATCGAAGGCGAAGCCGCACACGATTAGTATGTCAAAGAAACCAGCCGCCTCCTTGGCGGCAGCGCGGACCAGATCCGCATCGACCGTTCCGTATTGCGGGCCAATCGTGACAGCGGCACGTCGAGGTCTCGCCTCTTCCGAGTACTCCCCGACGGCGTTGATGTACTTGCCGGGCCAGGCCTCGAGGCGATCGAACTTCAGGCGCTCCTTGCGAACGGTATTCTGAACCCCCGCAGCTCGGAGATTCTCGATAATAGCGTGCTCGAAGTCGTCCGCAGCCACCATCACGGACCGCTCGGGCGCGGATTCTTCAGCGTTCTCCGACCACGCTCCGAGCAGTGGCGAAAGCGATTCGACGGTGAAGGGCCCCGCAACTCGAACGACGGACTTCTCGACCTCAGGTTGATCGTGTAGCACTTCTTGATCAGCATGCCGAGCAATAGCGGCGTCTATCTCTGAACGCCCCATTCCCTCCCGCAGCTCCGGATTGTTAGCGATTGACCTGAGAGTGACGTGCGATACCATCTTGCAGACAAAGCCACGCCTTAAATCCTTCCCGCTGGGGTCTTGCAGAGCGTACTTCGGAAAGCGCGCCGCCATCAGCCGTTGCCGGGCCAGGGCTAGTGCTACCCGACTAGTGTCAATGGTGATCCATCGGCGACCCCACTGCTCAGCTACCCAAGCGCTCGTACCGCCCCCGCAAGTCGGGTCCACGATCAGATCGCCTGGATCAGTTGTCATGAGCAGGGCTCGCGCGATCACTGTGCTGGGCGTCTGAACCACGTACACCTTGTCCGTGCCCACGGAAACGTCGTCCCAAACATTGTTTGGCTCGTACGCCGCGAAGTCGTCCAGAAAGCGCACGTACCGAAGCGTCCTGCCGGTAGAAGCCAGGCGCCCGGCGGTAGCTAGCTTTGCCATGCCTTCACGATTCGTCTTCCAGCTACGTTGGCCACCCGGTGTGAACGATTGGCCGTCAAATGCGAAGCTGAAGATGCACGAAGGCGTGTGTCCCGAGGAGACTAGATTGTCGAGCTGAAAGGTCCTCGCTCCATGCGGAATGAGAGAGGGTTCCGCCCGTTCATCGGGACTGAGCGGCCGAATCTCACCGTCGGGGAGAAGTACCTGATCATATCGGGCACCAGTCGACTGGCCAACCCCCTGAGCTTTCGTGAAGTAGAGTTGGCGATACTTGACGAGCGTGCGATCGCGCGCGTACCAAAGGACGTAGTCGGTCACGTTCTTGAGCAGGTCCGTCCCCAAGCCACCAGTCTTCTTAACGGTGATTACGGAGCAGAAGTTCGCAGCGCCGAAGACCTCGTCGAGCACCGCACGAGCCAGATGCAGGTTCGTATCGCCCATCTGGAGAAAGAGCGACCCAGACGGTGTAAGTAGACTCCGCGCAACCACCAGCCGGTCACGTAGGTAACTGAGATAAGTATGAATGCCGTCGAGCCAGGTGTCCCGAAAGGCCTTTACCTGCTCGGGTTGGCGGATGGTGTCGGTTGCGTTACCGTCGCGTACGTCACGGCTACGTGTGGAAACCTGCCAGTTTGAGCTGAAATGGACGCCGTAGGGAGGATCCATATAGACGCACTGGACTTGCCCCTTCAGGCTCTCGCGATCCGCCAGCGACGTCATCACCTCGAGCGAATCACCAAGGATCATCCGATTCGACCAGTGCTGCTCGTGCTGGTAAAAGTCGACAAGATCTTCGAACTCGATCCCATTGAAGTCACTGAACAGATCGGCCTGTGCGGGCGCATCGCCGCTCTCTTGCCGGCGGAGATCTTCGATGATCGCCTTCGGGTGGATCTTCTCCTGGATGTAGATGGGCGGCGCCATGACCTCGAGCGGTTGCCGGTCCAGTTCGTCCTTTCCCCGCCACACGAGTTGCGGGTCCCCAGCGGGGTCGCGTGGGTAGAGCAGTTCGGACGGCCTTGAGTACGTTGCCGTCTTGGGCGCTCGATCCTCGTCCTTCATGAAAGTCTCGAGCTCGGCCGTGGGAATATTGGTGCGCTGCTCCTCGCCGTGTACGAAGGTCTCCACGGGGGTTACACGGGCCGCTCCCGCAGTGCGCCTGGCTCTAGGCATACGCGCCTCCCAGCTTCTCGAGATGTGACAGAAGCGCGTGGTCGAATCCACCCGCCACCGACGACTTGTCGAACTCGTTGTGCTCCCAGTGCCCCAGGCGAGCCCAGTTATTGACCGCCGGTATCCAGAAGGTGTGCATCGTCTCGTCCTTCTCGGCCTTGCAGTCCCACATCTGCCCGCTGACCTCGATCACAAGGTTTATGACGCGCCCATCCGCGAGGGCGACCTTCGCGATGAAGTCTGGCAAGTACTGGCGTTTGGCACCGTGGCAAACGTACGGAATCCGGAGGCCGAGGCCGTCGGCGCCGAGATGTTCATTCTTTACCCACGCGAGCACGTGTGGGCTGGCGTCGAGCGCCGTCACCATCTGCGCCTCCCAGCCGCCCTTCGCTGGCAGGGCGGCGTAGTCGACGTGGCTATGTTCGGTGAGGACAATCTCGCGTGCGGTGGTGAACTCCGTACGTTCCGTTTCACCAATCTCAAGGGCGTCCTCGAACTCGGGCAGAATCTCCCTCGCTACCGCCTTTTGGCGCACGAAGGACATGCGGATCTTCTCAGCCGCCTCTGCCATCGGCGCACTGAGTAGGAGCATCTGCGGTGTCGCTCCTGCCTCCAGCTGAAGGCGCTCGATCATCCAGCGCCGAGTGAGCGCGAGGAGCTGTGGGAAAAGCCAAACGGGCCTCCCATCCTGATCCCACGCGTGGCTAGCCATGACTTTCTGCGCGAGATGGAATGCGACCGTCTGCTCGCGTACATCTCGCCAGTTGTGCTCATTGATCTCGCTTTGACCGACGATCGGGTCGAGGTCGATCCTGGTGGGCACCGCCGCCAGTCGCATCGCGGACATCGCATCGAACGTCAGTTCGAGGCGATCGAGAGGAATGTGATAGCGATACCCGCTCAGTCGCGGATACTGAATCGCGTACTCGCGTCTCTCGTCGAGCGCGCGAACGGTGTGCGTCGCCGTGGGCGGTTCGACAGAGGCCTGCACCTTCCCCGTGGGAATGAACTGGAACGGGACCCCGTACACATCGGCATACTGCGCCTCGAGTAAGCCGTTCTCGTTGACCTTGTAGTTGGTCCGTCGCAGACCGCGCCCGATGACCTGCTCGCACAGGAGCTCTGACCGGAAGGCGCGAACGCCAAGGATGTGGGTTACCGTGTCAGCGTCCCAACCCTCCGACAGCATGGCCACCGAGACCACGCAGCGAATGCCCTCCCCGAGCCGGCCGGGTTTGCCGACCGTGTTGAGGGCCTCGCGCAGCAGGTCGGGATCGGTGATGTCGTCGGCTGGCTTTCCAGTCCTCCGTTGGTATTGGACTTTGAACTCTGCGATCTCATTCGCTGCCACGTTACGGAATTCGTCGCTGAGGCCCTCTCCGGACTCCAGGGCGGCGCTGTCGATAAGGAGTGTGCGCGGCTGGTCGACCAGCCGACCGTTCTCCATATTGCGAAAGAGGGGGAGGGCGCCGTCGCGATGCACCTCACCGCCTCCGGCCTGCGTTTGCGTCCAACCGGAGATCCAGTCGTAGACGAGCTTCGAGACAGCGGTGTTACTGCACACTACAATGAACGTCGGGTCGGTAGGCATGTGGGCTGCCTTCCACACCGCGTGGGTGCGCTCGTAACCGCCGTAGAGGAGATTGAGCGCTTGCTCGAGGTTACTAGGTATGGTCAGATCCTCGCGTGCGCGGCCCTTGAGCGCCCTGCCCTTGGGGAGCTGGTCCTTGACCCCGTCCCACAGCTTGAGCATGACCGTGGTGGCATCCTTCGGCAAGTCATCCGCGGTCGGGACGCGCGGCACCTTGACGATCCCGGATTCGATGGCGTCGATGAGCGCGAAGTCCGATGCCACCCATGGGAACAGCCGGCCCTCGCCGTAGCCGGAGCCCTTGAGGAAGAACGGTGTCGCCGAGAGGTCGTAGATGGCTCGGAGGCCGATGGTCTTCTGAAGCGCCTTAAGTCCAGAGAACCAGGTCTGCGCTGCAACCCGCCCGCGCCTGGCCTCCTCCTTATCGTCTCCGTTTAGTTCCGCCTCCTCCCTTTCGCCGATGGCCTGGTTGGCGTTGTAGCAGTGGTGCGCCTCGTCGTTGATCACGATGAGCTCACCGCGCCGCGCCCGGCGCCGGACGAGTTGATCGAAACTACGGCAGACACGACGCACCATGTCTTCATCGCTCTCCCGGTCGTCGGTGCCGAGGATCTGCTTGGTGAGCTTCGACGCACCCATCCGCGAGTGCAGGATAAACTGGTGGTAGTTGACTATTTCGACGTTGGCCAATTGGAGATCGCGGAGCATCTCGCGGGGCACGAGATCGAATGTGCGATAGTAGCTATCGTCGTACCCCGGTCTGAGGACCTGCAGACGGTCCCGTACGGTGATGCCCGGTGTGACCAGCAAGAAGTTAGCGCAGAACCGCTCGTCTCCAGGTCGCGCCGCTCGGTTGAGTGCCTGCCAGGCGATAAGCATGGCCATAACGAAAGTCTTCCCGCCGCCGGTCGCGATCTTCATGGCGGTCCGGGGGAGCCCATCATTGAACTCGTGATTGGAGTTATCAAGCACCTCGGCCACCGAGAGATCGCCTACTCGGCGAGCCCGACGGCGTAAGCTGGTACTCGCCACCTCAGCGAGCCAGATGGCAGTCTCTATGGCCTCCATCTGGCAGAAGAACAAGCGTTGGGTCGGTTCGCGAAGCGCGCTGTTCCAATGATCCAGTAGGTGCCGGGTGGTGGTTGTGATCCCGGGGTGGCTTCCGCTGCGCCAGGCTGCCACCTCGGTCCGGATGGCATTGATGAGCTGGTTGCGCTCCCGCTTGAGTTCGATCTCGAGCTGGAGCTGCTCGGTGGGGCTCTTCGTCTTTGGCGGTGGTACGGGGATGAAGAACTCACTTTCCCGGCGCCCCTTGACCTTCTCGGCCGTGATCCCCTTTCTGTCGAAGGCAAAGTGCCACGCCGGCTCGTTGTAGGGTGAGTTGATGACTGGGTTGGGTATGGTGACCTCAGCCAACTGCCGTCTCCCTGCAGATGCCCCGAAAGTCGCATCGCCCGCAGGCCTTGGGGCTCCAACTTGCCAGGCGGGGTAGGTGGTTGGAGCGGAGAGAAGCGGCCGCCAGTCCGATCTCGGCCAGCGTGGTCCGCTCCATCGCCTCGTCGACTATCTCCCGCTGGACACGTCCTCTCTCGAGTTCATGCACTTCAATGAGATCCGCGGAACGGCCTGTGAGCGCCCGGTACCCGACCGTGTAGATGTGGAGCTGCATCCGGCTAACGTCCTCATCCTGGGAGCGCTCGTTGGACTTGAAATCCACCACGGCTATCTCGCCGGTGTCCGTATGGCGAATCAGATCGATCCTTCCATTGACGATGATGCCGTCGCCGAGTTCGAGCTCGACGACCTGTTCGGCGTGTTCCAGCTTGTCAAGATGACCCCTGTTCTGTCCGAGATACTGACCGATGGTACGGATCGCCGCCGCCTCGAGAGCGTCGCGCAGCTTGGGATACGCGAACGGCACATGTAGGTGTCGACGAACGAAGTCCGGGACGTCGTCGTCCGTTGGGATCGTCCCAGCAAGTGCTTGCTTGTGGATCTCAGCCAGAGTGTCGTGGAGCGACTTCCCATAGCCCAAGGCTTCTTCAAGGGGTGCATTGAACCCGTAGAGGAAACGCAGCTTGAACTGGTAGGGGCACTCCTTGAAGTACTTGAACTGACTGAAGGTGAGCCCCATGTTCGTGACGCTGCGCTTCGGCGAGGGTCTTAGCGGGGGTGGAAGGTGTTCCGCCGGCAGCCGGGTGAGGATCAGTTGCGTTCGCGTGATCTCGCCGACGAAGTCGGACGCACGCTGGAACCTCCGGTTACCGGGAACCGGACCGAACGAGCAGTAGAGAAAGCGCTGACTACGAGTCAGTGCCACATAGAGGACTCGGCGCTCCTCTGGGAGCCCACCTCGGTAGCCGGCGGCATTGCGCACGGCCGCCTGCGGGAGGACATGCCATACGCTCTTGCCGCCGACACCGGCCGCCGGGAATCGGTTCCGTAACAGTGCCGGCACGAACACCACGGGCCACTCCAAGCCCTTTGCCTGATGGACGGTCATGACCTGAACGGCGTCCGGCCGCACTAGAGCCTGGTCCTGAGCACCCTCGGGGTAGTACCCAGGTGCCTGAGAAATGAGGAACCTGTAGAAGCTGTCATGCTTCGCGGCCGGTTCGCTATGGAAGTGGATTTGCTCGTAGTCTGAGATCACCTGACTGAACTTGCCAAAGTTGTAGTAGATGATCTCGCCCTCGGTGCTGGGCACGCGCTCCTCCCGGAGGTTGAGCGCGGTCAGAAAGTCGAGGAAAGTGCGCTGGAGCGTGTAGAGGGCTCGGCGGGACTCCTGTGGCCATGTCTTACGCTTGCGAATCAGTGTCAGGGCGGCAACCCAGTCGTCGTCGCTGTACCCGACGCTCGCAGCCTTCCAAGCTGACGCCAGGTCTGTCTCCGTGACCGCTCCCGAGAAGTAGCCAAAGAGTGCAACGGCAGCCTGAATCTCAGGCCGTTCGAAGAGGTTATTGAAGCCGACCACTACTGTGCCCAGGCCGGCAGCTTTAAGCGCAGCGAGTATTGGGCCGCCGTTTCCTTTCACCGATCGCAGCAGGATGGCGAAGTCCGACAAAGCGAGGCCCCGCGGTGCATGCCCCGGTTCATCGATGAACGGCATGCCCACCATCGCCTTGATCCGCGCTGCGATCCACTGGGCCTCCGCGTCATCATCAGGGAATTGCTGGCAGAGAATGTCACCGCGGGCGAAGTCCTGGTTTCCGGCGCTCTGCATCACCTTGAGCAGGCGGTCTGGATCGTTGGCCGCAATTACCGATCGAGCCAGATCCACGACGCCGGACGAACTGCGGAAATTCTCATCGATCGTGACCGATCTGACGCCCGGATAGCGTTTGGAGAAGTCGAGGATGTTGCGGATCTCGGATCCGCGGAACTGGTACAGAGTCTGATCGTCGTCTCCGCAGACGCAGAGCTGTGCTCCGAGGTTGTGGAGTGCTCTGATTAGCCGCTCTTGAAGCGGATTGACATCTTGGTACTCATCGACAACGAGATACTTCACTCGGGCGGCGAGTTCGTTGCGGATCTGCTGATCGTTCTCGACCATACGGACGGCGTTAGCCATGATAGATGCGTAGTCGAGGAAGCGCTTGTCGCGCAGCAGCGCTTCGTACTTCGCGAGAGCATCGACAGTGGGATGCCCTGCCAGCGCCTGTGGATCAACGTCGGCCTCACGAAGCATGTTGACGACGTCGATGAACAGCTTGGACTCGACCCAGCGCTTGAGGCCTAGCCCCTTCATCCCGCACTTGTCGAAGTTGCGGTCGACCAGCAGGCGTGTCTGAACTTCCGTCAGCACCTGGTACTTGAAGTACTCTGGGACATAGCCCTGCAGGAGTTGGAGGCAGTAGCCGTGGATTGTGCCGACGTACATGTCGGCTAGGCCTGTGACCTCGCCAAAGCGGGCGCGGATTCTGGTGGAGATCCGGTCCTTCAGGGCGGCCGCGGCCCGGTCCGTGAAGGTGAAGGCCACGATGTTTCGTGGCGTGATGCCGTCGGCTCGCTTTCGCTCGAGGATCTCCGCCACCCGCTCAGAGATGACCTGCGTCTTGCCGGATCCGGCGCAGGCGACGATCTGGAGGTTGCCATCCACGGAGCCGATGGCTTCGAGCTGGGCGGGGGTATAGGGGATCGGCGCGCCGGGCGGCGCCTCATGGGTACTTGCTGTCAAGGAATCAACCTGGGCGGCTCGAAGCCTCTGGGAACATCCCACGTAGCCTAGCTCCGCGCAGTGGGGATTGGGGGCCCGCCGGCAGCCCTAACGGAGCCCCATGACGCAAGACTGGCCTCGGACGGCGGGCAGCCCGAGAACCATCACACCTACCTGACCATCGAGGGGTGGGAGTACTGAAGAATGGCGCTCCGAGCTCGGCACGTGGGAGGATCAGCTAAAGCGGATCCTCGAGTCGCACCTGGTCGAGAGGGGCTGGACGGTAACCGGCGCCTGGAGCAGACGCCGGGGGGTCGCTCTCCTTGTAGGCGGGGTTCGGAGCAACTCATCGTCGAGTGCGAGGGGGAGCACCGACGCCCCAGGTGGCGGGGAACTACTTCCTCGGTGCCGTCGGCGAACTGGTCCAGGCCATTCGCGAGCCGGAGGCGCGGCCGCACGGATCCTCGGACGTTCAGCCAGCCGGTTCCGAGCCGCGGGCAAGTCCGCGGCGTGGCGGAGAAGCTAGGATTCGAGGTGGCAGTTCCCGGGTTGTTAACTGGAGGCCAAACGTGGGATCGGTACTTACGGGCGCGGGTGAGGAATTCGGCCGAGAAGTGGTGAGAAGTGGCTTGCGGGAGATGAAGTGGTGCCCCTACTGTAAACAAGCGTTGCGCTCCAGGGACAGCGGGAGCCCCGATTGTCCGCACTGCGGCAGGAAGCTCCCACCCTGGGATCAGCTACCGGGTGGCCTGACGGCGCCGTGATTCGGCCCCTGCGGTAATGAAGGTTTATGAGACCGCGGCGGCGAGAGGTCGTGACGATGCGTGAGTACGGATCTCCGAGAAGTTCTAGGGGTGGTGAGCCGATGGTCGGCGGCCGGCCGCGGACTCGCGACTGATGGACTACGCGGATCTGATCCCCGACTTCGTGCGGCGGACGTTAGCCAATCTCGACCTTGTTAAGCGAGCGGCGGCGGCAGGCGATCCGAGTGCGTTCGAAGTGACGCAGTTGTGGAACTCGCTCCTGGGACTCGTCGTCGCCCCGCGTGAGAAGGATGTGGGGAGCCTGCCGCGGACGCGTCTTCCCGAGCTGTATGCGCAAGGGTGGCCCGTGATCACAAGGGGAGGGGCCCTTCAAGATGAGACTCTTGTAGGCCTGGTGAGCGCGATGCGCATAGCCATCGCGCACTTCCACGTTGAGTTCCAGGCCGACAGCGAAGGTGTGATCCAAGGGGTCGCCTTGTGGAACGTGAAGACCGATGAGAAGGGACGGCCCATCCCCGACGGACCGCACCGCTGGGACGGGAGGCTAGGCGTGGCGGAGCTAGAGAAGCTCGCGCGCAATATTGCAGGGACGTACCTTATGACGTTCGGACGCAGGGCAGCGTAGAGCGCCTGCGGCCGCGTGGCCGGGGCGGATCACACTCGTGATCCGGGACGGACGGTGGTCGGACGCACCCAGACGAGCCGCTCCCTCGCCGTCCCTATCGCCACGCGCCTCGCGTGCCCGGCCCGCTCGTGCTCCCGGGGGGAGGCGTGGGTGCCGCTGGGTCGCTCCTCCTCGGGTGGAGGAGGCGCCGGGGCGATCGTCCAGGCCCGGTGGGCGACGACGCTGACCCGCTGGCGCTCGCCGTGGCGGGCGAGGTGGCCCTCGACGTAGACGGTGGCGCCGGGCGAGAACTCGGCGATGTCGGGGGCGTGGCGGGCAGGGAGGATGACCCGGTGGCGGTCGACTCTCTCGCCGGCGGGGTCGCGCTGGGTGAGCAGGAGGAAGCCGACCTCGCCGTCACCGCCGACCGGTCGTGGGACGCAGGCCACCAGGCCGATGAGGCATGCCTTGTTCACTGGACCTCCGCCTGCGTCTCCTCGTCTGTGAAGAGCTGATCGACGATGATCCTGCTCGCCTCGGTGAAGGCGGCAGCGTGGTCGTGGTGATCGGCTTGGTCGGCGTGGCGGTGACTGGTCAGGCATTCGTGGTAGCCGGAGGCGGCGCGCAGCGCAGCCTGGGTCCACCTCCACCTGGCCTCGTGCCACTCCCAGTAGGCGCGGGCGGGGACGTCGGGTTCCTCCGGTTCTGCGGGTGCCTCCACGGGGTCGGGCTGGACCAGGGAAACGGACGGACGGGTGACCTCCTGGTGGTAGTACCAGAGGGCGATGAGCTCGTCGACCAGTGCTGGGTGGCGGGGCCAGCAGGGAGGGACATCGTCGGCGAGGTGGTAGCGGTCGACGAACCAGCTCACCCAGTCGCCCAGGTCGGCCCAGTGTCGCCGGAGCTCGTCCGCAGCGAGCTGGTCGAGCTCGGCGCCAGCCGGTCCCAGCTCCTCCGCACCCGCCGTGAGCGTCGGCAGACGCTCGGGAGCCCGGCCCCACCACCACGGAAGGCGAACCCGGACCCAGTCAGTCATGGAGGTCAGGCTCCCAGAACTGTCTGGGGTCGGGCAGGAGCTGGTCCGGTTCGACCCCGAGGGCCGCCGCCAGAGCGGTGAGCGTGCTCATGCGCGGTCGCCCGAGAGAGATCCGCCCGGCCTCGAGGCGGGCGACGGTGTCGCGGCTGAGACCTGCGCGCCGGGCAAGGCCGTCCTGGGTGAGGAAGGCGGCGACGCGCAGGCTGCGCACCCGGCGGGCCAGCGCGCGGACCGGCTGGTCGGTTTCGGTGCGAACGGGAAGCATGGCGACGTCAGCCGGGCCCATCGGTGGTCCCTCCGGTGGCGGTCTGGTGCTCGCTGACCCAGCGCAGCCAGGCGGCCTTTGAGAAAAGTGCCTCGGCGCGAACCTCGGAGCTGGGGCTGGCCACGTGGGGCATCTGGAGGCGCATTGGCCGGCGTCCCCAGAAGGCGACGCCGCAGAGCGGGGGGATGGCCGCGATCTCGTCGGTGGTGAGGGCTCGCTCGTAGCGGACGACCGGGTCCAGGCGCTCGCCGCGGGCGTTCCGGGCCTCGCGGGGATCCTCGACGCGCACCGTCGGGGAGAGGTCGGAGAGGTCGCGCAGG
>OBLU010005134.1_pt1 | contig 11772 bp, 13 predicted proteins | sample 1518681 | NCBI WGS metagenome assembly OBLU01 (sample SAMEA3539304, study PRJEB22396) | soil metagenome | biome: tundra; feature: field; material: soil | place: USA | collected 2010-05 | depth 0.15 m
GCATCCCACGAGGACACCCCCCCTTGGTATGGCTGGGTCATTGGCTACAACGCGAACAACCTCTCGCAGGCAAGCGTTTTCAACGACGCTCCGAACGCCGGCAAGGGGGGAATCTGGATGAGCGGAGGTGCGCCTGCGGCCGACTCTTCCGGCAATCTCTACCTGATCACCGGCAATGCCCTCTTTGACGCCAGCAGTTCCACCGCTCCGAACAACGACTACGGCGATTCGTTCCTCAAGCTCACCGGCAGCCTGAGCGTCTCTCAATACTTCACCCCGTCCGACCAATCCACTGACAACTCCCAGGACAACGATTTTGGTTCGGGAGGCGCCGTGGTTCTTATCGACCTGGCCGTGAACGGCAGCAACCCGACCCATCTCGTCCTCGGAGGTGGCAAGGATGGCTCCTTGTACATCCTGAACCGCGATAACATGGGCGGCTCCGGTGATTCCAATGCCTGGCAGCAAATCACGCTGCCCAACCCTATCTTCGCGACCGGTGCATTTTGGAATTCCAATTTCTATCTCGCAACCGTAGGTGGATCACTGCAGGCATTCTCTCTCAGCTCCAGCACCGCCAAACTGACCCCGGCGTCCAACGCGACCTCCGCGACGTTTGGCTTCCCCGGCGCAACTCCGTCGGTGTCCTCTATGCCCGACAATAGCAACGGCATCGTCTGGATACTCGACAACAGCCAATACTGCACGCCGCAATCTCCCGGATGCGGTCCGGCGATTCTCCATGCCTTCGATGCAAACAACCTCGCCACCGAACTCTGGAACAGTACTCAGGGGACCGGCAATGCCGCCGGCCATGCGCTCAAATTTACAGTGCCCACGGTGGCCAACGGCAAGGTTTACATCGGCACCCGCGGCAACAACACTGGCGGGATAGGCAGCAGCACATCGATCCCCGGCGAGCTCGACGTCTACGGAATTCTGCCCAACTGATTTGCCCGGCGGCTTCCGGTCAGCGAAACCCGCCCACAAACGAAAACGCCAGAAACCTTGCGGCCTCTGGCGTTCTCCGAGTGATCTGGTAGCTCATTGGATCATGCATCGTCCCGTTCAGCCTCTTGATGCCGGTTCCGAGTTGCCTCTTCCCCTCCATCTTCCGGCTTGGCTAGTTATGCGTCTCCGGGTTGCCCCGTACCCCGCATCCTTTGGCCGCGCCGGGTGACGAAACTCCGGGTTGCCCCGCATCCTCGTCCTTTGGCTGTGCCGGCGATGGATCTTCGAGTTACCCCGAATCTCGCATCCTTCCGCGCTGCCGGATTCCTGATTCTCCGGGTTGCCCCGTTTCCTCAAGCCCCTTGCCGCGCCTCCGATACAGGCCTCAGGGTTGCCCCCTTGTCCTGCATCTCCGGCTTCACCGGCGATGGATCTTCGAGTTGCCCCGAATCTCGCATCCTTCGGCGGTGCCGACTGGCCGATCCTCAGGTTGCCCTGCATCCCGGTCTTTCGGTATCGCCGTGATCCGTTCTTCGAGTTGCCCCGAATTCCGGACCTTCCGGCCCCGGCTGATGGCTCCCCGAGTTACCCCGGTTCCCGCACCATCCGGTTGTGCCATCGGCGAATCTCCAAGTCTCCCTGAAGCTTCTTATCCTTTGGCTACGCCAGCTTGAATGAACTTCCGGGTTGCCCCGGCTCTTCAATCACCCTGACGACGTCGATCGGCCAATTTCCAGGTTGCCCTAAATCTTGGGTCTTTCGACGTTGCCGAATCACCGATTTCCGAGTCGCCCCGAATCTCTGCTCTTCGGCTCCGCTTCTGCTTCCTCGGGTTGCCCCGATTCCGCCTCCGCGGTTGGGTCGATGATGAATCCCCGGCTGTCCTCGAACTTTGCATCCTCAGCTTGCGCCGCGGATGAATCTTCGCGTCCAACGGGTCCAGCATCTTTTGCCTGGCTCTTGACGCTCTCTCAATCTCTCTCCGCTTCCCACCGTCGACTTGCGCCGCCAATGAATTGCCTCAATCGATCAATCCTGCATTTCCTGCCTGACCGAAGTTGCCGTCCAACTGGCTACAGGGTCACCAACTGATTAGAGACACTAGCCCCGCCAAATCTGTGGAAGCAAGTGCAAAACTAAGAAAGTTCTGTGGATATCACCATTCATGGTGCATTCACAAAAATTTGTGCGGCGGTTGCAGCATTATGCTTGGAAACCCCTCTGAAACCGGCCTTTCCAGGGCTCCCGACACCCCCTTGCAGGATGCGGATCAACAAGAAAATCAGTGCCCCGTCCTTTCTCCGCGCAGTGTGCGAGTCTTTGTCGCCGGGGATAGCAGAGACTTGGGATATTCGAATTAATGGGGGTCGCTTTTACTCTGCGGCGACGCTCATGAATCTCCGACGCGCCGCTACGGGTGCGGCTCGGCCTCCAGTTCATCCAGCTTCTTCTTCTGCTCCTCAGTCAGAAACACGCGCATCGCTTTGTCGGCCTTCGCGCGAATTGGCTTCTGGCCGGCCATGCGTTCCTCGTCCGTCAGGCTCGTGTTGTCCGCGAGTTTCTGCATGCCGTCATGCATCTCCTGCAAAATGGGTCTTGCTTTGGCCTGCTGATCGGCAGTCAGATCGAGTTTCTCGCTCAACGCCTTCAGATGCCCTTCAACAGATGGAATGCCGGCGACGTGCGTGTCCGGGCTGGTGGTGGTCTGTTGTGCCGCCGTGCCCAGCGCAAACACCAGCACGGTCCCGATAGCAAGTAAGCGAATTCGATTCATCGTCCCTCTCCTTTTTTCAGTTCAGAACCGCGCGGTTCGTCCTATATTCGCAATGTAGCGGCGAATTAATTCCGCGTCGAGGGCCGCACCCACGTTGCTGAACAAGGAGGCGGGCATTGTCCGGAAATGGGTCCAAAAACGAGCGCTCCACCTCGCAGAAACCCGCTGCGCAGACGAAGGAAATGTGCCAGCGCAAGCCCGATGTCCGCGTGCGGCGCACCTGTGAGCGGCTCGGCCGTGCGCTCATCGAGTTGATCGTGGAGAAGCCCATCAACGACGTTACGGTGCAGGATGTGCTCGACCGCGCACAGGTCGGCCGCTCCACGTTCTATGTTCACTTCCGCGACAAGGATGACCTGCTCCTCAGCCAGTTGGAGATGTTTCTCGAAACCATGAGCACGTCCCTCAGCAAGCGCAATGAAAAGTCCAATCGCGTTGTGCCTGTGGAGGAGATGTTCGCGCATATCGGGAACCAGAACAAGCTCTATCGCGTGCTCACCGACTCCGGCCATCTCAAGGAGTTTTTCGATCTCGCGGAAGGCTACTTTGCCCGCGGCATTGAGCAGCGCCTCACTGAGTCAGGCCGCCTCGCGCGTCTTCCCCAGCGCGAATTGGCTGCCCGCGCCTCTGCGCTCTCCGGAAGCCTGTTGTCGCTGCTGCGCTGGTGGCTCGATCGCGGCGAAAAAGAATCGCCGCGCGCAATGGACGAGATGTTTCACCAGATGGTGTGGAAGGGAGTTCTTTAGCTCTGGAAATTAAAGAGCGTCATTCTGAGCGGGTGCAGCGAATCGAAGAATCTGCAGTTGCTTTGTAATCCGCCAACGGATTCGATCTAACGTCTCTGTCTACGAGACCGTAATCGGATACCCCGGGCCAAACGGGAAGATCAGTTCCGCCTCCGAGGGCACCGGTTTCCCGTTAACAGTGGCCGGTTGAAACCGCCACGTCCTCGCAGTATCGAGAACGATCCGGTCCAGCTCGTTGCCCATCCCCTTCACCAGCGTCTCGCTCAACACCTGCCCCAGCGCGTCCAGTTTCACATCCACCACAATCTTCTTCTCCTGCGCCGGCAGCAGCGACCGATCGCTCACCGGCGGATGCGGTCCGAAGATCGGGAAAGCCGGAACCGCATCTTCCGCATCGCTCCCAACCCCGCGCAAGGCCGGGCCCGATCCATCGCCCGCGTGAGGCGCCTTCGGTGCGCCGCCCCCGGTCATCTTCAGATGTGTCGGCTCAACAGGCAGAATCGTCTTCGCGCTCGCTTCCGGGTCCGCGTTGGGCGTGCGGATATGCGCTGCGAAATCCATCGCGGGCAGCGGAACCCTCACCTTATGGGAACCGCCCGCAACCTCCAGCATTGCCAGTCTCTGGAAATGAGTGGGTTCAATCAGCCGTGTTCTGGCCGCCCTTCCCAGCAGCACCACGAGCGCAAGAACGCTCAAGTGCAATGCAACCGACAACAGGACCGCCGGCAGGCTTCGTTTCGCCCGTTTGATTGGAGCCAGGATAGCTTGATCCGGCTCGGTTCGTGACTGCATGGTGACCTCTCCCTGCGCGCGCCACGTCCAATACGCCCAGTACGTCCGGTGCATCGATTGTCGCACAGGTCGTACTTCTCAACTCCGCACCCGCGACTCCAAATTGCTTGTCCTCCGCCTCCAATCCCGACGTACCATAGCCCCTAGGAGCAGCCAGCCGTGGCCACGCGTCAACCCAAAAATCACACTCCACTCGGCCGATCCGCGGTCACGATGTTTGCCGCCAGCGATCGCATGAACCAGCTTCTGATCGAGCATCTTGACCCCGCCGCATGGCGAGCCGCGCCGCCCGGCAAAACCCGTCCCATTGTGGCAATCTTCACCCACATGCACAACGTCCGCTGCAAGTGGGTCAGGCTCACCGCTCCGCATCTTGAAATTCCGCTCCAGCTCCACCGTGCGCATTGCACGCCGCAGCAGGCTCGTGCAGGATTGGCGGAGAGCGCCGCCCGCTGCGTTGAGATGCTTGCCGAAGCCCTCGGCGGCAGCGGCAACCGCATCCAGCAGTTCTCCCGAGACAGCCTCGCTCCCTCCTGGCCGGTTGGCGTTGAAATGCTCTGCTACATGTTTGCCCACGAAGCCCACCATCGCGGCCAGGTCTGCATGCTCGCGCACCAGCTCGGATTCCCCTTGCCCTACAAGGCCTCCGACGGCATTTGGAACTGGGAAAAACTGTGGAAAGAGTGTGGCGCGCCCAAAGGCCCCGGTCGCTCCTGAAGTACTCCGGTATCTCCTGAACGCCCAGCGGTGTGCCTATCCTGGCTTGCTAGGGTGGGAAACGAAGGACCCGGCAAGGTCACGGCCCGAGCCAGCGTCCCGTCAAGCCCCGCGCCGCAAAGTTCCGCCTCATCTCATGCCCTATCAATCACTTACCCCTTCCAAACAATTGCAGACTATTTCTCTCAAATCCCTATACTCACAATCAAGTGAATGAAGTGGACGTCAGACTTTGGAGTCGGCCGCCTTCTTTGCCGCCTCCCAAGCCGATGTCATCCCGAGCGGAGCGCGCCTGGGGCCCCGCAACGCGGGGTAAGCGGAGCCGAGGGATCTGCATTTTGACTTTGCTGCCCTCACTCTCAACCCCGATGCCATACCGCGAGGCCGCCAGACGCTAGAAAAAGCCCTTAACTCCTTTGCTGGGAGGAATCTGCGGATCACTCCTTTTGGCAGAGTAACTTACAGCTACGCACCCTCGGTAACCCGATGAAAACAAGGAATTTCCTTGCAGAATCCGGGTGGGGAGGATACCGGAGATATCGCCATGTTCAAAGAGTGCCGTCACATCATGCCCAGTGGAGCCAAGTGCAAATCCCCTGCCCTGCGCGACATGTATTTCTGCTATTTCCACACCTCGCTCCACCGCTTCGGCGAGGCCGCCCGCAGGCCCGACAACGAGCCCCTTCAGATCCCCGCGCTCGAAGACTCAAGCGCGGTCCAGCTCGCGCTCACCCAGGTCCTTGACGCGCTCGGCTCCTCACGGCTCGATCCACGCCGCGCCGGGCTCTTTCTCTACGGCCTCCAGATCGCCTCCCAACTCGCCGCACGTCCTTCCGATCGCTCCGCATGCGATTCCGTACGATCCCTGTGCTACGAGGGCGATGGCGAAACCCTCGCACCCGAGAAAACCGAATGCGAACCTCCCGAAGACTGCGCCAACTGTCCCAAAACCGCCGACTGCTACATCTACGACATCTACTTCGACGAAGAAGAAGAAGAAGATTGAATCGAATGACCGAGCCACGCCACCTTTGTCATCCCGAGCGAGTCCGCAAAGCGGACGAGTCGAGGGACCTGCATTTTCCGCGTCTGCGCTCGTTCCTCAACCGCTGTCATCCCGAGCGGAGCGCGCTCGGGGCCCCGCAACGCGGGGTAAGCGGAGCCGAGGGACCTGCATTTCGATCCTGAGAGAGTAGAATTCGACCGATGCACGAAGGATTCTATTTCACCTACATTGTCGCCAGCCGGAGCCTGACCCTCTACATCGGTGTCACCGGCAATTTGGAAAAGCGAGTCTTTGAGCACAAGCGGAAGCTTCGCGACGGCTTCTCCGCAACCTACAACTGTGAACGGCTCGTCTGGTTTGAACGGTTCGTCGAAGTGGAAAACGCCATCGCTCGAGAGAAGCAGTTGAAGCGATGGCGGAGAGAGAAGAAGATCGCCCTGATTCGAGTGGCCAATCCAACCTGGATTGACTTAAGCGAATCGTGGTACACGCGAGAACAGTTGGAGTGGATGCCGAGCTGATGCAGGGGCCTCAACCCGATGTCATCCCGAGCGAGTCCGCAAAGCGGACGAGTCGAGGGACCTGCATTTTGGTGCTGAGAGGACACAGCAAAGCTAAATGCAGGTCCCTCGGCTCCGCTCGGGATGACATCAGGTAGGGAGGGTCAGTGCTTTCCACCCCAGCGAAGCTAGGATGGCCATCCGGCATTGTAGGGATGGTTAGGGTGGGCCACCCGCAGATATCGAAATCGCCAAACAGAGATTCAACGAGCTGAAGCGAGGTCCTCAATGAACAGAGCCAAGGTCAAGACGTATGCCAGCGTTTGGGATGCGCTGGCTGACACGCCGGAGGAGGCAGCCAATCTGCGGCTGCGTTCGACGCTGATGCAGCAGATCGCCCGCCTCGTTGAACGGAAAGGCTGGACCCAGGCAGAAGCCGCTGCCCGTTGCGGAGTCACCCAGCCGCGCATCAACGACCTGCTCCGCGGCCGCATCGCCCGCTTCTCGCTGGATGCACTGGTGAACATTGCTGCCGCACTAGGACGTAAAGTGACCGTGAAGCTGGAGGACGCTGCATGAGAGGGCAAGTGCTTTCCCAGGTCTCAGATTCGAGACCCGGGGCACCCATGTCCATGCTGAGTGATCCTTCCTGAGATGTGGGCCATCCCCCCTCTCCCACCCTGGCGAAGCTAGGATTGGGGCACCCGACGTTTTAGGGATGATTAGGGTGGCCCATCCGCCATACAGAACGCCTAACGAGTTCGCGCCGCAGTGGAAGGCTGCTTCGTCTTCGACTACAAAGAATGTCCGTGGTTTCAGGCCTTGACTATAAGACAGTGGAATCCGGCGGGCTGAAATAGTAATACTTCGGGCTTGTCGGCAAGAAACTCCGTGTATGCCCGTTCCACGCCGGCCGCACCGCAGTCGTGTATTAAGATGACACCCTGCCGCACCATGCGGGGATAAAAGAAATCGAGGCCTGCCTTGGTGGCTTCATAAAGATCCGCGTCCAGGTGCACCAGGCGAAACCGCTTGTCCTCGATGGGGCCGGCGGTCCCGGGGAAATATCCGCGATGCAGAAACACACTCGGGAACGACACCAGATAATCGCGTACTCGCTGTTCGGATGAGACGAACATCCCCTTGGCGAAGCCGCTCCCTGAATCCGCGTCAGTTGCGTTCGGAAGACCTTCGAAGGTATCAAAAAGATGCAGGGGCGTATTGCCCTTTACTTCGCAAATAAGATGCGCTGAGCCACCCTGATACGTTCCCAACTCCGCTATCTCCCCCTCCAGCTTTGCGGTGGAACGAACGAGATGCATGATCGTCGATGCTTCAAATCCATTGAGAAGTAGCGAACCCCGCCTCATAGCATTGCAGATTGAGCCGGAGAATTCTTTGGCTCCGAAGAAATATGAAGCGTCCATACCGGAACGGATCAGTCGTAAGCGGACGGATTGAACGAATTTGTCGCGGATGGAACTTTGCGGCGATGTCGGCATAATAAAAAAATACACTAAGAGGACAACAGACATGGGAAGGGGTTTTTGCAGGTGCAGGTCAAGAGTCTGTCCCCACGCGATCGCGCGGATAAGCGATGGCGCATGGCGGTGCGGGTGTTTCGCACTTCGTGAAGGGAGAGGGGTGGTGGAGGGGGATCTTTTCTGGAGGCTCCCATTGCGCAGGGGATGGAATCGTTCAGGTCATCCTTGTTGATTGGGATGATGACCTGGCTTCACCTTGTCTTCAGATGTGAGCTCGGCTTGCTCGATGCTGCCCTTATGGCGCTTCTAGGACAAGGGCTTTGATCTTTGCTTTTAGTTATCGACGGGCATTTGGTGATGATGAGGGTGGGCCACCCGCCATCAATGATCCGCTCCGTGGCCGCATCGCCCGCTTCTTGCTGGATGCGCTGGTGACATTGCGCACTGGGACGAAAAGTGAGCGTGAAGCCTGAAGACCCGGCGTGATTGGGTGAGTGCTTTCCCACCTAAGCGGAGCGAGTGCCACCCACCAAAACACCGGAGACTTCTCATCTGCGTGTATCATGTTCCTTAAACAAAATGGAAGCGCTCGAAGACAGGTGGGTCCTTGTTGAACAGCTGGAGCGATTCACCCAATCTCGATGTGTTACGTTCATTTGCTGTTCTGGCAGTGGCCGCCTCGCACTTTTATATGTACCTTGACGTTGATCCACGATTCGCTATCTTTGCGCATAATCTAGGAGTTGCAGGAGTCTGTTTTTTCTTTGTTCACACGAGTCTCGTTCTTTTCGCGTCGATGGAAAGGACCAAGACGTCGAACCTGACAAGGAACTTTTACATCCGAAGAGCATTTCGCATCTACCCACTTTGCTGGTTTTGTATTCTTCTTGTCCTTTTGACCGGGTGGACCGACTTGCCACACGGCAGTCTGGTAGAGATGGGGTGGCGTGGAATCGCTGCCAATTTTGCTTTAATTCAAAACGCAACTCATTCATTCAACATCGAGGGACCTCTCTGGAGTCTTCCTTGGGAAGTGCAGATGTACCTGGTGCTCCCGGCGCTTTTCCTGCTTCTGAAAAAGAGCGACCGACCCCTGCTGCTTTCATTGTCGATTTGGGTCGGTCTCACGACTTTGGCTGTCTCTTCGACAGTGTTCAAAGTACCGAGTATCTTTCACGCTGCTATTTTTCCGCCGATGTTTTTAGGAGGAATGATAGCCTTCCACCTGGGCTCCAGAATTCGACCACGAATATGGCCTTTTATGTGGCGCTGGTTGTACCGGGGTTTCTGGTAGGACGTTGCTTGCTTTTGCAAGGGGATTCGATGATGAACCCGCGTAATGTAGCGGTCGATTCAGCTGTCTGCTTGTTGCTCGGCTTGAGCATTCCATTGTTCAAAGCGGTCCCATTTCCATGGGTCACCGGCTCATCGCACCAAATTGCGAAATACTCTTACGGCATCTATCTGTTCCACATTCCCGCACTCATATTTATCCTTAAGTACTTTGCGCCATTCTCTTTCGTGTTCAAGTTGGTGGCATATGTTGTCCTCTCCGGTGCCGTTTCCGTGTTTTCTTACCATGTTGTAGAGCACCCGCTGATCCAGTTTGGAAAGAGGGTTGCCGAGCGGTTTGAGAGCCAACCGCCATTACAAGGGCAGCTGGAAGTCGAAGGCGATTCCTCAAGCGGGGTGCCCCAGGTCTCGGCCGCAGCGGCGGAAGGCCTGGGAAAGCACGCACCTACTCCTGATCACTGACAACTGACGACTGAAAACTGTTTCGCCAGCATCGCCTTAATCCCTCTTAACGCCTGCCGCGTCCGCTCCTCGCTGCGCGAATTCCCCAAGGATGCTCGCCAGAATACCGGCTACCAGTTGGAAAAAGTGCAGAACGGCAAGGTTCCCAGCGACTGCAAGCCCATGCCCTCGATCGGTAAGGGAGTCGAAGAGATTCGAATATGGGATGAGTCGGGAACCAATCGGATTCTCTACACGGCGCGCCTGAAAGATGCCGTTTATGTCCTACATGCCTTTCAGAAGAAGTCACAGGCTACAGCGAAACGCGATATCGAAATTGCCAAACAGAGATTCAACGAGCTGAAGCGAGGTCCTCAATGAGCAAAGCCAAGGTCAAGTCGTACGCCAGCGTTTGGGATGCGCTGGCCGACACGCCGGAGGAAGCAGCCAACCTGCGGCTGCGTTCGACGCTGATGCAGCAGATCGCCCGCCTCGTTGAACGCAAAGGCTGGACCCAGGCTGAAGCCGCCGCCCGTTGCGGAGTCACCCGGCCGCGCATCAACGACCTGCTCCACGGCCGCATCGCCCGCTTCTCGCTCGACGCCCTCGTCAACATCGCCGCCGCCCTTGGACACAAGGTCACAGTTAAACTTGTCGATGCTGCGTGATTGAGTGCTGTGCATTCCCAGGTCTCAAAATCGAAACCTGGGGCACCCATTCTCGTGCTGAGTGATGCCTTCCCACCCAGTTTTGGTGATGATTAGGGTGAGCTACCCGCCAACGAGTCAGTTCCCCATCCGGAAGTCCACAATGCTCTGCTGGGTCAACGAAAGGTCTTCGAAGACCGCGGACGTTCCTTCACCGATGGGGGACTGGGCGCTGATCCCCACCCAGATCGACGCTGGGTAGTCATTTTTGAAGAGGCGAATCAACTGCCAGTTCTTTTGGTCGAACGAGTAGTAGAACCCGACGTTTCTGGTGTCCGAAGAGATCTTCATATAGACACTTTTCTCCGGGATGACATCGTGGTCGTTGTCGTCAGAGGTTCCGATGGTGCGAACGCTGACCATCCTTGGCTTATGGCGTTCATCCATTTCCATCGCCAACTTGAGCCAGAGGTCATCCTTCACGTAGATAAACAGCGCTCCGGCGTCATATGTTTTCAGAAACGTCGGTGTGATCTTTGCCATCAGGGTGAACGGCTTCTGGTTGTCAACCCCGGTCAGCAAAAGCGGTGCAGTGTGACTGGTAAACTTATCGTTCGGGTCACGGAAAGTGTCCCCCTTGGCTTCACTCGTAAGGGTCAGCCTGCCATCCTTCACGCTGGCGTGAGCGGCGGCTCCATTGAGTGAGCGAGTAAAGGTGATGCCCGGCAACGTAATGTGGCACGCCTCACTCTTGACATCTTGGGAAAACGCCGTTTGTGCGGTAAAGCAGAGGAGCACGAGCGACACTGCGAAGAGTTGTTTCTTCATGGTTCTGGTTTTCCTTTCCTTACAAAGCCGCAATTGGCCGGGTCCGCAGGTCTCGGCCGCAGCGGCGGGAGACCTGGGAAAGCAACGAACCCCGCTTCTGATCACTGTCAACTGACAACTGACAACTGTTTAGCGAGCATCGCCTTAATCCCCCGCAGTGCCTGCCGCGTGCGCTCCTCGTTCTCGATCAGCGAGAACCGCACATGCTCGTCGCCGTAATCGCCGAAGCCGATTCCCGGGCTCACGGCGGTCTTCGCTTCTGTCAGCAGCAGCTTTGAAAACTCAAGCGAGCCGAGGCTGCGATACTGCTCCGGTATTTGCGCCCACACGAACATGGTCGCCTTGGGCAGCGCGACGGGCCAGCCGGCCTTGTTGAGCCCCTCGACCAGCACGTCGCGGCGCTTGCGATAGTTCTCGCAAATCTCGGTGACGCACTCCTGCGGGCCTTCGAGAGCCAGAATGCTCGCGACCTGGATCGGCGTGAACGTGCCGTAGTCGAAGTAGCTCTTGAGCCGAGCGAGCGCATTCACCAGCACCGGGTTGCCGACCATGAAGCCGACGCGCCAGCCGGGCATGTTGTAGCTCTTGGAGAG
>OBLU010005136.1_pt1 | contig 11769 bp, 13 predicted proteins | sample 1518681 | NCBI WGS metagenome assembly OBLU01 (sample SAMEA3539304, study PRJEB22396) | soil metagenome | biome: tundra; feature: field; material: soil | place: USA | collected 2010-05 | depth 0.15 m
TCCAGATCGTCTACACGGCGCAGCGCCGCCCCAAGCAGCGGTACGGCGAGGTGCTCATCAGCAATTACGAACTGCCGGGGCAATGAGAAAAGCGACGGTGAACAGTGCGTAGTGCCAAAACGTCGCGTACCGCGTTTTTAAGATCCTTTATCTGCACTCCTTCATGAACGATTGTGAATTCAATGGCTTGCCACAATCCGGTCTTGCAGCAAATCGCATCTACCACGGCGACTGCCTTGAGGGGATGAAGCTGCTCCCTGCCCGCAGCGTGGATATGATTCTCTCCGACCCGCCCTACGGCGTTACCGCCAATGCCTGGGACTCGATCATTAACATGGACAGGCTGTGGACCGAGTACAAGCGGATCATCAAGCCCAAAGGCGCAATCGTGCTGACCGCCCGGTGTCCCTTCGACAAGGTGCTCGGTATGAGCAATCTCCCGTGGCTTCGGTACGAATGGATCTGGGAGAAGTCGCGGGCCACGGGATTCTTGGATGCCAAGCGCATGCCGCTGCGGGCGCACGAGAATGTCCTGGTATTTTGCGACCGCTCGCCGCCTTACCATCCGCAGTTTGAAAAGGGCAAGCCGTACAAGAGCACCCGCCGCGCCCGCTATGACGCCAACACCGGCAAGCACCTCCGTGCTGCCGTCTCTGAGAATCCAGGCTTCCGCTGTCCCCGCAGCGTGCTGCATGTAGCGTCCGAGTCTAACACCGTCCACCACACCCAAAAACCACTGGCGCTGTTTGAATACCTGATCAAAACCTACACCAATCCCGGCGAGTTGGTGCTTGACAGTTGCATGGGGTCGGGCACCACGGCCATCGCCTGCCTCAATACCAGCCGCAACTTCATCGGTTTTGAACTCGATCCTCAGTGTTTCGCGGCTGCCCAGCATCGCCTACAGACCCATCAGTGTTCCCTCCAACGGCCCGGCGACGGCGATTACGCCACTCGGTTAGAGCGAGAATAAAGATGACGGCGCAATTTTGGTCGAGTACGCGCCTGATGAACACGAAGGCATGCCCAAAGCGGAGACCTACGGAACCGGTGACCTCACGCCAGATCTGCTGGAACTGCGTTTCATCATTGATTGGCTTATGAGCGTGGGCGTCTCCTCGCCCAGGCTGGCGGGCTTGTTTAAAACCAGCCCGGAAAATATCAGGCGCCTGAAGTATTTCGCCGCGCGGCAATTGGAGCCGTCGCTGATCACCTTTGTACCGGATTTGGAAATGGTGCCTTCTACGGCCATGCATGGCGGCGTCGGCATTCGCTCACACAGAGAAATCCTGCGCCGGTCGGAAAAACCAAGTTCGACATTCGCCTGGCTGGAGGAGCAAGTCGAGGCGCGATTTGAATCCCACAGACAGCAATACCGGTTTCTCGACGGAGCCAGAAGCCTGCTTCAGCTTAAGCAAAAACTCGGACACATATCAGAGGCGCGCCGCATCGCTCTAGCCGGAGTCTTAGAGCAGAAGATTTCTTGGTTCCTGGTCCACAGCGGCTTCACCCGTTCCGCTATCAGCCATGCCTGCTTGTCCTTGTGGCTGCTGCAGACCGCCTACTACCGCCTTGGCCGCCAAGACGACGTCCGGGAGTTCATAAAATCCGCGCTGATCGCTTCCCATGGCAACCTGCTGGCTGGCCGCCCCGCAGCTTCTCTGCCCATCCTCGATATTATCCGCGACGCCGCGCAAACCATTGGCGCCCCGCTGGGATCGGATTATTACCGCCAGCGCGGCGTGGCCCTGTTCCAGCTTGGCAGCCGGTATGATGACGAAACCAAGGAGAGCTTTGAGCAGTCAGAGCAGCAAATGAGGCGCCTTGGCGAAGCTGGCAGCGAAGCTCAGGCCCTCATGACCGGGACCCGCCACACCAACATGCTTGGTAAACCTGATTGGGATGGGGCGATGAAGGTCTTAGAGATTGTCCAAAGCACATTCTCCGCAGATAGTCTGGAGGCGTCCATGACTCGGCACTGGGCCGCGGCCTGTGGTTTTCTTACCGATGACAGCCAAATCCGGCAACGGGCCGGCGAACTGCTCCAGGACAATCAGGCCACGGCAGCGCGCTTCGGTCATCAAGCCACGATTTCAAAACTCCTGTCCATGACGCCCGAGCTGGGCTTGCCAAAGGGTCTTCAGGCCGTTTGGGTCCGCAAGAGCCTGTACCAAAATGCCTTCCGGCTCAAGTAGTTAGCAAAACCGTTACGAATTTCCACCCGGATGCTAGTTCCCTAAATCCCTTCCATCGCCGAGGCTAAGGACTGTTAGGTGCAGCCCTTATGCCACTGGATGATTTGGAAAGCTTCAGATTCAAAACCTGCCGGGACCTGTACGGCGGCGTGCAGCAGATAAGCACCGGACGACGCAACGGCAGGCCCGCGATTTTCTTTTCCCCGGACATTGCCGAACCAACAGCGCCGACAGGCCCCGCGCCGGATCTCCGGGAGCAGGAACGGCTGTTCGTCAACCTGACTCCGATAGAGCGCGAGACCTGGCGCAAGATTCTCGCTGCCCAATCCATCGCCAGCATCGCCAAGGAAGAAGGCGTTTCCCGCGCCGCCATCTACGCCCGCATCGAGGGCAACTGCAAAGGCCAAGGAGGCATGATCGCCAAGAATTTCTGGGTGCTTCTCTGGTGGCTCATGCGGCGACGGGTTGAACACCAAACCAACAGGTAACTTATGAACTCATTTTTCGAACAACTCTTCGCCCACGCATGGAACCGGATGGTTGCAAAGCCGGCCCATCCTACGGTTGGTTGCTGCCCGCGCATGGTGGCCCGGATGCCTTCCAGTGCGCTTAGATAAGCTTGTTGAATTGCTTCACCGACTGCTGCGGTGCCTTCCAAGTAGCGTTCGTCTTCGTCTGGGGTCAAAACTCGGTCTCGGTGATTCTCGCCGGGCAGCATCTCCACTTTCGGCAGCGCCCTGTTGACCTTGCCCCATTCCGTCGCCAGCTTCTGCATCCGCCGCAAGACTTCTAATTGGCGGTTGATGCTGTTCACCTGGAGCCCTGATTCCCGTCGCTTTGTAACGAAGGCGGCAATCTTCGCACTTGTGATCGTGTCCAGGGTGGAATTTGCCAGCGGCGCAAAGCCCGTCAGGTTCTTGATTCCGTTTTTGTAGTACTCCAGGGTCTTCGGCTTATTCTTGAACCTAGCTTCGATGAACGGCAGGAAGTCCTGTTCGGCAAAATCTTTCAGCGTGGGAACGGGCACCCGGTCGCGGATACCGACCTCTCCCTTTGCCAGAGACGTTTTGTGTGCAGCCTCGATCTGCTCAGCCACTCGCCTGTTGGTCTGCTTGGTGCTCTCCCGGATCGGATGTGCATTCCAGGTGAACCGGTACCACCAAACTCTGCCACGCCTGTACACCGCCATCGCTATGCTTCCGCCTTGGCCGGCGCCACGCCACCGCGCCACTCCGGCGCGGCCGTCTTCCGTCCCAGCCATGACATTAGTCGCGTGGTCTCGGTAGAACAGTCAAGGCCCAATTGGATGCGCTGCGCACCGTTCCCTGATGGCCTGTATGGCCCCGTTAACGAGGACCCCATCGGATCGCCTGGCGGGCTCAAAATAATGGCGTATCCGGCAGAGGGGGCACCTACAAAACCTACAAAACCCGGTTTTGATGGTTTTGTAGGTTCGCCTTTGGCCGAATCCGACGAGATTTGCGGTCGCTGCCTCCACCCGATCCAGCGTTTGCGGTTCTCCGAGTTCGATCCGCGGGTGCTCACTTCCACACCCTTGGATTCACCTGATAACGCGCCGACGGACGGCCGCCGAGAGGACCAGATTCGCTGTCCACCTCCCGAACCCAGCCAGCATCCAGCAGGACTTCCACCGCCATCCTGGCCAACTCAGGGGTGTCAAGGCCGCTCCAGCCCTTCAGGTACACCTCACGGCAAGAGAAGAAGCCATCCGGCGCGATCTGGTGTTTCTTAAGCTTCTCTGCGAGTAGCTGCGCCGCCCGCATCTGGGGAGTCGTGACGCATGAGTAGATTCGCCGTGCATGAGATTCCAAATACTCGCACCACGCCACCGCCTGCTTGGTGTGCTCCAGCGAGATGCGGAGAAATTGGTCTGTGGCGCCGACTTCTACGTCCCCAGGTCCGGCCGCTGCCCAATCCGCCAGCTCGAACAGCAGCGCCAGTGCCGGCATCAATTTTCGGTACTTACTGAGATGTGATACCAGGGCCGGGTGGAGTTGGTCGCCGCGCACGCGCGCTTCCAACATCGCCAGCCACTTCACAAACAGTCCTTGTGCGTCCGGCGCGAAGCGGAATCGCATCGGTCCTTCGCTGTCCAAAGCCACCAGATTGCGAAAGACGCGATTCGCTGTTAACTCAGAAGCGGGATCTGGGGCGCGGTCCACGTATTGCCAGTCCGATTCCGTGTCCGGCCACACCAGCAGTTGAAACCGTTGAATCAGGCCGTCATTGCTCGGGCCATCCTTGAGTGCGTCGGCAAGATAGGAGCGCAGCCGGCCAGGTTGAATGCCGCCCAACATGGACATGCAACACGCTTCCACGTGGACCGTGCCGCGCGCAATGCGGTCGATGGTGTGGCCAGTATCTCCGTTCCATGCTTGCAGGCAAAATGCGCGCTCACCTTCGCGGCCGGCCCGGTCCAACGTGCTCCACCAGCCAGTAAGCTCGTCGCGGATGACCAGGATGCCATCGGGGTTTTCGCTCATGGTCTGATGAAGGGCCTCGAACGTCGCGTCATTTGCAATCAGCCTGCGCAACGTCGGCTGCTCGGGCGCTTCATCGGGCCGGTCCGGTGGGTTTTTCTTCTTCTTCGTGTTCGACTTGAACTGTTCCTTCCATGCCTGGCGCCTTAGATCGTATTCTTCTTTGGCCTGCGCGAACTCCTTCAACGAATCCTCGTGCTCCTCGCGCCATTCCGCCTGAATTTGATTCAGAGGGCGGGTAGCGGCCTGAATCACGGGACTCTTCATGAAGCCAGGCGGCCCGATGATTCCGCCCCAGAGGTTTGGCACCACAACCCATCCGGTGTCGTTTGCCTTCGGCTGTATCGTTGCTCGACGGTTCACTGCGCCGGCGAGACCAAGCACCATCACGACCGCCGGGTAGTCCATAGGGACTTGCATGCGCTCGGTGACGTCCCGGACAAGTGGGCGGAACGAAACTGGGAGAAGATCTTCAGAGAACGAAAGCACGGGGGGCAATTCGCCTTGAATCGGTTCCGGCTTCGGCCAATCCTCGACTCCCACGGCGTGCCGGGCTCCGTCGTTATCGGCGGGCTTGTATGCCGCGATACTCGCGGCGACACGCCGCACCTCCGCTTCGGGCAACGGCGGATCACAGCGAAGCCGATTCTCTTCGAGCAGCGCCGCTTCGATGGCCTCTCGCGACATGCCGCGCTTGCGCATTGTGCCACTGAGAGATGCCAAGTGGTCGTTGCGATTGCCTTCGGGAACCTTCTCATAAGCGGGCGCCGCCTTGAACTGCGCACGCGACCCGTCGCGCGCGGCCGCGATGTATTCGAGCAACCATGCTGGTGGTTCGGCGAGGTTGAGCAGTGCTTTCGCGCCCGCAATGCCATCCCACTGGTACGCATTGCCGCTCGCATGAATAGAGGGTGGCGCGACGACATAGCCGCCATCGCCTTTCAGGTCGATGCCCGGAGCGAGGGTTTTTGGCACGCTGCCGCCGCCGTAGCGGAAGTACAGATGGCGTCCACCGCCACCCGTAATGGCCTCCGCGGTGTCAGGGATCGGACCGAATCGCTCGATGAGTTCACTCCGGTCGGCCGGCCCGCCGTTCCTGGGGTCGCAATCCACAACCAGAAGGCCGGACGCGGCGCCGGTCGGGATTCCGATGTTGGCATCCGGCCACCGCTTCCACCAAGCTGCGATGCGGTCCTGATCCTGCGTGGCGTCCTTGAAACCGTGCGTAGTCCGGGGGTGCTTGCCGGGATTCTGGCATTCCAGATCACCACAGGAGCATACGCCACCACGTGCGCTGTGCAGCGGAAACACAGCGAAGCCATGTGCCGCGTACCACCGCGCGGCCTTCACCATGGCGATCTTCTTCTCGCCGCTCACCATGCGCGCCTTGCTTTCAGGTAAGCCTCGACCACTTCCAGTGCGGTCCGCTCGAAGTTGCGGTGTGCTTTCCGGGTTGCGAATTCGATGATCGGCTCATAATGAACCTTGCTATCCGCCGTGAGGAAACGCCGAGACGGCAACCCTACCCACCGCCGCCCGCCCGCTTCGAGCAACGGGCAGTTGTGGATTACCACCCCAGATGCTAATGTCAGAGTTAGGAACCCCCTCAGGCTTCCGTGGTCCAGGGGCTTCCAGTTGCACACTGTAATTGTTCGAAACCCGCCGCTAGCCTCGGCGGGTTTCGCCTTTGTGGCCATCTGTTACCTCGCCCCCGCCTGTTGTTCGCCGCCGGACGGACGGGATTTGAGCCACATCGATATGTCTTCGGCCCGATAGCGTACAGCGGCGCCGATCTTGAGGTACTTGGGACCCTGCCGAAGAAGCCTCCATCGCCGGACGGACGCTACCGAAAGCCCTGTGATGCGCGCCACATCACGTTCAGTGAGTAACTCTTGCAGTGGATTGCTCGTTGGTGCCATTCGCTGAAATCTCCTTAGCGCTGCTGCGCTATGTCAATTTCACAACGAACGCAATGGGAATTTGAAGAGGGAAAAGCGACATTACCTGGTAAATTACCAGGTAATGTTCACTCGCCAGGGGGGAAGAGCTGATCCTCGGTGAGTTCGTAGATCAGTGCGTACGCTTTCCGGACGTCCGGCCTGGGCATTGCTACGCCTTCTTCGTGCTTCTTTATCGCATCTGCGGTGATCTGAATGCCTTTGGCTTTCAGCTTTTGTACGGTGCCGGTGCGTGAGAGCTTGGCTTTAGCGCGAGCAGCTCGAAGCCTCATGTGCCAAGGTTCTGTGCTTTCTCCTTTACGGACTGCTGGGTGCCCGCCCGGTCTGGTATATCCGCTGCCCGCGGCGATAGGCGCGCTGGGTTCGGCAGCCCCAATTTCTTCCGCCATCGGCACGGGCGCCGTCACACGGGAGGTTTTACTGCCAACTGACCTTCGCTTATCAAGGGCGTGAGCTTCGAGCCGTTCATAGCCCTTTCTGATCCAATGCCTCTTGCGTTCGCCGATCTGTTGGTCGATGGATGGAGCGCCTGGGCGGACGGAGGTGGGATAACCACCGACGAACTCTTCCCATGCGAGGATCTCGAAGAAGTCGAGCATCACCACAAACGCATTCTGCGTTTCGATGCTAACAACCAACCTCAGATATGCTTCGGCCCGGACATCAAACAGTTTGAGAACGAGTGTAGCCCGCGCTGAGCTGCCAATAGGAAGTGAACTCTCAGGACCTGCGGCTTTGCACACCTTCTCCATGCGCTTACTCAACCAAACTTGGGCTTTCTCATAGCCTGGCTGCCTCTCAAAGACCTCCGTTGCGGCTTGACCTTTAGAGTTCGGAATGGTTGCTCGCTGGGGTTGCGCGGATGCTGTTTCTACCGATTTCGGCGCCGTGTCGCCGCCGGGGTCAGGCCTGAAAATGCTGTCCGCCGCACCCGCACTCAATTCGAGTTCCCTTGCCTTCAATTCGAGCACCGCACAGAGCTCGCGCGGCTCCAGGCACCAAAACTCCTTGTCTGAGAAGCCCACATAGCGAGCGGCCGCCCACAATTGCAGATAAAACTCTTCGCGGTCGTCAAGGTTCGTACGGACTCCGAGGCGCTGGAGTAGATTCTTCTGGTAGATTTTCGACTGCTCTAGGTTCTTCGCTAATTCAACTAACGAAGCCCGGAGTTCCGCCCATAGTTCTGGCGAAAGCGCGGCTTCCAGCCGTTTATACGCGGCTTCCAACCTTGCCGATTCTGTGTCGGGTTCCATGGCACCCCCAGCGATTCCCTGGTTGGTATCGCCGCCAACCCGTTTGGGATACCGTCGAGGTGCAGCGTTTCGTTCCGTTGTTGCCACGCGGCTTGATGCCGGTTCCTTGGGCGTTGCGAAGCCGCCCTCTGTCGCCGATTCGGCCCCTTCGGTGGCCTCAAGCGCCGCCGCCCGCCGCCTAAGTGCCAGTGCCCGGCAGATACTTTTCATCTCATCGAGCACACTGCGATTGGGGTGAAACTTTTGAAAGATCCAATCACCGATGGCTTCGAGCTTGGCGTCGAATCCTTCGGTGTCCGGCTTCCCGTGTTTCAGGTACTCGCCTGCGGTCACGCCAAAGAGATGTGCGGCCGCCTGGTCGCGTCCGTCGGTGAATTTCTGCCGCGCTAGATCCAGAGGGATATTACCCGGTGAGTAACCGATATCTGAGGGGTCCACTCCCAAACGGTCCGCCTCAGCCGCAAGCTGGTTAGCGGTGTCGTGAAAGTTGGCGAGGATTGAATCTGCTTCAATCTCGGCTGCCGCTATCCGGTTGCGGGCGGCTTCGGGCAGGTCGGAGAGATCCATAATCCCTTCCTCAGGCACCCAGCATGCTTTTTCGTGACAACCGTCGGTTCGAGACTAGTCACGATTAGGAACTCTGAGTAACAGTTAACTCTATATATTACACGATTTTACAAGCCTGTAAAGGTCACTTATAATCGTGCTTGCGGAGTGCCCAACCAGACGTATGCGGATTGAATCGCAACTACAGATCGTCTATTGGCCGGTATCGAAGCTGATACGGTACATCCGAAACCCGCGCAAGAACGATGCGGTTGTGGATCGCATCTGCGCCTCGATCCGCGAGTACGGCTTCGTCGTGCCGATTCTTGCGAAGGCCGATGGGACCGTAATCGATGGCGACTTGCGCCTTAAGGGGGCCATCAAGGAGGGCATGGCTGAGGTGCCAGTCATAGTTTGCGATGGTTGGACCGAATCCCAGGTGAAAGCGTTCCGCCTCATCGTCAATCGCTCGGTGACCTGGGCGGCCTGGGATGAGGAGCTTCTCTCCCTTGAACTCCAGGAGCTCGCCGCGGCTGATTTCAATCTGGAGCTCACCGGGTTCGACCCCAGGGAACTTGAGGATCTCCTCACGCTCCCTGACAACGACGAGCAGGCGGATGTTGCGCCACCGCTGCCCGAGAATCCAGTGTCCCGGCCGGGGGACTTATGGCTCTGCGGCAACCGCCGCAACCAACACCGCGTGCTCTGCGGGGACGCGACCAGCCCAGACGCGGTGTCTCGCCTGCTGGGCGACCGCAAGCCGTTCCTCATGGTGACAGACCCGCCCTACGGGATCTCCCTGGACTCCGAATGGCGCGACCGCGCCGGGCTTAACGGCTGTGGTCCCGCCGAAGCCAGCTATATGAAGCATCGAACTGAGGGGCACACGGAGACGAGCATCTCCGGCGACACGCGCGCCGACTGGTCCGGCGCCTTTGAACTCGTGCCCAGCCTTCAAATCGCCTACGTGTGGCACGCGTCGCTATTCACACGCGAGGTCCTGGATGGCCTCCTGCGCATCGGGTTCCTGCACCACCAGCAGATTATCTGGGACAAGCAGCGCACGGTTCTGACGCGCACGCTCTACTGGTTCCAGCATGAGCCGTGCTGGTTCGTGCGGAAGAAGAACGCTCCGTGGTACGGCAAGGCCGGTGAGAACAGCACTATCTGGGCCTGTCCCTCGCCCAAGTTTATTTTCAGCGGGTCCGACGAGGAGAAGTACGATCACCCCACGCAAAAGCCGGTGGAGTTAATGCGGCGCCCGCTGCTGAATCACACGAAGCGCGGCGAGTCCGTCTACGACCCATTCCTGGGCAGCGGCACCACGCTGGCCGCCGCGGAAATCACCGAGCGCGTCTGCTGGGGCATCGAGCTTGACGAGAAGTATGTGGACACGGTGGTTTTGCGCTGGCAAGGGCTGACGGGCGGCAAGGCCACGCTGGAGGGCGATGGCCGTACCTTCGACCAGATCGCCGAGGAGCGCCTGCGAGTCGGGAGCATGGCTGAATGAGACAGACCTTGCACAAGCGCTTAGAGAAGCTTGAGCAGGACGTCCAAGCTCGCCAGGCCAGTGCGAAGCCCGAGTCATCCGACCACATCGAAGTAATTCGAGGGAGGCTGCGGGCGTGGGGCGTAGAGCAGCAGCCCGAGGAGAGCTTGGCGATGACCCTCTGTCGCGCGATGGGGATCAGCGGGTCTGAGCTGCGCCGCCGGCTGGAGGCTCGGGCATGTGCTCAGTAGCCCGCTGCCGCGCGGAGATTGCCGCCATCGAAGCCCAGGCTGCGGGGTTTGGCCACCCGTCGCGCACGTTTGGCCCACGTGCGTTCGGGCGGCGGCGGCTTGACGTGTGGCCCAACCCGCCAGGAATCGCGGCCACAAGCAGAAAAGCCCGCCGCGGCAGTGCCGGGCGGGCCAGTGGAGGGAGGGTGTTGCTACTTCGGCAATCGATAGCTGCGCTCACCCCCTTCCGGTTTGAAGCTCTCGACGGTGAACCCGGCCTTCTTCATCGCGCCGGCCATGAACCCGCGGACCGTGTGACGCTGCCAGCCCATCTTGTCCATGATCTCGGAAATCGTCGCGCCCTTGGCCCGTTGAAGCATCGCAACCACCTGGGCAGTCTTGCTCCCTTCGCGCGGCCCAGTGGCTTCCTGCGCCTTCGCGGCCTTTTTGCCCTTAGGCGCGGCCTTTGCCGGGGTGGCCTTCTTCCCCGGCTTCCCCTTCGTCGGCGCGGCCTTGGCGGACTGTGCGCCACCCTTAGCCTTCTTGGCAGCCTTCGGCTCAGCAGGCGCAGTTTCGGGTTTGGGCTGCGCGGCGTCGCCCAGACCCTGGATGCGCTGCCAGATACGGGCGACGGCCGTCTTGGGGTCCTTCAGCTTTTTCGCCGGCTTCTCGCCCGGCAAGCTGTTCAGGATCGCCAACAGGCGCTCGGCGGGCCAACCCGCGGCCAACTCTGCGAGTTCCTGCTCGCTGGTGAAGCTGTCGAACGGCGTCTGCACGGCGGCAGATGCCTCTTCCGGCGTCGAAAACGCCACGATTTCGTTCGTTTCGTTGATCGTAAATGTCGTCATAATCGTTCTCCTTGGTGCCGCGCTCTGCGCGGTCATCACATCCATCACTCGGAAGTGCTTGGAAGTAAAGGCCTTTCTGAAATAAATCGACCAAGGCGAAGGGCTGGCGATGGAACGCGCAGGTTGCGGCAGATTGCGTCAGGTTGCGCCAAATGAAAGGGCACGGCGCAAAGTTCGGAAGGAAGAAGGAGGCGGCGGTGGTGGCGTTGCTCACGCATCGCAACATCGACGAAGCCGCCAAGGCGGTCGGTATCGCGCCCAACACGCTGCTGAGTTGGATGAAGGATCGAGAGTTCGCGGCTGCTTATCGGAAGGCCCGCGCAGCCGTGGTCGGTCAAGCCATCGCACGGTTACAGCAAACGACAGGCGCCGCGGTCACCACTCTGCAAAAGCTGATGGTGGACGCGAATAGTCCGGCTGCCATCAAGGGTCAAGTTGCAAGAGCGGTCCTGGCACTGGCCATCAAGGGAGTCGAAGTCGAGGACTTCGAAGCTCGCCTGTCGGAGTTGGAGCGCGCCGCCGAGGAGAACAAGAACAAGCGGTGAACAGCGGAGCTTAGGGCAGGCCGTAGAAGGAGGAACGATGAGACGAGAATGTTGGAGGGCGGCGCTATTAGCGCTTCTTGCGTGGCCCATCCTGGCGCAGCCTGGGGGGCCGATCCAAACCTTATATCCTTGCCAGGCAGCGAATCGGTGCGTCCGGCACGCCGTGCGCCTGCCCCAGCGCGCCCACAGCGTACCCGCCCGCCG
>OBLU010005137.1_pt1 | contig 11767 bp, 9 predicted proteins | sample 1518681 | NCBI WGS metagenome assembly OBLU01 (sample SAMEA3539304, study PRJEB22396) | soil metagenome | biome: tundra; feature: field; material: soil | place: USA | collected 2010-05 | depth 0.15 m
ATGGGGACGGGAGGCGCCGTGAGCATTTACAACGCCCTCGGGAGTGTGAACGTGCTCGTAGATGTGGAGGGATACTTCACGCCGCAACCTGCGAGCGACTTACAGGGTCTCTTCCACCCGATCCAACCTGTCAGGGTCTGCGACACCCGAAGCCTCTTGTCATGTCAGGGTCATGGCGCCGTGGGTGCCGGCAAGTCGATAGTGGTCACGGTTGCGAGCACCGGCGGGATCCCCAGTGACGGCACGGCCGAGGCCGGTGTGGTGAACCTGACCGGCGTGGCCGGCAGCGCGTCGACATACGTGAGCCTTTTCCCGACCGACCCGAACGGTCACTGCAACCCGACCGGAACCTCAACGCTCAACCTAGTGTCGGGCGCGGTGGAGGCGAACCGGGTGATGGTCAAACTCGGTCCCACGAGCCCGGGAGGTCAAGACGATGCGCTCTGCGTGTACAACGCAGTTGGGACGATCAACGTGCTCGTCGACGCCAACGGGTGGTACGGGAGCGCGGCCGCCATATCACCTCCGACGGGATACCAATACCAGGCACTCGCACCCACTCGGATCTGCGACACGCGGATCGCGTCCACGTCCTGCGCCTCGGGTGCGATCAGCGCGGGCACGACGCTCCAGCGCCTGATCAACGTGGCCGGGCACGCCGGCGTGCCCGCCTTCGACAGCGGTACGACCGTGGTGGCGATCATCGCCAACCTCACGGCCATCACACCGACAGCAGCGACCTACCTCACCCTCTTTCCGGCAAATCAGACCGGTCCGGAAGGGGTCTCGGATCTCAACATCGGGGCAGGAGCCGTCCTGCCCAACCTGGCGGTGGTCGAAGTCGACACAATTCCTGCTGACACGGACGACGGCAAGGTCTACCTGTACAACGGTGACGGCAGCGTCAACGCGATCATCGATCTAGAGGGCTGGTTCCAGTAGCTGTGGCATGGATGGCATTGCTCCCCGAGATGGAAGGGGTGCTGAACACGATGGCCTCGAGCCCGCTCGCGGAGCGGCTCGGGCGGATCGACGGCGTCATGGTCAAGACGTTCAAGAAGTGGCCCGACCAGCGCGGCTATTTCATCGAGCAGCTGAAGCGGGGCGACCTTGACGACCAGGGCCGTCGTTTCCTGCCGGACCAGCCGTTCGCCCAGATGTCACGGAGCCTCGCCTACGCCCGCGGTGGCAACCCGCCGGAGCTGATCAAGGCCTTCCACTGGCACAAGCGCCAGTGGGACTACTGGGACATCGTCCAGGGCGACACGCGCGTGGTGCTCGTCGATCTTCGCTACGATTCGCCGACCGCCGGACGCGTCCAGACGATGATGCTCGGCGAGAATGCGCCGCGGATGGTGGCCATCCCGCCCATGGTCGCGCACGGCTACCAATGCCTCTCGCTGCGTGACGTGATCCTCAACTACTACGTCACCGAGCCATACAGTCCCGACGATCCCGACGAGGGCCGGATCGCCTGGAACGATCCTCGCATCGGCTTCGACTGGACGATCGAGAACATCTGACGTGCGCCTGCTGGTCACTGGTGGAGCGGGCTTCATCGGAAGCGAGTTCGTTCGCATGACGCTTCGCGAGTATGCGAACGACTCCGTGGTCGTGCTCGACAAGCTCACGTACGCCGGCAACGAACGCAACCTCGACAGTGTTCGCTCCGACCCGCGATTTCGCTTCGTCCGCGGCGACATCTGCGACGCGGCGGTGGTGGGCGAACTGGCCGCCGATGTCGACGTCGTCGTTAACTTCGCCGCCGAGTCGCACGTCGACCGCTCGCTCGAAGCGCCTGGCCAGTTTATCCTCACCGATGTGTTCGGCACCTTCGTTCTCATGGACGCGGCGCGCGCCCATGGACACGAACGCTTCCTGCAGGTGAGCACCGACGAGGTGTATGGCGAGGTCAACAGCGGTCTCAGTGTCGAGGGCGACCCGTTGCAACCGCGAAGCCCGTACAGCGCGAGCAAGGCGGGTGGCGAGCTGCAGATCCAGGCGTACCGCGCGTCGTACGGATTCCCGGCGATCGTGACTCGAGGCTCCAACACGTACGGTCCTTTCCAGTATCCCGAAAAGATCATCCCGCTGTTCATCACCAATGCGATCGACGACCGCCCGCTGCCGATCTACGGAGACGGCGGCGCGGTTCGTGACTACCTCTTCGTCGAGGACCATGCCCGCGGCATCGACTTCGCTCTCCGCAAGGGCGAGGCGGGGATGGACTACAACATCGGCGCCGGTGGTGAGACAAGCGGCATCACAGTCGCCGACACCGTGCTGCGGCTGCTCGGCAAGCCCAGCTCGCTCAAGCAGTTCGTCCGCGACCGTCTCGGTCACGATCGTCGCTATGCGCTCGACTCAACTCGCCTGTCCGGATTGGGATGGCGTCCGACCATGACATTCGACACGGGCATGGAACGCACCGTCGCATGGTTCGTGGAGCACGAGGAATGGTGGCGGCCCCTCAAGTCCGGCGAGTTCTGGGAGTTCTACCAGCGCAACTACAAGCCCGCCGTCGAGACGCACGCCCCTCCGCCGTAGTCCTTTCCGGGTGGCCATATGACCCTGAGTCCGCGGTCTCGGCTTCCGCGCACCGCCACCGTGCTTGGGATCACGTTGCTGGCGTCTGTGATCGTGATCTCGCGGCGTGTGGATGCATTCACCAATGCCCAGTTCTATGCCGAGGATGGGCGAAGTGGTTCGCAAATGCGTACACCTACGGCCCCGTCGGGGCACTCGACCTGTCGTACAACGGGTACTTCCAGCTTCTCTCCCGACTCGGACCGGTTGCCGCTGCTCCATTCGGCATCCACAACGCACCTCTCGTGTACAACATCGTCGGACTGGTCGTGCAGGTGGCTCCGGTTGCCTTTCTGTTGAGCTCGCGATTCGACACGGTGGTGCCGTCGTTCAGGGCTCGCCTCGCGGTCTGCGCGGTGTACGTCCTGATGCCGTCGACCGAGCTGAACGTGGACATCACCACCGCGCAGTTTCACCTGGTGGTCCTGGCATTCCTCGTGATCGTCGCAGCCGAACCAAGCCGATGGTACGGGAAGGCGTTCGACGTCGCCGTCGTGCTGCTGTGCGGGTTGTCCGGACCGTTTGCGTACATCCTGCTGCCGGTCGCGGCACTGTGGTTCATCGTGCGCCGACGACCGTTCACGTTGGTGCTGTGCTTTGCGCTGGCGGTGACGATCCCCATTCAGGTGTATGCGGATCTCACGTCGCCACGATTGCACGAGGCTCTGGGAGCAAGCTTGCACAACCTGTTGCTGATCGTCAGCAACCGCATCCTCTTGGCGGGTCTGCTAGGCGCGGAGGGCGGAACGCACGTCTTTCTCGCCGGAACGTCGCGCGGTGCGCTCTTCAGTGATGCGGTCTGCCTGCTCGCCCTCCCGATCGTGGCTTTCGCCGCGTGGAGAGCGCCGCTCGAGCTGAGAATGTTCGGCCTCACGGCGCTCGGTATTGCAGCGAGTGGCCTCGCTGCACCGCTCGTCTCCACCACGGGCAACGCCTGGACCGTCATGACGGTCACAGGAGCGGGTGAACGGTACTTCCTTCTCGCCCAGGTCGCGTGGGTCATCACGGTGCTGTGGGCGGCGACGCGCCTGCCGCGTCCTGCGGTGAGGCGGACGGCATTGGCTGTGTGTGCCGTGACATTCTGCTCGGGTCTGATCACCGGGTGGCGGTATCAACCCTTCGACGATTACCACTGGGCACAGGAGGCTCGAGCAATCACCACGGCCAGGCCCGGGACGAAACTTGTGCTGCCCATTCCCCCGGGCGGTGGTTGGGCAATCGACATAACGGCTAGGTGATCGTTGTTGGCGATGGGGGCCATGCGTTATGATCCGTCCGCGAAAGAGGTCAAACGCGCCAACACCGAGTTGGTGCTGGCCCATTGGGATGGATGCAGGTGCCCGAGACGGCAGAGAAGAAAACCTCGAGTGTCACAACCGGCCGGGGTTCGATTGAGGCGTTGAAAACCGTCGTCGTGATGCCCGCCTACAACGCGGCCAAGACTCTGGAGACGACGCTTGCGCAGATTCCTCCGGGTGTCGTCGATACCATCATTCTCGTCGACGATGGCAGCCGTGATGGGACCGCGGCGCTCGCGGTGTCACTCGACCTCGTGGTGATCTCGCATCCGCACAACGCGGGCTACGGTGCCAATCAGAAGACCTGCTACATCGAGGCACTCCGGGACGGCGCCGATGTCATCGTCATGCTGCACCCCGACGGCCAGTACGATCCCGCGATCCTCGACGACATGGTGGAGGTCATCCGCAGCGGACGCGCCGATGTCGTGCTCGGCTCACGTTTCTACACGCGCGGCGGCGCCCGCGCCGGTGGCATGCCGTGGTGGAAGCGTCTCGCCAACCGCTTCCTCACCGGCTACGAGAATCGGGTGCTCGGGCTTGGCCTGACCGAGTACCACACCGGCTACCGCGCGTACAGCCGCAAATTCCTCACGACAGTGCCATTTCTGCGCAACTCGAACGATTTCGTCTTCGACACCCAGATCCTCACGCAGGCCGCCTCGTTCAAATTCAAGGTTGCCGAGGTTCCGGTCACAACCAAGTATTTCGACGACGCGTCATCGGTGAATTTCCGGGTCTCGCTGATCTACGGGCTCAAGACCGTGTGGACCGTGAACCGCTTCGTGCTCCACCGTCTCGGGCTGCGCTCGCGCCGCTACTCCCGCTGATCCGGTAGCCGCACCGCATACACGGCGATGGTTGCGCTGCGCCGGGCCGTGGCGGCGATGGGTACGATCACGACGGCGGCGATGCTCAGGGGCACGGCCAGGCCCACCGCCACACCGGCCAGCACACGCCCGCTCCGCTGCCGGCGGAGCCGCGCCTCGGGTCGCCGCAACACGTCGTAGAGGAGGTTCGGCGGTAACCCGAGACGGTTCTCCGCCGTCTGCACGAAGCTGAAGAGGTCGTACTCCGGGACCAGGTGGGTGACCTTGACGGGACGGAATCCCGTCGCATCGAGGATCGCAGTGAGGGTGGCAGGAGTGAAGTGGACCAGGTGTCTCGGCACGTCGAGGTGGAACCACCTCGCTCGTCCGATCCTCGCCTCGGGTGACCCGAAATTCGGCACCGCGACGAGCAGGACCCCGCCGGGACGGAGCAGGCGGGCGATGGCGCGCACAGTCACCTCGGGCGTGTGGAGGTGCTCGGCGACATGCCAGAGGACGACCGAGTCGTAGGTGGCGCCGGCCGCGACGAGCTCATCCACGTCGACTGCGCTGACATCGAGGTGGAACACGTCGCGCGCCTGCTGTGCCGCCGAGGGGGATCGTTCGGTGCCCCGCACCCGCCAGCCTCGCGAGCGCATCTGGTTGATGAGCACGCCGGGCCCGCACCCGATGTCGAGCACGCTCCCGGGACCGCCGAGGAGCCGTTCGATGGTCCGGATCCGGCTGCGATGGACCATCGAGAGGATGCGGTCCATTCCCCCGCGGTATCGCTTGGTGGTGCTGTGGTAGCCCTGCGGGTAGTAGCCGTCGAGCTCCGCGTCGGTCGGTGCCGGGGCGGTTTGAGCAAGGTCACACTGGCGGCAGCGCACGATCGTGAAAGCGTCCCCGGTCGATGGGTCGTTGGCGTCGAAGAGGGTCTCGGCCTCGGCGCTTGGGTGGCCGCAGGCGGTAGCCACCGTCATTGCGCGATGGCGATGTCTGCGGGCTGGCTCGATCGCGCCCCGGGCTCGACGAGGGCGAGCGCGAGCCCTGCGAGGATCAGCACCCCGCCGAGCACCGTGGCGAGCGATGGGACGGCGGCAAGGATGAGAAAGGCGAGCACCGCGGTGAGCGGTGGCTCGCCCAGGAACGAGACCGAGACGAGGAGCACTGGGACATGGCGAAGTGCCCAGTTGTACACGGTGTGCCCGCCGATGGTGCAGACCACCGCGAGCCCGAGGCACGCGAGCGCGACCTTTGGCGAGGGCAGATGCGCGGCGCCGTCCGACACTGCCAGCAACGCCGCCATGACGCATACCAGTGCGTAGACGATCGCTGAGTACCCGGCGACACCCAGGTTCGCGCGTACGCTCCGCCCGATCAACAGGTAGCCGGCGAGACAGATGCCTCCGGCGATGGCCAGAAGATCACCGTGGAACGCGGTGCTGTTGACGCGGAGGTCACCGGCGCAGGTGACGATCGTTCCCATGATCGCGAGCCCGCCACCGGCGATCATCTGTCGAGAAACCCGTTCTCCCAACAGCCGTTTCCCAAGGGGGGTCACGATGATCGGGTGGAGCGACACGAGCAGGACGCTCGCCGCGATCGACGTGTACTTGAGCGAGGCCGTCCAGAGGAGAAAGTGTCCCGCCAGGAGCACCCCACTCACCACCACCAACACGAGCTGCCGGTTGTCTTTCGGCAGCGCGCCGCGCTGAGCGTCGCGGACCACCCATGGAGCGAGCAGCACCGCGGCCATGCCCATGCGGAGCCAGACGATCGTGGCCGCGTCATCGCCGGCCGCCATGATGAGGATCGCCGAGAAGGAGACCGCGACGGTGGCAGCGACCAGCGCCCATCCCGGGGAGGGAGTGCGCGAGCGCGCGACCGCAGCGCTCACTTGTGGCGCTCGCGATCCCGTACCTTCTGCAGCGCCGAGTAGCCGCCGAGCACCTCGCGGATTCCGCCATCCTCGATCGCCCACGTCCGGGTGGCGACGGCGTCGATCAGCGCCCGGTCGTGGGTCACGAGCACCATCGCCCCCGGGTACTTGACGAGCGCGGCCTCGAGCACCTCCTGGGCGGGAATGTCGAGGTGGTTGGTCGGCTCGTCGAGCAGCAGGAGGTTGGTCTCCTCGATGGCGAGCTTGCCCATCATCAGCCGAGCCCGCTCGCCACCACTGAGGTCGCCGACGAGCTTGAGCGTGTCGTCGCCACTGAACAGCAGCGATCCGAGCAGAGTGCGGGCGCGTTCCTCGCCCACCGGATGCGTCGCCAGGAGGTCTGCGAGCACCGTGCGGTCGTCCTCACCCGCGGGCACATCTGCGGCTCCGTGCTCGGTGGACTGCCCCAGGTCCTGGCGGTACAACCGCCGGACGCTTCGGGGGCCGAGGGTGAGCGTCCCCTCCAGCGGGGGAAGATCGCCGGCGAGCGTGTGCAAGAGGGTCGACTTGCCGCTGCCGTTCGGGCCGATCACGGCGATGCGCTCGCCGGGCACGATGGTCAACGGCGGCACCAGCAGGAGCGGCGCGTCCCTCCCGATGATCAGCCCGACACCCTTCAGGGTCACCCGCGATGCGGGCGCGCTGCTGAAGCGCAGGCGGGGCTTCCGGTCAACGGTGGGTGGCGCGACCCGGTCGAGGCGGTTGAGCCGCGTCTGCCGTCCACGGGCCTCACGCGCGCGCTGCCCGGCCTTGTACTTGCGGATGAACTCCTCCTGGTGGTCGATGTAGGCCTTCTGCGCGGCAAACTCTCGACGCCGCCGCTCGCGTCGCTCCACGCGGAGCTTGGTGTACTGCGTGTAGTTGCCCGGATACTCCTCGATGGTCCCGCCGGCGACCTCGATGACCTGGGTGCACACGTTGTCGAGAAAGCGTCGGTCGTGCGAGACGAGCACGAACGCCGTCGACACGCCGCGCATGAAGTCTTCGAGCCATTCGATTGCGGCGAGGTCGAGGTGGTTGGTTGGCTCGTCGATGAGCAGCAGGTCGGCGTCCTGCACGAGGAGCTTGGCAAGCTCGAGGCGGCGCTTCTGCCCGCCGCTCAGCTGCGAGGGATGGCGTTGCTGGGTCTCAGTGTCGAGGCCGAGCCCGCCGAGCGCCTCGCGCGCGGTCGCCTCCAGCTCGTAGCCGCCCTGGTCGATGTACCGATGCTGCACATCGCCATAGCGCAACAGCAGTTTCTGGGCGTCGGGTCGCGTGCTGTCGGCGAGCAGCGGCTCCAGCGTGGTCATCTCGTGATGCATCGCGGCGAGGTCCTCGCGGGACGCCATCACCTCGTCGAGGATGGTCTCCGCGACCGGTTCGGGGGCATCCTGCGGGAGGTAGCCGATGCGCAAGCCGCGCTGCCGTTCCACCTCGCCCTGGGTTGGCTCGAGTGCTCCGCTGATGAGCGTCAACAACGTTGTCTTGCCCGCGCCGTTGGCGCCGACGACCGCAACGCGCTGGCGTGTCTCGATGCGGAACGTGACACCTTCGAGGATGCTCTCGGCACCGAAGGCGACACCCACGTCGCGGAGACTGACCAGGGACAAGCGGCTATTGCCCCGTGGCACCCTCGCGGGCGACGATGCGCCGCACGATGGCGACCGACGACGCGTACGTCGAGTCCATGCCGAAATAGGAGAGGCCGCGCGCGCCAAGCGTCCGAGCCTGCGTGTAGGGGGTGTCGGATGCGTAATGGATGACGCCGAAATCGATGGGCAGCTTGGAGAAGCTGACCGGCTCGCTGGTCGGATAGCGGACGGGCTGGGTCATCTCATACACGGCGTTGCAGTATGGACCAGCCTCCATCTCGACCACGGTGAACGCCTCGCGGTAGTAGAAGTCGAGGTAGCCGCGGTTCTGCAGGAAGGTCCCCTTGACGCTGACTGCGCGCTGGTTGTCGAGCCCGCTGCCGAAGCGCAGGTACGGGGCAATGTCCGAGACCGAGAACGCATTGTCCAGCCAGTACGTCGACCGGCTGTGCTCGTCGTGGACGACACTGCTGATCATCACATCGCCGACGTCGGCGTTGAGCGTCGCGGCCTTGCCGAGGATGTACACGCCCCGAAGGTCGACGGTCTCGGCGACCTCGCGAAGGATGTTGTAGGCGGCGAGGCCGAGCGGGTAATCGATGTTGACGATCACCGCCCTGCTCGCGGCCAGTGCGACGGCGTCGATGGGCAGCACTCGCTCGTCGCAGTGCGCGGGGTTGACCCGGTCGAGCGGGATGACCTGCGCGGCGACGTCCAGCGCCGTCCGGCTCGTGACGCCCAACGAGCCCGCCTCGCGCTCCTCCCGGCGCAGCGCCGCTCGCTCCGAGTCGTGCAGGAGCCGGAGGCGCTCTCGCGCCGCGTAGTACAGGAAGTTGTTCCAGTGGCCTTCCGCGGTGCCGTCCCGGAACCGGTGGAGTTCGTCGCGCAGCTCGCCCCCACCATCTCGATCGACGGCGGCCGCGAGCTCGTCGGCGTGCCGCGGCGCCACACCGGTGAGCAGGTTGGCGATCGCGTGGGAATTGCTGCTGACGAAGTACACGGGCCGGTCCAGGAGCGACTCGGAGCGCATCAGCCCGGTCACCTGTTGCCACCAGCGGCGGGTTACCCGTGCATAGCCGACCTGGGTGCCGCCGAGCATGCGCACGCGCAGCGCCATGACGTGCTCGGCGATCTGCGCGAGCCGGGCACCGAAGGCGGCGCCCCAGATCTCGTAGATCTGCAGCCAGTCATCTTCGCGGCCACCGCACGCGGTGGCGAGCTCTCCCGGGGTCGAATCCTCGATGCGCTCGATCCCGGCGCCTCGCAGGGCGACCCTGAGCTTGTTCACCTCGATCTGGAGCGCGACCATGGTCGGCACCAGGTCGTCGACATCCGACGCGCTGGCGATCAGCACGGCGAGGGTCCCGTCACCGTCGTCGTACCAGCGCCGGCGGCGCCCCGGGGCGCTGACCTCGGTCCACTCGGTGAAGGGGCGGAACCCGCGCTGGGCGAACACCTCGGCGGACTGGCCCATCACCACGAGGCGTGCGCGAAAGACCGCGTCCGGCAGCCGCCTGATCGCGTAGAGCAGGGCTCCGAGGTCGAGCTCCAGCGATCCGGCCAGCCCGTGCAGGCTCGATCCCATCGCCTTGTGCGAGTGCTCGAACACCCGAAGCTGGGTCTCGCCACTGCTGCGCAGGATGGTCGTGTAGGTCCGGTGGTAGACCTCCACGGCGTCGACGAGAGCCGTCTCCTCCGCGGCCGGCTCTCCTCGGGACAGGCCGGAGAGGGGAGCCTGCGGGGCGGGCCCGCGTCCCAGCTCGTGCAGCACCATCGGCCCCATTGTCGCCGCTCTCCGTACGGCGGGGACATCGGGCTGGCTATCCTGCCCCGGCTGTGGGACGAATCGCTGTCACCGGATCCGTCGCGTTCGACACCATCATGGAGTTCGGAGGCCGCTTCGGCGACTACATCCTGCCCGAGAAGACCAACGAGCTCAACGTGGCGTTTCTGGTCGAGCGGCTCGAGCGGCGCCGGGGCGGCACCGCTGCCAACATCTGCTTCTCCCTGGCGCTCCTGGGTGAGCGGCCGCTGCTCTGCGCCGCCGTCGGCGCAGCGGATTTTGTCGACTACGCTGCTGCGCTCGAGGCCGACGGCGTGGACACGACCGGCGTCCTGACCTGCGATGACGTCAGCACCGCCACCGCGTTCATCACAACCGATCAGGACGGCAACCAGATCACCGCCTTCTATCCGGGCGCGATGGCACGCGCCGCGGGCGTCGATCTGTCGGTCTACGGCGACCTCTCCGAGGTGGTGGTCGGCGCCGACGACGCCGAGGCGATGGCACTCCACGTTGACCAGGCGCGGGCTCTGGGCGCCCGGCTCGTGTTCGTGCCCGCGCAGCAGATACCCGCGATGCCCGATGCGGTCCTCCGTCGCGGCCTCGACCAGGCATGGCTCATCGCCGGCAACGACTACGAGTTCGAGATGATCCGCGACCGGACAGGCCTCTCGATCGAGGACCTCAGCGCCGCGCGCATGGTGGCGGTGACTCGAGGATCGGCGGGAAGCGAACTGCACTCCCCGGATGGCGTTGCGGTGATCCCCGCGGCGCCGCTGACCAACGTCGTCGATCCGACGGGAGCGGGGGACGCCTACATCGCGGGGGTGCTCGCCGGTCTTAGATCCGGCGCGTCACCCGACGTCGCGGGCCGCATCGGATCGCTGGCCGCGGCGTACGTCGTCGAGCAGCACGGACCCCAGCGACACCGCTTCGACGCGGCAGCGTTCCGCGACCGGTACCTAGCCGCGTTCGGCGCCAGCCTGCAGGTGCAGTCCGAGCGCTGGGCGTAGAGTCGGTCGGTATGGAAGAAGCGGTCATCGTCAGCGCGGTGCGGACGCCGGTCGGCACCTTCGGCGGTGCGTTCACCGACGTGCCCGCGACCAGGCTCGGATCAATTGCGGTCGAGGAGGCGCTCCGTCGCGCCGGTATCGATTCGGTCGACGAGGTGCTCTTGGGCAATGTGCTCCAGGCGGGGCTTGGACAGAACCCGGCGCGCCAGTCGGCGATCGGCGCCGGGCTCGCCGACAGCGTCCCGTCGACGACCATCAACAAGGTTTGCGGCAGCGGCATCAAGACCGTGGCGCTGGCCGCCCAGGCGATCCGTGCCGGCGACGCGGAATGCGTCGTCGCAGGCGGCATGGAGAACATGACGCGCGCGCCGTATCTGATGGAGAACGGCCGCTACGGCTATCGCCTCGGCCACGGTCAGCTCGTCGACGTGATGATTCGCGACGGTCTTTGGTGCGCCTTCGATGATTGCCACATGGGCAGCACCGCCGAGAACATCGCGCGCGAATTCGAGGTGAGTCGCGAGGACCAGGACTTGTTCGCAGCGGGGTCTCAGCAGAAGGCCGAAGCCGCGATCAAGTCCGGGCGCTTCAAGGACGAGATCGTGCCGGTTCCCGTGCAGCGCAAGAAGGAAACGGTGCTGATTGACACCGACGAGCACCCGCGACCCGGCACAACCGTCGAGACCCTTGCCGCGCTGCGGGCCGCCTTTGCCAAGGACGGCACCGTCACCGCCGGAAACGCCAGCGGCATCAATGACGGCGCCG
>OBLU010005138.1_pt1 | contig 11766 bp, 9 predicted proteins | sample 1518681 | NCBI WGS metagenome assembly OBLU01 (sample SAMEA3539304, study PRJEB22396) | soil metagenome | biome: tundra; feature: field; material: soil | place: USA | collected 2010-05 | depth 0.15 m
GGCGTGAGCAGCAGGGGAGAGGCGGCGGCAGGCGCTCATAAGCTCCGGCTGTTCGGCGCCTCGCCCGCGGCCTGGCTCAGCCAGCCAAGCCGGCAGCCACGCGGGCGGTAGGTTGCCTGCATGCCAGACCAGACGAGACGGCAGGCGACATCGTGGACATCTACACCGATGGCGCGTGCAGCGGCAAGCGCGGGTGCAATAACCGGTGCTATTCGCCAGATCTCCGGCGTGTTGCGCGCCGTCTCTGCGGCGTCGACGGGAAGATGCCGGGATGGGAAGTCAGCAGCTGACGGGACAGGTGCGCGAGCTGCGCGGGCGGGGCTGCTCGCCGAAGCAGATCGCGCGGATTCTCGGCCTGCCGCCGGCGACAGTGGCCCCTGTAGTCAGGGCGGTCGCGGCCGAGGAGCGGACGGACGAGTCGGAGCCCGCCCCGGCGGGATTCTGGGTGAGCCCGGGCTGGAGCCGCGGCCTCGTCATCGAGGGGCATCGCCAGTGGCGCGATGTCGATGAACCCGGCGGCGGCGCATCCGGCTTGGTGACCGTGGTGGCCGCGCGCGAGCGAGGTGGCAGCAAGGTTGCCGTCTGCGGCTACCTGGTCGACGTCTACTGCCTGGGAGTGAAGAACGCCTTCGGTCCCAGCAGCATGGATCGCCGCAAGCTGCCCGCCTTCATCGGCCAGTTCTTCGGCGCCTACGATACGCCGCCGCTGGCGGCTCCGGCTGAGCTGGCGCGGGACCTCGTGTTCGGCGCGGTCGAGTACGCGCGGGCGCTCGGGTTCGAGCCCGCTCCCGACTTCGGGGCATGCGCCGGTCATCTCGGGCCGTGGGCGGGCCCCAGCGCCATCGGTTTCGGATGCGATGGCAAGCCCCTGTTCATCCAGGGTCCGCATGACAATCCCGCGCCCATCTTGAGTACGCTGCGGCGATCCGTCGGCCAGGACAACTTCCATTTCCTGGTTGTCGGATAGCGGAGCTGGTTGTCTCGTAGCGGAGCTGGTCGTCATAGATCAAGGGAGGAACCAGTGGGCAAGGCGAACCGGCTGCGGCGCCGCGCGAAGCTGAAGGAAAGGGAGAAGGAGCTCAACCGCCGGGATCACCGGCCGGCGCAGGGCGGGCCAAGGGGCGCGGCCGGATGGCAGGTGCCGGGCAGTACAGGCCGGCAGCAAGGGCGTATCGGCGGCGGGCGCCCGTCCGCGGCAGAGCTGGCCGAGCAGCTGGTGTCAGATGCTGTGCACGCCCAGTTCCACGGAGATCAGGACGCTTTCGGCTGCTGCGCCGCGCAGCTCGCCGACATGCCCGGCGTGTCCGGCTGGCAGCGGATCGTCGAGCGGACGCTGCTGGCCAGCCTGCTGAGCGCCGTCACCACCGGGTGGCACCAGGGCTGGCAGCCAGCCGAGCTGGTCCGGCAGGTGGGCCGCCAGTTCGGCGCCAGGCACGCCCGCCTGGCGACCGACAGCGTCGCCGCTGAGATGCGCGGCTATGCTTCCGCCACCGTAGATGAGCGGTGGGAGGCGCAGCTGGCCGCGCTTGGGGCGACCGCCTGGTGGGGCAGCGACGACGGCTATCTAGAGCATTGGCGAGACCGGGAGCGGATCGAGCGCAGCGCGGCCGTGGCCTGCGCTCTAGAAGCGTTGTTCGCGTTCGCGACGCTTCCCGAGCTGGGTCGGCTGTGTCCGCTTCCCGGCACCGCGCGGCGAGGCGCCTTGAAGCCAGAACGCAACGCGAGGCGGCCTGTCGATCAGCGCATGCTCGGTCGGGTCCGGGCGCTGCTGGCCAAGGCCGAGTCGACGGAGTTTCCCGAGGAGGCCGAGGCGCTGACCTCGCGGGCCCAGGAGCTGATGGCCAGGCACAGCATCGACGACGCGCTCCTCGCGGCGGCCGGCTCGGGTTCGGCCGGGCCGGGTCAGGCCTCTGGCAGGAGGCTGTTCGTTGACAGTCCCTACGAGGCGGCCAAGGCCGTCCTGCTGGACGTCGTGGCCGGGGCGAACCGGTGCCGCGCCATCTGGCACAAGAACCTGGGCCTGTGCACGGTGCTCGGCTTCCCGGGCGACCTAGACGCGGTGGAGCTGCTGTTCACCTCGCTGCTGGTGCAGGCGACCACCGCGATGATCCAGGCGGGATCGCGGCGTGACGCCTATGGGCGGTCCCGTACCCGCGCGTTCCGGCAGTCGTTCCTGACCTCGTACGCCCAGCGCATCGGCGAGCGGCTGGCCGAGGCTGCCGGGACGGCGGAGCGGCAGGCTGTCGCGGACTCGCCGGGGACGAACCTGCTGCCCGTGCTCGCGGCCCGGCACCGCGCCGTCGACCAGGCCGTTGACGAGATGTTCCCGGAGCTGACGCAGCATGCGGTGAACTCGGTGCATGACCGCGAGGGCTGGATCTCAGGCCGGGCAGCCGCCGACCTCGCCGCCCTGAACGGGCGCCGCGAAGTCACCGGTGACGCCGCCTGACAAGTGCCTGTAAGACGAGGAGGAGCCTCGCAGGTCGAGGCCGTGGTCCTGGCCTGGGCTTCCTCGCGCGGGCCCGGATGCGTCAGACACGGTCAAGCTTCGCGGGTCCGCCGGAACTCGCAGGGCATCCCTGCGCATGCGCTCCAGCGGCCGGATTCATCCACGACAGATCTGCTGCGATACCGGCATGTCGAACGAAAAGTGTCGGTGCAGGCGGCTAGTTTCGCCGCATGCAGCGTGTGGTGTTGAATGACGTCGATCCCGCCTCCCTCGAAGATGCCGTCGGGGCCGCCCGGTATGCAATGGGTGTCCAGTACCTGCGGCAGCGGGCGGTGGTCCACACCTGGTGGGATTCCTCGGAGAGCGCACTTCATGGGATGGTGCGCGAGAGAACCGGTGAACTTTACCGGACGTCAGCGTACTTCTTGCCGGCCGACGGGCTGCCGCTGGAGTTCGAGCAGGGCCATTGCAGCTGCCCTGCCGGGTTCAACTGCGAGCACAGTGTGGCGCTGATCCTGGCGGCAGCGGATATAGATACCGCACGGGCCGTATCGCGCCAGAGTCCGCGATCGGTGGCATGGGAGCAGTCACTGGAGTCGCTGCTGGGATCTCGGCCGGCCGTAGCCGCCAGCCGGCCGAGTGGAACGGCGCTGGCCATCGAGCTGACGTTGTCCGGGGACGCGCGCCCGGCGCAAGCGCGCGGCCAGCTGGCGGATGGGCCGTCGCTGAAGCTGCTGGCTCGGCTGGTGCAGCCCGGCAAGAACGGCGGCTGGGTCGGCGGCAGTCTGAGCTGGGCCAAACTTGATTCCCTGCACTATTACGGCGGCCACCCCACTGCGCAGGTGCGGTGGCTGCGGGAGATATACGCGGTGTACCGGTCGTGCAGCCGTTCAGGCTACTACTCGTATGGCTACTCCTATGGCGACGAAAAGTCGATCGACCTGTCCGCGTTCGAGTCTCGCCAGCTCTGGCCGATGCTGGACGAGGCCGAGTCGATCGGCCTGCGGCTGGTGTACGGACGCAAGCTCGGCCTGCTGGAAAAGTACTGCTCCGCGGAGCTGTGCCTGGACGTCATCAGGAGCGAGCCGTCCGGGGCGCTCGTGATCACCTCATTGATCCGTGTCGACGGGATGGACACCGGCGCCGCACCGGTCCGGTTCATCGGTACCGAGGGTCACGGCCTCATCTATGTCGACCCCGCCGAAGCCCAGCGGAGCGGCGATCACGGCAGCTGGCGTTTCCGGCTGGCGAGGCTCACCACAGCTGTCCCGCCGCAGCTGCAGCGTATGGCACTGGAGAATCAGCGGCTGGAGGTTCCTCCGGCTGAGCAATCACGGTTTCGCGATGGATATTACCCGCGGCTGCGGCACGCAGCCACAGTGATCTCCTCGGATGGATCCTTCGCACCGCCGGCGATCTCGGATCCGACCCTGGTGCTAGGCGCGTCCTATGGCACCGGCCACGACGTCGACGTCAGCTGGGAGTGGGCTTATCAGGTCGGCGATTCGCGGCTACGTGCATCGCTGCATCCGAGCTCGCCGGAGGCCGGATACCGGGATCTGGACGCCGAGCGGACGATCCTGGCCAACCTCGACCTCCCGCCTGGCCACTTCGGGCAGCTCCGCTCCGATCCGGCGTCGGGTGACCCGGAACTTGCTCTCGCCCCGCACACCCGGCTCGGCGGCATCGACACCATGCGGTTCACCACCGAGCTGCTGCCGCTGCTGGCGGACCAGCCCGGGGTGGCTGTCGAGGTCACCGGAGATCCCGCCGACTACCGCGAGGCGGGCGACTCGCTGTGCATCGGCGTGTCGACCGACGAGGTGGCGGGCGACACGGACTGGTTCGATCTCGGGGTCACCATCACGGTCGAGGGACGGCCGGTTTCGTTCACCGACGTTTTCGCGGCGCTCAGCCGTGGCGAGTCGCACTTGCTGCTCGCCGATGGCGCGTACTTCTCCTTGCAGAAACCCGCACTGCAGTCGCTCGCCCGGCTGATCGAGGAGGCACGGGCGCTGCAAGACTTGCCAGCCGGTGCGCTTAAGATCAGCCGGTTCCAGGCCGGGCTGTGGGACGAGCTGACCGAACTAGGCGTAGTCAACCACCAGGCGCGGGCATGGCAGTCCCAGGTCCAGGGACTGCTGTCGATCGACGCCATCCCCAGCCAACAGCCGCCGGCGACGCTGCAGGCGCGGCTCCGTCCCTACCAGCTGGACGGGTTCCAGTGGCTGGCGTTTCTATGGGAACATCAGCTCGGCGGCATCCTCGCCGACGACATGGGGCTCGGCAAGACGCTGCAGTCACTGGCGCTGATCTGCCACGCGAAGCAAGTCAGCCCCGCCATGTCACCGTTCCTCATCATCGCGCCGACGAGCGTGGTGCCAAACTGGACGGCCGAATCCGCGCGGTTCACTCCAGGCCTGAAAGTGGTGTCGATTCAGGAAACGGTATCGCGCCGCGGGCAGGCCCTCGACGGGCTCATAGCGGGCGCCGACGCGGTAGTCACCTCGTATGCCCTGTTCCGCATCGACTTCGACGCCTACTCCACGATGCCCTGGTCGGGACTGATCCTGGACGAAGCCCAGTACGCCAAGAATCACCAGTCGAAGATCTACCAGTGCGCGCGGCGGCTGCCGGCCCCATTCAAGATCGCCGTCACCGGCACCCCGATGGAAAACAGCCTGATGGAGCTGTGGTCACTGCTGTCGATCACCGCGCCCGGGCTGTTTCCGAATCCGACGCGATTCCGCGAGTACTACGCGCGCCCGATCGAAAAGCAGGCCAATGCCGAGCTCCTCGCCCGGCTGCGGCAGCGGGTCAAGCCACTCGTCAAACGCCGCACCAAGCAGCAAGTGGCCGCCGACCTCCCCGCGAAGCAGGAGCAGGTACTGGAGGTTGACCTGCATCCGCGACACCGCAAGCTGTATCAGACTCATCTGCAACGGGAACGGCAGAAGGTCCTCGGCCTGATCGACGACATGAACTCCAACCGCTTCACGATCCTGCGCTCACTCACGCTGCTGCGCCAGCTGAGCCTGCACGCCGGGCTCATCGACGACACACACCGGGATCTGCCGTGCAGCAAGATCGACGCGCTGCTTGAGCAGCTTCGCGACGTGGCCGGCGGCGGACACCGGGCGCTGGTCTTCAGCCAGTTCACCGGATTTCTCGACAAGGTCCGCGGGCAGCTGGACACCGCGGGTGTGCAGTACTGCTACCTGGACGGCAAGACCCGAGACCGAGCCACGATGGTGCGGCGCTTCAAGGACGGCTCGGTTCCGGTATTCCTCATCAGCCTCAAAGCGGGCGGACTCGGATTGAATCTCACCGAAGCCGACTACTGCTTCCTGCTGGACCCGTGGTGGAATCCCGCGACTGAGGCGCAGGCGGTGGACCGGGCCCACCGGATCGGGCAGACGCGCAACGTCATGGTGTACCGCCTCATCGCGAAGGACACCATCGAGGAGAAAGTCATGGCGCTGAAGGCGAGAAAGGCCGAGCTGTTCTCCAGCGTCATCGACAGCGGCAACGTTTTCGGCGCCAGCCTCGACGCCGACGACATTCGCGGGCTATTTGCCTAATCTGGCCGTAGACCAAGCGAGGCGGGCGTCATCGCCGGATAAAGTACTATATGGACATACACTACGCAAGAGCGAGGGAGGATTGCAGATGCAATTGACCTGCTGCCGTTCTGCACCCGCCGGCCGCTGCGGGATTCATGCGGCGCTCGAGCAGGCCGCGTGCGACGAAGTCGTCTGCGACGCATGAGACACGGCTGGGGCTAACGACGACTTGGTCGGAGAGGTAGCGCACGGAGGCGCCGTGGGGCATCTCGGAGAGCCGTGCGAGTACTTCGAAGCCGGTGATGTTGGTGTGGTGGGCGCGGCCGAGGGCGTCGTCGATCGGGCGGATGGCGTTGGCCTGAATGTGGAGTACGGCGACCACCGCTTCGAAGCCGAGCTGCGCTGGGGACCCCGTGCTCCGGACGTTTGGCAGTGTGCGACGTGGCCACGTGCGAAGCTTATCCGGGTGAAGGGCGCGGTACGGTAGGCGGCGCACGGCACGGCGCGCGCACGCATAGTTGCGCAAGCACGAGCCCTGGGAACCGCGATGCCGGGGGAACTGGACTTCATACCGTGCGCCCACGGGTTTGGTGGTCGTTGGCGGCGGCTGCGGGGGGTCGTGTGGCGAAGGCACTCAACAACGACGTGACGATGATGAACGACCACGCCCGGCAGTTCCTCGACCCAAGCGACGAGACTGTCCTGCTCGGGCAGGCATCTCAGGCACTGGCCAGTCGCTAGTCCGCGGCGGTGGCGGTTGAGCTGCCCACGGGCGCCACGGCCGGTATCTACTGCCGGCCCGTGCGCGGCGAGGACCGACTCGGCTGCGTTGCGCACGTGAAGCTGATCGATACAGGCAGCGCGCAGACCGCCGGGGCTGCGCGGGTGCCAGCAGGTGGATGCGGCTTCGGCCGTGCTCCGGGCGGTGCAAGTCGCTGGGCATGTCCCGGGCGACGATCTACCGTAAAATCCGCGAGTACGGCATCGCCACTCCGGCCAGCTGATCTTCCGCGCGCACCGCCGCGGGGCCGGCTCAAACTGAGGCAGCGGCAGGTTGCCGGAGCGGTATCCGGGTGCTTCGCCTGCGAGCAACGGGCCGACAGAAAGCTCTCGTCGAGCCTGTGCCGAGCCGGCCGAAGCCTCCCGCTACGTGGCCCCGAAATCCTCACCGCGCGCAAGAAAGCCGGAATGGGCTGCCTAGCGTGGGCCATCCAGCGGGCGGTGGCCGCCTCATGTGCTGGCCGCGTCGGCGATGCTGACGCGCTTACCGGTGCCAGGATCCTGAAGATCCGCCGGCTCGACTGACAGGAGCGGGATCTTCCGGCCGAGCCAGCCAGGGAGCCACCAGTTGGCGTTGCCGGAGATGTGCATGAGGGCGGGGACCAGTACGGTGCGGATGATGAACGCGTCGATGATGACGGCCCCGGCCAGGCCTATGCCGAACTGCTTGATGATGATGCTCCCGCCGAGGACGAAGGACGCGAAGATCAGGATCATGATCGTGGCCGCGGCGGTGATCACCCGGCCGGTTTCGGCCTGGCCGAGGGTAACGGCCTGCCTGTTGTCACGGGTCAGTAGCCACTGCTCGTGCATTCGGCTGACGAGGAACACCTCATAGTCCATCGACAAGCCGAAGAGTATCGAGAAGAGGAGGACGGGGATGAAGACCTCGACCGGGGCGGTGCCGGAGATCGCGAACAGCGAGTGGCCCCAGCCCCATTCGAACACGGCGTTCATGATGCCCAGCGCTGCGCCTACCGACAGCAGGTTCATGATGGACGCGATCAGCGGGATCAGCAGGCTCCTGAAGACGGCCATGAGCAGGATGAAAGCCAGGATGACGACAACGGCGATGAACAGCGGGAGCTTGGCGGACAGGACGCTGGAGAAGTCGTTCTGGATGGCGGTTGCCCCGCCCACCAGGACGGTCAGGCCGGTGCCGGCCTCCGCTTGGGGGATGACGTCGCTGCGGAGCCGGTGCAGCAGCGCCGACGTCTGCACCGCTTGGGGGCTGGTCGCCGGGTAGAGGTTGGCCACGGCCAGCTTGCCGGCCGGGCTGAGCCGCCCGGGAGTTACCGCGACCACGCCGGGCTGGTGCGCGACCGCGGCGAGCAAGCCGGCGAACCTGGTCTCGTCGGCTGGTGACCTGAGTTTAGCGACCAGCTCGAACGGCCCGTTGAACCCCGCTCCGAAGCCCTTGGCGAGCAGGTCGTAGGCCTGGCGGGTGTAGTGCCGGATGGGTCGCTGCCCGCGTCGTCTAGGCCGAGGTGGATGCTGAAGACGGGCAGGGCGATCACGACCACCGCGGCGAGGGCGGCTGCCGCGGGCAGCACCGGGTGCCGCTCGATGCCCAAGGCCCAGCGCCGCCAGAAGCCGGTGACCTCCTCTGCCACCGGGCCCGACGCCGCCAGCCGGGCGCGCTGCTTGCGGCTGAGGACCTTCATCCCGATGAAGCCGAGCAGCGCGGGCAGGAGCGTGAGCGCCGAGAGCATCGTCAGCGCCACAGTGACCGCCGCGGACACCGCCACCCCGTACAGGAACGAGACGCCGAGGGCGAACTGGCCCAGCAGCGCGACGCAGACGATGAGCCCGGCGAAGAACACGGCCCGGCCCGCCGTGTTCACGGCGTTGACAGCGGCATCCTCGACGGTCCGCCCGCCCCGCAGCCCGGTGCGGTGCCGGGTCACGATGAACAGCGCATAGTCCACCCCGACGCCGAGGCCGATCAGGACGCCGAGGATGGTGGCGAAGCTCGCCACGGGAAAGACGTGGGTGAGCAGCCCGGTGATCGAGAAGCCGATCCCGATGGCGACCAGCGCGGTGATCAGCGGGAGGAACGCCGCGAACAGCGCACCGAACACCACGCCGAGCACGATGAGCGCGAAGAGGATCCCGATACCGGTGCTGGCTGAGCTCGTGGCGACCTCGGTGCTCTCGATTGCCTGGCCGCCCAGCGCCACCTGCAGCCGCGGGCTTTGTGCAGCCTCGGCGGTCGTGATGACCCTCTGCACCGCCGCCTTGGGAAGGGCCTGCGCCAGCTCGTCGAAGCCGACCGTGGCGAAGGCCACGGTGCCGTCCCTGCTGATCTGGGCTCTACCGGGTGCCGCGTACGGGCTGATCACCGACCGCACGTGGGGCAGAGCGGCCACCTGGCCCAGCATCCGCTCGGCCGCGTCCCTCAGCACCGGGTCCTGCACCGTTCCCGACTTTGCGTGCAGCACGATCTGGTCCGAGTCACCCGAGGCCGCCGGGAAGTCCTTCTGCAGCAGGCTGAGCGCCGTGGCGGACTGGGTGTTGGGCAGCTGGAACTTGGTCGAGTAGCTCGCGTGCGCTGCCTGGTCGGCTGCAGAGAACCCGACCAGGGCGATCAGCCACAGTGCCACGACGAGCATGTGATGGCGGAAACACCATCTGCCTAGAGCACGCACGACTTAGTACCGATGTTCGGTCAGGCCCGATGTGCGGAAGCGAGCGCTCCTCATGGCTCAGGTGGCGCGGGCCTGGAGGGCAACCTCGATTTCGAGGACGATCTGAACTTTCTCGCCGAGGGCCACGCCTCCGCCGGGGATGGGGCCGTTGTAGCTGACGCCGAAGTCCATGCGGTTGATCTCGCCGGTCGCGGAGAACCCGGCGCGGGCGCCAGCGAGGGGGTCGGCGGCGAAGGGATCGGGACCGAACCCGTTCACCTCGAGCTTCAGGGGGACCGGCCGGGTCACTCCCTTCAGGGTCAGCTCTCCGTCGAGCACGAGATCCTGACCATCTTGGCGCACTCCAGCCGACCGGTAGGTCATGGTGGGGAATTTTTCGACCTCGAAGAAGTCAGCGGACCGGATGTGGTCATCGCGCTGCTGGTTGCTGGTGTCGATCGAGGTCAGGTCGATGACGGCGGTCACGCTCGAACTCAGGGGGTCGGCACCGGTGACGACCTCCCCCTCGAACGTCGTGAAGTGGCCGCGGACCTTGCTGACCATCATGTGCCGGATGACGAAGCTTACATCGGAGTGAACAGGGTCGATGGTCCACCTTCCGGCGACATATCCAGGGGTCTCGGCGATCGTGGCCGTCATCTTCTCTCCTTGAGTTCCGCAATGTGTGGAAGTTACGCTTGATCTGCCATCCTGGTGAACCGTGCCACGATCACCACCGTCGCGGGGCCCGTGATCATGCCCATCCGGTTCCAGGTCATGTTGAAGTCCGACCGGCCGATCGTCAGCTCCGCCAGTAGCGTGACGGCGCCTTCGCTTGCCTCGGTCACCCTGGCCGCGAAGTTGAGCGGCCGGGTGCTTCCGGCCACGGTTAGCTCCCCTTCGATGCCGACCGTCTCGCCCTCGCGCAGTACCGCGCGCCGAAGCTCGGCCACAATGTGACGATGCTGGGCGGCATTGAAGAAGTCCGCCGAGCGCAGGTGCTCATCACGCTTGGCGTTCTTGGTGTTCAGGGACGCGGCCGCGATCTCCAGGCGACCGCGCGCCGATCCGTCGGCGAGGATCTCTGCCGTGCCCGTCAGCTCCGAGAACGTGCCGCGCACCGTGGCGAGTCCCCACATGGTCTTGTGCCGGAATGCGGCCGACGAGCGGGAGGCATCCAGCACCCAGGTGCTTGGCCGGGCCGCAGCGCGCAGGCCTGCCGCCCCGCCGCCGGCCGCTCCTGGGGAAGATTCGTTTGCCGTGCTCATCGTGTTACCCCTCGATCCGCATTCCGGGGCCGCGTACATGGACCAGCCTTATAGTCATGATAGTACCCTCAGAGATTATCACTGCAGGGATGTTACCGATGGTAAATGCCGTATCATGCCGCACCCAGGTATCCTCAGGGCATGGAGGCGGAAGCGAAGTCGCGACCGGGAGAATGCAGCGGCTTGCCGGACGCCGATCCCGTGGCCTTCGATCAGCTCGACGCGGCGCAGCGGGGCCAGCTTCTTGTCGCACAGACCGTCCGCTTCACCGCGGCCTTCGCGCGGTGGACCGAGGGCCAGGCATGCGGCGGGCTAACGTACCCGCGGCTGCGGCTGCTCCAGGCATTGCATTGCGGCGGGCCCGCCATCATGCGAGATCTCGGCACGCAGCTAGGGGTCAGCCCCAGGAACATGACGGCCATCGTTGATGCGCTTGAGGAGGCCAAGCTGGTCACGCGGCAGCCTCACCCTAAGGACCGGAGGGCTACTGTCGTCCAGCTGTCGCCAGACGGCGCCAAAGCAGCCAACCAGGCACTGGAACCGCAGCTGAATGCGATGGCGGAGCTCTTCCAGGCACTCTCCGTCGAAGAGCAGCAGCAGCTATCCCTGACCCTCACCCGCCTCATCGACGCCGTAGATAGCAAAGCCGCGAGCTGCTGACAGCCTGCCCGCATCACGGCAGAGCCGGGCAAGGGCCAGCAGACGCTGATCACGGCGGGCTCTGCGGGTGAACCAGCGCTGCGGAGGTCGTCGAGTTCGCGGGCGGGCTGACGCTATCGCCGCTGGTGTTCTTCGGCACTGGCGAGCCTCCGCTGACCGGACTGTCTGCGGCGGAGAAGTGAGCGTCCGCGCCCGGGCACGCGGTGCTTTCGCCCAAGCGCGCCCTGGCCGCGGCCGACACGGTCACCGTCGCCGGGGCTGCCGCCTGCTATCTGGCGCAGCAGGCCAGGCCCGGCCAGTACGTGGCTGTCCTGGACATTGGCGGCCCGGAACCGGGCAGCGCCCGCTTCTGCCGCTGTCCGCATTCCCGCTGGTGGCCGGCCTGAGTCAGCCAGTAGCGCTGGCTGTCTTGGCGCGGG
>OBLU010005140.1_pt1 | contig 11765 bp, 11 predicted proteins | sample 1518681 | NCBI WGS metagenome assembly OBLU01 (sample SAMEA3539304, study PRJEB22396) | soil metagenome | biome: tundra; feature: field; material: soil | place: USA | collected 2010-05 | depth 0.15 m
AAGCCAAAAGATTACCCGCTATCCGGGCAAAGGAAAACATCAGATATGAACTTACCAAACCTCAAATAACTTGACAGAGACCGACCTTCTCATGGAAGGCCAACCCACTCACTGACATGGATCCGGCCGGTTCGTCGGCAAGTGGGACCAAAGGTGAACCGAGGCTCATCCCTGGGGATACATCGTTTCGTTCACCGCGTCTTGGGCCGCCTCGACCGCCCATTCCGGGTCAGACGCAAGTAGATCTGCAGGCCGCTGGTCATTCAGAAAGCTGTTCAAGCCAATAAACCAGGAGGCCAGCCCCCATGAGCTTTCGCGATTGAGGATCCGGCTCAAAATCCGGATCACGTCGGCGACGGCCGGATAGGGCCGGTATCCCTCGGCAGGATTCAGCGCGAACAGGGTGTAGTAATCGACGTCCTCGTGCCGGACCGAAAGTATCCGGCCATCGGCTGCCCACTGATCGAGATCGCGCCGTATATCGTTGGTACCGCGGCCGGCCAAGGTGGCCAATTGGCCTGCCGTACGCATTTCGCCAAGCACCACCCGCCGCATCTCCTCTTGCATCGCCGCCAATATCGCCTGGCCCCGCTCAGTGGATGTCGTGTTCGTGTCCGGTTTCATACGCCTCCTTCGGGCGGCCCAGCGGTTTGGGGTGCGCGGCCTTCAAGATGCCGTCAAGATCCATGGTCGGAATCAGCATCTTACACCGAGATCACGAATGATAGCTGCATTCTACCTCCGAACTGATCTCCGCAGAGTCACCCAGCGGGGGCCGACGTGATCTGGCGCACGTTGGTTCCCGCTGGCCGGCTACTCAGGTGTATCAAAGAATTACCCTGCGGCGAACCTCTCGATCCGCTGCACCTGCTCGGCGGTGTCTGGAACTTGTAAGGCTCGTGCTTTTGCAAGCCGTTTGAAGGCGAGAAACGAGTGGGTTTTCGCGCCCTCCTATGACCTCGTCTTTTCCTACGGACCGGGCGGCGAGCAAAGCATGCTCGTCATGGGCGAGGGGAGGAATCACGGCGTAGCCCAACTTCAGATATTGGGCAAACAGCACGGCATAAAGAACGGTCCGGAGATTCTGGCAAAGGTACAAAGCGAATGGTGCTCTTCAGAGAAACTGGCGAGCAGCCGACTTGCCGGCACTAATCCGCCGTGATCGGAGCATTCCTCATCAGCATCGCAGAGTACTCAATGACGTGTTTGCGATCATGGATATCAAGTATCTCAAGGAGTCCGCGGACCTGATCATTAGGTATAGGAATTGGAAAGGGAGATTCCGGTAGGGTAAATACGGCTTTGACGATCGGCTTGATTTCTGACTTAGGATTAAGTCCCAGAATGTCGCTCGGCTGAAAGGCTTCGTTACTTCCAACATTGCGTTCAATGAACATAAGATACGATGGCGACGCTGTTGGAATATCTACAGTACAGGACCGAAGACGAAGGGAGTTGTCATCTGCACTTTGATTGCGCGCGTTCATGTAAATGTCAGCGACCACAGTATGGCGTCGTGCTCCCAGCACCATTACTTCTCCAGCCTGCGTATGGGTCTGACTCAAGGTCAGCGCGCTTGTGATCCCTTCCAGCTTTCGCGCTAGCGCAATGTACTCGACACAACTGGAAACGAAAAAGCCGATCACGAAAAGAGTTAGTGGGACCACAAGGCGTAACAGCGGATGTTGGCTCGCATATGGTGTCAGACCGAATATGGCCGAAATGATACTTCCGAACGTCCAGAAACTCTTCGCAGTAGAACCCCAGAACACGTTTTTAAGCCATGTTTTGATCATGCCTCGAGTGTAATCGGCTCGTATGCTGCAATCCGTATCTGCTGTCCCCCTGACTTAGCTGTAGACCCCGTGAACGGGCCTGCCGACTGCTATCCGTGACCGGCACCGGGCTCCGGCGAGTTGGCGCGCAGCCAACGCACCGGAATAAGACCATGGCGAGGTTAAATAGGCTAAAAATAGCTGCCAGCCTAGCGAGCCTCCTTTGATATGCAGCACAATTGCAGCAGAGTAAGGGAGATCTTAACCCTTGCATCGCAAGGAGATCAATCAATGCTCACTCCTCACGAACTCGCCGCAACGCGGTTTGCCATGAGTGCGCCGCCCCAACCAGGTGGTGAGCCAGGTCTTTACGAGGAGCAGGTAGCGCAGTGGGTCGCGGAGAAGTCGTTTTTCAGAGACTTCGTTTACCGAAACGCCAAAGGCAAGAAGAAGGGAGACCAACTAGTCGATGGAATCGTCCTTTTCGGTGATGTAATGGTTCTCATTGAAGTCAAGGCGCAGATTGGATTTGCCAAACGAGATGATTGGGTGAGAGATCGTCTGGGTAAGGCCGTGATCCAGTTGGAGAAGTCAAAAGCCCTATTGCAGGAGGGAAAGGTCCCCAAACTCCGGAATGACTTTTACGGTGAACTTGAATTCGTCCCCCAGAATTACCCGAACGTGTTCGGAATTGTTGTTCTGGCCCACGATTCCGACCCGTATTACGCGCCCGGCCTTGTGCCGGAACTACTGCACAGCACTTTTCCCATTCACGTCTTTTCGTTGAAGGACTTCGCACTTGTTTCCGACCGCTTCGATACCGCAGGCGATATGATCAATATCTTGGAAACTCGGACTGACACGTCGAAAGTAAATCGGCTTCTCGTCCAGGACGAAGCCCAAAACCTGAAACACATGGTTAATGAATTTAGGATGATCTGGGCGCCGCATTTTCTTAGCGATCAGTCTGGGCTTCTCGATAGGGCAGTCCAGATGTTTGAAAAGAAGGCATCGGGCAAATTTCAGCTCGACAAGGATTGGAAATACGGGCTACTCATCGACGACCTTATAGCACACGTGCACGATTTTGACCCGAATCTCTCCTGGAATGAAAATACGACCCACGAGGCCGGGCTCCGGGTTGCCAGTTTTCTGGGATGGCTTACGCGTGATCGGCGGATCAAACTGGGAAAGTTAGCGTATGAACATGCGGAAGCGGCGCGAGACGGTAATGCACACTATTTCCATCACTTTCATCCGAGCAGAGGCACATGCTTCATTTATGTTGCGTCATCGGCGAGTCGAGCTGACCGCGTCAAATACCTGCAATTTCTCGTCAGTTACGCTCAAATGCTATACGGTTGCCAAGAATCCTTGGGCGTCGCGACTGAGGCCACTGGTGGCGGCGGCCGGTCCTACGATTTCGTAGCTCTACGTGGTACGCAGTCGGCCGATCAGCTGAAACTTCTAAAAACGATGGCTAATCCGTTCTCCTCGAAACTTGTGCCGTTATGACGGCGAACACTCGTTGGAATCCAGACAAACGGGGCAGCATCCCGGACCGCTAGCGAGCGCCTTCATCCGAAGAACTGGCGCAGAGGCGACTCTTGAGGAATAACCAATCCCGTCGCCGGGCGGATCTCACGCAACGATCTTTGTGAAGCTGCGGCGCTGCACCTGCGTTGGGTCGCACAAATAGACCTCATACAGGAGTGGATGATTGGGGAACTGTCTCTCTGTGGTGCGGTGCATGATCGACATCTGTGGTGGGAACCTGGTTTCGAGCAGGAATACGATCAACTCAGCGGCAGTCCGCCATGCATGGACGAATACTGTTTCGGCCCATGCAGGTTCGTAGAACTTCTCCACCTGTGCTGCCACGTCCTCGTCCCGATGCTCCAGGTATTCGTTGCGGAACGTCTTCAACTTCTTTTGCCATCCGTCGCGCTGTCTGGGCAGAAATTCCGCCAAGTCGAGTAGAAGATGATCCCGGTTTTCCGCGACAAACGCCTCCAGTCCCGTTTTGAACTTGCCGTCACGCTGGAATAGGAAGCCGATGTCGTAGCCGAGCAGGGCAGTAACCTTGGGCATCAGGTCCTTGTAACCATGCCAGAGCGCCCGCACGAAGTCATCGTAATGCTTCTTCCGGTTGAGAACTGGGATCTGCTGATCCTTGTAAGCGCAGATCGCACGCAGGTCCTCATACGCAGGCAGCAGTCCCTCCGTAACCATGACTATAATCGCGTCGCGCAGTTCTTCCCGATCCTTGCCGTCGATGGTCGAGGTATTCACTAAGTCGTAGATTTCGCCGAAGAAGAACTCCATGAACGGGCCCTCGCCGGGCGTGCTGGAAAACTGGGCCTTGTCCCAGTCCCTCGGCTCTTTGCCGTTACTCTTCAGCGTGTGCAGGCCGGACTCGGTGCGCAGGTAGAGCTTGCCACCGGCTCCAACGATTCCCTTGATTGCCATACTGACTTACCTTACCGGCGCTGGCATGCGCGGGTCTGTGCCCCTCACGATGCAGTTGAATGTCTCTTTGAACTGCTCCAGTAGGGACTGCGGCAGCTTGGTCGTCAGGAGCGCGTACGGATTCTCGTAAATCACGAATTGGTACTCGATGCCGCGCGATGGCACTGCTGAGAATGCATAGAAGACGCCAAGGCCACCGAGGTTCTCGAAGCGATTGCTGGTGAAGTAGCCGTCCTCGCCGTATTGCCACTTGGCACCGTAAAGTGAGCCTTCGACCTGGAAGAGCGTGTCATGCAGCGACAGGTTTAGGTCGTCCGCGATGATGAGCAGGTTCGCCTGCGTGGTAGTGAACTTCGGATAGGAGTTCGGACGCGCGATGCACTGATGCACCGCCTGGAAGTTGCCGACGGCACCGCCGCCCACGCCTTCATACTTCGGCCGGTGCTGCCTGCCAGATGCACGTTGCGCCGGGGTGAGTTCGCTCTCCCAGCCCGGACTCTTCAACTCGACGAAGACGTCGGTCTTCTCCGGCGTGGCGAGCAGATACTCGCCTTTCTTCCCATTCGCGCCGGGTGGGTCCAGTTGCACAACAGGAAAGCCCGTTTGGTCGAACAGATAAGCGAGACGCAGTTCATTGAGTGCCTCGTCGCGCTTGGTGTTCTTCGCCTCGATATTTGGCACGAACCGCTTGAGGTAATTCCTCTTGCTCGCCCAGTCGAGCAGCACGTCAAGCTCTCTGCTGTATGCCGCTGGCCCTGGATAGCCGTCGGTCCACCTGTCGGGTGAAATCAACTTCCGCGCAGCCGGCCCTAAACGCAATGCGCCCGTTCCTGCCATCACTACCTCCTCGGCGTGGCAGGTCCTCCCCACCCGGCCCACAGCCTCTTCGTATTATCTTCGCCTAGGGAGTAGTAATCGTCAATTCACGGGGCGGCGGTGTCGTTGCGGACAAGAGCATGCCGCGCCTGCCGAATCTATCCTCGGCGAAGCGTGGACCAATCAGCTATTCGCGCTTGAAAACTTAGACGGGGCAGGAGATTAGTCCTCAAAACGCGCATGACACCATGCAAACGGCATTGCGCAAGCGAACTGAACTTCGCGCTCTCTCCCGTTGAAACACTCGGCCTGTTCAAATTGTCCGGAGCCGCCTTTTCATTCCGGAGATAATCGACACGGCAATTTCCATGGGATAGCCCTTGGGCAACTTCGCCGCTTCACGATCAATGGCTGCTTCCGCCGTCCCGCGTAGTTCATCGAAGATAGAAACCACGACCTCTTCGCCGATGCCGGCGCGGTTCGCTGTTTGGATGAAATGCCGCGCTGCAATCGTCTTCATGATGTAGTGACGGTTGTCCCCGACCGCCATTGCAAGGCGGAATTGGTTATGGCGAATCTGATTGGAATCGACGCTCGGCTGCGCCGAGATCACGTCGTACAGTGGCGTTATGTGGTAGCGGCCGCCAGGCAGCAAAAACACGCTGAAGTTCTTGGCGTGCCCGTCCGTCGCGCCCAGCAGCCAGAATGCAATCGCCGCTTTGAGAAAGATTCTCTGATCCTCGGCGGGGGTATCGCTCCCGCGCAACAGATGAAGAATCGCTTCGATCCCCGGCCCTCCATCGCTTTGATACTTGCGGGACGGAACGACAGAAAGAGCCTGGCAACAGTCCTCCTGGGGCAAGCGCAGTAAGCGCCCATCCTGTGTCCACAGCCGATCGAACCGCTCCACAATCAGGACACGACGCTCTCCATACGTCGCCATCTGTGCCTTGGCAGCAGGCAGACCGATAGCAGCAAGCAGTTTCAGGCACAAATATTCGTTTTCGACGCTGTGGGTCAGGTCGAGGCCATTGGGGAGCCGTCCGATTGACGGCTTGAAAATGTGAGTGGTTGCCGTGGTTCCGTGCGGCTTGTACCAACGCCGGTTCCAATAGAGCAGAGCTGTCTTTTCCTGCGCTCCTGCAATCGAGATGCGAAACTCCTCATCTTCGCCAATACCCAATGGTGAGGTGGCAAGATTCGCAAGCAAGGTCGAGATTTCGCCTTTGCTGATCGGGGCTCCGTTGATCGCCCCAGCCTGCCCGGGATCAATATCCGGCGGCAGGAACTGCAATGCGCCCACACAGTCGCGTCCAATCGCATTCAGCAGGCTGTAGGCGTCAGTCCCTTCTGCTTGCGTACGCGCGGCGATACGCCTGCGCAGTTCCCCGTTGTCTGGCAGCAGATTCTCAAAGACCGCCAGGACCGGCGTTCCCGTGTAAGCAGCTTCGCGCAGAGGCAAAGAAAGAGATACAGGTAGCGTGTGCGGCCATGCCAGCCAGCCGGCATCGTATTGAAAGGCGATTGCTCCAGCAGGATCGCGCCGAAGCTGTCCGACGAGCCTGCTGTTCAAGTAAACATTCAGGGGGACATAGCGAGGCTGTCTGGCCATCAGAAGATCTCCTCAATGTCCTTCGTCGAACCCTTGGATCTCGGGCGAACCACCAGTTCCAAGTTGAGAGCCGCTAGCGTGTCGAACAGCGTACCCAGGCGAGCATTCGTCGCTGAATTCTCCAGGGCTGAAATCGTTGCCTGGCGCAATCGAATGCGGGCCGCAAGTGCTTCCTGGGTAAGGCCTGTCGCTTTCCGGTAGCGCTGCAGAACCGCGCCGAGTTGCTTGGGGGTGCGAGTGATCTGATCCATCGAAACACCTCCGCCTTATACGGAATGCCGCATAAGTTGTAAATATACGCTAAACCGTGTTATTTGTAAATATGCGCTATAGCGTATTTCTGATAAAGCCGAAATCCAGCCTGAACGCCCTAGGGGATGGGATGGTGTAGTGCTTTTCGGGTTGATGACAGTCACCGATCTCGGCATCGCACTATTCAAGGCGTCCTCTTAACTTAAGTTCGCTGCCTAGGCTAACGATGCATTGCCATCGAGCTAACGACCGGAGTGACTCCCGCCCAAGACGCGACAACTTAGTCGATATCGCAGACTTCGCTCTACAATAGAGATGCTAAGGATTTGGGCTGACGCCCAACCAAGCTCCCACTGGGAGTATCCGCCGGACATGGTATCGCTTCACTGCTGTTCTTTTGCACATCATGTGCTCTGAAATTTTTCGTTTCAAACCCGAACACCTTGGAGGTGCCTATGAAAAAGTCAAAACAGTTGTGCCGCACCATCGCTTCAACCCTTAGTGAAGTACTGAGCCATGTTTCGGCGGCTCTGATTCAAGTCATTTGATTTGTTTAAGGCCGCATGGTGGTCGGCGCAAGTCGGCCATTGCTAATGGAATGCATGTCGTATGTTCTGACGACTGCTTGCGGGCCCATGTGCTGATTGACATTTCTCGGCACCAGAAGCCTGAATAGGTCTTTCGAACGGCCAATGAACTGCCCGGATTCTGGAATACGGCCTTCGGGATAATAATCTATAGACCGAAGCAAGGGAGGATTCAATCAGGCACCCGAATGCGTACGATTTTTTATTCTTGGCAGAGTGATAGGCCCACAGGCGTCTGCCGCAACTTCATCGAGCGGGCCCTTCAGTCGGCTATAGACCGGCTTCGTGCCGATGTAGAAATTGAGCCCTCTCTGAGGGAAGATCTCGAACTCGATAAGGACACGAAGAATACACCTGGCTCTCCAGCAATCTTCGACACGATTATGGCTAAGATCGCAACGGCCAGCGTCTTTATTCCTGACCTTACGTTCGTCGGTCAGCGTGAGAACGAAAGACTTGTGTCAAACCCAAATGTTTTGATCGAGTATGGTTGTGCTCTAAGAAAGCCGGGACCGGGACGAATCATCGCGGTGATGAACGAAGCATATGGGAAGCCAACCGGCTCGGACATGCCGTTCAATCTAGCGCACAGGCGCTTTCCAATCTCGTATGCGTTGGCCGAGGGGGCAAGTGTAGAGGAGACAAAGGCTGCCCGAAAGGTACTCACAGACTCACTCGAGTCAGCGCTACGGATGATCTTCAGTGGCAAAGAATACAAGGCCGAGGAGGCGGAGCGTCCGCCAACGGTCCTCGACATTGCTGCCATCCATCAAAGAGAGCTGGATTACGAAGATGCTCTCTCAGGCATTCGGTGCGGTGATGGGCCAGCGAAGGTCTGGAAAAATGTTGAGAGCCTCTTCGGCGTCATCAAGTCCAAATGCAGCGAGGTTGCAGTAAAGCATGACTTTGGGATTGAGTGCGCATGGGCGCCTGAGCCCGGGAATGTCGCGATATCCTGCGTCCTGAAGACCCCAGATCTCGGAGTCGTTGTGATTTGGGAGCAACCATTCTCCAATTCGCTGGAAAATGCGAAGCTCAGTGTACGCGAGTTCAAAGGGCATTTACATCTTCCGGGTGAGTTTCGCGGAGGTGTGTATTTTCCTCCCGAAATGGCGGGTGAGACTCGTTACAACGCAACGCTATCCCAAGAATTTGATCTCGGCTGGATAAAGGCTAGCGGTCCTAGACAGGAACCTTCGTTCATTTCGAACAAAGAACTGGCAGACGCGTGCGTAGCGAAGCTACTGAATATGCTTCGTCGTAGGCGTTGACTGCTGTCAGAAATGGGCCCACGCGGGAACGCCTTAACTGACAAGTCCTCACAGAAGGGCCAGGGTCCAGGCATTGACCATACTGATGCAATCTGAGCGGAAACGCGCGAGGTCTTCGCAATCGAATCTCGATCAGACCGTCGATCTCTCTTTGGGCTTTGCATTGGCGAGCAGTTGCTCCACCCTGATTTTGAGGCGCTTCAGCTCTTCGAAATCTTGATCAGTCTGGACCGGCTGAGCGGTGGTTTCGGTTCGTTGGGGTTTCACCTTTCCCTTCAGCCTCTCTTGCTTGCTTCGCCGGCGCCCGTCAGCCACGAGTTTCCGCACGTCGTAGTCGGGCTCAATTGCCTGAGCGGCCTCATAGCGGACTCGGACACGCTGATGCGAATAGAATTCGCGCATTCTCTTGCTGACATGACCGCTGATCGCATTCACCAGCTCGCCATCAACCCCGTTTTCAAGCATGCGCGTAATGGCATGGTGGCGCAGATCGTGGGGCCGCAGCTGGTGGAAACCGGAGATGTCGCGGAGGTGATTCCATGAGCAGCGCAAGAACCACCGCGAGGCAGAGCGCGTGGGATCGTACTCGTTCCGCTTCACCCGAATGGGGAAGAGGTAGTGTTCCGGTTTTGTGGAGCCGAGCTTGATGGCGCGCTGATAAACTTTGCTCACAGCCCATTTCGCCACTTCGTTGAGAGCGATTTTCCGGGGGCGATAGTTGTTTTTGCATGCATCCGGCGGAATGTAGATCTCGGAGATTTCGCCTGTGGGCCGAAGGTACACGTTCTCCAGCCGGAGGCCGCGGAGTTCAACCCCGCTGGCGGTGGTGTTGTTCGTGATCGTGGCGACGCAATAGGCGAGTTCCGCTTCCGGATAGCCGGCCGTCTTGCGGAAGAGCTCTTCTTCTTCCTTCTCGCTGAGGATTTCGCGAGGGCTCCAACTGTTGGTCTGCAACGGGAAATAGTATGGCCGGATTTTCTCCCACTCGTTACAGGCGCGCAGCATCTGGCCGAGCACGTTCAGTTCATGGTTGATGCGCGAGTGACTGGCCATCTTCCGCCAGGGACGATGAATCTTGCCTGCAACGCCAATCGCATTGGAAAGGCGGGCCTGCTGGTACGCCTTCAGCATGCCGGGATTGATCGGGCTCATTCGAATATCTTTGAAGAACTTGTTCAGCGCCCTGAGGTACTCGGCCACTGTTTCTAGAGTTCGAGGTCGCAGCTTATCCGATTTGCGCTGTGCGCTTATCCAGACTCGAGCAGCGTCCAGGAATTTCTGTCCCGCCATGCCGTGAAGGTCGGACTTTACGAATTTGTCGTAAGCCTGGCACGATGGGCAGTTGATGTGATCGATCGTATGCCCACGTTGTGGTGTGAGATCCCTAGCCAGATCCCCAGTCAAGCGAGTGTCGAAACCCCATCGCTCGACAATTTCAGCGGAGACCGCAGTGAACTCAGGGACTCCGCTATCTTCCGCGGTTCTCATAGATTGGTTATCGGCAGGTCGTGGGACAACGTACAGTTCGGGAGTCGGGCCTTTCGGAGTAAATGGCATTCGAAGCACCTCGGTGATCTCGGTTGGTAGAGGTGGAGATCAGCCTCTCGCCGGGGAGCGTTGCGCATGCCAAAAAGGGCTCAGAACACCCGGCCGAAAGGAGGAACGGCGCCTCGCCAGCCGGGTTTGCGGAGGGGTTTTAGAGCACCGGCCGATTGGGCGCACGTTACGTGCCAAATGCTGGGAAGTGGAGATTAGTGAGAGACTTGAGTGACACCCGGCGGAGCGGCTGTGACCACCCGAACTTCTAAGCCGGGGGTTGCGGGTTCAAACCCCGCCTTGCCTACCACTTCGAATCAATAGGTGAATTTACGTTTGCCTTCCCCTGCTCTTCCTGCTGTGGGGGATTTTGTGGGGAGTCTCCTTCAATTTAGCCACTGGTGAACGTCAGAACTCGAGCATTAGAATGGGATGCGGCGCATGACGCGCCTAACTAACGCATTTTCAAAAAAATGGGAGAATCTTGAGTTTGCATATAATTTATGGCTCGCATACTACAATTTCTGTAGAGTTCACAAGACCTTAGGCGTCACCCCCGCAGTAGGAAGCGGCCTTACAGACTATGCGTGGCCAGTTGCCGAATTGATCCGCTAAATCCTTTGGAGTAGTATTCAAGGCACAAGAAAACCCGCCAGCCAGCGGGTCATTTGTGTTGCGGATGTTTCGCGTTGGGCAACTCTTACTAAGAGCGTATAACAGGAGACTGCCCAATGCAAGCTGTGCTTTATGAGTTTCCATCTGCTCCCCTAGAGAGTAGCAATGGCATGGCAACTGTTGAAAGTTTGAACAAAGAAGTATCCGCGTTGGCGCAGCGCGTGACCGCAGTTGAAACGGAACTACGAATCTGGGGGAAGGTTATCGGCGGATTTTCTACTGCGGGTCTATTGGTCGGCATGGGCGCATTAGGGTGGAGCGTTCACATTGGTAATAAAGTGACCGCTATTGAGCAGCAACTTGCAGATGGTGGAAATACGAAGCTCGTAAGCGAACTTAAATTGCCGAAGTCTCCGCAGCAACTCCAAGCGAACCTAACAATGGTTACAGCCCAGATTCAAACGGCTCGCGCAAACGGAACCAAGCCGAATGCTCAAAAGGTTGCGGCCTTGTCTGATGCACTTTCAGCCGTAGTTCAAAAAGACCCCAACCTGCCGGAAGCATGGCAGGCCGCCACCGAACTCGTGACCTATCGTTCAACGCAACCGGCGACTATTCAGAAGGCTTGCTTCGGTAAATCGATGAGTTCTTTTCTCAACAACCCTGCCAATGGTATAAAAGTACCCGATTCTCTCAGCGACAAAGACTGCTCTATAGACCTTGGCGATATCGAGACTTTCAAGAGCAATCCAGATATAAAGGACCTGAAACTAAACCTACTGAGTCTCGCATAATATAGTGACAATCTCAGTCATATAGCATTAAGCTATAT
>OBLU010005141.1_pt1 | contig 11764 bp, 9 predicted proteins | sample 1518681 | NCBI WGS metagenome assembly OBLU01 (sample SAMEA3539304, study PRJEB22396) | soil metagenome | biome: tundra; feature: field; material: soil | place: USA | collected 2010-05 | depth 0.15 m
GTGAGTGCGATGGTGCGCATCCGCATGTGGCGAGCCTGCTCAAAGGCCGCGACCACGTTGCGGGAAGTGCCGGACGTGCTGATGCCCAGGAGCACGGCGTCTTTTTCGCCGTAGGCTTCCACCTGGCGCGCGAAGACCGTGTCGAAGGAGCGATCGTTGCTCCAGGCGGTCAGGACGGCCGGGTTCGCGGAGAGGCAAATGGCTCGCAAGGCGCGCCGCTCTTCGAGGAAGCGGCCTACCAACTCGCAGGTGATGTGCATGGCATCCGCCGCGGAGCCGCCATTGCCGCACACCAGCAGCGCCTTGCCGCCGGCGAGCGCGCCCACGATGGAGTGGATGGCTGCATCCATGACGGTTGGGTCGATGGCGTCGGCGGCCTGGGTCAAGAGTGCGGCCGCTTCCGCTAGGTGGTCGCGAAGGATCATAGAGAATGCCTGCATTATAACTTGGGGCGGCGGCAGCTTCGCGGTATCCGGGCGGCAACCAAGGGCCGGGTTAGTCGTACAGCAGGATCAGACGGTTTTCGAGTCTCATCTGGTGCCGGACCTGGTACTGAATCTCGCGCTGAAAGCCTCGCGAGGAAATCAGGATGGGCTCATGCGACCGCAGTTCCGCGGGCGAAACCACCGGCACGCCGCGCAATTGTTGGCGTTGATAATTCGGGTTCGAATCCACGAACAACGACACGCGCTCCGGGTTCAGTCCGCCGGTGGCCAGCAGTCGCAGCGTATGGGTGCCCACGCCCCAGACAATCATGCGCTCGCCGGGTGCCAATGCCCCCTCGATTTTGGCGCGCACCACGGCGTCCACCGCCCGGCAGTCCTCGACGTAGCCGCGGATGCATGACTCGGTCTCGTCGTCGCGCTCCATGACGGGTGGACCGGCCTGCTTTTCATATGCACCATAAGCCGCGACTCCGGTCGCTTCGTTGGCAGGCCGGACGGCGTGACCGGTAGCCACTTCCGTGAAACCCCGCAGGCACATCAGGTTGCTCAGCGACCGGGTGGAAAAGAAATTGATGTGCTCGGTGCTGAATTCCTGGAACGGCGCATCGGCGCGGGCGGTGAAGCGGCCCGCATCCGGGACATCCAGGTACACGCGGCCGCCCTCCCGGAGCAAACCGTGGAGTTGCTCCACGGCCCGATCAAGGTCCCGGATGTGCTCCATCACGCCGATGAGCACTAGAAAGTCGTACGGCTCCGGCGGCTGCGGGATGCTGGAGATAGTGCCGACCATCACTTTGACGCCGTAGAGCGAGGCTGCCGCGTGCGCGCAACCGGGAGAGGGGTCAACGCCACATATGTTGTGGAAGCCACGCTTTCGCAGGCTCCAGAGGAACTTGCCGGAACCGCTGCCGATATCCAGAATGCGGCTGTCCTTGGCAAGCACGAACTGTGCCATCAGGTCCACCGTCTGGTCGCATTTCTCGTCTTCCGAGGGTACCGCCTGGCCGGCGCGGTCGTGGTTATTGTACTTCGATAAGTCGCGGTAGTAATGGTCGAAGACTCCCTGCGGCGGGATATCGTCGGCATAGCCGGCGCCGCAATCCTGGCAGACCACCACGTCATAGCCGTCCAGCAGGCGGGCTTCGGAAAGTTGTTCGAAGTTCTGGCGAAAGACCAGCTTGTTCCTTTCGCCGTGGCAGACCGGGCAAGGCCGAGGGGCAAATCGCGCGCGTTGCATATCTGTCACCGTTCCTTCACCGCAGCGTAGTGCGTCACTCATCCACGGCTAACGCATTTGAACTGCCGGTGCGCCCGACATCGTCACCAGATCACTCTTGGGCGTATAAGCCTCGTCAAATTTAAGGCCGCCCATGAACCCGCAGCAGCGAAAGCACATCGGCATAACGCCATGCTGCTTGAGGACCTTACGAAAATCCCGCAGGGCCCCGCCGCCCCAAGCCGATCGGATCGTGCCGTCTTTAATGTTTCCAAGCGTGTGGCCGTCACCACAGATCGCGATTCGCCCGTCCGGGAAAACATCCACCCGATTGTAAGGCATGGCGCAATAGGACGATCGCGACGGGGGCTGCGCCGAATAGTACTTGTCTAAATCGAGGTTCCAGTCGAACTCTACCCGAAGATCGCGCATAGGACCGTCCAACTTCTTACGGACTCGCGCCAGGGATTCCTTTAACCCGGCCACTTCCTCCCTGTTCAAGTAAGAATCGACACCAGGAATGTGGTGTGCCATCACCTGGTCGCCCACACCATGTTCATGTTTGAACCGGTGATGCTCGGCCATGGCGGCATCAGTCATGAAGAAGTAGTTCTGAATTCCCCAGCGGCGGACTCCCATCGCATAGACCGCATCCGCAATCTTGTCCAAGCTGTGATAATTCACTTTGGTGATCACCGAGCCGATCCGGATAATAGGAAACATCTTTCTGCCGCGGAGCCTTTGCAACTCGGCGATACCGTTCCTGATCGCATCGAAAGAGCCGGGCACCTCGCCACGCTTATAGGACGATTCCTCATCCCAGCCATCCAACGATATCAATACCACTTTGAGCCCGGCTTCTACCATTTCGGCCGCGCGCTTCTTTAGTGTGAAACCGTTGGTGACGATGTATGAAAGCAGTCTATTCTTGGTGAGCAGCTCAATCGTTGGGCCAAGCTTTGAATACAATGTCGGCTCGCCGCCCAGGAGCTCGACATAGGTCCCGTGTTGCCCGGCTTCCTCGATCGCTTTTTGGACGATCTCAAACGGAGTATCGCCCACATAGTCCTTTTGGCGGTCGGCCCTGGCCACTCCGATGCTGCACATGGGGCAAGCGAAATTGCAGCGGTTTGCCAAATGGAGGATGATTCTACGGGGGAAGTCGAGGTCCTTGAGCCCAAAGACCTTGTCGTAAAGCGCGTTGGCAAAACAGTGGGGGCTCGCGGCGCCCAGATAGAGAGCTTCTTTGATGGAAAGAAGAGACGAATTCCCAAGACGGCGCATCCCTGGAATATAGTCGCGCAGGGGGGAGCTAGTAAACGTAGTCTTTGGTGAACCGGCCAGCGCTGGCTCAGGTTTCAGGGGAGGCTGTGAGGTTGTCATCTTATGCTCTTTGGACTCAGTGATGTTCATGGTGTAAGCTCTGGCACCGCTAACTGCCGAATCGCACGACATCGGAGACGTCCACGGCGCCGGGGATGCGGCGGGGATCGCGGTGCACCGGCTGGTCGAAATTGATCCGTTCCCTTTCGATGACGGGTGGACGGCGCAGGATTTGCGTGTGGATCGATCCGATGTACTCGCCCAGGATACCGATAAAGAAGAGCTGCACCGAGCCCAGGAAGAAGATCCCGAAAACCACCGGCGCCATGCCGACCGAGAAGTTTCCCCAATAGAGCAGCTTGTAAACCATGTAACCCATCGCCACCAGGAAGCTGATGATGCCGATACCGAAGCCGGCGAACGTGGCTAGCCGCAGCGGCACCTTGGAGTGATTGGTGATCCCCAGCATCGCCAGGTCATAGAGCGTGTAGAAATTGTTCTTAGTGAAGCCGCGCTTGCGCACGACTTTGTCGAAGGGAATCAGGAAACGGCTGTAGCCAAGGTCGCAGATCAGCCCGCGGAAGTACGGATAAGGATCGCCGATCTTGCGGATATCGTCGATGACCTGCCGGTCATATATGCCGAAGCCGGTCACGTCCTTGACCAGGGACGTCTCGGAGAGGCGGCTGACGATCATGTAGTAAAGCTTGCGCACCATGTGAAACGGCGCGAACTCGTTGCTCGAGCGCTTCTGCGCGAGGACGATCTTGTAGCCCTCCTCCCACTTGCGCACGAACTGCGGGATCAACTCAGGCGGGTCCTCCAAGTCCGACGCCATGGAGACAATGGCCTCGCCGCGAGCCTGCAACAGGGCGTGATAGCCGGACCGGATGTGGCCGAAGTTGCGGTTGTTGACGATGATCTTGACGCGCTTGTCCTCGCGGGCGATCTCTTTGAGGATCTCCACGGTACGGTCTTCGGAAGCGTTGTCGATGAGGATGAATTCGAACGCGTAATCGGGTAGCTCTTCCCGGAAAACGCGGCACACGCGCTCATAGAGCTCGCGGACATTCTCTTCTTCGTTGTAGCACCCGGCAACTACGCTAATGAATCTCATGTTGTCACCTGTTCCACCTGGGGCGCGAGGTATTCGTAAGTTTTCAGCAACTTTCCGAAGTTCCGCTCCCAATTTGCACGGCTCTCGATAATGGCGCGGTTGCACGCGGCAATCTCATGGCGCCGGTTTGCGGGCAGATTAGCGATTTCGAGGCAGGCGCCGGCCATTGCCTGTGTATCTCCGAACGGCACCAGGCGACCGCTGGACCGATTCGCAATCCACTCCCGATTGCTGGCCCGGTCGGTCGAGATCACGGGCAACCCCGTGGCCATAGCCTCCAGTAAGGAAATCGAACTACCATCGCTCGCGGCGAAGCTGGCATACAGGTCCGCGGCCCGGAAGTAATCGGGGAGTTCGTCATGGGCCACCGCTCCTGGAAGCCAAACGGCGTTGACGAGACCCCTACTCGAAATGAATCGTTCCACTTCGGGACGTTGAGAGCCGTCTCCCGCCAGCACCAGCCGCAACCGGGGATCCCGCTCATATGCCAGACGAAAACCCTCCAGCAGGTGAAGAACGCCGTAGTTCGGTTCCCAAGAGCGAGTTGAGATCACGACCACGCCGTCTTCCCAGCCCAGCCTGCCGCGCAGGCCCCGGCTGTCCGCACCGGGCCGGAATGTTGTAGTGTCCACACCCCACGGGAATTGCACGATCTTTTTCCGTTCCACACCAGCTATCCGTTGGGCGGCCTGAGAGACCTCATCGCAATCGGTGGCCAGCATGTCGGCATGGCCCAAAGCAAAGCGGGTCATCCAGTTCCAGAAGGCGTCGCGGCCCGCATCCACCAGCAGGTCGGAACCCCATGACATGGCAAGCAATGGATGAAAGCCAGCCAGAGCAGCTATCAACGCACAACTCTGCACCGGCCCGGCGTGCACCAGATCCGGCCCGGCCTGATGCAACGCGGCTTCGAACCGCGGCACGAGGCGGAGATATTGCTCCAGGGCGGAGATCGGCGCCCCGCCGCCGAGCGGCTCCATCACATGCACGGCCTCCGGTAAGGGCCGGCTGTCATAACTTACGGCATCGTCTTCCAGCCGCAAATACCAGATTTCGTGAGGCGAGGCCGCCAGTGCCGCCAGGAAGCGGCGGTCGTGGGTGGTACAGGCGCGGCTGAAATAGAGAATCCGCATACCGAACTACCGTTCCAGTAAACTCCACGTCAGGGCTTCGCCTGCCGGAAGATCTGCCGTCAAGCGAGCACCGATCACCTGATCCAATTCGTACGGAGCAATGGCGTGGCGCGGCGCCGGGCGCAACACGTCGATCATGTCGCGCCGCAGAACGGTCCCGGCTGGAAGATCCTGTGCCGCGCGAAGGCAGCGGCGCTGGACCACGACGGTTTGCTTTTCGTTATCGGCGACACGCTTTACGGGCACGCCGAGCGCATACTCCAGTTCGCGAGTCCGGTTCACCATTTCCCGCCAGCTCACTGGAGTCATGGAAAACGGATGGTCGGGACCTTCGCGCGTATTGTCATCCGTGAAGTGCTTCTCGATGAGGCGCGCCCCCAGCGCGACGGCGCCGAGCGAGGTAGCGTGGCCCGGCGTATGATCGGAGAGCCCCAGCACCAGATCCGGAAACATCACGGCGAATGTCTTGAGCACCCTGAGGTGGATGTGTTTAAAGTTCTCCGGGCTGCCGGTATAGTTGGTGTTGCATTGCATCAGGCCAAGTTGGCGGTTGCAGAGCAGAATCGTCGCGACGGCATCCTGCACTTCTCTCATGTCGGATGCACCAGTCGCGAGAATCACAGGCTTTCCCTTAGCCGCCACCTTGGTCAACATTTCCGGCCAAGTGATGTCGCCGGAACCGATTTTATAGGCGGGGACATACGGGTCCAGCATGTCGACAGCTTCGAAATCATAAGGCGAAGAGAAGTAGTCGATGCCGGCGGCATCGCACTCCTTCTTCAAGGTTTCGGTCCATTCCCATGGCAGGCTGGCTTCGCGATAGATTTGAGCAACGGGCTTTTTCCAACTCGCCTGGTGCGACAGGTTCCCGGCCAGTGCCTGGAAGCCGCGTTCGCTGACAATCTTGTCGGCACGGAAGTTCTGGAATTTCGCCGCGTCGGCGCCGCTCTCCGCCGCCAAATGAATGAGTGCGCGGGCACGCTCGAGGTATCCATCGTGGTTGGCGGAGATATCGGCGATGAAGTACGTGGGAGAGTGTTCTCCGATTGCGTGTTTACCGATATGTAGAACGGCCATATGATCTCTTCTATGCCGCCGCGGCTTTCAACCGGTTGGCGAACCCGCTTTCGCCTAAAGCGCGGAAATTCTCGAGCCCCTCACGAATAGTAGGCAGAGGCCTCGCGAGCGTGGCGGCCAGTTTGTCGCAACGCAACCATGTAGTCCGCGGGCGCGGAGCAGTCAGCGGCGAGTCCGCCACTGAAGATTCGCGCACCAGCGAAAGATCCAGCTCGAAAACGCCGGCCAGTTCGCGCAGGAAGTCGCACTTGCTGGCGTGGTCGCGCGACGCCGCGTGGAAGATTCCGGACCGGCCGGCATCGATTAATTCCAGCGTCCATCCAGCCAGGCTGTTGACGAGCACCGGCGCAAACGTGACATCGCGAAAGCCCGGAACGGCCAAACCCCGTTGCAACAGGGCCAGCGCCCACTCGGCCAGGCTGGTCTTCGGCTGCAGGCTCCAGCCGTAGATATTGGTTCGCAATATCAGTGCCGCCGGCATTTCGCGCATTACACTCGCCTCGCCCAGCGCCTTGCTGCGGCCATACTGGTTGACCGGTGCCGGGCGGTCTGTCTCGCGGTAGCCTCCCGCAACGCCATCGAAAACCGCATCGGTGGAAATGTGAACCATCCCCGATCCGATCGATCGTGCCAGCGCCGCGATCTCTCCGGGGACCTCGGCGTTGATTCGCAGACATTCGCCGGGATGGGCTTCGCACCATTCCAAGTTCGTCGCAGCGGCGCAGTGAACAATCCAATCCGGCTTCGAACGGGCCAGCAGTCGTGACACCTCTCCGGGGTTGGTCAAATCGCAGGGAACAGCCGCGACGTCATCGACGCGAAAGCGGTGCTGTCTGTAGAGCGCGGTGACCTGATGACCCCTGCGGCAGAATTCCAGCGCCAGGTTGGACCCCAAAAGACCACTGCCGCCAGTGACCACAACTCTCATGGGCGCACCTCATTGTCAAACTGGTGCATGTTCTCCCAAAGCTCCTCACGCGGGAGGAAGGGCGCCATGTCTTCCAGCGGGCGCGATTCGAACGTACCATCGGGCCTGCGAAAGGCCGAGGCTTTGGGCCAGATGCCCTGTTCCGGAGAGACATTCACTTCACAGATGCCTGGCCCGTCTCCAGCCAGAGCGGCGCGAACGCCAGACTCGATATCGCCGTTTATTTCGATCCGGGAGTAACGCATCCCGTATGCCGCGGCCAGGCATTCAAATCGCGGATTCCCGATACCGGAGGCCGCATTCGCCCCCACGTAGCGCCCTTCAAAGAAGCTGTTTTGCGTGGCCCGAATATTGGAGTAGCCCTGGTTGTTGAGCACGAAGATCTGGATGGGCAGCCGGTAGTGGGCAATGGTGAGCAACTCCTGTACGTTGAACTGAAAGCTGCCGTCCCCCGTGCAGCAAATTGTCTTTCTCTTCCCGCTGCCGATGCAGGTCCCAATTGCCAGCGGCAGGCACCATCCCATTGCGCCCCAACCGCTGTTGGTTGTCCGCTGCCCTCTCTTGACGCGGAACGCCTGAAAGTAGCTGGTGGTATCGAGGGCATTCCCGGTCACCAGCAGCGCATCGGAATCCAGAATGTCGGAGAGCCGGTCGTAAAAGACGTAAGTATTGACGTAATTCGAATCCGCGAAATAGTCGGGTGTGACGGGCGGGTAGCGTCGGCGCCAGTGGTCGCAGGCCTCCAGCCAGTTGTCTCGAGGTGCGTACGGCGCCCGTTCCAGTTGTGCCAGCATCTCCGCCAGGAATTCGCCGGCGTCAGCCTGAACCGCGACGTCCGGACGCACAGCTTGATAGCGCAACTGCGCTTCGTCGATGTCCACGATCACTCTGCGTGCGTTCGGGGCGAACCCGGGAATGTTGAAACCGACCTTCTGACAATTCAGACCTGCGCCGATGGCCACCAGGCAATCGCTATTCTGTACCGCGAAGTTGGCACGCCGCTGGCCGGCGACTCCAAAAACACCCATATTCATGGGGTTGTTTTCTTCGAGAATGTCCTTGGCGGTCAGCGGCAAGACGACCGGCACATTCAACTTCAGCAAAACCGCGCGCAGAAGTTCCTGTGCCTTTGCGCGATGGATACCGTTGCCGCAAACCAAGATGGGCCGTTGCGCGCGCCGGATCTCATCGAGGACTCGCGCTACCAATACGTCCACGGGTTCGCGGTTCTGCTGCGGCGGCGGGGAGAAGCCGGCTAAGGTTTCAGGATCGATGTTCGCTCCCTGCACGTCGAGCGGCAACTCGAGGAGCACGGGACCAGGGCGGCCCGACACAGCCTGGTGATAGGCGTACTCCAACTCGTACCGGATGGTGCCCGGATCGCGTACGCTCTTGGCGTACTTGGTAACCGGAGCGGCCATTCCGACCACGTTGCCTTCCTGCGGACCGATCTGACGGACTTTGTCGTAATCCGCAATCAACTCCCGTTTCACTTGCCCGCAGATCACCAGCAAGGGAATGGAATCCACCCACGCGGCGGGAATGGCCGAAAGCGCGTTGACGCCGCCGGGTCCGGCCGTAACGAGACATGCGCCTGCCCCATTTGTCACGCGCGCGTAACCTTCGGCAGCCACAGTGGAGGCCTGTTCGTGATAGTTGCAGTAGTAACGCACGTCCGGATTTCTGGCCAGCGAATCGAGCAGGTACATGATTCCGCCCCCGGAGACCAGGAAGACGTCCCGAATCCCTTTGCTCGCCAGAAATTGAATGACGTAGTCGGAGAGCAGCATGGTACTTCCGTGTCAGGCTGTGACCGCGTGACAACTTTCGCCGGCAAACTCCAACAACTGCTCGCGAGTGAGCCATTGGTTATTGGTATCACTGGCGTATCGGAAGCCCTCCGGCAGCGGCGCACCTAGTGGAATGGGCTGGTTCTTCCACCAGGGATGCATCGGGGTGATGACATAGCAGTTTTCCATCTCCACCGTCTGCCGCGACTCATCTTCGGAAAGGAGCACCTCGTGCACCTTCTCGCCGGGCCGGATGCCAATCTCGACGATTTCGCAGTCGGGAGCCATGGCTTTGGCCAGGTCCGTGATCCGCATGCTCGCAATCTTCGGGATGAAGACTTCTCCTCCCGCCATGGCTTCGATCGACGCCAGAACAAAAGCCACGCCCTGCTCGATGGTCATCCAGAAGCGTGTCATACCCGGGTGCGTTACGGTGATCCGGCCGGTCTTGCGCTGCTCACGAAAAAGCGGAATCACGCTTCCACGGCTTCCCACCACGTTTCCGTAGCGTACGCAACTGAAGCGAATTGGATCGCCGCCGCGATAGGCATTCGCCTGTACGAACAGTTTCTCTGAGACCAGCTTGGTGGCGCCGTACAAATTGATGGGGTTGACGGCCTTGTCGGTGCTCAGCGCCAGGACTCGCTGCACGCGGTTGTCCAGCGCAGCTTCGATAACGTTCTTCGCGCCGTTGACGTTGGTCTGGATGGCTTCGATGGGGTTATACTCGCACGCGGGTACCTGCTTCAACGCCGCCGCGTGGATGACCACATCGACTCCCACCATGGCACGCCGCAAGCGGTCCGGATCGCGCACGTCGCCGATGAAATAGCGGAAACAGGGATCGTCGAATCCACCCACCCGCATTTCGTGCTGTTTCAATTCATCGCGGCTAAAGATGATCAGGCGCTGCGGATTGTACTTGCGAACGAGGACCTCCGCGCACTTCCGTCCAAACGACCCGGTGCCGCCGGTAATCAGAATGTTCTTGTTGTGTAAGTCAAAATTCTTCATAAGACCCCTGCCTTATCGGCAAACGTACTCTCCTCGTATTCCGCGGCAACGCCCCGCCGCCGGCCATCTCGATTCCAGTCCCACATACGGCGGATGCCCTCTTCCAGGGGGATCCGCACCGTTAGTCCCAACTCGGTTTCAGCATGGAGGACCGAAGGCACGTAGCGCAGAGGGGCCACGCCCACCTCCGCCCGCCGCGCAACTTGGATTTCCATGCCCGCCGCCACCACGTCTCGCACCGTGCGAGCCAGGTCCGCGATGCTCACCGCGTGTGGCGAGCCCACGTTGTAGGGGGACGCCGATTTGCCGCGGAACAGGATGGTCCACAGCCAGATCGCCAGGTCCGCACCATAGAGGTAGGAACGGCAGGGAGTGCCGTCGCCTAAGATCCGCAGCGGTCCGCCGGCAAGCCCATCGCCGATGAAGTTTCCGATTGCAAACTGCCCGTCTAGCGGCAAATACGGTCCAGAGAACGCAAAAAGGCGGGCGATCATGGTGTCGAACCGGTAAGCATGCGCGTAGCAAGAGCAGAGGAATTCCGACGTGCGCTTGGCGTGACCATAGGCCGCGCTAACGTCGGACGCGAGAACCGCTCCCGGGTAGTCTTCCGGGATGTGCTTCATCTGTGGCGGTTGCTTCCCGTACACCGCTCCCGAACTAGTGAACAGAAGCCGGCGGGCTCCCCTAGTTCGAGCAAACTCAAGCACGGCGCGAGTCGCCGCCACGTCCCCATCGAACGAACCAACAGGTGATTCCGGCTTGGGATCGCTATACCTCCCGCTCGCCGCATGCACAATAAAGGGGAACGATCCATCCGGAAATTCGAAATCGGCCGCATCTCCGGCACAGAGCGTCACCGCCTCATCGCACGCCAGGTGCGGCAGCCGCGCGACGAACGCGGCCGGGTTCCGCGTCAGCACGGAGCACCGTATGCCGAGACTCATCCGGCGGTTGGCCCAGAGCAGGCTCTCCAGAAGCCAGCTTCCGACAAAGCCCGTGCCGCCGGTAACGAAGATGCGCTCGCCACGCGTTTCCGCCCAGATATCCTCCGTATGGTTGAGGACGTGATCGAGATCGTGGGACAGGCGGTTCTCCATGATGGGCTCAGGGGTGCATCGGCATTAACTTTGGGCGGCCAGCAGCGGCAGGCTGAAGCTCGCCGGTACTTTCGATTGGAAGAACCCTTCGAACACGTCCAGGACGTAGTCGATCATTTCGGCGGTCAGGCCGGGGTAGACGCCGATAAAGAATGTGTCGCGCATGATGGTGTCGGAGGCGGCGAGATCGCCCTGAATGCGCTTCTCGATGTTGAGGAATCCCGGCTGGCGGATGATATTGCCGCCGAAGACCAGGCGCGTTTCGATTTGCGCCTCTTCCAGATGGCGGATGATGCGGGCGCGGTCCACACCGGGCCGGACAGTGATGGGGAAGGCGAAGGGCGATGGGTTCGCGCGCGGATCGATCTTCGGCAGAATCAGGTAGTCCTCATACGCCAGCAGGCCCTGGTAGAGGCGCTGGAAATTGCGCCGGCGCGCCGCGATGAAGGCTTCCAGCTTTTCGGTTTGCGCCAGGCCGATGGCGGCCTGCAGGTCCGTCACCTTGAGGTTGTAGCCGATGTTCGAATAAATGTACTTGTGGTCGTAGCCGCACGGCAGTTCGCCACACTGCCAGCCGAAGCGCGTGCCGCAGGTGTTCGACTTGCCGGGATCGCACCAGCAAT
>OBLU010005142.1_pt1 | contig 11764 bp, 6 predicted proteins | sample 1518681 | NCBI WGS metagenome assembly OBLU01 (sample SAMEA3539304, study PRJEB22396) | soil metagenome | biome: tundra; feature: field; material: soil | place: USA | collected 2010-05 | depth 0.15 m
GCCGTACACGCCCGTATATCTCCACCTGGAACATCCCTCCGGTGTTCCATGAACCATGCCATCAAGGCAACAGCTCACGAAAACAAGATCCGGCGGTGGCAAACTTTTACTCCGCCGCAGCGCACCGCTCACGCGGCGCACTGTGGCCTAGTTTTGCACTGGCGCACACCTCGGCCCCGGAGGCGAACAGGTCACCGAGATGGGAATGGACGCCAACAACGGCGGAAGCCCAGGCATAGCCTGGCAGTTTGTCGTAGAGGCGCACCTGGTTTTGCACCGCCCTTGACCAACGACCTGCACGGTGAGGCAATCGATTACCTGAGGCGACTGGCATGACTTTGCGAAGCTAGATGGAGCAACTTAATCGTGTAAGTAAAGGGATTTTTATTAGGAAAGTTGCGAAAAGTAGCATTGCAAAACTTACAAAATATTCCCATTGACAAATATGCACAACGAGCGTAAAAATACCCCCGTTAAAGAAAACGCTTACTGGAAGCTCTTCTGAAGTCGTTCCCCCGGGCGTAATGCATTCTTTGAGCGCTTGGAGAGCTTTCTCGGCGAGGGACACGGGCATCGGTGCCAACTCGCACCGTTCAGTTCGCTTTAGCTGATGTATTGGAACCTTTGCGCCGAGAGCGCGTGCAATTTGGATGTTCCGAAGTTTCTTCCCGAATTTTGGATTTGCACAAGAACAGGTTTCGTCGTAATTGGAATCGGAATTGCTCAGGGCATGAGAGTAGATCTGGAATCCTAATGTTCGGGAGCAAATCGACCAAAGGTATGTTTCGTTTCGGCGCAATACTCGATCAAGGAGTTTGAGCATGTCTGTCACAGCTTGAATGTGGCATCTTCAGAATAATTCATAGCTGATTGCGATTTGGTTATGTCAGATCTTCAACTCGCGCAGTAGGCCGAGAAGTTGGAAGAGAATATCGAAACGGATTTCAACGAACTAGGTAAGCATTTGCTCAGGAGGCAAACCATGAATCATCTCAGGACCCAGATTCACTGCATTGCAAGGGTACCCATGGCGGATGGATGGGCATGGAGTTACCTGACGAGGTGCGCCGCATTCATCGCTCTGCTTCTAGTGCTAACGCCTGGAGCCTTGGGGCAGGACAACGCAACCATCACCGGAACTGTGGCGGACTCCACCGGAGCGGTAATTCAGAACGCCGCCATAACCCTGACAAATCCTGCGACCGGCCAAACAAGAGATACCGTCTCGAACACCGTGGGGGCTTATCGGTTTGCCAACGTTGGGTTTGGCACCTACACGCTAAGCGGGTCCGCACAGGGCTTTCAGAGATTCACCAGAACAGGCATCGTTGCGAACGTCGCTCAAACGCTGGAAGAGAACATCACGCTCACGATTGGGAGTCAGGGACAGACAGTAACCGTGGTAGCGGACGCATTGCAGGTACAGACGCAAACCAGCGAAGTCAGCACGCTGATCAGCGGCCAGCAGGTTGAGCAGCTTGCGACCAACGGCCGCAATATCACCTCACTCGCGGCACTGGGCCTTGGAGTGTCAAACAACCTACCCCCTTTTGGCGGCATTGATGCTCTGACATCCTCAAACGGCATCAGTTTCAATGGAACCCGACAGACCCACAACATCTACATGATCGATGGTGGGGAGCAGAATGATCGCGGCTGCGGCGGATGCTTCATGAACCTGCCCTCGCAGGATTCAATCGCGGAATTCCAAACTCTCGACAGCAACTACAGTCCGGATTATGGCGTCGGCTCCGGTGGAACCGTCCTCATGGTGCTCAAGTCCGGCACTCATAATTTCCACGGAGAAGTCTATGAGTTCAACCGCAACACCGACTACAACGCCAACGATTACTTTCTCAAAAGCGGTGGAAAGGCGCGGCCTGTATTTCAGTTGAACGAGCCCGGCGGCAATATCGGCGGCCCCGTTTGGATTCCGCACGTCTACGATGACGCGCGCAACAGAACGTTCTTCTTCTGGAACGAAGAGTGGCGCAAGCTGATTCAGGGAAGTTCGCCTTCGATTCAGAATGCCATCCTGGCCAACAACTACCCGACGGCTGGGACAAATCTGGCGTACACCCCACCCAAGGGAGTAGCCCCCCTCGTTCCCACCACCAGCGATCCGGCCAAACTATCCCTTTACACGGCGGATGGCCTGACGCCAGGACAGGCATTCCCCGGAAACGTAATCCCTGCAAACCTGATTGACCAGAACGCGGTACTCGAGGTGAATGCGGGCACCTTCCCGAAGCCAAACTACAACACTGGCACACAGTACATTTCGTCCATCCCGGCTCCGGAAAATATCCGTGAAGATATTGTCCGCGTCGACCACTCATTCGACAGCAAGTACCAGTTAATGGGCCACTATCTGCACGACGCGATGGCTAAGACGTTTTTCCCGCCGCTGTGGGGAGATAGTTCCTATCCGACGGTGGGTACGGCCATGACCAATCCCTCATTTTCGGCGGCCATCAAGCTGACTCAGACGTATTCGCCCAATCTGCTCAACGAAACGGCCTTCTTTTACAGCGGCAACAAGATCACCCTCACCCCCATCAACGGTCCCGGCGGCGGCAATTTTGTCGACCCGAGCGGGTGGACAGCCACAAGTTTCTTCCCGATCGCCAACAATCTCATGAGCCGTCTTCCGGAAGTCCAGCTTCAGGGCTCACCGCTGAACGTGACCTGGAGCGAAAGCTACTTTCCGTGGAGGAACGGCTACGAAGGCTTCGATTATCGCGACGATGTTTCCTGGACCAAGGGCCGGCACCAGTTCAAGTTTGGCTACAGTTGGTTACACGACTACAAGAACCAGCAGCTCCAGGCAAACACCAACGGGACCGCGTCGTTCAACTCGAGCACTTTTTCCGGTGACTCGTACATCAATTTCCTGCTCGGCGACGCCTCCGCTTACTCCCAACTGGAATATCTGGCGGGCAAACACTGGGTCAACAACAACTACGGAGTCTACGCTAACGACAACTGGCACATCGCTCCCAACCTGATTCTCAACCTTGGGCTCCGTTACGACGGGTTGCCTCATGCGTTTGAGCGATACAACAAGTTCGCGAATTTCGTTGCGGGGGACTATGACTATTCGCTGGGCAATCCGGTCCAGGCAAACGGCACCCTGATCCCCGCCTCTCTGTCAACGTTCAGCGCCACCGGCAGCGAGCAGTTCTATCTCAATGGCATGAGAGAAGCAGGCGTGAATGGTTTCCCCCGTGGAAACGTCAAGAACGTCTACAACACTTTTGAGCCCCGGGTAGGTTTTGCCTATGACATCACGGGAAATGGGAAGACTGTGTTGCGGGGCGGCTTCGGAGTGTTCTTTGAGCGTGTTCAGGGCAACGATGTATATAATGCTGCCTTGAATCCGCCCTTTGCGTACCTTCCTTCCGCCACCAACGTTTACTTCTCCAACCCAAACACCAGCGCGCTGACTGGGGCTACGACGCTGAACCATTTCCCATCCGGTCTGACCAATATCAAGTACGACTATCCGCCTCCGGGAACGGCGAATTTCAGCCTGGGTGTTCAGAAGGAGGTTGCTCCATCAATCGTTGCGGTAGTGCAGTATGTCGGCTCCAGAGGTTGGGACCAGGACAATGACCGGCAGATCAACACTCTGCCCCTTGTTGATTCGAACGACAGTTACGCTTCTCGTCAGGGTGTTGCAACGGGCAAACTGAACGCGAACGGGTATCGAATCTTCCCGGGGTTTGCCGGCATTAACCAGGAAGAAAACGAGACCAACTTCAATTACAACTCGCTCCAGGCTGGCATACGCGTGGAGAATCGCCATGGGGTTACCACGCAAGTGGCCTACACTTGGTCCCACAATATCGACGAAGTGAGCAACGATCTTGGTGGGCTCTCCAATCCGTTTAACGCTAAGTATGACTACGGTTCGGACACAACTTTCGACCGCCGTCACATCTTGAACGTGAGCTATATCTACACAATCCCATTCTTCGCGAAAAGCTCGAACCTGGCGGCTCGCGAAATCATTGGAGGCTGGTCGATCTCCGGCGTAACGTACGCGGAGAGTGGATTGCCTCTGTTCATTCACTACAGCGGATCTGACGTTCTCGGTCTGACCGCGGGGAGCAACCGCCCAAATCTGGTGTCAAAGGTAACCTATCCCAAGAAGGTGAGCGCCTGGTTCAGCACCAGCTCTTTTGCTGATCCAGTCGCTCCCTGGAATGGTGGCCCGAACCAGGGATTTGGCAATGCTGGAAAAGACTCGGTCGTGGGACCGGGAATCTTCAACTGGAACATTTCTCTGTTCAAGTCCATTCCACTCACAGCGCACGAAGGCCCGAGATTTGAACTGCGCTTTGAGTCCTTCAATACGTTCAACCACACGAGTTTCCAGGGCGTCGATCAGAACAACCACGACGGGAATTTCGGAGCGATTACCAACGACTTTGGCCCTCGCTTGCTGGAGTTAGGCGGAAAGTTCCAATTCTGATTTGCAACGCTTCCCGTACCTGGGCGCGGCAGAGCAAACTCTGCCGCGCCCTTTCTTTTCTCTCAGGGCTGTCCGGGTGTTGCGCACAGCCTTCGCCGCAAGCGAGAATGCAGATGGAGACGGCGTGAATTCGCTCGCGCAACTCAAAATCATCCGCAAAATAGCGTTCGCTTTGGTGACTATCAGTTGCCTGGCCCAGACTCTGCCACGCCATGTCGATCAGCGCCAGACCGCATACCTCCTGGAGCAGCAAGGCAAGGCCGCCGAAGCTGAGGCTGCCTGGCGCACTCTTTTGCTGATGCACCCCAATGATTCCGAGGCCTTCGCGCATTTAGGCCTTCTCGAAGCTCACCAGGAACATTACAAAGAGGCTGTGTCCTTTTATCGCAAGGCTTTGACGCTGAACCCGGCCATGCCCGGCCTGCGACTCAACCTCGGACTTTCCCTGTTCAAGGGAGGTGAGCTGAAGGCGGCCATTCACACTTTCGAACCTCTCCTCAAGAGAGAACCCAGGTCCTCCCCGGAGACTCTTCGCATCACGACTTTAATCGGGCTAGCCCACTATGGCTTGGGAGAATACGCGGCGGCGATTCCTTATTTGAAGGAGGCTACGACCAGCGATCCGCAGAACTTACCATTCCGGCTCGCTTTGGCGCACAGTTGCCTCTGGTCGAAGCAATATCAGTGCGTTCTCGATGTCTATCACGAGATCGTCACTTTGAACGCTGAGTCGGCCGAAGCAGATATGCTGGCCGGCGAAGCACTGGATGAGATGAAGGACAAGGCCGGTGCCGCACAACAGTTTCGAGCCGCTGTGAAAGCCGATCCCAAAGAGCCCAATGTGCACTTTGGATTGGGATATTTGTTATGGGGTCTTCTGCAATTTGACGAGGCGGCCAAGGAGTTCAATGCTGAACTCGCCAATAACCCGGACCATGCCCAGGCTCTCACCTATCTGGCAGACTCCGAAATGCAGTTGAGCCATCCTGAGGCCGCGTCGCCGCTTATCGAAAAGGCTATCAGAATGGATCCAAAGATTGAATTGGCACACCTCGACCTGGGCATCTTGTATAGCGATGCCGGCCGAAGGGATGACGCGCTGCGCGAAATGAAGATCGCAGAGCGGCTAAACCCCGATGACCAGAACGTGCACTGGCGGCTAGGGCGGTTCTACAAGGCGTTGGGGAAGAACGACAAGGCAAAGGCTGAGTTTGACAAGACACGCAGCCTGCAGAAAGCTGCCGACCAGACAGTGTTCAACAAACTCCATGAAGCCCAGGCCAAGGGCAAGCCGACAGATACTCTTCCGGCCGCGACGCCTGGAAAATGATTCAGGGCTGCTTCGGCAGGCCGAAGCCGGGCGGCATCGACGCTATGACACCTGCACCTTCCCGCACCGAATAGAATCGGTCTGCCGCAAGATTGGTCAGCGTCTCCACCTTGCCGTCTGGCCAGATGATCCTGGCCTTGTCCACCCGCTCATGTCCTCCCAATCCAAAGTGGATGCGAAGATCGTGCTGTGACAGATAACTGCCCCCGCTGACCACTTCGCCGAGCTGAACGAGGTCGCCCGCGGTCGCTTGGACGCGCGCATTCAGAGCTAGACGATTGCTTTTGACGCCCTCTAACTGAAAGCTGATCCAGTGGTTTTCCGGTCCGCCTTCCGGGCGCAGAATCATCGGTTTGCCCTTCAGGTTCTCAACCACCGCTTCGAGCTTGCCATCGTTAAAGAGATCGCCTATCGCCATTCCGCGACTGACTTGCGGAATCTGAATCGCAGATCCAGCTAAATGAGTCATGTCCTTGAATGTTCCGTTGCGCTGATTCATGAAAAGCAACTTGGGCTCGAGATACTTCAGGTCCGAACGGATCCCATCCACCTGCGGATACACGTGTCCGCAAACCATGAAAATGTCCTGCCAGCCATCGTTGTCGAAATCCACAAATGCGTCGCCCCATCCGACGTAGCCTCGCGTGCCTCGACCAATTCCAGTGAGCACCGAAACATCCGTGAAGTTCATTCCCCCGTCATTCCGATAGAACGCGGCATATTCGTTATCGAAATGCGAAATCAAAACGGACATGCGTCCTGTATGGAGATAATCGCCCAAGGCAATCCCCATGTTGGCCTGGCGCGCTCCGCTTTCGCTCAATCCTACGCCGGAGGAGAATCCGACCTCATCGAAGGAGCCCCTGCCGTTCTCTTGATAAAGATAGTTAGGCTGGCCGTCATTGGTGACAAACAGATCGAGTTTGCCTCTGTTGTCGAAGTCCGTCCAGATTGCCGTCAGGCCATACCGATTTTCCTCGTCTGAGACGCCAGATTTCTTTGAAACATCAGTGAACGTTCCATCGTGATTGTTGTGATAAAGGTTGTCGGGAGACCCCTTCAAACCACGCGGACCACATTGCACGTCGATACCCATGTACTTGCAAATGTCGCTGGAACCAAAGGCAGCCATATTGTTCAGGTTGAAATCGACATAGTGCGAAACAAACAAATCGGCCCAGCCATCATTGTCGTAATCTCCAAAAGCTGCTCCGGTGGCCCACATGCTGTCACTACCCAGGCCTGCGTTTTTCGTCACATCGGTGAATGTGCCGTCGCCGTTGTTGCGATACAGAACCACTCCGCCAAAGCAGGTGACCAGAAGGTCCGGCCATCCATCGTTGTTATAGTCTCCAACCACGGCGCCCATCGCCCAACACGGATAGCCCACACCCGCCTTGTCGGTGACATCGGTGAATGTGCCATCACGATTATTATGGTAGAGGGCGCTCCGCGCTTTCTGGCCATGAAGCTCCATCTCGACGCTCTGCGCATTTGTGAAATAGATATCTGGCCAACCGTCACGATCGTAATCGATCAGCGCTACGCCTCCACTCATCGACTCAACGATGAACTTCTGTTCCGGACTCGAGAGGTGCTCGAACTGAATTCCGGTTGAAGCTGTGATATCCACTAGCTCGGGGTAGTTGCCGCTTTCCTTGGTAGGCGCGGCCGGAAGGCTTGCCTGTTGTGTAGGCGCCGGCGCAACCGAAGGCGGCATTTGACCCGTGCCCTCGTGAACACACCAGAGCATGACGATGACCGCGGACAGACGGGCGACGCTTGTACGGGCATTTGGCACGGGGATCTCACCGACGGCGTCTTGCTGCCTTGTATAGCGCTCAGCCTGACCCTAATAGCTTACAACAAGCACATTCACCGAGTATGGTTCGAAAGTGTGTTCGGATTTTGGGCCAATCACCTCTATTCGGTGCTCGACCGGTACAACGGCGTCAGGATGTGATATTGAGTTGGTCGCATCCGGCGACTTACCGCTTAGAGTAGTCAACGTGGCTGCACGCTTGACACTGCCCAGCCCGTCTATCGCAATATCCAAACGCTGCGCTTCTGAATTCGCATTCACAACCTTGATGAAGAGCTTTCTCTGCTTTTCGTCGCGGGTAACAGCCGTGTAGACCCGTGGTCCGATATTCGAAAGCGATGTGGCAACGACTTCGGTACCCAAATGACTGGCGAACATCACCTGTGCCCAGTAACTCGGAGAGCCGTAACTCGATATCGCATTATAGCCAATCAAATCCGACTCCCACTGCATGCCACCAGGATTCACATTCACGAACAGCGGCGCATAGCTTGACATGACTACAATGTCACTGTTGCGCTCCATTCCGGTCATCCAGGCAGAATCGCCGAGCGCAGCCTGCAGGTTGGGCGTAGGTTCTCCCTCGCGTGTCGCCCATTCGCCCACGAAGATCTTCGGCCCATTCCGGTCCGTCTTATCGTAGTGGTTCGCATCTGAAAGCGACTGCTCCGCCGACATATAGAAGTGCTCATCAAGCACATCCGGGTTGACGCTCTTTACCGGCGTAGTCGCAATCAGTTGCAGTTCTGGATACCGCTGTTTGAACCCTTTGTAGAATTGCGCATAGCGGCCGTCATAGGACCCGGAACGGTCGAACCAATCCTCGTTGCCGATCTCGACGTAGTGCAGCGGGAACGGCGCGGGATGTCCATCCTTCGCACGTTTCGCGCCCCATTTCGTGCTCGCGGACCCAGTCACATATTCAATTTCATCAAGGGCTTCCTGGACATATGGCTCCAGAGCCGGCCCGGGGTCAACATGTTCCTGCAGCAGAGAGTAGCCGGCATACACCGCGAGCACGGGCTCGATCTTCAGGTCCTCGCACCACTCCAGGAACTCAAGCAGGCCCATGCCGTCAGACGAACGGTACCGCCAGGGACTTGGGTGTGTAGGGCGGTCCACCAACGGGCCGATGGTCTGCTTCCACTCGAAGCGCTCCGCAATATGATTGCCCTCCAGGTAGTTGCCGCCGGGTAAGCGCAGGAATTTCGTATTCATAGCCGCAAGCTTTTCCATCAGATCAATGCGATTGCCGTCCGGCCGGTCATGATATGTGGGAGGAAAAAGCGAAATGAATCCCAACCAGACCGTCGCCGGGCGCGGAATAGTGAGAAGCAAGTGATTGTTTGCCGTCACCGGGACCTGCGCGGTTTTGAGCGTGAAGTTGTACTGCTTCCATTCACTGGTTAGGCCGCTGACCAGTGCGCTTGCCGCGGTCGCGCCTGTTTCGTCGTTCACCAGGCTCACGGTTAAAGGAACTCCTTCACTGTCCGCCTTGGCGTAGATTGATCCCGTGTACGTCGTGTTCGGACGCGCCGGAATACCCCAGTAGCCGTCGTTTTGCACACCTGCTGGAGCATTCTCTGTTGCTGCGGTCACGCTGACCTTGAGGCTGCGCGGCAACGCTGTGCTCGGCCCCGCCTGCTCGTCGACTGAAATGTTGACCATCGAGTTGCCACGCGCAACCTGCGTCCAGTGAAAGAGTGGACGCCGGCCAGGTGCAATGGTGCGGTCGCGGACTAGCTCAGCGTAAAGGCCGCCATCATAGGAGAAGTTGATCTCTTCAGTCATGAGCCCGTAAAGCATCGGACTCACCTTCGCAGTTGGCTGATCGAAATGGATAGCGAGCGACGGGACCTGAGCCGGCAAGCTGGCAGAACCGGCAAATAATGATAGCAAGGCGACGGAAAGCAGTGGTCCACGCATGGGAAGCCATATTATTCGAATCTGCGCTCGTCTGTCAATGAAGACAACGCTTACCAGCATCGGGTCGACTGATGATAAATCTGGATTTGGCCGTGCTCATCAAGATCAATCGATGTACATTCCTTCTTGACAATCACCGCGGGAGGCCTATCGAAGTGGGTTGTTCTAGTAAATGTTTTCTTTGTGCAGCGGGTGAAATCCAAGTTGGACCGACAAGGGCGATGCGTCATGGACACTCCAAGATCAAGAGTTGCAGTTGCTATCGGCTTGATTCTGCTGGTTACATTCGGGGCGGGTGTCGGATGTGCCCAAACCACCGAATCCGGAACTCAGGCATTCACGCTGTCCGGCGACTACCAGGGAACACACGAGCCCTCCGTAATCGAGGCGGGCGATACGTGGTATGTCTTCGCTACCGGTCTTGCCCGGAAGGTGTGCCTCGCCAAAATACCGATCGGCTATCGCATCAAGTAGATAGATAGGATGTCCAATTTCGCCTTTTCACATGAAAAACTGGTCTTGAGCCTCGCCAAGATTCCGATCTGGCGTCGAATCAAGGATATGAACTGGGTGTGCAATTCGATCTTCTAACATGTGAAACTGGCCTTAGCTGCGCTTGCTGAGGCTCCTGGTTGTTCTCTCTCCCCGGCATTTTCGCTCTCGCCGCGATTTGCTCTTGGAGAATTTGGCCCTGCGGCAACAGCTCGGCATCCTAAAGCGAAGGCATCCTCAACCCCGATCGGCTGTTTCTGACAAACTGTTTTGGGTGGCCTTGCTGTGCTTTTGGCCGGGATGGAAGCGGGTGCTGATCTTTGTCCGACCCGAGACCGTTGTTCGCTGGCATCGGGCAAGCTTCAAGTTGTATTGGACGTGGATTTCGCGGCATCGGATCCCGGTAGGGAGAAAATGCGTGACCAGAGAATTGTGAGAGATCATTTTCCGCATGGTTTCCGAGAAGGCGACCTTGGGGTGCGCCACGCATTCATGGCGAACTGAATATGCTTGGCTCCGAAATTTCTGAGCGTAAGGTGCTGCGCTGGATGCGGAGAGCGCCAAAGAGTCCTGAGCCGGCGACGCGATGAGCGGCCTTCTTGAACAATCATCGTGAAGTTATCGCCGCTATGGATTGCTTTACAGTGCCGACAAGCCCGCCTCGATGCCCGTGTACTGCGGGTGCACGCTGCCCGGCACCACACCACACACGCCGGGGATCAGTTGCGACCCTTTTCTCATGGCGATGATGCAGGTGGAAGTGCCGATGACGTTGACTACGTCGCCCTCGCGACAGGTCGCCCCCAGCGCGTCCCAGTGTGCACCGAATGCTCCAACGGGCACCGGGGTGCCGGTCCGCAGCCCAAGCTCCTCGGCCCACTGTGCTGACAGGTGCCCGGCTAGGCGATCCGATGTGAGGTAGTCGCCCGCAAGTTTTTCGCGAATGCCGTCGAAAAGCGGATCGAATCGGGACTGAAACGACTGCGGTGGCAGGCCATCCCACTTTGGATTCCACGTCCATTTGTGGCCCATGGCAACACGCTGCGCCTAGCCAGCTTTGGTTCAGTCACGCCACACAACGTGGCCGCCACCATGTCGCAGTGCTCGAACGACGAGGCGAGCTGATCGCGCTTGCCGGGCGTGTGCCGCAGCCAATGCAACAGCTTGGCAAAGCCCCACTCATGCGAATACACGCCGCCGCACCACTGGAAGGCCTCCAGATCCTCGCGATGCGCCAGTGCGATAATCTGCTGCGCCTCGGACTTGGCGCGATGGTCGCACCACAGGTAGTACTGGTTGAGCGGCTGCATTTGCGCGTCTACCGGCACTACGCTGGAGCCGGTGGTGTCAAGGGCGATGGCCTTGACTTCCTCGCCGCGGATGCCCGCTTCTTTTACCGCCAACCGTGTAGCAACTGTGAGCGCACGCATGTGGTCGGCATGCGCTTGCGTTGCATAATCTGGGTCTTGGCGGCGACGATGAAGCGGATATTCCGCTACAGCGGTGCCCAGACGACCGCGCTCGCTGTCCAGAACCGACACGCGCACGCTAAGCGTTCCAAAATCCACTCCTGCAACAATGGTCATTACGCGTTCCTAGTCTTCCAGTTGGCCGTGGACAAAAGACTCCCACCCAAGATACTGCGTTACTGCCTCATGAACAGCCTTCGACACATCGCTGAAGTTGGCGGCAACGTGATGCTCGAAGCCCTCGCGGC
>OBLU010005145.1_pt1 | contig 11762 bp, 9 predicted proteins | sample 1518681 | NCBI WGS metagenome assembly OBLU01 (sample SAMEA3539304, study PRJEB22396) | soil metagenome | biome: tundra; feature: field; material: soil | place: USA | collected 2010-05 | depth 0.15 m
ACGCGCCAGATGCGGCTGTCGAGGTAGTAGTGAGTCAGACCGAATCCGCAGAAGAAGCCAAATGCGAGATCGGAGGCCTTGCCGAGCGCGTAGCCGGGGATGCGGTATAGCGCGCTGAACGCCACCGCGAGAACGATGTAGGCCAACAGGCTCCGGCCCACCGCCGAGGGGATTCGGCCGTGGCGGACCGGGCTGTCCCGGCCGGCATAGCGGTTGCGATTATGCAGCCAAACGATGGCGTGGTATTGCAGGTTGTGCACGATGGTAACCGTCGGGACCGCGGCCTGCCAGCTCAGGTAGGCGAAGGTCAGCCAGTGCAGCGGGATGACGGCCGCGAAAAGCAGATACTTCTGAAGCACTGGCTTCCAGGGCTGTCGCGCCGTGAAACGAAACGCCTGGCGCGCCAGATACGCCGCCGCGGTAGCCCCCACCAGCGCCCACATGGCCGGCCCCCACCGCGCCAGCGAAAAAGGCAGGCCCAATTCTTCCGGGTGTTGGATGAAGAAGCGGTGAAACGGCGGGGCCATCAGCATCACGCCCAAGAACAGGCGGTCCAGCGCGTTGTCCAGCGGGTCCAGGTCGCGGCTCTTCACCTTGTACAGCACCATGAAGCCGTAGTGCTGGCGGACCACGTGGTAATAAGCCCAGGCGCCGACCAGCAGCGCCAGCCATCCCTTGGCGCCCGCCAGGACCATGACCGGCCCAATCGAAAAGAAGAATAGCAGGCTGCCGAACAGCAGCCTCGGATGGCGCGCGCGCGCTTCGGCGTCGAAAAAGGTGCGGGACGCGGTACCGAAAATGTGGGCGCCGTCGAACCCCACCGACCAGAACCACCACAGGTACGAAATGGGGGCGTGGAAGACGGTGAAGAGCAACAAGTAGACGTAGCCGGCGAGGCTTCCGCCGATCACCAGCGACAGGTCCACACTACGGCTGACGATCCAGCGGCTTCGGGGTCGCGCGACGGCCGGCGCGACCGGTATGGCGGCAACGGCCATGAGTCTCGCGCCGGCTTACGCGAACGTGTACTTCTTGGCCGCCGCGTCCCAGAGGACCATTTTCTTGTTGCGATAAGCAATGGTGGCCATGTGGCCGCCGATCGCCGCTTCCTGCCCGATCGGCGGAGGCGCAATCGGCTTCTCCGTGCCCTTGATGGACGCGATGTAGTTTTTGAAGTGGCCCTGTACGCCGTCTTCTTCCTGGAAGTCCGCTTTCCCGTTCAGGTGGATCGCCGGCCGCGATTTCACGTTGTTCGCCACGCGGGCGTAGGTCTCCGGGTGGAAGTACAGATCCTGGCGGTTCATCACCTCGATAGTGCCTTCCGTGCCCATGATCTGCTCGCCGTAGCCGTAGTGGACGTTCCCGAAATAGCTGCTGTAGTTGATCTGGAAATTGCCGGGATACTCGAAGATGGCGCTCAGGGTATCGGCCGTGTCGCGGTCGTCGTCCTTGTCGGTCCAGCGGTAGATTCCGCCCGACGCGACCACCGACGTCGGCGTCGTCTTGTTCACCATGAAGTTGATGATGTCGGTCTGGTGGACCAGCAGATCGGTTGAGATGCCGCCCGAATAATCCCAATACAGCCGCCACTGGAAGTACCGGCGCTTATCCCACGGCCGCTTCGGAGCCGGCCCGAGGAACCGGTTCCAATCGGTGTTTTGTTCGGTGGCGTCCGGGGGGATCGCATACCGCCACGCCGGTTCATTTGGAGCCGAGTTCCGATACCAGAAGGCCCGCGCATAATGCACCTCGCCGATCATGCCCTGCGCGATCCACTCCTTCGCTCTCTTGTAGAGCATGGAGCTGCGATTCTGCGTCCCAACCTGGCAGATTTTGCCGGATTTTTCCCACGCCGTGACGATGTCCCAGCCCTCTTCGATGGTGTGGGCCAGCGGTTTCTCCAGGTAGACGTGCTTGCCGGCTTCGAGAGCGGCGATGGCCATATTGTGGTGCAGGTGCTCCGGCGTCATGATGTAGACGGCGTCGATGCTCTTGTCGGCCAGGAGTTCGCGGTAATCCTTGTAGATGGTGGGCTTGTTTCCCCAGGTCTTCTGGACGTTCGCGATGCCGCGGTCGATGTAGTATTGGCAGGTGTCGCAGATCGCCGTGAGCTGGACGTCAGCGGGCGCTGCGTCGTGCAGCCATCGGATGCCGTAGTCGCCGCGCGTGCCCACGCCGATCCACCCGACGTTGATCTTTTCGTTGGCGCCGCGCGCCGCGATCACAGCCGGACCGGCGGCGATGGCGGCCGCTTTCAGGAAATTGCGCCGGTTCAGTTCGTCAGACATAAGACCTCCAAATCCGATGATTCCAATGGGAATGATAACAAAAAACGCCGGCCGGAAGCGGGGCGGATCGGCTATAATCGCCCGAAGGGGAAACCATGCGCGAAGATCTCGACCTGCTTCAAGGCTCCTGGACCGTCACTGCTCTGGAAGTGGATGGGCAGGAGATGCCCGCCGCCATGTTGGCGAACGCCCGCATCGCGATCGAAGGCGACCGTTTCACAAGTACCGGCATGGAAGCCGTGTATCGGGGCAAGATCGAACTCGACGCATCCACGAGTCCGCGGCGAATCGACATGAAGTTCGATGCCGGTCCGGAAAAGGGCAATACCAATCCCGGCATCTATGAGCTTGACGGCGATACCTGGAGGATCTGCATCGCCACGCGCGGCGGCGTGCGCCCGTCCAGCTTCGCCTCAAACCCCGGCAGCGGCTTCGCGCTCGAAACGCTCATTCGCGGCGACGCTGCCGTGGCTGGGAAAGCGAAGGCCCGGACATCCAGCGAGGCGGCGCCGGCTTCCCCAAGCAGCGCGCCCGCGACCGAATTCGAGGGCAAATGGAGCCTGATTTCCGGCATCATGGACGGTCGCCCGATGGACGAGTCCGTCGTCAAGTGGGTCAAGAGAGTGACCCAGGGCAACCAGACCACGGTGTTCGCCGGTCCGCAGACGATCATGAAACTCGAGTTCACCAGCGACTCCTCGCAATCGCCGAAAACCATCGACTATCTCAACACCGCTGGCTCGAACAAGGGAAAGACACAGCACGGCATCTACGAATTCGACGGGGACCTGCTGAAGATTTGCGTCTCTGCGCCCGGCGCCGCCCGCCCCACGGAGTTTCAGCCAGGCGATGGCGGCACGCTGACCGTCTGGAAACGCGCGGACGCCGCTTAATGGCTTGATCCATCGTACAGTTCGCGCAGATCGTCTACCCAGAAGTCCGGCTCGAAACGGGCCAAGTCATCGAGTTTTCCGTAGCCGTAGCGCACGGCGCAGATCTTCACGCCGGCACGCCTGCCGGCCTCCATATCGGCGGCCGAATCACCGACCATCAGGCAGTCTTCGGGCTTGGCGCCGAGGGCGCCCAACGCGTTGAGAATCACGTCCGGCGCGGGCTTGCAGGGGAAACCGTCGGTGCCCTGCACGTGGTCGAAGTACTGAATCAGGCCGAACTGCTCGAGAATGAGCCGGGTCGTGGGCGTTCCCTTGGTGGTCGCGATCGACTTGCGCCCGCCCAGCGCCGCCAGCGTCGCGATCACGCCCGGATACATGCGCGTCAGCTTGTGCCCGCGCGCCGGGTAGAAGGTTCGATACTGCTGGATGAGCGCGTCGATCCGCTCGGGCGAGTAGTTCGGAAAAAGGTCTTCGAAGAGATCCAGAAGATGCCGCCCGATGTAGCTCTTCAGATACTCGTACGAGACCGGACGGCATTCGCGATCATCGATCACTTGCCGGATGGCGCCGCAAATGTCCTCGGCGGAGTCCAGCAACGTGCCGTCCAAGTCGAACAGATAAACGGGGAACCTCGGGATCACGCGGGCTGGGGACGCTCCCCTTCGGAAAGCCCCGGCACGCGCCGCCCGCTCTCGGGCCGGAGCACCTGCTGGGTATGGTCTTCGGCGTCTTTCGGGATGGAGGGCGGACGCGGCGCGAGCGTCTTGCCACTGATGATCTGCATCACCTCGTCGCCGTCCAGGATCTCGCGCTCCAGCAGCGCCTCCGCGACCCTGACCAGAGCGTCCGAGCGGCTCTCTATAACCTGGGCCGCCGTGTCATAGGCGCCCTGCACGAATTTCTTGACCTGCTCGTCAATGCGGATGGCGGTCTCCTCGCTGTAATCGCGGTGTTGGGCGATTTCGCGGCCTAGAAAGATCTGCTCCTCCTTCTTGCCGAAGCTCAGCGGCCCGAGCTCGCTCATACCCCACTCGCACACCATCTTGCGGGCCAGGTCGGTGGCGCGCTCGATATCGTTACCCGCACCGGTGGTCATGTGGTGCATGTAGCGTTCTTCGGCGATGCGGCCTGCCATCAGGATGGCAAGTTGCGCCAGCAGATAGTCCTTGCTGTAAGAATGCTTGTCGTCGATGGGCAACTGCATGGTCACGCCCAGCGCCATGCCGCGCGGGATGATGGTGACTTTGTGCAGCGGGTCCGCATCGGGCAGTTGAGTCGCCACCAGCGCGTGTCCGGCTTCGTGATAGGCGGTATTGCGCTTCTCGGCGTCGCTGAGGATGAGCGACTTGCGCTCCGCGCCCATCAGGATTTTGTCCTTGGCCGTTTCGAAATCGGTCATCATGACGACCTTGCGGTTCTGGCGCGCGGCGTTCAGCGCCGCCTCGTTCACCAGGTTCGCCAGATCGGCGCCGGCCAAGCCCGGGGTCCCGCGCCCGAGCACCGACAGATCGACGTCATCGCCCAGCGGAATCTTCTTGGTGTGAACGCGCAGAATGGCCTCGCGTCCGCCCACGTCGGGCCGGCCAACCACCACGCGGCGGTCGAAGCGGCCGGGCCGCAGGAGCGCCGGGTCGAGCACGTCGGGCCGGTTGGTGGCCGCCACCAGGATCACGCCTTCATTCGATTCGAAGCCGTCCATTTCCACCAGCAACTGGTTGAGGGTCTGCTCGCGCTCGTCGTGCCCGCCGCCGAGACCCGCGCCGCGGTGGCGTCCCACGGCGTCGATTTCATCGATGAAAACGATGCAGGGCGCGTTCTTCTTGCCCTGCTCGAAGAGGTCGCGCACGCGGCTTGCGCCCACGCCCACGAACATCTCGACGAAATCGGAGCCCGAGATGGAGAAGAACGGTACGCTGGCTTCGCCCGCGATGGCGCGCGCCAGCAAGGTCTTGCCGGTTCCCGGAGGGCCGATCAACAGCACGCCCTTGGGGATGCGGCCGCCCAGCTTCTGGAACTTCTGCGGCTCGCGCAGGAATTCGATGATTTCCTGCAACTCCTCCTTGGCTTCCTCCACGCCGGCCACGTCCTTGAAGGAGACCTTCTTCTGCTGCGTGGAATGCAGCCGGGCGCGGCTCTTGCCGAAGCTCAGGGCCTTATTGCCCCCGCTCTGCATCTGGCGCATCATGAAGATCCAGAACGCCAGCAGCACGATAAAGGGCGAGATGTTCACCAACATGGAGACCCAGTTGCCGGAACTCGCGTCCTTCACATTGATAATGACGCCCTTGTCCAGCAGTTGGTCGTACAACGACGAGTAGGTGGGCGGAATCTGAGTGTTGAAACCGGCGTCCGAATTGCGGTAGTCGCCGTGAACCTCGCTCCCCGAAATGGTGACGTCCTTGACCTGCTGTTCCTTCACCTTATTCATGAAATCGGTGAAGTTGATGGCTGTTTCCCGACGCCCCTGGCCGCTACGGACCACCATGAACAGGAGCAGTGCCAGGCACACCAGAATGACCCAAAACAGCAGTGTTTTGATATTCGAATTCACGAAACCTCCGTAGGAGCCCCGATACTTCTATAGACGCCGTCCCGCTCCATCCCGATTCCCTTTCCTAGTGGGGCGGGCCTCCCGGCCTGCCTTCCGGCGTCTCGCCGGTGTCCCGAACCGCCAGCGCGATCCGCGTTCCGGAACCCGCCGCATACCGCTCCGCGGGGCCAAACCGCCGCGCCCACACAATCGAAGAATCGTCCGTCAGGACCGGCCAATGCCGGCGCTCCCACAACGGGATGCGGGCTTCCTGGAAGAGAGTCTTGATCTTTTCCTCGCCGGAACGGCCCACGGGCTGGTACCGGTCGCCGGGTCTCCAGTTCCTCAATTCGAGGCATCCGGACACACGCTCCCAATTTATGCCACCCGCCTCACCATTATATACGCAATCGAATGCTTCCGAAGTTTCCGTTTTTTCAACGAGTTCGAGATGAATCACGCCGCCTGGCCCGGGGATCTCGAAAGATCCCGGAACGGTGGCGACGAAGCGGTAGTTCCGATTCGCCAGGGTGTCGGTCCCGGGCCGTGCGAAACGAAGCCAATCGAACGACCGGAAAATGTCGAGGCCCGGCGCCTGAAGCCGCCCGTGCCCCTCGGCGCCAGCGGCCATTTGCATCACCGCCGCGATGTGACCAAAATCGATGCCGCGCAGGCCGCCTTTGACGCGAGCCATGGCGTGGCGCACCATGCGGCGGGCGGCGGCCACCGGTAAACACCGGAGTGCCCCCACCTGCAAAATGACCGTGCCGCCGGTCTCACGCATCCGCCCAGGCGCCAGCCGGCCGATTTCGGCTTCCCAATACGCCTCTTCCGCCAGCGCCCAATCGGCGGTGTTCGCCAGAGTTTCGCCGATGGATGGGTTCCAATCGCGCGCCAAGTGAGGCAGCAGGTCATAGCGGATGCGGTTGCGCGCAAACTGAGGGCTGACGTTGGTGGAATCTTCTCGCCAGGCGATTCCGCGCTCCCGCAGAAAGGCCTCCACCTCGGCGCGACCCACATCCAGCAAGGGCCGTACGATTCCCGCCGGCGTCACCGGCCGGATGCCGGCCAGCCCCGCGGTTCCGGCGCCGCGCAGGAAGCGGAAGAGGACCGTTTCGGCCTGGTCGGAGCGTGTATGCCCGAGGGCGACCCGCTCCACGGCGCCGCTTTCGATCGCCTGCGCGAAAAACGCCAGGCGAGCTTCACGGGCGGCCTCTTCGAGATTCGGTGGGGCGGGCCTCCCGGCCTGCCTTCTTCCCTCCTGCCTGGCGCTCGAAGAAGGCAGGCCAGGAGGCCCGCCCCACTGGCGGTCCCACGATTGAATCGTCACCGGCAATTCCAGGCGCTCTGCCATCTCGCGTACGAACTGCTCATCTCCGTCGGACTCTTCGCCGCGCAACCGGTGATTCAAGTGGAGCACGCTCAACCGCAGGTCCCAACGGGGCGCCAGTTCGAGCAGCACATGCAGCAGGCACACCGAATCGGCCCCGCCGGAGACGGCCACGCCGACCCGTGCCCCCCGCTGGAACATGCTATAACGGGTGATGATTTCCGCCACTTGCTCGAACACAGTCCGATTGTAGCGTGGCGGGTGTCTTGAGCTGAAAGCTGAAAGCTACTAAGAACAAATGACTTCATACAAAATCGGCATCGTTGGGTTGGGGGTGATGGGCCAGAACCTAGCTCTGAACATGGCAAGCAAGGGCTTCCCGGCCGCCGGGTTCGATCTGGACCCAGGCAAGAACCAAGCCGCCGCGGCGAAATTCGCCGGACAGGAGATGAAAACCGCCAGTTCCCTGGCGGACCTGGCGGCATCGCTCGAGGTCCCGCGCCGCATCCTGATCATGGTACCCGCCGGCAACCCGGTCGACGCCGTGGTTCGGGATCTCAAACCGCATCTCGAACCGGGAGACATCCTCATCGACGGCGGCAACTCCTTCTTCCCCGACACCGACCGCCGAGGCAAGGAACTGGAAGCCGCCGGCATACGCTTCATCGGCATGGGCGTGAGCGGCGGCGAGGAGGGCGCGCGGCACGGCCCCGCCCTGATGCCCGGCGGCCAGGAAGAGGCCTACCGCCTGGTGGAACCGGTGCTCGACGCCATCGCCGCCAAAGTCGACGGCCAGCCATGCTGCGGATATATCGGCAAAGGCGGAGCCGGGCATTACGTCAAGATGGTACACAACGGCATCGAGTACGCCATCATGCAACTCATCTGCGAGGCGTACGACCTGATGAAGACGGGCTTCGGCATGAGCGCCGCCGAAATGCGGCAGGTCTTCGCCGAGTGGAACGCCGGCGACATGAACTCCTACCTGCTGGAGATCACCGCGGCCGTTCTTGGCAAGACCGATCCCGAAACCGGCAAACCCATGGTGGATCTGATTCTCGACCGGGCTGGCCAGAAGGGCACCGGCAAATGGACCTCGCAGAACGCGCTGGATCTGGGCGTGGCCATCCCGACCATCAACGCCGCCCTCGAAGCCCGCATCCTTTCGGCGGTGAAGGAGGAACGCGTCCTCGCGTCGCACATTCTGCATGGGCCGGAACTCAAACTCGCCGGCGACCGCCAGGAGTGCGTCGATCTCTTGAAGGACGTGTTCAAACTGGCCGCCTTCACCGGGTACGCGCAGGGCTTTTCGCTCTTGCGCGAAGCGTCCAAGGAGTACGGCTACGGCCTGCATTTCGACGAGATCGCCAAGATCTGGCGCGGCGGATGCATCATCCGGGCGAAAATCCTGGACCGCATGCGCGCCGCGTTCGCCGCGCAACCCGAACTGGTGAACCTCATGACCACGAGTGAGTTCTCGCCCATGGTCAACGAACTGACCCCCAGTCTGCGCGCGGCCGCCGGCCTGGCGCTCGAACTGGGAGTTCCGGCGCTCGGAATGTGCGCCGCGCTGGGCTACATCGATAGCTACCGCTCGGAACGTCTCCCCCAGAACCTTCTGCAAGCGCAGCGCGACTGCTTCGGTGCCCACGGCTACGAGCGGGTCGACCGGCCGCGCGGCCAGCAGTTCCACACGGAGTGGCTCGACTAGTGGATATCGATTCGCTGGCATCCAAGATCAAACTCCTGCTCATGGACGTGGACGGCGTCCTCACGGACGGGAGGATTTACAACATCCCCGATCCCGAAGGCAAGATGGTCGAGACCAAAGGGTTCGACTCGCAAGACGGCATCGGGCTGCACTGGCTGAGTTGGAAAGGCATCCGGACCGGCGTCATCAGCGGCCGCGACTCGCCGGCCACGGTGGAGCGTGCGCGGCAATGCAACATGACGTACGTGTACCAGGGCCACATCGAGAAGATTCCGATCCTGGAAGAGATCCTGGCCAAGGCCGGGGTTGACCGTAGCGAGGTGGCGTACATCGGCGACGATTTCACCGACGTGGTAATCATGCGCCGTGTGGGCTTCGCCGTAGCGACCGCCAATGCCCGCCCCGAAGTGAAGGCGGCCGCGCATTACGTGACGCGCGCACCCGGCGGTGACGGCGCCGTGCGGGAAGCGATTGAGCTGATTCTGAGAGCGCAAGGGCTTTGGGGGGAGATTCTGAAGCACTACGAGGTTGGCTAGGAGATTTCCGGCGTCCTGGTCCGCAGCCGGAGGCCGACGAGGGCGTCGGCCGCGGACCAGGGGGTCCGCCCCACTGTGGGCTAAATTAGAAGCATGTCAAAGATTCTGGTGATCACGGGTGACGGCGGCGAGTCGTACGAGGCGCTGTACGCGGTGCACAGGTTTCAGGAGGAAGGATGGGAACCGGTAGTGGCGGCTCCGTCGCGCCGGCGGCTGAACCTCGTGATGCACGATTTCACGCCTGGCTGGGACACCTATATCGAGCGGCAGGGCTATGGGCTGGAAGCCGATGTCGCATTCGATCAGGTGAAGGTCGAAGATTACGCAGCCGTGCTCATACTGGGCGGGAGAGCGCCGGAGTACTTGCGGAACAACGCTACGGTGCTGGATATCGTGAGGGCATTCGACCGGCAGGGCAAGTGGATTTTCGCGATCTGCCATGGCGTCCAGATACTGGCTGCCGCGGGGTTGACGGCCGGCAAGCGGGTTACCTGCTATGAGCACGTTCGTCTGGAAGCGGAGCAGGCCGGCGGCCAGTTCGTAAGCGAGCAATGCGTGCGCGACGGGCGGATCGTCACCGCGCAGACGTGGCAGTCGCATCCCTTTTTCTATCGCGAGATCTTCGCGCGGCTTGCGGACCCGGCCAATGCCGCTCGATCCTGAAGTCGCGGCTTACCTGGAGGGACAGAAACAGCAGCCACCGCGCTCGGCTCTGGACGTCCCCGGTACGCGCGAGACGATGCGCCGGGCCGCTGCACTGGCGGGGATCGCACCGCCGCTCGCCCGGATCGAAGATATGCTGCTGGCGGGATCGCTGCGCGCCCGGCAGTATTGGCCGGCGCTCGGGGAGGGCCTGCCGGTCGTAGTCTACTTTCATGGCGGCCGGTTTTTCAGCGGGGATCTGGAGAGCCATGACACGGTGTGCCGGATACTCGCCCTTTCGGCGGGCTGCCGCATTCTAGCCGTGGATTACCGGCTTGCGCCGGAGCATCGCTTCCCGGCGGCTGCAAAGGACGCGAACATAGCGGTGGAATGGGCTTTGCGTGAGGGGGTCGCGGCCGGCGTCGCGGGCGACAGCGCGGGCGCTAACCTCGCCGCCGGAGTGGCTCTGGCGCACCGCGGATCGGCGTTGCGATGCCAGTTGCTGATTTACCCCATGATCGACGCCACTTGCAGTTCGCCTTCCTTCGCGGAGTTTAGCGACGGTTTTGGACCCGGCGCGGCTGACATGAAGCGAGGCTGGACTGAATACCTCCCGCAAGACACCGATCCGCGCGACCCGCTGGCATCACCGTTCTTTGCGGAGAACTTCCGCGGCGTTGCCCCGGCGTTCATCTTCACCGCCGAATATGACACGCTTCGCGATGAGGGCGAAGCGTATGCGCGGAAGCTGGTTGAATCGGGCAATACCGTTCAGACCCGGCGGTACCTGGGGACCATTCACGGGTTCTTCCCTATGCAGGGCATCCTGCGAACGGCCCGCGAAGCCATGAACGACGCCGGAACGTTCCTCCGCCGCGGTCTGGCGGGTCAATCCCAGCTCAATACCACCTTGCCCGAGCAGCCCGACACCATGGCTTCGAACCCTTTCTCGAACTCGGTGTAGGGAAAGCGGTGCGTGATGATGGAGCCGATGTCCAGGCCCGATTGCAGCATCACGGTCATTTTGTACCAGGTCTCGTACATCTCGCGGCCGTAGACGCCTTTGATGGTGAGCATGTTGAAGATCACCGTGCGCCAGTCGATGAAGATCTCTTCGGAAGGAATCCCGAGCATGGCGATTTTTCCGCCGTGGGCCATGTTGGCGAGCATGTCGCGGAAGCCCGCCGGGTTGCCGGACATTTCCATGCCCACGTCGAAACCCTCGGTCATCCCGAGTTCCTTTTGCACGTCAGCCAGTTTCGTCTCGCGCACGTCCACCGCGCGCGTCACGCCCATTTTGCGCGCCAGTTCCAGCCGGTAGGGGTTCACGTCGGTGATCACCGTGTAACGCGCGCCGGCATGCACGGCCACCGCCGCGCCCATGATGCCGATGGGCCCGGCGCCGGTCACCAGCACATCCTCGCCCAGCACCGGGAAGGAAAGCGCCGTGTGTACCGCGTTGCCGAACGGGTCGAAGATGGCCGCAACGTCCAGCGGAATGGACTTGTGCACGGGCCAGACGTTGGTCATGGGGAGCGCGATGTACTCGGCGAACGCACCCGGCCGGTTTACCCCAATGCCCATCGTGTGGGCGCACATGTGACGGCGCCCCGCGAAGCAGTTGCGGCAGCGGCCGCACACCACGTGGCCCTCGCCACTGACGATCTCGCCAGGGTAGAAATCCGAGACGTTCGAACCGGTCTCGACGATCTCGCCCACGAACTCGTGGCCGATCGCCATGGGCACGGGGATGGTGGCCTGGGCCCATTCGTCCCATTTGTAGATGTGGACGTCGGTGCCGCAGATCCCCGTGCGCAGCACCTTGATCAGCA
>OBLU010005146.1_pt1 | contig 11762 bp, 11 predicted proteins | sample 1518681 | NCBI WGS metagenome assembly OBLU01 (sample SAMEA3539304, study PRJEB22396) | soil metagenome | biome: tundra; feature: field; material: soil | place: USA | collected 2010-05 | depth 0.15 m
GGGCTGTGGTGGCGCAAGCGACGCCGGCGCAGCGCCCCGGCCACCTCGGCAGGGCCCAGGGCGGCGTGTGACCGTTCTCCAGCAGCCGGGCCGGCTGCCGCAGCGCCGGGCAGGGCCACGTGCGGATGGGTGGATGGCGGCGTTCAGCAGGTTCGCCGAAGCCTCACACGGTTCCCGGTGATCAGTGCGTCCCGACCACAGGTGGGCGCTTTCGCCTGCTCAGGTACCACCGATCCGCGTGCGAACGGGTCAGTGCTGGCTCGGCAGGCGCGCTTTCAGTAGCCGATTGACGCTAGGTTCCAGGCCTGCGGGCACTGTTGAGATTTGGGCGAGACCAAGAGGTTCCAGTACTCCGGTCCCGCGCTCGGCGACTCGATGCGGCACCCGTGACAGAACACGATGCCGTCCAGGCCTACCAACGGGCAACCGCCCCCTCCCGTCGGCCCAAAGCAGTGCTTGATGACCTTGTTGGTGATGGGGTCCAGGATGTCAACTACGCCAGCCTCATACATAACGTCGCCCCCGGAGTGCATGGGTCCTATACCAAACATTCTAGGAAAGAGTGGACATCAATGGCCAGAGAAATGACCGCTTGTTATAGCAAGCGGACCCGGCGATGACACCTCATCCTGGTGATCACCGCGGAGGCATCCGCAGCGCACCGTCGAGCCGGATCACCTCACCGTTGAGCATGCCGTTGTCGACGATGTGGGCAACAAGTGAGGCGTACTCGGGGGGCTGGCCCAGACGTGACGGGTGGGGCACCTGAGCCTCCAGGGCGGCAGTCACCTCATCGGCCAGCCCGGCCAGCATCGGCGTCGCGAAGGTCCCGGGCGCGATGGTCACCACCCGGATGAGCTTGTCCGCCAGGTCGCGGGCGGCCGAAAGGGTCAGGGCGACGATGCCGCCCTTGGATGCCGCATACGCGGCCTGCCCGATCTGTCCGTCGTAGGCGGCGATGGACGCCGTCATCACGATCACCCCGCGGTCACCGTCGGCCGGCTGGTTCTTCAGCATCGCCGCAGCGCCCAGACGCACGACGTTGAAGGTCCCGACCAGGTTGATGTCAATGACGTCCTGGAAGTCCTCCAGGGCCATGGGCCCGTTCCTGCCGACGACCCGACCGGGGGTACCCACCCCTGCGCAGGTGACCACGATCCGCAGATCGCCGAGCTCGGCGGCCGCTGCGATCGCGGCCTGCACCTGGGTCTGGTTGCGTACGTCGGCCGCACAGAAGCGGGCCCGGTCTCCGAGCTCGGTGGCGAGAGCCTCGCCCGGGGAGGATGGAAGGTCGACGATGACGACAGCGGCGCCGCCTTCGTGTAGCCGGCGAGTGGTGGCCTCGCCGAGGCCTGAGGCGCCACCGGTGACGAGCGCCACCGTGGAGACGTTGATCTGCAAGGGGTTCTCCTTGGAAGGGTGCTCAGCTGCGGAGCAGCTGACGGGCGATGACGAGCCGTTGGATCTGGTTGGTGCCTTCGAAGATCTGGGTGACCTTGGCTTCGCGCAGGTAGCGCTCGGCGGGGAAGTCACGTGTGTATCCGGCGCCACCGAGCACCTGGACGGCATCGGTGGTGACTCGCATGGCCGCGTCCGTGCAGATGAGCTTGGCCACCGCCGCCTGCTTGGTGAACGGTCTGCCGGCGTCCTTGAGCCGCGCCGCGAGCAGGTAGGTCGCGCGCGCCGACGTGACTGCGGCCTCCATGTCAGCGAGCAGGAACGACATCCCCTGGAACTCGCTGATGGCCTTGCCAAACTGCTCGCGTTCCTTGCTGTATGCCGCGGCCAGATCTAGTGCTGCCTGGGCCAGGCCCGTGGCGGCGGCGGCGATTCCCAGACGGCCAGAGTCCAGGGCGTGAAGAGCGATCGACATGCCAAGGCCCGGTGCGCCGATCATCCGCGCGGAGCTGACCGCAGCATGGTCGAAGTGAACCTGGCGTACGGTGTCGCAGCTCAGGCCCATCTTGCGCTCGGGTGCGCCGAAGGTGATGCCGTCGGTGCCGGCGGGGATGACGAAGCAGGACAGACCCTTGCTGGGGTGGTCACCGGTGCGCACGAACGCGGTGTAGAAGTCGGCATGGCCGGCGTGCGAGATCCAGGCCTTGGTACCGGTCACGGTGTACTGCGAACCGGCCTCGGTGGGTATGGCCCTGGTGGCGATCGCAGACACGTCGCTGCCTGCCTGCGTCTCCGAAAGGCAGTAGGCGCCGAGGGTCTGGCCGCTGAGCATTGCCGGAAGCAGATCCGCCCGTTGCTGGTCGCTGCCGTACTCGGCTACCGGGAAGCAGGTCAGGGAGTGCACTGAGACCCCCACGGCCACGCTCATCCAGGCCGAGGCGATCTCTTCGACGACCTGGAGGTAGACCTCATACGGCTGCCCGCCGCCGCCGTGCTCCTCGGGATACGGCAAGGAGAGCAGACCTGAGCGGCCCAACAGCGCAAAGGTGTCGCGTGGGAACTGGGCGGCCTCCTCGGCGGCACTGGCCAGGGGTGCGAGCTGGTCGGCACAGATCTGCCGTGTCAGGTCGACAAGGTCCTGGGATTCATCGGTGGGCATCAGGCGCTCTGCTGGCATGGCGCGAAGGATACTGCCTCCAGGCCGCGATAGCCTTTCGGGCCACTGCCGGTGGTCGGCACGGTAGACGACCGGTGGCCCGGATCTGCCACCCAGTGAACGGAACGCCTGTGACTGACGCGCTGCCCCTGCATGATCCGCACGCCCGAGGATTTGCCAGCGACAACTACGCGGGCATCCACCCCGAGATCCTGGAGGCCATCGCCCGGGCGAACGGCGGGCACCAGGTGGCCTACGGCGCCGACGTCTACACCCGGCATCTGCAGGGCGTCTTCCAGCGGCACTTCGGTGCTGACGCCACCGCGTATCCGGTCTTCAACGGGACCGGCGCCAACGTCATCTCGCTGCAGGCGATGACCGAGCGCTGGGATGCGGTCATCTGCGCCGAGTCCGCGCACATCAACGTCGACGAGTGCGGTGCCCCTGAGCGGGTCGGCGGGCTGAAGCTGCTCGCTGTGCCCACCCCGCAGGGCAAGCTCACTCCCGCGCTGGTCGAGCTGCAGGCGCGAGGCTGGGGAGATGAGCACCGGGCCCAGCCCAAGGTGGTCTCGATCACCCAGAGCACGGAGCTCGGCACCCGGTACTCGGTGGACGAGGTCGCGGCGATCGTCAGGCACGCCCACGCCCGCGACCTCGGCGTCCATCTCGATGGTGCCCGGATCGCCAATGCCGCTGCCGCCCTGGACGTTCCACTGCGCGCGTTCACCACCGACGTCGGCGTCGACGTCGTCTCGTTCGGTGGCACCAAGAACGGGATGATGATCGGCGAGTGCGTCGTGGTGCTCAACCCCGAAGCCGTGCGCGGGATGGCGTTCCTGCGCAAGCTCTCGATGCAGCTGGCGTCCAAGATGCGGTTCGTGTCCGTCCAGTTTGACGCACTGCTCTCTGGTGACCTCTGGCTGCGCAACGCGCGCCATGCCAACACCATGGCGGCGCGGCTCGAGGCTGCCGTCCGCGACGTGGAAGGGGTCGAGGTACAGCGACCGGTTGAGGCCAACTCGGTGTTCGCCATCCTGCCCGCCGACGTGACCAGGCGGCTCCAGGGGCGCTACCCGTTCTATGTGTGGGACGAACACCGTGGCGAGGTCCGCTGGATGACCTCGTTTGACACGACGGAGGGCGATGTTGACGGGTTTGCCGCTGCGCTCAGGGATGAGATGGCGACCGGGACTGGTCATCGTCATCCTTGACACACAGGCACCTGGCGGGGGCCCTGAGGGTTATCAACGGTTACTCCGCAGTGAGTATTTTCTTGCCCTGTCTGTGAAGGGACACCCCGGCACCGCGCAAGCGGGTAACACCGGGACTGCCCTGCCGCGAGGCAGGACTGCACTCACAGAGCTCACCAATGCTGCCTGACATGCAACGGTGCCACAGCTGCTGGACAACCCTGAGACCACCTTGGCCACGGTCGCGGTGGTGACCTCGGCGGCGACAGGGAAGGTGCCGGCAGGGCCCGCCGGGGCGCAAGGACCGATCAGGAGCACGCGCCGCCGTGGTGACTGGCCAGGTGATGGCCCACGCTTGGCGGTCCCTCAGGGCCTGCGGTGTGCGCCGGCGACGTTGGAGCCGGCCGCCGGCAAATGGTCGAGCCGGCCGGGGAGGCGCCGGACACGACCCACGGTGAGCCGCATCTGGGGTCCCGGGCCTGCAGCGCAACCTCGAGCGAGCGCTATCAGCCCTGCAGCGGGGTGATGGTGGGGCGCTTGGCGCAGATGGCGTCCCCGGATGACTGGCCTCGCAGGCGGCGGTGCACCCACGGGCCGAGGTACTGTCGGGCCCACTGCGCGTTGGCGCGTGCCGCGTCGGCCCGCGAGATCGACGGGGCTGCTGGTAGGGGAATGGCCCAACCCGCGTCCGGGGCCGTGAAACCCAGCGCGGTCAAAGCATTCAGCGCGACCCGCCGATGACCCTCTGAGGTCAGATGGATCCGGTCGGGCGCCCACATCCGCCAGTCCCGCAGCGCGGCCATGCCCCACAGGTCGATGACGTGGGCCCCGTGGCGTTGGGCGATCGACCAGATGTGCGCGGTGTAGGTCGCGGACCGGGCCCGACTGGCTTTGAGCAGGGGCGCCTCACGAGGGTCGGTGGGGGTGGCGAGCAGGACGTCAGCCCCGCTGGCTCGCAGCCGGGCAACAGCGTCCTCGAGCCGGTCGGCAAGCGCGTCAATGTCGGCCTTGGGCCGCAGGATGTCGTTGCCGCCGCCGACGATGCTGACCAGGTCAGGGGCCAGGGCCAGGGCGCTGTCGACCTGGCGCCCGGCGATATCTGACAGGAGCCGGCCGCGCACGGCGAGGTTGGCGTAGCCGAAGGCGGGTTCGCCGTCGCCGGCCATCCGCGCCAGGTGCGCGGCGAGGCGATCTGCCCATCCGATATACGCGTTGGGGCGCCCCGGATCAGCATCGGCCAGGCCCTCCGTGAAGGAGTCCCCGATCGCGACATATCGGGTGAACGGCGCCGGCTCGTGATCCTGGGAGGGCGTCGCAGGGGCACAGGCTTCGTCGTTCACGGCAGGCTCCAGTCGATGTGGTCGGCGCCCTGCTGGCCCAGCAGGTCGTTGGCACGGCTGAAAGGTCGGGATCCGAAGAATCCAGTGTGGGCGGACAACGGCGACGGGTGCGGGCTCTTGATGCATGGGACATCCCCCAGCCAGGGCTCCACGGACTGCGCATCGTGTCCCCACAAGATGGCCACCAGAGGGCCTCCCCTGGCGGACAGGGCCGAGATCGCCTGTCCTGTCACGGTTTCCCAGCCCTTGCCGCGATGACTGCCGCTGGCCCCTGGTCGGACGGTCAGCACCCTGTTGAGCAGCAGCACGCCGCGGTCGGCCCATCGGGAAAGGTCTCCGTTCTTGGGTCGGTGGACGCCGACATCGTCCTCGAGCTCCTGGTAGATGTTCTGAAGGCTGCGGGGCAGCGGGTGCACCTTCGGCGGAACCGAGAACGCCAGCCCGACCGCGTGGCCCGGGCTCGGGTAGGGGTCCTGACCCACGATGAGGACCCTCACCGCGTCCACGGGTTGGGCGAAGGCCCGCAGGACGTGCCCACCGGCAGGCAGGTATCCGCGACCGGACTCCCGCTCTGCATGCAGGAAGGCTCCGAGGGCAGCTATCTGCGCCGTGACGGGGGCCAGAGCGCTGGCCCATGAGGGATCAACCAGGTCGGTCAGTACGCGAGTGGTGGGCACGGGGCTAACCTACCGAACGCGACTGCCCGTTAGACTCCGCCCGTGCACGGATTCAACGCAGAGACCCAGGCCCTCGGCGAGGCGGTCCTGCAGTATGCGGAGAATCGCATGCGGCTTCATCCGGTGCCGCTGGACGGTCCCAGGACGCTCGAGGAGCTCCAGGCTGTCGCCGGCGAGACCATCACGGCCGAGGGGATGGGGGGTCTGGCAGCCCTGAAGCTGTTTGGCGACGAGCTCGCACTGGCCTGCCTGTCGAACGACCACCCGCGTTACCTGTCCTTCATTCCGTGCGCGCCCACGGAGGCCGCCGTGATGTTCGAGCTCATTGTCGGTGCCTCGGGGATCTACGCGGGGTCCTGGCTGGAGGGCTCGGGCGCCGTCTATGCCGAGAACCTCGCACTGCGCTGGATCGCCGACCTTGCCGGGCTGCCGGCTGAAGCCGGAGGTGTCTTCGTCCCCGGAGGCACGATCGGCAACCTGTCGGCACTGGTCACCGCCCGTTGGGCGGCGCGGGCACGGCTCCGCGCGTCAGGGTCCACCGCGCTGCGGCCCACCAAGGGGGCTGCCCAGCAAGGGTCGCACTCCTCGATCAGGTCCGCGTGTGAGGTCATGGACGCACAGTTCGTCGGGGTTCCCGGTAACGAGCATCAGCGGCTCAGCGGCGAGCGCCTGCGGGCCGTGCTGGAGGCCGAGGGACCCGAGACCTTCTTTGCCGTCGTCGCCACGGCTGGCACCACGAACTTTGGCATTGTCGACGACCTCGACTCCGTTGCGCAGGTCTGCAGCGAGTACGGCATCTGGTTCCACGTTGACGGCGCCTACGGCGGGGCGGGTCTGGCAGCACCAACGGTGCGTCACCTTTTCGCCGGGATCGAGCGTGCTGACTCCTTCATCGTCGACCCGCACAAGTGGTTGTTCGCGCCTTTTGACTGCTGCGCGCTGCTGTACCGTGAGCCCGCCCTGGCGCGGGGGGCGCACGCGCAGAAGGCGTCGTATCTGGACGTGCTCAACGATGGGCCGTGGAACCCGACCGAGTATGCGATCGGGCTGACCCGTCGGGCTCGTGGGCTCCCGCTGTGGTTCTCGCTGGCCACCCATGGGACCAAGGCCTACACGGCTTCGGTCGAGCGCACCCTTGAGGTGACGCGGTTTGCCGAGGCTGAGATTGCACGGCGCCCCTACCTGGAGGCGCTGCGTGAAGCCGACCTGTCCGTCGTGGTCTTCCGCCGCCATGGGTGGGAACCTGAGGACTACCACGCGTGGAGTGCGCAGATGCTGCGAGAGGAGTTCGCCTTCGTCGTGCCGACCTCGCACGAGGGTGAGACAGTTGCCCGATTTGCCATCGTCAATCCGACAACGTCCGAGGATGACATCGCCGCGATCCTGGACACCATGGCCTGAGCTCAAGTGCCGTTGGGGCCCGCGGGGCGGGTGCGAGCGGCGCGTCGAGCGGACTGCGCGGTGAATGACATTGGTGTCATTCGGCCGGTACGATTGACCTGCACGCACGCCACCCGGAGGGCCATATGAACGCCACGACACAGATCGAGACAACGCCGTTGGTTGAGCTGAGCGACCGCGACCGCGAGATCATCGCCTTCGAGCGCCAGTGGTGGAAGTACGCCGGCGCCAAGGAACAGGCCATTCGCGAGCTGTTCGACATGAGTGCCACCCGGTACTACCAGGTGCTCAATGCGCTGATCGACAACCCGGCTGCGCTCGAGGCCGACCCGATGCTGATCAAGCGCCTGAATCGCCTCCGTGCAACCCGTCAGCGCGCGCGCTCAGCACGACGGCTGGGCGCCCAGGCATAAGCCATGTCGCCCGGAGGCGGTGCGCTCCATGACTGAGGTGTGCTGGGCACCGCTGACCTGACGGCGGCTCACCGCGACCCTCTCCAGAGCGTCATCGACGCCCCCGGCCAGCACGAGGTGCCCGATCGCGCGACTGTTGTGGCCTTTCGCGGCGATCTGGCACAGGCCCCAGCAGCGTGGCCGTCGTGCTTGCGGACCCAAGGCGCTGACGCTGGCCGAGGCCGCCGCTGCCCGAGGTTGTCCTGTTACCTCCCGCGGCTCACCTGAGCCATTTGCACTCAAGGGGGTCGAGTGCTAATCATTGGGTTAGCACTCTCACCATGAGAGTGATAATTCTGACTGGCAGGTGAGGGTCGGAGAACGCGTGCGAACGGCGTACGCAGGATCCGGTCCGTCCGTCGCGGGCGCCTGCCGGTCACTCATCCGTTTCGCGTGGGAGGAACCACCCGAATGGCCAAAATCATCGCTTTCGATGAAGAGGCTCGCCGCGGTCTCGAGCGGGGAATGAACATCCTCGCCGACGCCGTCAAGGTGACCCTCGGTCCGAAGGGCCGCAACGTGGTCCTTGAGAAGAAGTGGGGTGCGCCCACCATCACCAACGATGGGGTGAGCATCGCCAAGGAGATCGAGCTCGAGGACCCGTACGAGAAGATCGGCGCAGAGCTGGTCAAGGAAGTCGCCAAGAAGACCGACGACGTTGCCGGTGACGGCACGACGACGGCGACGGTTCTGGCTCAGGCAATGGTGCGCGAGGGTCTGCGCAACGTTGCTGCCGGCGCGAACCCGATGGCGCTCAAGCGTGGCATCGAGCAGGCCGTGGCAGCCGTCTCTGACGAGCTGCTGACCATGGCCAAGGAGGTCGAGACCAAGGAGCAGATTGCTGCCACCGCCTCGATCTCGGCTGCTGACCGTCAGATTGGCGAGATGATCGCCGAGGCTATGGACAAGGTCGGCAAGGAAGGCGTCATCACGGTCGAGGAGAGCCAGACCTTTGGTCTCGAGCTTGAGCTGACCGAGGGCATGCGTTTTGACAAGGGCTACATCTCCGCCTACTTCGTCACCGACGCAGAGCGCATGGAGACCGTCCTGGAGGACCCGTACGTCCTGGTCGTCAACTCCAAGATCGGCAGCATCAAGGACCTCATCCCGTTGCTGGACAAGGTGCGCCAGGCTGGCAAACCCGTCCTGATCGTGGCTGAGGACGTCGAGGGCGAGGCTCTCGCGACGCTGGTGCTGAACCACATCCGTCGTACCCTGAGCGTCGTCGCCGTGAAGGCGCCGGGCTTCGGTGACCGCCGCAAGGCCATGCTCGGTGACATCGCCATCCTCACCGGTGGCCAGGTCATCTCCGAGGAGGTCGGCCTCAAGCTCGACACCACCGAGCTCGACCAGCTTGGGCGTGCGCGCAAGGTCGTGGTCACCAAGGACGACACGACCATCGTCGAGGGTGCTGGCGACGTTGACCAGATTTCTGGCCGCGTCAACCAGATCCGCGCCGAGATCGACAAGTCCGACTCGGACTACGACCGCGAGAAGCTCCAGGAGCGCCTCGCCAAGCTTGCCGGTGGCGTTGCTGTCATCAAGGCGGGCGCGGCCACGGAGGTCGAGCTCAAGGAGCGCAAGCACCGCATCGAGGACGCTGTCCGCAATGCGAAGGCTGCAGTCGAGGAGGGCATCGTCGCCGGTGGTGGCGTGGCCCTGGTACAGGCCACCGACGCTGCGTTCATCAAGCTCGCGCTTGAGGGCGACGAGGCCACGGGTGCGAACATCGTTCGCGTCGCTGCCGAGGCTCCGCTCAAGCAGATCGCCATCAACAGTGGCATGGAGGGCGGGGTGGTGGCTGAGAAGGTCCGCAACCTGCCCTCTGGCTGGGGTCTGAACGCGGCCAACGGCGAGTACGTCGACCTGATCGCCGAGGGCATCATCGACCCGGCCAAGGTCACCCGCTCGGCATTGCAGAACGCCGCGTCCATTGCCGCGCTGTTCCTGACCACCGAGGTCGTCATCGCCGACAAGCCCGAGAAGGCCGCTCCGGCTGCCCCGGGCGGCGATGAGATGGGCGGCATGGGCTTCTGAGCCCGGCAGTAGGTAGCCCGCGTAGGTAGGCTGAAGTAGCCCGCGTAGGTAACTTCGAGCAGAGGGCGGTTTCCCCACAGACGGGGGAGCCGCCCTTCGCTTGTTTGCCCCTGTGTGGGCCGCGCGCTCAGGGACCGCCGTGGGCGCCGGCCCTGCCACTGGCCAGGCGATCGCCGCGCCCAAGCAGTGACAGCCCGCCGAGCGAGCCGGCTCGATGCGTTGCGGGCCATCAGCACGCACTGAGGCCGGTGAGTCGATTAGGGTCGGCAGCCAGAGACGGGCGCAGGCGATGGCGATCTGGATCGACCCACCAAGCTGGCCCGCGCACGGCCGGCTCTGGTCGCACGTGATCAGCGACACCTCCTATGACGAGCTGCGCACCTTCGCGGCGCAGGCAGGCCTACCGGTGCGCGGGTATGACGGTGATCACTTTGACGTCCCCGAGCAGTCGTATGCCGCGCTGGTCGCGGCCGGCGCCCGGCCGACCGATGGCAAGGAGCTCGCCCGCCTTCTGCGGGACAGCGGGCTCCGTTTCCAGAAGCGCAAGGGGGAGCGTCCGCTGGCGGCATACCGCAACGTGTTGCCCCATGTGCAGGAGGAGCACAGCCTTTATCTGGTTGCCTCAGCCCTGGCCACCCCAGAGGCACTCACAGCTGCCGCAGCCGTCTTCGTCACCGACGCCGACGGCGCACTGCTGCTGGTTCACACCGTGGCCCGAGACGCATGGGGCGCTCCGGCGGGTGGGCGTGAGCCCTGTGAGACGGTGCTGGAGTGTGCGGTCCGGGAGACGTGGGAGGAGACGGGTCTGCGCATCGATCGTGCGCCGCTGAGGCCGTGCGGCTATGAGCGGGTGACCTTCGAGGCGGGGCCGACGGGTCGATGGCCGAACCGCCGCAACTATGTCGCCTGCTTTGCCACGGTGCTGGAGGCCGTCAGGCCACCGGTTGCGCCGCGCAGCGTGGACGTCGACGCGGCCGCGTGGCTGAGCTGGCCTGAGGCCCAGCGCCGTTGCGGGGGCGAGTTCTGGTGGCCATTGCTCGCCTACGTGCACGCTCACGGTCCGCGCTGACACCCGTTGGGGTTGACCTGCTCTCCTGGAGGTGCCGGCGCCCGTGCCTCACCGACCGAACAGGGGTTGCCAGAGACAGGCGGTGCTGCCGGCGACCACCGGCACGGCTCAGGAGGGGCGATCGTGGCGACGAGCTGGTCCTGCACCACCGGCACGTCTGGGACCATCTTCCCCGTGGCCGCCCTGACCGTGAGGCGTCAGGCCTCGACGCGCAGACGGGTCAGCTCGCGGCCCAGGTTGATCCGGGCTCGGGTCTCCCAGCCATGGAGGGCGTGTGATGTCCGGTAGATCCGGTCGCGGTGCAGTAACGGCCCCAGAACCGCTGCACGCCCGTTGGCATACTCCGAGTCCGGAACGTGTGCGTACTCCTTGCGAACCTGGCCGCAGTAGCCGTCGAACCGCCTCTGCGGCGCGGACAGGATCCACAGGTCGGCGTCGTGAAAGGCAGCGTCGACAGGCTCTGCGGCGTCGGCGTCGTGCCGTGCGGTGAGCCGGATCAACCGGTCGATGGTGTCGATGTCATCGACCCTGAAGCTCAGTTGTCGCAGGGTGTCCCCAGCGAGCGCGGCGCTGTCGGCCTCATTGGCTCCCGGCCTTGCGGCGGGGTCGTAGATTGCGTCGTGAAACCACGCGGCCAGCCGGGCGACAGAACACTGACGGTCGTCGATCTCATGGGAGTCCTCCATCTCCTCCAGCGCCCCGAACATCTCCACGAGGTGCGTGGTCGTGTGATACCGGCGTGCGGGTTCGCTCCAGCGCGCCAGCAGGTCTGCGCCTACGCGTTTGACGACTTCATCGCCCGGGGCGTGCGAGGCGATGCCGCGCACGTCCATGGTCCACCAGGTGATCAAGGCAGGCATGGCACCATTGTGTCAGTCCTCAGCCGGCCGGCTGAGAAGGTGGCTCGTGGCAACGACCACCGGTGACTTCGCACACCGCGTGGGCCAGCGCGACGTTGTTGGGCACACGGCACAACGCGTTCCGCGGGCAGGTGCACGGGGTGAGCCGGGCAGCCTGGCTTGCGGAAGGCGTGTGCGTTGGG
>OBLU010005147.1_pt1 | contig 11761 bp, 10 predicted proteins | sample 1518681 | NCBI WGS metagenome assembly OBLU01 (sample SAMEA3539304, study PRJEB22396) | soil metagenome | biome: tundra; feature: field; material: soil | place: USA | collected 2010-05 | depth 0.15 m
TGGTAGTGGGAGCGCTGCTGCTGTCATTCGTTCCGGTCATGGTGATGTATTGGTTTGCCTATGGACTGATGAACCGCTCGATTGACAAGTGGTTCTCCACGCCGGTAGAGGAGGTTCGCGCCGACACCGATGCCATGGCTTCATTGCTTGCCGGCTACGCGGCTCAGAACGCGCGCTCGGAAGCCGTTGCCATCGCTGCCTCGCCGGAGACCAAGCGCGCTTTTGAAGGTCATGGGTTCTCCGCCGCAGTCGAGGAATTTCGCAGCCACGAACCCACTTTGCAAGGCGGATTTGTCCTCGCTATAGAAAACGGCGTTGCAGAGGCGAGCTTCGGTGTTCCCGCTCCCTGGCCGGTGTTGAAAGAGAGGCTGCCACTGGCGCAGGTTGCCGCCGGCCAGCCCGCCCATTTTACTTGGGAGCAAACGGAGTACACGCTGGGCAGCGCCCCAGTTGGGCAGGAGGGCCTGATTCTGGTGGCCATGCCGCTGCCGCCAGAGTTCTCCAGGACGGTCAACCAGATCGAGGCTAGTCAGCAGCGCTATCTTCAGTTGAGTCTCGAGCGCAAGCACGTGCGTCAGACATATATGGGCCTGCTTCTGCTGCTCACGATGATGGTCCTTTTTGTCAGCACATGGCTCGCGCTGTTTCTTTCCAAGCTGGTAACTCGCCCGCTGGCTGCGTTAGCCGAGGCGACGCAGGAAATCTCTCGCGGGCGTCTTGACTATCGGATCGACGTGAGCGCCGCCGATGAGATTGGGGACCTGGTCCGCTCCTTCAACCGTATGGCCGAGGAACTGGAAACCAGCCGGCTGCAGATCGAAACATCCAGCCGCGATGCGAGCGCTGCCAATGCCGAACTCGACCAGCGCCGCCGCCAGATGGAGACCATCCTCGAGAGCATCCCCACCGGAGTCCTGTCGCTCGATGCCGCCCGCTGCGTGACGCACGCCAACCAGGCCCTGCTACGCATGTTCCACCCCGAAGGCTTTGCGGATGGAGAGCACATGTTGCGCGGGGCGCGCCTGGCGGACGTATTTCCGCCGGAAGTGCTGCTGGATCTGGAACCGCTGCTGCGCCGCGCCGATCGCATGGGCATGACCACCAGCCAGATGGAGATGCCGCTGCAGCGCACGTCTCTGAATGTAGCCGTCACGGTGGCGACCCTGCGCCATCAGGACGAGCGGTCGGGATACGTGATCGTGTTCGAAGATCTCTCCGATCTTCTGAAGGCTCAGAAACAGGCCGCCTGGCGCGAGGTGGCGCGGCGCGTCGCGCATGAGATCAAGAATCCACTTACGCCCATCGCACTCTCCGCCGAACGCATCCAGCGTCACCTGGAGCGCGCCACGCCTCCGGATAAGGCATCGTTGGATATTATTCGCTCCTGTGCCGAAACAATTGCAGGTGCGGTGGAAACTGTCCGCAGGCTGGTGGACGCGTTCTCCACGCTGGCTCGCTTCCCCGCATCCAATCCGCACCCGGCTGATATCAACGAAGTCATTGAGAGCGCGCTCTCCATGTTCAATGGGAGGCTGGACGGCATCGGTCTGCACAAGTCGCTCGCTCCAGACCTGCCCAAGGTCATGGCCGATGCGGAGGCGATCAAACGGGCTGTTGCCAACCTCGTGGATAATGCCGCCGAAGCCATGCAAGATTCACTGGTGCGCGAGATCCAGATTTCAACCTCGCTGGTGGCCAGCCGCGACGCGGTCGAAATCACTGTCTCAGACACCGGACATGGCGTCACCCGCGAGCTGAAGGAAAGGCTCTTTCTGCCCTACTTCTCCACCAGAAAGCGCGGAACCGGCCTCGGCCTGGCGATCGTGAGCCGGGTCATCGAAGAGCATCATGGATCCATTCGCGTGGAGGAAAATCAGCCGGTTGGAGCGCGCTTCATCGTGGAACTGCCGGTCGTTCCCGAGCCTGCGCTTGCCGCCGCCACGGCTCAGCATGCATAAAATCCTTATCGTTGACGACGAAACCGGCATTCGCGAATCGCTGCAGGGAGTGCTGGCAGACGAGGGCTACGAAACTGCAACGGTCGAGAGCGGGGAAGAATGCCTCAAGCTGCTGCGGCGCGACCACAGTTTCGAAGTGGTGCTGCTGGATATCTGGCTGCCCGGCATCGATGGCCTGGAGACGCTGGAAAGAATCCGCGAGATGGATAACCCGCCCGAAGTGATCATGATCTCCGGCCATGGCACCATCGAAACCGCCGTGCGCGCCACTAAACTCGGCGCTTATGACTTCCTGGAAAAACCGCTCTCCATCGACAAGACCCTGATCCTGGCCAAGAACGCGATTGAATCCAAGAAACTGCGCCACGAGAATGTCGATCTGAAGAAACAGCTTCACGCCAAGAGCGTGATCGTTGGCGACAGCATTCCCATGAAAGCGTTGCGCCAGCAGATTGGCCTCATGGCGCCCACCAATGGCCGGGTTCTGATCTACGGCGAGTCGGGCACGGGGAAGGAACTGGTCGCTCACGCGATCCATGCGCAAAGCCTGCGCAAGGATGAGACTTTTGTCGAGGTCAACTGCGCGGCCATTCCCGAAGACCTCATCGAGAGCGAACTTTTCGGACATTACAAAGGATCGTTCCCCGGAGCCGCCGTCGACAAGGAAGGCAAGTTTCAAAAGGCAAACGGAGGAACGCTGTTTCTCGATGAAGTGGGCGACATGAGCCTGAAAACGCAATCGAAAGTGTTGAGGACGCTCGACGAGCAGCGCGTGGCTCCGCTCGGCGGCGATGAAACCATTGTCGTGGATGCGCGCATCATCGCCTCGACCAACAAGGATCTGGACGAGGAGATCTCCAAGGGAAATTTTCGCGAAGACCTCTTTTACCGGCTGAACGTGATCCCCTTCTTCGTGCCGCCGCTGCGCGACCGGAAGGAAGACATTCCGCTGTTTGCGCGGCACTTTCTGAAAGACCTGGCCGCGACCTACGGAAGACGCCCACGCGAGATCACGGACGACGCCGTCGAGGCCCTGATGCGCTATTCCTGGCCGGGCAACGTGCGCGAACTGCGCAATGTGATCGAGCGGATCGTGATCATGAATCCCATGACCACACGATTCGACCGCAAGCATCTGCCTCCGCTGGTCTACCGCGACGGCCACCGGCGCGCGGCTCGAAGCGAGTTCTCCACCTTGCACCAGGCCCGCGACGCCTACGAGCGGGATTTTATCCTCAAGAAGCTCGATGAGAACCACGGCAACGTCACCCGCGCCGCCGAGGTGCTGGGCCTGGAGCGCAGCCACCTCTATCGCAAGATGAAAACATTGGGGATCGCGGTAAAAGAGTAGACTGCCGCGCGTAGGGCGAGATCGAAGCGCTAGCGCTTCACCATGTGGATTTCAGTGCCGTTCTTTCTGAACTCCACTTTGTCCATGAGCTGGTTGATGAGAAAAATCCCGCGCCCATGATTGGAATAAACGTTTTCGCCGACCGTGCAACTGGGAATGGCCTCGGGAGTAAATCCAGTGCCCGGATCGCGCACCACGATCAGTACGCCCCGCTCCTCGTCGCTGCTCACCAAGCACTCCACTGTCTTGGTGGGGTCTTCTTTGGCGCCGTGAATCACGGCGTTGGCCAGAGCCTCTTGCAGCGCTAACTCAATCGCGTCTTCCTTGCCATCCACACCCTTCATCTGACGGACCACGGCCATCACTTCCTGTACCACTGGATCCACTGCCTTGCGGTCGGCGGCAAGCGTTACCCGCAAAAGCAAAGCCAACTTATCTGGATCAAAGTCTTTTTCGGGAAGAGGTTGCTCGGAAGAATCCGCCGGGGGCATGTTTTGGCTCGTTGTTTGCGATTCAGCGATGTGGCTAATTGATTCTAGCTGCCATACCCTCAAGACGACAAATCTGCGGGCACAACTGTAAAGATGCGGACTGAGGTGCAAAAGACGCACGGACAGAGCGTGTTCGGGATTTTTCGGCGTCTTACCGTGCCTGAGTTTGTTAGCGGTGTTTGTTTTTGTCTTTGTCTTTGCCCGTGGCAGGCGCCCTTGGCCGCTCGGCCTGACCGTCCGTCAGATGCTCCAACTGTCTTCTCCAGTCGAGTTCCTCCACAAAACCACGCGATTCGCGCCAGTTAGGTTGTACTTTGACATAGAGCTCGAGAAAGACCTTCATCCCCAGCATGCGCTCGAGCTGCAGGCGCGCCGAAGTCCCGATCCGTTTCAGCATCTGTCCTTTCTTTCCGATCAGGATGGCTTTCTGGCCTTCACGCTCACAGTAGATCGTGGCGGAGACACGCGTCAGCCTGGCGCCCTCCTCGAAGCTCTCAACGATTACGGTGGTTGCGTAGGGGAGTTCTTCCTCGGTCTCCACCAGCACACGCTCGCGAACGATTTCCGCAGCCATGAAACGCGCCGGCTGGTCGGTAACCTGGTCTTCCGGGAAGTAAGGTGGTCCAGCAGGTAAGGCCGCCGTCACCAGATTCAGCAGTATGTCGAGCCCATCCCGTTTCAACGCGGAAATTGGGATGATTTCGTGGAATGGATGCAGCTTCTTGTACTCCTCGATCAAGGGCAGCAACTTGCCCTTGCCGCCACGCAGCAGGTCAACTTTGTTAAGGACAAGGCAAACCTTCGTCGACGAATGCTTCAGCATTTGGATGGCGAACTCATCGCGCCGATCCAGCTTGCGCGTTGCATCCATGATCAGGAGGACAATATCACAGCCTTCCAGAGCCTCTCGCACTTCGACCATCATCTTGCGGCCCAGGGAGCTGTCCGGCTTGTGAACGCCCGGAGTGTCGATCAGGACGATCTGCGCGGCGTCCCGGCCTTTGCCTTTGGGCAGGTTGACGATGCCTTGAATGCGATTGCGTGTGGTCTGCGGTTTGGGCGAGATGATTGCCAGCTTCTCGCCTACGAGAGCATTGAGCAACGTGGACTTGCCAGCGTTGGGGCGGCCGAGAATACAGACAAAACCGGAGCGGAAAGGCATAAGAAAGCTTCTAGCTGCTAGCTTCTAGCTTGTGGCGGTTGTCATTCTCGTGTGGCGTTGCGAGCGTTGGCTCTCATCGGCGGAACATAGTCAAATCCAACCTCGTCTCCGTAGCCGATGCTTTGCACTTCTCGGCGGCGATCAAGGACGCCCTGTTGCGCTAAGTCTTCGAGAAAAGTCGTCAAGCGAGTCAACAAGAGCTTGCGCTCGCGATAGGGCAAGCCTTCAAGTCGAGTCCATAGAGCCGCTTCTCGGAGAACTCTGCCTGCCGTCCATACGAATTTCCTGTGCCGCTCCGCATCCGCAATTAGAGCGAGCACCTCTTCGGAAGACTTGGGAAAGTCGGTCGTCATCTGTTCTCTACTACCCGGATCACGATAAGTGGTTCCCGCTCAATAGTCGAACTTCCGGGTCCCCGCTCGCTAGAAGCTAGGAGCTAGCAGCTAGAAGCTGGCTTTCAAATCAGCTTCAACTGCCGCGGCTGCACTGCGGTAATTCTCACGCGCTCCACCTTGCGGTCCGTCGACTCCAGAACTTCGAAGCGCAGGCCGTCGTCATCCACAGTTTCACCCTTCCGCGGAATATGTCCCGCCAGTTCGCTGACCAGGCCCGCCACGGTGGCCGATTCCCTGCCTTCCGGTTTTGTCCCGAACAGTTCGGCCAGGCGGTCCACGTCCATTCCTCCGGAAACGATGTACGACTGATCGTTCTCCCTGACAATTTCGGGCTTCTCGCGCTCGTCCCGGATTTCACCCACGATCTCTTCCACCAGATCTTCGATCGTCACCAGACCGGCCACGCCGCCATATTCGTCGACTACAATCGCCATGCGTATGTTGTTTTTCTGCATCTCTCGCAGCAGATCGCTGCCCAGTTTGCTCTCGGGTACGAAATACACGTCGCGCCGCATCAGCGTTTCGAGAGTGCGCTTGGAAGCCTCGCTGTCGGGTACTTGTAACACGTCCTGAGCGTACACGATGCCTTTGATGTTGTGGATGCTTTCCGCATACACCGGAACCCGCGAGTAGTGCTTCTCACCCAGCATTTGGATGAATCGCTCGACCGTGGTTTCCACGGGTACGGCAAACATCTCCGGACGTGGCTTCATGGCTTCGCGCACCGTCTTGCCACTGAATTCCACCACTGACTGAATCAGATCGCGATCGCCCTCCTGGATAATGCCTTCTTCCTGGCCCGCTTCGATCAACGCATCCACGGCCTCGGACGCGCTCTCCGGTTCCTCGCGTGTGTTCTGGTGAGTGAGCGATGCCACCGACTGCAGGAAACCCAGAACGATGGTCACGGGCAGCACCAGGTAAATCAGCACCGTCAGAAGCCATGTCCAGCGGATGAGCCAGACACCGTTGGTGCGCGAGAAGAAGACAAACGGCAGAAATTGGTTGAACACGATGATGATCACAATCAGGCTTATGGCAGCCTGCACGATCTCGTAGATGCTCCAGCGTTGGTCACCGAAGACTACGAAGCCTACAAGCAAAGCGATGGTCGCCGTGGTCAACTGCTTCAGCACTGACATGGAGAGCGATGCCCGGGAACGGCTCACGTGGAGGTTGGGCTCAACCTTCTGTTCGAAGACGTCGATGTTGTCCTGAAATTCGCGCGAGAGAAATTTGCCGATCTCCTGGTAGACGCGGTCCACGTAGGAGGCTAACGCCAGCAGTCCCAGCAGCGGGATCAGCGCGAGTGCGACGCCCCAATTCATGCGGTTCTCCGCTTGGCACCAGGCGGGCGATCTCTGCGTCCTTCTCGTTCTTTGCGGATCAATGCCCTGCGAGTCACTGCCTTGTCCGCACCCGGCTGCACCCGTTCGATCAGACCCGCCTCCAACTTCAGTTGCCGGCGCAATCGGCTTTCTTTCCGAGCCATCTCGCCATGATCGTGCTCGTGATCGAAGCCCGCCAGATGCAGGATGCCGTGCAGCACCAGAATTTTAACCTCGTCCGCGACGGAATGCCCCAAGCGCCGGGCGTTCTCCCGGGCGATGTCGGCGGAAATCGCCACCTCCCCGACAACGCGGCTAGCCTGACGGCGTGCCACCGGCGGCGATGGAAACGAGAGAACATCCGTGGGTCTGTCGGCTCCCCGGAATCGCCGGTTGAGAGACCGTAACTCGGCGCTGCTTGTGACCATGACATTCACCGTGTCATGCAAATGGACCTCTCGGCTCGCCTGCAACACAAAGCGCCCAAGCGTTGACGCGCTCAGCCCCGCGATTCTTTTTCGGAGAATAACCAATTTGTTCCCAGCGCGCTTACTAGCGAACCCTCGCAAAACAAATTAGGAGGGCCTGGTTTCAGCCCTCCCGCCACCTGCGATTCTATTCTCCCGAGGCTTCTCTGGATCTGTCGATCGCTCTCGGGGCTTCCGGGCTCTTCCCTTCGGCGTTCTTCCCGCCCGCCAGCAGCAGCATCTGCTGCTCAGCGACGAGCGTTTTGTGCTCGTCGTAGGCCCGGATAATACGCTGCACCAAGTGATGCCGCACCACATCGGATTCATCGAAATGAACGAACGTCAAGCCTTCCACCCGCTTCAGGATGTCAATCGCTTCCAGCAACCCGCTGCGGCGCGCGTTGGGTAAGTCAATCTGCGTGATGTCTCCGGTAATCACCGCTTTGGAGTTGAATCCCAGACGCGTGACGAACATCTTCATCTGTTCCGAAGTCGTGTTCTGCGCCTCATCCAGAATCACGAACGAATCGTTCAACGTGCGCCCGCGCATGAATGCGATCGGCGCAATCTCGATGACATTCTTCTCCAGATAGCGGTCCACTTTTTCCGGATCGAGCATGTCATACAGCGCGTCGTACAGCGGACGCAGGTAAGGATCGATCTTATCCTGCAACGTGCCCGGCAAAAAACCCAGCCGCTCGCCCGCTTCCACCGCCGGACGCGCCAGGATGATGCGGTTCACCCGCTTGGCCAGCAGCGCGGAAATCGCCATAGCCACGGCGAGATAGGTCTTGCCCGTGCCCGCCGGGCCGATGCCGAACACCATGTCGTGCTTCTCGATCGCCTCGACATAGCGGCGCTGATTCACGCTCTTCGGTTGCACCATGCGGCGTCCGAGCGAGCGCTGGCGGCCGGCATCGGCCAGTCCGCGCAAGGTTGCGCTTGAATCCGCCGTCAGCACGCGCAGCATGCTGTTCAGGTCGCCGTTGTTGAAGCTGTACCCGGAGCGCTGCAGGCTCTCGTAATCGGCAAACACCTGCTCGGCGCGAGCCACGTCGCGGGCCGCGCCCTCCAGTTCAATGGCGTTCGACCGCAGGTCAATCGTCACGTTCAGGCCATCTTCCAACACGCGCACGTTCTCGTCCCGCGTGCCGAACAAAGTCTCGATGTTGGGACTAATCCCGATACTTTTCTTCATTCAGTCTCTTTGACGAACGTCTCTTGACAAACCAGAAATGGACACACCTCAACTGCTTCATGGACAAAACAGGATTATGCTTCGAGACGGGACCAGCCGGGATGCTCATGCCCAGAGGGCAAGTCACTACCATTGGTTAAAGCGTACCCCGCGCCGGGGTGGGAGTCAATGGCCGCTCAACCCAATGCGGCCCAACCGTTTGACCAGTCGAGACTTAGTCCCGTAGAATAACGTATTCGGCACTCACCGAATATCTTGCTGTACACACAAAGGGTACGAATCAAACATGGCTGATCATCATTCGGCGCTAAAACGCGCCCGCCAGACCGTGAAGCGCACGGCCACCAATCGCGTCAACACCTCCCGCCTGCGCACAGCGCTGCGCACTCTGCGCGAGACCATCGAGAAGGGCGACAAGCAAGCCGCCGAGCAGACCTACCGCCAGACCGTATCCGCGCTCGACAAAGCCATCCAGAAGGGCACCCTGCACGAGAATACCGCCTCGCGCTACAAGTCCCGCCTCGGCGCCCGCGTCAATGCGATGAAGTAGCTGTTAGCTCTTGGCCTTTAGCTCTTCGCTTGAAATCGGAACGGTAGGCCTGCAACAGGTCTGCTGTCCGAAGATTTCCACAGGCTCGACGTTCATCCGTCACATCTTTGGAGCGACCAGGGAGCTAAACTGTCGGGAACCATCTCCTCCGGCCTAGGCCTGCGGAATCCATGATTCTTTGAAAACTCAAGTTCGATGATCTCTGGCAATCTCGGTCAAAGTCCTTGCTGCTCAATATTTTAGCTGCCACCGGATCAGATGCACACTGATTCTAAAGGACTTGCCGGTCCCGATTTGAACTTTCTACCATGCTAAAGTCTTTAGATCCAATATTTTACGAGTAAGTCATTTGGATACAATATTTTAGCGTGGATCGCGCCAGCTTCGAACGCGTAACTCCTTAGCCCACTATAATTTAGCGGATCGATCTGGAAAAAATTTTATCTGGAGATCCGGCTGCTACACCGGCAACTGTTCCTGCATCCATCCCGGCGCTTCCAGCTTGGGCTCGGTCGTCAGATCCATCACCAGACGTTCCAGCACCATCCGTTTGCTGACGGGATTCGATCGCAGGGCGAGATCGGCCTTGGCCACCAGGCGGATCGCGCGGGTCAAGTCGCGGCGGGATTTGTAGCGGCGGGCCTGCTTGATGATGTCGTCGGCGGCGAATGGAGGCACTCGGAAGCCCTGCCACAGTGCGGCCCAGAGCATGCGCTGGTCGCGCACGTTGCGTTCCAGAATCACCAGCATCTGGCGGAAGGTTTTGGCCAGCATGTAGATGTGCCCGATGGCGGCTTCCTCGCCATCGCCTGAAGACAGCATCGCATCCAGCACTTCCAGCGCGCGCACGCGGTCTTTGGCGGAGATCGCGTCGGTCAACTCATACAGCGAGCGCTGCTTGGCGGCAAGAACCATGGTTTCCACGTCGCCCAGCGTGATGCGGTTGCGGGTGCCGACGTAGAGCGTGAGCTTCTCCAGTTCGTTGGAGATCATCATCATGTCGCCGCCGAGCGCGTCGACCAGTTCGCGGGCGCCGTCGGAATCGATCTTCACGGAGCGGCTGGTGCAAAAGTCGGAAATCCAGCGCACCGCTTCGCCTTCTTCCACGCGCGCCAGTTCGACGATGCCACAGTACTGGCCCATGGTTTCGCGGATGCGCTGGTAACGCTCCTTGTCCTGCATCTCCATGCGGCGGACGTCGGCGGGAATGCTGATGTGGTCGGCGACGAATACCAGCAGTGCGTCGGGATTCGGGTTCTTGCAATAGCCTTCGATGGCGGCGAGCTTTTCTTCGTTCGAGCCACGGCCAAAAAGACTCTTCACGCCGCGCACGAAAAACACCTGAAATGGCGCCATCAGAGAGGGCGTGCGGGCGCGGTCGAGAACCTCGGCGAGGTCGTTTTCCGCAAGATCGAACTCGAACAGGCTGAAGTCGCGAAGATCGGCCGGAACCAGGTGCTCGAGAATGGCGTCGCGGAAGCGCTTGCGGAAGAAAGCTTCGTCGCCAACGAAAACGTAGGCCGAGCGCAGCTTGCGCGACTCAAGTTCGCTGACAAACCTCTCGGCCTGGGCAAAAGCCCGCATCAGAACTCCTCCGTCAAGAAAATCTTTGCCACAAACTCTAGCATCTAGAAGCCCTCCAGAATGTTAGAGACCAGGGTACGGGCAAAATCCTGGGAGAGTCGCCGGAAGGCGGGCGAGTCTTCCTCGAAAAAGCTGGCCAGGTCCTGCGAAACTTCGTACTGCTCGCGAAACAGATATGAAGGATTCTGGTAGATCACCTTACCCTGGCGGTCGGTGAGCGACACTCTCATGCTCACCACCACCAGAACGCTGGCGGCCTGTCCGGTCGCGGAGTTGTAAGTAAGCGGCGAGGCAGAGGTGGAGAGCACGGTGCCGCGCAGCGTGGCATCGGCGGCTTCGCCGGGACTATTCAGAATGTGATAGTGCGTGCGCGTCGTGAACTCGCGCACCACGGACGCCGTAAGCATCTGTTCGATGCGGTAAGTGCTGGTCTCGTTCACGAAAGCTGGGACGGCAATGCTCTTGACGTTTTCCGGAAGCTGCACCGCACGGCCTGCCGTGTGGTATCCGCAACCGGTGCTGCTCGCTAGCAGCAATGCCAGCCAGGCGGCCCGGCGAGTCTTCATTGGATCTTTCCCAGCGGGCGGGTTGCGATCATGCTCTCGGCACATTCCACCGCGGTCATGGCCGCGATCCGCAGGTTGTCGGCGGCCGCCCACAGCCAAATCCCATTGGGCCGGGCCGCTTCGCTCTTGAGCGAAACCAGAATATTGGCCTGACCCGTCGTGTTCACGTTGCTCGGCTGCGAATCGTATTCCGCCCCGGCGAGCGTCACGTGATCTCCAGCGAGGGCCTGCGACAATCTTCCCTGATCCACTGCGTGCTCCATTTCCAGGAAGATGGCCAGCGCGTGCCCGTGAAAAACTGGGGGCTGAAGCAGCATCAGCGCGGGCGGCGGCGCGTCCGCTCCGGCAATCTTCTGGTAGTGGCGCCGCACGCGCGCTTCCAGCGACTCCAGCGACAGTTGCGATTTCTGCCCGTAGCGCGCAAGCATGTTGAAGGCCACCTGCTCATCGAACACATCCTTGGGCAGCGGCTGAAACGACAACAGATTGACGGTTTGCTGGTGCAACTCGTCCATGCCTTTCTGTCCCTGTTCCGACGCCGGCTCGAAAACCGTCGCCACCGCGCTCCGGATGGCGCCAGCCTTGCGCGCCCTCAGCAGCAATAGAGCCAGAGTCACGGCGGCAGGATCAGCCACAACGCACGGAGCTGGCTGCAGCTCCGGCTGCCACATCTCGCCCCGCTCGCGCTCCAGCCAGAGAGAGCGCACGTTG
>OBLU010005149.1_pt1 | contig 11759 bp, 8 predicted proteins | sample 1518681 | NCBI WGS metagenome assembly OBLU01 (sample SAMEA3539304, study PRJEB22396) | soil metagenome | biome: tundra; feature: field; material: soil | place: USA | collected 2010-05 | depth 0.15 m
TTTCCTTCGACGCCGACTACCGGTTCAACAAGCACTTCGACGCTTACTTGGGCGCCATGTACAGCGGCGTGCACGACGGCGTGGCCAGCGGCTACATCTACACGACCAATATCAATCCCACCGTTGGCGTGCGTTACAAGTTCTGAAATGTCCCCCTCGTGTCAACTGCACGAGGGGTTTTCTCACAAGGCCCCTCTTGGGTAAGATGAACTTCGGTAGATGGGGCGACGGGGAGCGCGACGCCTGGAGCCAGTAGCGACGATGGATCACTCTGATTTTGTTTTGATGCATACCGCGTGCGCTCAAGCCTGGGCTGAGGCGGAGCTGGGCCCCCCAGGCGATCTCGCGGGCGATCCGTGCTGGGAAGCAATACACTCAGACCGCGCGACCACCATGGCCGACGTGACCGGTGAGCGGCATCCCAGGGCTCTCGACTTCGAAGGCAACCGGCGGCAAGGCAGGCTGATCGTGCAAACGGCGGAAAAGTTGTCGGGCGGAGGATCGGGCGCAGCGGATCTCAAGCCGAGCACCGTACCCCTCGGCGGCTCCCACATGAGATCGATGCCGATCCACCTGCGATCGGTTCTGGCGGCCGTCGGATTGATGCTGGGCCTTGGTGTCGCGCCATCGCTGCCTGCCGCCACCGTCAAGCTGCTGAATGTGTCCTACGATCCCACTCGCGAGTTGTACGAGGATTACAACAAGGCGTTCGCCGCCTACTGGAAAGCCAAGTCCGGCGATACCGTGATCGTCAACCAAAGTCACGGCGGATCGGGCAAGCAGGCGCGGGCCGTGATCGAAGGGCTCGAGGCCGATGTGGTGACCTTGGCGTTGGCCTATGACATCGATGCGCTCGTGACGCAAGGCGGGCTGATCCCAGCCAACTGGCAGGGGCGATTGCCGAACAACAGCGCGCCCTATACCTCGACCATCGTTTTTCTGGTGCGCAAGGGCAATCCCGAGAACATCCATGATTGGGGCGATTTGGCGCGACCGGGCGTGTCAGTCATCACACCGAGCCCGAAAACATCGGGTGGGGCGCGCTGGAATTATCTGGCCGCGTGGGCCTGGTCGCTGCAGCAGCCCGGCGGAAACGATGTCGTCGCGGAGGCGTTCGTGAAAAAGCTCTACCACAATGTGCCCGTCCTCGATTCCGGCGCACGCGGTTCGACGGTGACTTTCGTGGAGCGCGGCATTGGCGACGTGTTACTCGCCTGGGAAAACGAAGCCCTGCTTGCCGAGAAGGAATCGGGGCCCTCCAAGTTCGATATGGTCGCGCCTTCGCTCAGTATCGTCGCGGAACCGCCGGTCAGCGTTGTGGATCAATACATCGACCAACACGGCACGCGCAAGGTGGCGGAGGCATATCTGAAATATCTATATTCCAGAGAGGGACAGGAGATTGCGGCGAAGCACTTTTACCGTCCGCGAGATCCGGAGGTAGCAGCCCGCTACGCAACGCAATTTACGAACATCCCGCGCCTGGTCACGATCGATACCGTATTCGGCGGCTGGACCAAGGCGCAGGGGACTCATTTCGCGGACCACGGTACTTTCGACAGGATCTACGGGCGGTAGTCGCGCGATATCCGCGCGCAAGCCCAGGACCGAGGTCGCACAGTGCGTGCGACAAGAGCGCGCAGTTCGATCTTTCAGGATTCATATGGTAACGCCCATCGCGGTAGTCGAACTTAAGTCGCACACGCCAAGGCGGGTGCTGCCCGGCTTCGGGCTGACTCTGGGATTCACGATGGTGTATCTGTCCCTGCTCGTGTTGATACCTCTGTCGGCGGTGTTCATTCGCAGTCTGGGGCTAGGTTGGGGTCATTTCTGGGAGGCCGTAACGGCGCCGAGAGTAATTGCCTCGTTGCGCTTGAGCTTCGGCGCTTCGTTGATCGCGGCATTGCTAAACGCCATTTTTGGTCTTCTGGTCGCCTGGGTTTTGGTCCGCTACACATTCCCATTCCGGCGCCTCATCGACGCGGTCGTCGACTTGCCGTTTGCGCTTCCGACGGCGGTGGCCGGCATTGCGTTGACCGCCCTGTATGCACCGAACGGCTGGCTGGGTTCTTGGCTGAAACCACTGGGGATCGATGTGGCGTTCAGGCCCTTGGGGATCGTCGTGGCGCTGACATTCATCGGCTTGCCGTTCGTGGTTCGAACTTTGCAACCGGTTCTCGAGGATCTCGACAAAGAAGTCGAGCAAGCCGCGGCGACCCTCGGCGCCTCGGCGGTGCAAGCCTTTGCGCGCGTCGTACTTCCGGTGCTGTGGCCCGCCCTGCTCACCGGATTCGCACTCGCTTTTGCACGCGCGGTCGGAGAATACGGTTCGGTGATCTTCATCGCCGGCAATATGCCGATGAAATCGGAAATCGCACCGCTGCTGATCGTCACCAAATTGGAGCAATATGATTACGCCGGCGCCACCGCCATCGCAGTGGTGATGCTGGTGTTGTCTTTCGCGCTCATGCTCGGCATCAACGCGTTGCAAAACTGGACCTTGTCGCGCCATGGTGGACGCTGATGCCATCACGCGTCAGCGCCGCGAGTTACGACTTGTCCGCCACGCAGGTTAGGCAGGCGCGCTGCCCGCGTCGTCGTCCGCAGTTGGGTCGGCTTCTATTGATTGCGTTGGCGCTGCTGTTCCTCGGCGTATTCCTGGTGCTGCCGCTGCTCGCAGTATTCGTCCAGGCATTTTCCAAGGGTGTCAGTGCATACCTCACCGCAATCTCCGATCCCATGGCTTGGGCGGCGGTCAAGCTCACGCTGTGGGTGGCGGCGACTGCGGTCCCTCTCAATCTTGTGTTCGGCGTGACTGCCGCCTGGGCGATCGCTAAATTTGAATTTCGCGGCAAGAGTACCTTGATCACGCTCATCGATCTGCCGTTCGCAGTATCGCCGGTCATCGCTGGACTAATTTTTATATTGATCTTCGGTACGCACGGCTGGTTCGGGGGATATCTTCGAGCTCATCACATCCGAGTGGTATTCGCGGTGCCGGGTATCGTGCTCGCCACGATCTTCGTCACATTCCCGTTCATCGCCCGGGAGCTCATACCTGTGATGCAGGCGCAGGGCAAGGACGATGAGGAGACCGCACTGTCGCTCGGCGCGACCGGTTGGCAAACCTTTTGGCGCGTTACGTTGCCTAATATTCGCTGGGCACTCGTGTACGGCGTATTGCTCTGCAACGCCAGAGCCATGGGCGAGTTCGGCGCAGTCTCGGTGGTCTCCGGACACGTTCGCGGGCTGACCAACACCATGCCGTTACACATCGAGATTCTGTACAACGAGTACAACTACACGGCGGCATTCGCAGTCGCCTCGCTGCTCGCTTTATTGGCGCTGGTAACTTTGGCGGCCAAGAGCTTTCTTGAATGGCGGCAACCGGAGTTGCGCCACGCGGCCCGCCAGCCGCGCGATCGGACGAGGAGGGAACGCACATGAGCATCGCATTACGTGGCGTAGCCAAGCAATTCGGTCAATTTGCCGCTGTCGAGAACATCAATCTGGAGGTGCCGACAGGCGCGCTGATTGCGCTGCTCGGCCCCTCAGGCTGCGGTAAGACCACCCTGCTGCGCGTCATCGCCGGTCTCGAGACACCGGATGAAGGTCAGGTACTGTTCGACGGCCGCGACGCAACCCGATGGCCGATTCGAGATCGCAAAGTCGGGTTTGTGTTTCAACACTATGCCTTGTTCCGTCACATGTCGGTATTTGAAAACGTTGCCTTTGGTCTCAAGGTCAAGCCGCGCCGCGAGCGGCCGGTTGCGGCAGAGATCCGCAAGAAGGTGCATTCGCTGCTCGAGTTGGTGCAGCTCGGCTGGGCCGGCGATCGCTATCCGGCACAGCTGTCGGGCGGCCAAAGGCAGCGGGTGGCACTCGCGCGGGCGTTGGCCGTCGACCCCCATGTGCTGCTGCTGGACGAACCCTTCGGCGCTCTCGACAGTCAGGTCCGCCATGAACTGCGCCGCTGGCTGCGGCGACTGCACGACGAATTGCATTTCACCAGCGTTTTTGTGACCCATGATCAGCAAGAGGCGATCGAAGTGGCGGATAGCATTGTCGTGCTCAATCGAGGTCGAATCGAACAGTTCGGCGTGCCTGGTGAGATTTATGATCTGCCAAGCTCGGCCTTCGTCCATCGCTTCCTCGGCCAGGTCAACGAGCTGCCGGTACAGCTGCGCCAAGGCCGCGCCTACGTGGGGCCGCTCGATATCTCGCTGGACGGCGCCACGACAACGGATGGGAAGAACATCGCACTCATCCGACCCCACGAGATTGAAATTGGTCCCGAGGCGGCCGGTTGGCCTGCAACCGTGCTTGCCGTGCGAGTGATCGGGCCGATCGTGCGCTTGCTACTGTGTGCCGAGGGTCAGCCGGTCAACGAACCACTGGAGGCGGAAATCAGCCGCGAGCGTTACGAGGCCGAGCGCTTCAACGTGGGTGGCAAGGTGGGTCTGCGTTTCAGGCGCTGGAAGGTCTATCCCTCGGACGCTGCCCAATCGTCGCCTACCGGTGCTGCAGCTTGAGCAGGAAGCCCACGTCGTTCAAAGTTTGAAACTCCGGCATCTACAATTAGTACGACTTCGCCCTCGATGCGCTCGCGCCTAATCCAATAGTCAGGGTTTCCTTTCGTCCGACAAACGCCGCAGTTCGCGCAGATGCAGCAACAGATACGCCGCCGGCAGCACCAGCATAGAAAGCATCCGGGCGGCCGCCGACCACGGGCGACGCGATTCTGCGCATCACCTAAAGGCAGGCAAGCCCACTCTCACGTGACTTGTGATTTATGCTGCATTCAGCTGCCATTTGACCATGTATGCAGGATAGGCAAAGTGCGGCCAATGTCAGACGATGTTCGACATGGCCGCAAGTCCTTGCATCCAATGTCGAATCGATCCGCAGCTCAAGTTGCGGCTGCAGGCGCTGGCTGTTCAGCGGGGATTGACCGAATCCGGGTTGCTCAAGCGCATAGTCATCGGCCTGGTCGGTGTGGCGCCGGCGAACGATGCCAGCGTGCTTGCTGTCGAATCGATCGGCCCACGCGCTCGTGTCTATGTCCGGCTGCGGCCAGGCGACCACGCACTACTTCGCGAACGCGCTGCCGGCCGTGGACTGGCGTCGGCGACCTACGTCTCAATGCTGGTTCGCACTCACCTGTGCGGAGTGCCACCGCTCCCCGATCGCGAGCTCGCCGAGCTCAGGCACGCCGTCGGTGCGCTGGCGCGGTGGGTCGGAATCTGAATCAGATCGCCCGCATCGCCCAACAGACCGGACGGGTCGAAGGACTGAGCACCGGAGACCTTAGAGCCCGGCCACGGGAGTCAGCAGCGCACTGACTACCACGACAAACGATAGAGAGCGAACGACCACCGCAATCCCCTGGCTGCCCAATTGATGTAACAAGCATTGAGCAATAATCGGCAGCGGTGTGCAAGAAGTGACGTGGAAGTCCGTTCCAATTTGTACACGCGAACGACAGCCAATTTGCCGTTAGGTTAAGTTTTCATGTGCCTCTATTGAGCGGAGACCCTCCACTGGGAACCGGGGGAATCCCTAGTCCACCCGTGGCGGTTCATTCCCCGTCACATTTTGTAGCTACAAATAAATACCCCGCATGGTATTATCCAATGTGGAAGTGAGTTACGACCCGGCAAAGAACAGGCGGAATATCCGTGAGCGCGGGCTGTCCTTTGACCGATCGGTGGAATTCGATTTCGAAACAGCCGCTTATTTTACGGATACCCGCAGAGACTACGGAGAGGTCCGTCAGATAGCCGTAGGCTACTTGGATCGGCGGTTACACGTACTGTGCTTTATAACCACTGCAAGTGGTATTCGGGTAATCAGTTTCCGCAAGGCTAATGAACGAGAGGTTAAGAGATATGGCAAAGCGAAGACCATTGACTGATGCATCCGGAGAAGTCCGCGAATTAACCTCAGCCGATTTTGCGCACGCCAAGCCATTCTCTGGATTGCCGAAATGCTTGCAGGCAAAATTGCGCAAAGTCGGTGAACGCGGCCCGCAAATCGCGCCGACGAAAAAGCTGGTATCGCTGCGCCTGTCTGCTAACGTGCTGGCTCACTACAAGGCGACCGGCCCTGGCTGGCAAACTCGCATCGATGAAACGCTCAAACGCGCGGTGGGGCGCGGGCGTCGCGGCAAAGGCGCCCAAATCTAGCTCGCGCGCCGAATCGGCACGACCTTCGCGCCGGCGCGCAACCCATCCAGATAATCCGTCCACGCTTGCATCATCTTGCGGCGCTCGGGCAAACGTTGCGCTTTGTTGTAGGCCGCTCGTACCTGATTGCGCTCGGCATGCGCAAGCTGCAATTCGATCAAATCGGGGTGATAGCCCTGCTCGTTCAATCACGTGGAGGCGAGCGACCGGAATCCATGCCCGGTCATCTCCGCATGTGCGTAGCCGAGCCGGCGGAGCGCCGCATTCACGGTGTTATCGCTCATCGGTCTCGACCCGCTACGCAGCGACGGAAACACGTAGCTGTGAACCGGCATTGGGCGTCGATCAGGGAACGGCGACAGGTTTCCCGCTCCACGCATTGTTCACCATCGCGCGGAATAACTGTTCACGATCGCTGGCAGACACCATAAAAGACTATTTTTATTGGATAAATGGTGCCGCAAAGAGGATTCGAACCCATGACCCACGCATTACGAAGGTGATTTGGCCATTCTTAATTACTTCCGTCGCGACAATCACTTGCAGCTGATTTCTCCATATGTCTAGGTTTTTATTTAAAATTTTTCTAACTATTGAGCATCACTGAGTACGATCTACTACGCCCTACTTTTATTACATTTGCACTTATAAGTGCAGTAAAATCCGCCACGCATTCTGGAATTTGACGAATTTGAGGGTCAAGTATTCGCGCCATCATAGGAGCCCGGCTTCTAGCGAGCAACGCAGCACAGGCTGCCCCTACTCCGTTCGACATCCGAGACACGCGACTGCCCGGATTCCTCCTGCGTGTTCAACCCAGCGGCGCACGTTCCTACATCGCTCAGCACTGGATCGAACTCGGACGTCGCTTCCCATCGGACTGATGGCTTGGTCTTCAATTGGATCGACGTCGAGGTCTACAGGAGGTCTACCGGCCGAGTGACCACGACGCCAGTATCCGTCCTTGAGTTTCTTCAGCGCCGACTATTGCTGATAATCCTCGGGTAAGCTGGAAAAGATAATATTAGCAGTCGCTTACCGTCGTGCGAATTTCGAGCGGTAGAAATTTGGTAGAGGCGAGCGGAAGATAAGTTCTCACGCTTCGAAGAACGCCGGGAGATCCTGAACGTTTTCGATCGGCCTAGTTCCAGACATCGGACCGCTCGCCGCTAAGCGATCGTTTCCTAGAACTCGTGGCCACGGACACCACTGGGTCACCGCCGAGTACGCCATTGGCTTGGACTGAGGTTTGCCCAGTTCCGGAAGGCTCGGGAAAAGGCGTTCGAATCAGCATACTGCAGCGCCGCAGCAATCGCTGAAACACCAAGCCCGGTGTTCTGGAGAAGCTGCTGTGCGAGCTCGAATCGCGTCTGGTTGATGAGCTTCTGCAGACTCGTGCCCTCTTCTGCGAGGCGCCGACGAAGTGTTCGCTCGGGAAGCGCGAAAAGGAGTGCCACCGCCTCGGCCGATGCCGTTCCGCTCAGCAGCAGTTGATGCAGAACGGCTCGCACTTGATCCGCGAAGCTCATCGGATCATCCGCTTCCGCGTCCCGAATCGCCTTGGCGAGGAGGTCATGGAGCGTCGCATCGGCACCTTCGATCGCCCTATTAAGCCAGGAAGACGCGAATACGATCCCCGATAGTTCTGCGTCGAAACTTACGTTCGATCGGAACACTCGGCGGTAGGGCGCGATGCTCCTCGGTCGTCTGTGCGAAAAATCTACACGCAGCGCCTTCCAGGTGGGCCCGCAAAGATCACCGAGTATGCGGTAGCCAATGGCAACGGCGGCATCGTAAATTTGGGTATGGCCGGCGGCCGGGGAGCGGGCACGGTAGATCGAATACCCGAGGAAGACGCAAGAGCGCTCGGGAGCAAGCAGCACGGGCGCTGCGCCTCTGTCGTGAAGATGAAGATGCAGCAGCAGACTGCGCACCGCTTCGCCTACCGTGGCGGAATTGCGCATTAGGTAGCCGAGCGGGCCGAACCCCTGCATATCGAAGCGCGCGCCGACCAACAGTCCAAAGTGTGGACAGCCCGTGAGCGCGACACAGGTCTCTAACAGCGTTCCCAAATCTTCGAATTGGATGCGACCGTCGGGATCCTTGAATAACTCCGGATCGACGCCAGCTCGTGCAAACGCACGCCGCGGTCTGACTCCCAATTCAGCCAGCACCGACGGGAGTGCAAGGATCGGCCCGACGCGAACGGCGCCCGGCCCGCTCGCCTCGAACGCGCGTGATGCAAGCAATTTCGATCGCGGGCCTTTCATCGAGGCTCTGCAGTGATCCTCTAATACCGTTAAGCGAGCGCAGGGTGCGAGTCGCCTTTGGCCAGAGGGAAATAGTACCGCGGGCGCACCGGGTTCAACCACTAATGCCGATCGGGAAATGGCCGGAATTGCAAGGCAGCCGCTTGAAAATTTTGGTACATGTTACGGTGGACGCGAACAACGAACAATACAGAGGGAACCATGCGAATCATGCACGATTTACCCAAGGCCATTTTTTGTCTTTTCGGAGCGTTGTCCGCGGCCGGCATGGCGACGGCGCAGCAGGTCACCGGAGTTCCCGGTTCGCCGAGTGCCACGACGACGCTGCAGGGCGATCAATTGCCGCCGCCGCCCCAAAAGTTCGGCGGCGTGATCAAGGACACTGCGCAGCAGTCGAAGCCGTACTGGCCGGCACGGGTGGTGCCTCCCAAGGGCGCGCCCAACGTGCTCCTGATCATGACCGACGATGCGGGTTTCGCCGTTTCGGGCACCTTCGGCGGCGTGATCCCGACCCCGGCGCTTGATCGCATCGCGCTAAACGGACTGCGCTACACGAACTTTAACTCGACGGCGCTGTGCTCGCCGACGCGCGCGGCGCTAATCACCGGCCGCAATCACCACTCGGTCGGCTTCGGCGTCATCTCCGAGCAATCGACGGGCTTTCCCGGGTACAACAGCATCATCACGCGGGATAAGGCGACCATCGGCCGCATCCTCAAGGACAACGGCTACCGCACCTCGTGGTTCGGCAAGGACCACAACGTGCCGTCGTTCCAGTCGAGCCAGGACGGGCCGTTCGATCAGTGGCCGATCGGGATGGGCTTTGATTACTTCTACGGCTTCATCGGCGGCGACACCAACCAGTGGGCGCCGAACCTATTTCGCAACACGACACAGATCTATCCATTCGAGGGCAAACCGGGCTGGAATCTGATCACGGCGCAGGCGGACGACGCGATCGCGTACATGAACCGCATCAACGCGCTAGATCCCGAGCAGCCGTTCTTCGTCTACTACGTGCCGGGCGGCACCCACGCACCGCACAACCCGACCAAGGAGTGGATCGACAAGATAAGCGCGATGCACTTGTTCGATAAGGGCTGGAACCAGCTGCGCGAGCAGATCTTCGAGAACCAGAAGAAGCTCGGCGTGATCCCGGCGAACGCGAAACTGACGCCATGGCCGGACAAGCTATTGAAGCAATGGGACGCGTTGTCCGACGACGAGAAGAAAATGTTCAAGCGCCAGGTCGATGTGTTCGCCGCGTACGTGGCCTACACCGACAACGAGATCGGCCGCGTGATCCAGGCGGTCGATGACATGGGCAAGCTCGACAACACGCTGATCATCTATATCGAGGGCGACAACGGCACGAGCTCCGAGGGCACGCTGGTCGGCACACCCAACGAGACGGCGATGTTCAACGGCGTGGAAGTGCCGGTGGCGGATCAGCTCAAGTACTTCTACGATGTCTGGGGCAGCGACAAGACCTATCCCCACATGGCGGTGCCGTGGGCCTGGGCGTTCGACACACCATTCACGTGGACCAAGCAGATCGCCTCGCACTTCGGTGGCATTCGCCAGGGGATGGCGATCTCCTGGCCCAAGGTGATCAAGGACAAGGGCGGCCTCCGCCACCAGTTCCACCACATCATCGACATCGTGCCGACGATCCTCGAGGCGACCAAGATCAAGCAGCCGAAGGTGGTCGACGGCATCCCACAGAGCCCGATCGAGGGGGTGAGCATGATGTACACCTTCGACAAGGCCAATGCGAACGCGCCATCGCGACATCACACCCAGTACTTCGAGATGATGGGCGACCGCGCGCTCTACAACGACGGCTGGATCGCCAGCACCACGGTGATGCGGCCGCCGTGGGACATCTCGGGCGGCGTCGGCACGGATCCGACGAAGTTTGCATGGGAGCTCTATGACCTGCGCAATGACTGGACGCAATTCGACGACGTCGCCGCCAAGAATCCTGAGAAGCTCAAGGAGCTGCAGGCGCTGTTTGACCAGGAGGCGAAGAAGTATCAGGTGTACCCGCTCGATGCGACGGTGGTGACGCGGATCATCACGCCGCGGCCCAGCATCGTCGCCGGTCGAAACGTGTTCACCTGGACCCAGCCGCTCATCGGCACGCCGATGGGCGCGGCGCCGAGCGTCCTCAACGCGTCCTACAACTTCAAGGCCGATGTCGAGATCCCGCAGGGCGGCGCGGAGGGCATGCTGATCACGCAGGGCGGGCGCTTCGGCGGATACGGTTTCTACGTGGTGAAGAACCAGCCGGTGTTTCTGTGGAATCTGCTCGACCTGAAGCGCATACGCTGGGCCGGACCCGCGCTCACGCCGGGCAAGCACCTGCTGGAGTTTGACTTCAAGTACGACGGCCTCGGCATGGCCACTCTGGAGTATGCCAGCGCGTCCGGCGTCGGCCGCGGTGGCACCGGGGTCCTCAAGGTCGACGGCCAGGCGGTCGACACGCAGCAGATGGAGCACACGATCCCGTTCCTGATGCAGCTCGATGAGAGCCTCGACGTCGGCTCCGATACGCTGACCGGTGTGAACGATGCCGATTACAAACCGCCGTTCGCCTTCACCGGCAAGCTCAACAAAGTAACGTTGACGATCGATCGACCGAAGCTCTCGCCCGCGGACATCGAGAAGCTTAAGCAGGCGGAGCAGACGGCGGCGCAGGCTCGCGAGTAGGATCTCTCCCACCTGTTCGGAAGGGGCTGATTGTTGGCCCCTTCCGCTCTGAGGGCGATGACCCTCGAGATCCAGAGGCGTTCAGTACAGGCTCTTCAGGAACATGGACATGGCTGTCTCGTGCCTCGCCAAATTGTGTGCCCGATAACGGACGGTTGCGACAGGTAGGTCAGGGTCGTGACCGTAGTTTGTCGGAGACCTCCAAAAATAGAAGTGTTAAATTCCCCGTTTTGAAGGGCAGCTCTCTCCACTGGGTACCGGCCGTTCCGCGACGCGATCGGCCAATTCCCGTCGTTGGCGATTCTGAAATAACCGCCGTGAAGCGGCCGCTCGCCGCAGGCGATTCAGTCCCGGCCAATCGAACCGAGGTCACGACTGTCGGCACAAGTTGACTGATCGTGACCGACGAGAGTAAAAAACAATAGTAGCGCCGACCCGGCGGGATCACCGGTCACGTTCGGCAGGAATCGCTGGTCATCTGCAGCGGGATACGCAAGGGGGGCACAAGCAGGTGTGTGGTTGCATTGACCCCCAACATTGCTACCACGCAAGAAAATATGCGGTAAAGGCTACTTCTTTAATCAATCGGCCT
>OBLU010005150.1_pt1 | contig 11757 bp, 15 predicted proteins | sample 1518681 | NCBI WGS metagenome assembly OBLU01 (sample SAMEA3539304, study PRJEB22396) | soil metagenome | biome: tundra; feature: field; material: soil | place: USA | collected 2010-05 | depth 0.15 m
AGTCGCGGAGCCGGCGCGGCCAGCAGGGCCTGGCGCACCTCCCCGGCCAGCGAGGTGCCCTCGCTGGAGGCCGGGCCATCCACCCCCAGGCCCACCGCGGCGCCGGCCCGCAGCAGCTGGCGGACCGGGGCGATGCCCGCGCCGAGCCGCGCATTCGAACTCGGGCAGTGCGCGACCGAGGTGCCGGTGGCGGCGAACCGCTTGACCGCGGCCTCGTCCAGGTGCACGCAGTGCGCCAGCCAGACGTCTTCGCCCAGCCAGCCGAGTTCCTCGGCGTACTCGGCGGGAGTGCGGCCCATCGTCTGCCGGCAGTACGCGTCTTCCTCGCGGGTCTCGGCCAGGTGCGTGTGCATCCGGACGTCCAGGTCGCGGGCCAGGCTGGCGGTTTCGCGCATGAGCCTGGAGCTGACCGAGAACGGAGAGCAGGGTGCCGCCGCCACCCGCACCATCGCGCCGGGGGAGGGATCGTGAAACCGGCGCACTGCGTCTTCGGTCGCGGCCAGGGCCGCGTCGGTGTCCTCGACGATCTCGTCGGGCGGCAGCCCTCCGGCGGACCGGCCCAGGTCCATCGAACCACGGCACGGATGGAAACGCAGCCCGACCCGGCCGGCCGCGTCGATCTCCGCCGCCAGCGCGTCGCTGCTCCCGCCGCCCGCGTGACCGGCCCGCGGGAAGATGTAGTGGTGATCGGTGCTGGTGGTGCAGCCGGACAGGGCCAGCCAGGCCAGGCCCGCGGTGGCCGCGGCGTGGACCTGTTCGGCGTCGATGCGGGCCCAGACCGGGTACAGCTCGGTGAGCCAGTCGAACAGGACGGACTGCTGGGCCTGTCCCTGGGTGAGCCACTGGTACAGGTGATGGTGCGTGTTGATCAGGCCCGGTGTGGCCAGGCACCCGGTGCCGTCAACCCGCCGCGCCCCGTCGGGCACGTCCTCGGCCAGCCCCTCGCCGACCGCGGTGATCCGTCCCCCGGCCAGCACGATGTGGCCGCTGCGGTGCTCGGTGCCGCTCTGGTCGTCCCGCGGGCCGTCCATGGTGGCGATGGCGCAGTTCTCGATCACCCACGCCCCGGCCCCGGTCACGGCGCGTCCCCGGCCATCCGCGCGGCGGCTAGCCGCACGGCGTCCAGGATCTTCTCATAACCCGTGCACCGGCACAGGTTGCCGGCCAGCGCCTCCCGGATGTCCGGGTCCGCGGGCGGCCCGGCGGCCGGTGCTGACTGGTTCTGGCGCAGGAAGCTGTAGGCCTGCACGATCAGCCCGGGCGTGCAGAAGCCGCACTGCACGGCGCCCGCGTCGATGAAAGCCTGCTGGACCGGGTGCAGCTCGTCCGCGGCGACCGGGACTCCGCGGCCGGCCAGGCCCTCGACCGTGACGACCTCGCGGCCCGCCGCCTGGCCGGCCGCCACCAGGCAGGCGCAGACGGGTACGTCGTCGAGCAGCACCGTGCACGAGCCGCACTCGCCCTGCTCGCATGCGTTCTTCGAGCCAGGGAGCGCGAGCCGCTCCCGCAGCACGAACAGCAGGCTCTCACCCTCCCACACGTCATCGGCGGTGGCCGGCTCGCCGTTGACCGTCATCGTCACCCGCACCGTGGCCCTCCCTCGATCGTGGTCACGCGCCCCGTGGTCACGCGCCCCGTGGTCAGGCGCCCCGTGGTCAGGCGCCCCGTGGTCAGGCGCCCCGTGGTCAGGCGCCCCGTGGTCAGGCGCCCCGTGGTCACCCGCACTGTCGCTGGTCCTGCCGGAACGAGTCCCAGGCCCACGCCAGCGTGCGCCGGGCCAGCACGGACAGGGCGTGCCTGCGGTAGGCGGCGGTGCCGCGCACGTCGTCGATCGGCCGCGCCGCCTGCGCCACCAGCTCGCCGAACCGGACGGCCACCGAGTCCGGCAGCGGGGCGGCCGATGCCCACAGGCCCGATTCGGCCAGCGCCCCGGCCAGGAATTCCTCGGCGGCGCGGGCCCGCAGCGGAGTCGGGCCCGCCGAGCCGATACCGGTCCCCACCCCCGCCGCGGTATCCGGCCGCAGGTCAAGCGCGAACGCGCAGACCGCGATGACCATCGCGTTCCTCGAGCCGATCTTGGCGAACTGCTGGGGCCCGCGGGCGAGCGGGACAAGCACCGCGGTGATCAGCTCGTCCGCCGCCAGCGTGCTGCGCTTGGGGCCCAGGTAGAAATCCTCCGCCGGGATCAGCCGGGCGCCCCGGACGGACGCGACCTGCACGGCCGCCCCGGTGGCCAGCAGGACCGGGTGGCAGTCCCCGGCCGGGGAGGCCGCGCCGAGGTTGCCGCCGATCGTGCCGCGGTTGCGGATCTGCGGGGATCCGATGGTCCGGGCGGCCATCGCCAGGCCGGGCAGCAAAGTGCCGAGCTCGGCGATGAGCCGGGCGTAGGTCAGGCAGGCGCCGAGGCGGACCTGCCCGCCGTCCGGCTCCCAGGAGGCCAGTTCGGGTACCCGGTTCAGGTCGAGCAGGGCCTCCGGCCGCCGCGTGTCGAAGTTGATCTCGACCATGACGTCGGTTCCGCCCGCGATAGGCACCGCACCGGGCCGCTCGGCCTTGGCCGCGAGCGCCCCGGCGAGCGAGCCGGGCTGCAGGAAGTCCATCGCCCCGCTACCAGGCTTTCCCTGCGGGCGGGGCGTCGTCGCGGGTGATCGTGCCCTCGATGAGCCCGTAGGGCCGGTCCGAGACGTAGAACACCTCGCCGGAGCTGGGCAGGCCGAACGGCGACATGTCGACGTCGAAGTGGTGCTTGTTCGGCAGCGCCAGCCTGATCTCGGCGATCTCGGGCCGGGCGGCGAGCACCCGCTGGCCCATGGCGAACAGCGTCTGCTGCAGCGAGTAGCTGTGCGTGCCGGCGAACGCCGCCAGCATCGCCTCCCGTGCCGCGCCGTAGGACTCCGCCCATCCGGGCTCTCCTCCCGCGGCCTCCGGCCGGGCGTGCCGCCACCGGGCCTCCACCGCGGTCGCCAGGATCCGGTCCGAGGTCTCGGCCAGCGTGGTGTAGCGGTCCCGGGCGAACCCCCAGAACTCCGACCCGGCCGACTTGAGCACGGTCAGGTCGCGCAGCCCGCTGACCACCCAGGAGTCCGTGCCGTCATGGCTGACCGTCGCGGTCCTGATCTCCCGGCCTGACCGGACGAAGGCATGGCCGTCGAGCCGTTCCCAGGGATACTGCTCCACGGTGACCCGGGCGAAGGAAATCGCCGCCTGCGACGCGACGAAATGCCGGGCCAGCAGCAGCGCGAAATCCTCGATGGCGCCGACGCCGTGCTCCTGGGCGAACGCGTACACGGTGTTCTTCTGCGCATCGGTCGTCAGCACCGCCGAGTTGTCACCGGACAGGTGGGTCGCGGTCAGCTCACCGGCCAGCGTGACGCTGACGTTCAGGTCCGTGATGGCATCCGGGGCCGGCTGATCGCCGTCGCGGCGCACGTGCAGGAAGCGTATCTCCGCCTTCCCGTACTGGTTGGCGCCCAGCACGATGGCCATGGCTCAGCTCCCCCGGTAGGTGGAATAGGCGAACGGGCTGAGCAGCAGCGGCACGTGATAGTGCTCGTCCGGCTCGGTGATCTCGAAGGTGACCGAGACCTCCGGGTAGAACGTGGCCGCTCCGCGCGCGGTGAAGTACGCTCCGCTGCCGAAGGTGATGCGGTAGACCCCGCCAGGCAAGGTGGCGGCTGCGGCGTCGCCGGGCAGGCGCAGCCGCCCGTCGGGGCCGGTCATTCCCGCTCCCGCCGGTACCCACCCGTCATCGCCGGCGCGCTCGAGCCGGATCTGGAGGCCGGCCGCTGGACGTCCGGTCGTCGCGTCGAGCACATGCGTGGACAGGGTCATCGGCTCAGCAGCTTCGCCATCCGCAGGTGCGTTATCTTCAGCAGTTCGTGACGCACCACGGCCCGTTCGGTGTTGTCGTCATGGTCAAGTCGGGCCCGCAGCCGCGCCAGCATCTCCGGCCCGGACAGGCCGGTGGCGCAGATCAGGAAGACATGCCCGAAGCGCTCCTCGTAGGCGAGGTTGCCGTCCGCCAGGCCCTGCCGCACCGCGTCGCTGGCCGCCGCCGCGCCTGACTGCTCCGCCGCCGACCAGCCCGACGGCCCGCCCCGGGCGGCCCGGTCGCCGATCGGCGGGTGCGCGCTCATGCCCTCGACGATATCGTCCCAGCTCAAGGCCGCGAACGCAGCGTCCACGGCAGCGTCGAGGGCTGCCGGTTCACGGTAGGGGCGCCCGGCGGCGATCGCCTTCGCGAAGGCCCGGCTGGCACAGCAGGTGAGGACATCACGCTCGGCGACCTCGGGCGGGGCCGCGTCGAAGGCGGCCAGCGTGGACGCCCGCGGGCTGGAGTTGGCCATGCGAGCATCCAATCAGGGCCGGCCGAACGTCGGTAGCCGCCTAGCCACGAACAGAGGTTACCTGACTCACGTCATTTTGTAGCTTTCGCTAAACAATGGCCAGCTATGGTGCGCGGGAACGCTTCATCACCTGGAGGTGATTCCTTGCGCGTACGGGACCTGCTCGACGTGCCGGGTCTCGGTCTCAGGCTGCTGACGGACATCACCGGCCTGGACCGCGCGATCAACCACGTGTACACCACTGACCTGCCCGATCCCGGACGCTACCTGACCGCAGGGGACCTGGTCCTGACCGGCATGATGTGGTGCCGCGAGCCCGGCGACGCCGAGCGGTTCGTGACCGTCCTGGCCAGGGCGGGAACCGCGGTTCCCGGCGCCGGAGAGGCCCTGGGCCAGGTGCCGCCCGAGGTGATCCAGGCGTGCGGGCGGCACGGCGTCACCCTGCTCGCGGTGCCGCCCGAGACCTCGTTCGCCGTGGTCACCGAGGAGGTGGGGCGGCGGCTCAACGGAGACCGGGCGACCGCCATGACCCGGGTGCTCGGGCGGCGCAGGCTGCTGCTGTCCGCGGTGGCGCAGGGGGCGGGCCTGGACGAGATGTTCCGCCTGATGGGCCGCGAGATCGGCGCCGAGTGCTGGCTGCTGACCCCGATGGGCCGGGTGGTGGGCGGCACCGGGGCGTCCCTGCCCAGGCCGGTCGCGCTCGGGCTGGCGTGTGAGTTCCTCAAGGCGGACCGGTTGCCGGCCGTGACCGAGGTGAAAGGGCTGGCCGCACGAACTGCGTGAATCCGTCGCTGAACTCGCTGCGGACGTGGCGATCGAGCAGGCCAGGCTCGATGCCAGCCGCACCGGGGACCGCAAGCTGGCCGAGGCGATCATCACCATGCTCGCGTCCGGAGGAGCGGAAGGGGCCGCCCCGGTCGAGATCGCCTCCCTCATGCGGGCGGTGGGACTGCCACCCGACGGTCGTTATCTCGTCGCCGCGATGTGCGCGCAGGCGGACCGGGTGGCCGGCCCGGACACCGATCGCTGGCGGTATGAACTGGCCGAGGAGCTGGCCCTGCCGCTGGCGGAGGGAACGCTCGTCGGGCCGCTCGGCGACGAGATCATCGTGCTCGTCCCGCTGCCGCCAGGAACCGAACCTGACCCCGCCGACGGCGGCTCGGCCGCCCACGTGTTCGCGGCCCGGATGCGGGAGGCCCGGCCGGCCGTGGAGGCCGATCGCTCCCGGGTCAGGCTCAGCGTCGGCGTCAGCGCGCCCGCCACCGGGGTGGTCGCGCTGTCCGGCGCGCTGCACGAGGCGAGCAGCGCGCGGCGGCTCGCCGCGCTGCGCTCAGAGGCGGCCATCACGATCGTGACCTCGGATGAGGTGGCCTCGCACGAGCTCTTGCTCGCCACCGTCCCTGGCAGCGCTGCGAGAATTCCTGGCCTGCTCCGGTTCCTGGAACGTCTGCGCCACGACGATGTACGTGCACGTCAACACCGTGCGGTACCGGATCAGGCGGATCGAGGAGCTCACCGGACGCGATCTGTCCTCGCTGGATGACCAGGTGGATTTCTTCCTGGCGCTGCGAATTCGCTAGCGGGCTCGGGAATTCGCTAGCGTGTCCGGGTGGTGGTGATCCGAGCGGGTTCGGCCGCGGACGCGGCGCAGATCGCGGCGGTGCAGCGGGAAGGCTGGGTCGCCGCCTACGAGGGCATCATCTCCCGCGAGGTCATCGACCGCGTCACCGCGCCCGATGACGGCGCGCGGGTGCGGCAGTCGTACCGGACCCGGCCGTGGCAGAAGATCATCGTCGCTGAGGCGGGGGAGCAGGACGCGCCGCGATCACCGGGTGCAGGGGGTCTACGGGTTCCGGCCGGGCCCGGCATCGTCGGCTACGCCTCCTTCGGCCCGGAAACGAACGTGCTGACCGAGCCGTGGCCGCATCCGCTGACCGAGGCGGGCCGGGGCGGCCAGATCGCCGAACTCTACGCGCTGTATGTCCACCCGGCCTGGTGGTCGGCCGGCACCGGCCGGGCGCTCATGGAGCGGACGCTGGCCCGGACCGCCACGGCGGCGTATCAGGTCATCGTGCTGTGGGTGCTGCGGGACAACACCCGGGCCCGCAGGTTCTACGAGCGGGCCGGATTCGCGCCGGACGGCGCTACCAACCTGCTCGAGCGTCTCGGCGGCGTCCAAGAAGTCCGCTACCGGCGCACCCTGGGACGCCAGCGCTTACATCCGGGCGTCACATTCCGGCGGGCGGGCCGATCGTGGCGGCCTCCGGACCGAACCGCTCCACGTAGCCGGGATAGACCTGCTGCCAGCGGCCAGCCGGCGGCGGCGTGGTTTCGTCCAGGTACGCCTCGAGCGCTTCCAGGCACACGTGCCAGCCCGCGGCGTCACGGGCGGCCTTGCCCAGTTCGGCGAAGGTGTCGGTGAAGATCAGCAGGCAGCCGTCCCGGCTGGGCCGCAGCTCGCAGCGGAGCACATCGGTGCCCCAGTCGAAGGCGAAGACACGCTCAGGCTCGACCTCAAGCACCCGGCCCTCGAAGAACGCACCGTCCTCGTCCTGCTGACCCTTGGGGTAGCAGAAGCGCATCTTCCCCTCGGGCTGCAGGGCGACCTGGACGTCCTGGGGAAACCACCGGTTCAGCCCGTCGGCCTCGGTCAGCGCCGACCAGACCTCATCGGCCGTAGCAGCCAGCGCCAGCTCGAAGTACACCACGAACGGACCCGTTCTGGCGGGCTCGTCTTCCGCATGCAGCGTGCCGTAGGAATCCACGGCATCCACCCCTCTACCAGCCCCTATAACTAATGCTTCCGGTTTGGATAATGAACATTTCTTGGACTTCTAGATCACGTTCCGGCACGCTGAAGACATGCAACCCACAGAAAGGATGGTGCCATGTCTGACGCCTCAGCCGCAGCCGCTACCTATTTCGAGGCCTGGCAGGCCCGTGACTTCGCCCGGCTTCGTTCGGTACTCGCCGACGACGTGGACTTCGCCGGGCCGCTCGGCCAGGTCAGCGGGGCCGACGGATGTCAGCGCGGCCTGGAAGGCATCTCGCGGATCATGACCGGCATCGAGGTCCGCAAGGTCTTCGACGACGGATCCGACGTGCTGACCTGGTTCGACCTGGCCACCAGCCTGGCGGACCCGGTTCCGGTCGCGAACTGGATGCGCGTCCAGGACGGCAAGATCACCAGGATCAGGGTGGCCTTCGACCCCCGGGGCATCGCGAACGGGTCGTGACCACGCCGCGGCCCCTCCCGCCCCGCCACCCGCTCGACGCAAGCTAGCCGTAGGGCAGGAAGCAGATGCCCGCCAGGTTCTCCACGCCGCCGCACATCTGGCTGCCTTCGAAGTTGTCGCTGGCGGTCCACAGGCCAGCGCTGGTCAGCAGCATGTCGTCCGCGCCGAGCCCGCGATCGCGGCTGTAGTAACCGGCCGTGCCCGCCGAGTTCACGTACAGGTCCCCGGTGCTGGGCTGCAGGCCCTCGAGGCCCGGGGCGTTGTAGCCGCCCGGACCCAGCGCGTCGCAGTCGTCGGAATTCATCGAGAACCGCTCATGCCCGGCGAAGTACGCGGCGTTGTTGTCGGCCGCTACCGCGTACAGCGAGTCGCAGCCCGTGTAGTTGATCCAGCTGTCCAGCACCTCGGTCTGGGTGGCCGGGAACGCGGCGGCCACGTCGCAGAGCCCGTTCCGCGGTGTCTGCCCGATCGGCCAGCCGTTCGGGTGGTAACCGGTGGTCCCGATGTACACCACGGAGTCGTTCGGTGACCAGCCCGCGGCCTTGACGTAGAACGGCTCCACCGTGGCGCACTCGTAGGGATACCCGTGGGTGGGATTGGTCGGGGTCGCCTCGCCCTGGCTGCCGTCGAATTGCGGCGAGCTCCAGCCGGTGACCTTGGCCGGGCTGGTGGCCAGGTTCAGCATGAAGATCTGCTGCCGGCCCAGCCCGCCCACCGAGGTGAAGTCTCCCATGACCAGATCAAGCTGGCCCCCGTGCGACAGCGACTGGTTGTAGACCCTGGTCCCGTTGCCGGATACGCCGGGGAAGTTGTAGTTCCCTGAGATGTTCAGCTTCAGGAAACCGTCGTCCGCGCCGGTCGTGGGGTTCAGGCTGGCGAAGAAGCGGTCGGCGGTGCTGCCGTTAATGGAGGTGAAGTAGCCGCCCGTCAGGATGTGCCCGTCGACGCCGAGCAGCGTCTCGACCTGGCTGCTGGCGCTATGCCCGAACGTGCTGACGACATTGCCCGTGGTCGTGCTGATCTCGGCGATGTTCTGGACGCTCGTGCCGTTGACCGAGCTGAAGCTGCCGCCGATGTAGGCGTCCGCGCAGTTGCCGCCGCTGAAGGTGATCGAGTTGACCACCCCGTTGACGTTGGGCGCCCACGAGGTCACCGTGTAGGGCGTGGTGACGCCGAAGCTGACGATGTTGTTGCGGGTGTAGCTGGTGCTGCCGTGGACGATCTGGTTGAAGGTACCGACCGCGTACATCGTGCTGCCGCACTGCACCAGCTGACGGATCTGCTGGGTCGGGTTGTCGTTGGTGGCCTTCAGGTGCGGCGTATTAGTGACGGGGGTGGCCGATACCACCCCGGCCGGCGGCGGTACTCCGCCCACTCCCTGGGCCGACGCGCCTGGTGCGGCGGTGATGCAGAACGCCAGCAGCCCGGCCGCTGCGCCTAGCGACATCAGATAGGTACGCAAGGTCACTACCCCCTTGGCCGGAGCTCCGCTGCGCCGGCCGCGACCTATGCCCCTGGCCGCTCAGGACGTGCCAGTTATACACAGGGTCTACCGAGTAGTCTTCCACGAGCATCGCCAATCGGCCAGTGCCGCGGCGTCTAGGCGCGGGCCCGTAGCGCCGTCACGCCATCGCCGGTCAGGTCGTCATCTGCTGTCTTGCGCCCGGTCATGGCCAGGACAAGAGACACGATGGGGCCCGGCACCTCGGGTCAGGCGCCGTGCGACCACTCGGCGTCGGTGGCCCGCAGGTTCGAGCCCTGATAGAAGTCGGCCACCTGAACCACCGCGGCGGTCGGGTACTCGTGCGTGATCCCCAGCGGCCGGCGGATGTCCTCGCTGTGTACGATCATCTCGCCGAGCCAGGTGGCCCCGGGGCCCGGCGGGTGCTTCACCGAGGTGAGCACGGCCTCGAAGCCGGCCAGCGTATCGGCGGGCGAGGTGCCCATGAACCCTCCCCTGGGCGGGCGGCCAGGGCCGCCTGCCTGCGTATTTATGGATCCGGTCTAATTAGGCAGGGACCGAATAAGCCGTCATCGTGTAGTTGGGGGGCATCAGGAGGCAAGGTGCGGGATATCCAGAAGGTGCTCATGGCGCTGAGCTCGCCGATCCGGCGCGAGATCCTCACCCTGATCTGGGACCGGGAGCTGTCGGCCGGGGACATCGCAGCCGCCTTCCCGGTGAGCAAGCCGACGATTTCCCAGCACCTGGCGGTCTTGCGCGAGGCTGGCCTGGCCGTGAGCACCGCGGTCGGCACCTCGCGCCGCTACCGCGCCTGCCAGGGAACCCTCCGCGGCCTGCACGCCGCCCTGCAGAGCCCCAGCAAATGGATCAACGCCGATGACGCCCCCGAACGGGCCGCCTCCAGCGTCCACACCAAGCCGGTCGTGGTGGCCAGCACGGACGTCAGCACCAGCCAGGCGGTGACGTTCGCCGCATTTACCGATCCCGCCGTCTACTCCCGCTGGCTCGGTGTGCCCGTCACCCTCGAAGACGGGCGTTTCGCCTGCACGATGGAGTGGGGGACGACCGTGCGCGGCCGGTATGAGCTCGTCTGCCCGCCCGAGCTCATCGTCATGCGCTGGGACTTCGAAGACGGTAACGTGCCCGTCCCCGGCGGCGAGATGACCGGGTACCTCCGGGTCACGCCCAGGGATCAGGGCGCGCACGTCGAGGTTCACCAGCTGGTCGACACGGCTGCTCAGGCGGAATTCATGGAGGGGGCCTGGGCCATGGTCCTCGGCCGCCTGCAGGCCGGGGTGGCCCGCGCCTGCGACCCGAGCCTGCCCGTGGCGCCCCGGCCGGACCGGCCCAAGCAACGGATCAGCGACCGGTGATCAGCCGCCAGCTCACCAGCCGCGTTCGCGCCACTCGCCGAGGTGAGGACGCTCCCCGCCCAGCGTCGTGTCGTTGCCGTGGCCCGGATAGACCCAGGTCGCGTCCGGCAGCGGGTCGAACAGGCGCTCGCTCACGTCGTTGAGCAGGGAGTTGAAGTCCTCGGGCGAGTTCGTCCGGCCCACGCCGCCGGGGAACAGCGAGTCCCCGGTGAACAGGTGCGGCTCAGCGGGCAGCCTGCCGCCCGCGTCGTAGCAGACCGCGATGCTGCCCGGCGTGTGCCCGCGCAGGTGGATGAAGGAGACCGCGGCGTCACCGAAGGTCAGCACGTCACCGTGCCTGACCAGGTGGCCGGCCGGGACCGGCAGCCCGTCCGCGTCGGCCGGGTGCGCTACCACCTCCGCGCCGGTGTACTTCTGCACCTCAGCGAGCGCCTGCCAGTGATCGGCGTGCTGGTGCGTGGTCACGATCCAGCCGACCGGCGTATCGCCGATCAGCTCGATCAGCCGGCTCGCCTCGTTGGCCGCGTCGATCAAGATGGCCTGACCGGTGCTGGTGCAGCGGAGCAGGTAGGCGTTGTTGTCCATGGGGCCCACGGCTATCTTGGTCACCGTCAGGCCGTCTATCTCACGGGTGCCGGGCGATCCGCCGACACTTACCTCTCCCGAGTAAGTCACCTCTAAAACCTATACCGAACGAGCCTGGGTACCAGCGGCGGCGCCGGCGCCCTTGCTCCCCGTGGTTACCGCCGACCCCGCTGGAGACCCGCGTGAAGATCCTCGTCCTGGCCGGCCACCATGTCCGTGAGCTGCTGCCGTACCGGGAGTGCGCGGACGTGATGCGCGAGGCGCTGACGGAGCTGGCGGCCGGCCGGCTGCAGCAGCCGCTGCGGACCATCGTCAGGCCAAGGGACGCGGCCGGCTTCATGGCGCTGATGCCCGCCTACGGCCCCGACCCGGGGTACGGCCTTTACGGGCTGAAGGCGATCTGCATCTCACCGGGCAATCCGGCCCTGGGCAAGGACGCGCACCAGGGCGGGGTGCTGCTGTTCGCGGCGGACACCGGCGAGCCGCTGGCACTGGTGAACGCGTCGGCGGTCACCGAGATCAGGACCGCCGCGGTCTCCGCCGTCGCGACCGGCCTGCTGGCCAGGCCGGAGGCCGCCGAACTGGCGATCATCGGGACCGGCGTGCAGGGACGGGCCCACGCGCACGCCGTGGCCGCGACCCGGCCGCTGACCGGGATCCGCATCGCCGGGCGCGACCTGGCCCGCGCCCGCGAGGTGGCTGCCGAGCTGGCCGGCCAGCTGGCCCTGCCGGTCAGCGCCCATGACGCGGTGCCC
>OBLU010005152.1_pt1 | contig 11755 bp, 11 predicted proteins | sample 1518681 | NCBI WGS metagenome assembly OBLU01 (sample SAMEA3539304, study PRJEB22396) | soil metagenome | biome: tundra; feature: field; material: soil | place: USA | collected 2010-05 | depth 0.15 m
ATCTGCTGACCGGCCTGCTCGCCACGTGCGCGCCCGCCGAGCGCCGGGCGGTCGAGGTGCTGATCGAGGACCTGCGCCGCGAGCAGCGTCAGGCCAATCGTGCGCTGGGCAAGGCGCTCGACCACGTCCGGCGGACGCGTCTGAGGCGCCGGCTTTCGAGGCTCGCCAGGTGAGGGCTCAGCGCGTCGAGGGCCTCGTCCCGGCGATGCCGCTCACTGAGGCGGCGCGGCGGATCGTCGCGGTGCGCAGCGCCGAGCTCTACGCGTTCGTTCCGGAGGCGCTCAGCGAGCACGCCGTCACCGCGATGCACGACATGCGGATTGCCGCCAAGCGTCTGCGCTACGTGCTCGAGCTCGTCGGCTTCTGCTTGGGCGACGTCGGAGCGGAGGCCCAGGCCCGCGCGCGCGAGTTGCAGGAGGTGCTCGGGGAGATCCACGACTGCGACGTGATGCTCGCGCGGATCGCAGCGAGCCACGCCAGCGAGCCGGCCGGCTTCGATGCCCTCGCTGCCCGCTTCCGCGCCCGGCGCGCGGAACAGTTCGCCCAGTTCACCGCGCTGTGGGCGTCGATCGCACAGTCCGGGCTGCGCGACCGCCTGCTTGCAGCAACGCTCTCTTCACCGACGCAGCATCCGGTGGGCGCATAATCCACAGTTGCAATGAGCACGACTGACGCGCCGCGGCTCGCCGGAGACGGGCGGCCGGCCCCGACCACAGCGAAACTCGCGGACCCCGCGAACTACTTCAGCCGCGAGCTGTCGTGGCTTGACTTCAACCTGCGCGTCCTCGAGTTGGCCGAGGACTCGTCGCTGCCGCTGCTGGAGCGCACGAAGTTCGCCTCGATCTACACATCGAACCTCGACGAGTTCTTCATGGTCCGCGTCGCAGGCCTGCATGACCAGATCGAAGCCGGGGTCGAGCGCCCCAGCATCGACGGGCGCACGCCGTCGCAGACGCTCGAGGCGTTGCACGAGCGCGTGCTTGAACATGGTGCGCGGCTCGCTCGCTGCGTCTCCGAGCGCCTGCTCCCCGGACTCGCCGAGCACGGCATCTCGGTCAGGCGCGTCAGCGACGTCAGCGCCGCCGAGCGCGAGGCGCTCGCCGGCCACTTCCGCCGCGTGATCTTCCCGGCGCTCACGCCTCTGGCGGTCGGCCCGGGCCAGCCGTTCCCCTACATCTCCAACCTCTCGCTGAGCCTCGGGGTGATCGCGCGCGACCCCGACAGCGGCCACACCACCTTCGCTCGCGTCAAGGTTCCCACCGAGATCCTGCCGCGGTTCGTCGCGCTCGGTGAGAGCAACACGTTCGTGCTGCTCGAGGACGTCATCGCGCACCACCTCGACTCCCTGTTCCCTGGAATGGAGATTGCCGACTACGACTACTTCCGCGTCACCCGCGACGCCGATCTAGCGATCTCCGACGAGGCCGACGACCTGCTGCAGGCGGTCGAGGAGGAACTGCGCCGGCGCCGTCTGGGTGAGGTCGTCCGCGTCGAGGTCGGCGCGCGAATCGCGGCGCGCCTGCTCGGCGAGCTGACCACGGCGCTCGACGTCTCGCCGCGCGACGTCTACCCGATCGACGGGATGCTCGATTTGACCGGTCTGCTCGAGCTGACCAGGCTGCCGGGCTTTGCGGAGTTGCGCGACGTGCCCTACACCCCGGTCGCGCACCCTCGGATCCTCGCCGACGAGGAACGCCGCGCCGACGTGATGGGCGCGATGCGCGACGGCGACCTGCTCGTGCACCATCCCTACGACTCGTTCTCCAGCTCGGTCGAGCGGTTCGTCGAGCAGGCAGTCAGTGACCCGCAGGTGCTGGCCATCAAGCAGACCGTGTACCGCACGAGCGACGACTCGCCGCTGGTCCCGGCGCTGATCCGCGCCGCGGAACGAGGCAAGCAGGCGGTCTGCCTGGTCGAGCTGCAGGCCCGCTTCGATGAGCGCACCAACATCCACTGGGCCAAGGCGCTCGAGCAGTCCGGCGTGCACGTGGTCTATGGGCATCCGGCGCTGAAGACCCACGCGAAGTGTGTGCTCGTGGTGCGCCGAGAGGGCGACGGCGTGCGTAACTACGTGCACATCGGGACCGGCAACTACCACTCCGCCACGGCGCGCCTGTACACCGACTTCGGCCTGTTCACAACCGACGAGGCGATCGGCGCCGACGTCGCCGAACTGTTCAACTACCTCACCGGCTTCGGCCGGCCATCCGGCTACCGCAAGGTGCTGGTCGCGCCGAGCTATCTGCGCAACGGGATCCTCGACGAGATCGCCCGGGCGATCTCCGCCCACTCACCGGCGTCCCCGGCCCGGATCACGCTCAAGCTCAACTCGCTCGTCGACCGCGCCTGCATCGAGGGGCTGTACCTCGCCTCGCGCGCCGGGGTGCGCGTCGACATCAATGTCCGCGGCATCTGTTGCCTGCGTCCCGGCCTGCCCGGGATCTCCGAGAACATCCGCGCGGTCTCGGTCGTCGGGCGTCTTCTCGAGCATTCGCGGGTCTACGCCTTCGAGTACGACGGCGCCCAGAAGGTCTACATCTCCTCGGCCGACCTGATGCCGCGCAACCTCGACAACCGTGTCGAGCTCGCCGTGCCGATCGAGGATCCGGCGCTGCGCGCCGAGGTTCTCGAAGCGGTCGAGCTGTGCCTGTCCGACAACCACAACGCGTGGGACCTCGGCTCCGACGGGGTCTGGACACGACGCGTCCCCCCCAGTCCCGAACAGACGATCAACGCCCAAGAGTTGCTGATGCGCCGCCATACGGCGCGCTCAGGCGAGGCCTAGCGGGCGGACGCCCCCGGCCGCGCACGGTCCTCGCTCGGCAGGCACCCGCACCGAACACGAGTGCCTGCCGAGGCGCCGCCAGCCGGGCCGGCGCCGGACCGTGGATGCGACCTACTTCTTCTTCTTCGACGCCTGCGGCGGGCCGGGAAGCACGATCGTCGGCGGATTGCTCCCGAGGCGCGTGTCGGCACCGAACTGGTCGCCCTTGCAGCCCCACGGGCGACCGAGGTCGTAGGGTCCGGCGAGGTACTGGGTCACCGCCGCGGTTGCCGTGGGAGCGGTCTTCGTGCCGCCGATCGTCGCCGTGGCGGTGGCATCCGCGACGGTCAGGATCGGATCGACCCGCGGCTCGGCGCAGAGGTTCTTGCCGGCGATCACGAACTGGCCGGTGATCACCTCGAAGGCGGCCGAAGTCGAGCCGCTGCAGTTGATCTCGACGCCCGGGATGAATGCGGTGCACGAAAACGCGTCGACCGGCGAGGGCACGCCGGCGAGCGCGACGGCAGGTGACTGGTCGAAGTACTGGATCTGATGGGGCTCGGTCTCGATCGCGTAGGCCGTGATCGGACCGTCACAGGAGAACTGGTAGGAGACCTGCGTCCCGGTGACGCCCTGCTCGGTGGCGCCGGCCTGGATGTGGCCGACGCAGGTGTAGTTGTTCGGGTCGTCGGTCGCGGTCGTCGGACCGGTGGCGCCCGTCGCGCCGGTCGCGCTCGGTGTGCCGGAGGAGATCGGCGCCGTACTGTCGGCCTGCAGCAGCGCCGGCGCGAACACCGGCACGGCGACCGCGGTCACGAGCACTCCGAGCACGGCCGCCAGCCGGCGTCGGGCGGGATCAGATCTGAGCAACTTGGCCTCCTGGGTCTGTCGTTGGGCGAGCGGTGCGCGGGCAGCGTAGCGCAAACCGTGGAAACTGGATCGGTATAGTGAAGATTATGCTAAGGTGCCGGCCCGCCGGCTGTCAAACCCTCGGAAACGGAGCTTCCCCGCTGATGCGCAGATCCCGCCGCCTCATCGCCCCACTCGCTGTGACCGCCGCGCTGGTGATCGTTCCAGCGCTCGCCTACGCGGCGACGACCACGATCTCGATGTCCGGTGCGACAGCCTCGTTTCCGCTGATCACCCTGCTCACCAGCAAGTACACGAAGCTCAAGCACGGGAGCGTCAAGTTCAAGGTCTCACAGGGCGGCGCAACCGTCGGCATCCAGGAGGCCGCTGCAGGAAAGGTCGACATCGGCGACTCCTCGCGCCCGCCGCAGTCCTCCGATCCCAAGGGGCTCGAGTTCTACCCGATCGCCAAGTACTTCGTGTGCGTCGTGACCAACCCGGCGAACCCGATCTCGAACCTGAGTGCGGCGCAGGTGCTGGCGATCTTCAGCGGCAAGGTGCGTAACTGGAGCCAGGTCTCGGGCGCGACCGCAACCGGCCCGATCGACGTCTACACGCGCACCTCGGTCGCGGGCGTGTTGACGACCTTCCAGAACACGCTGCTCGGCGGGGCCAAGGTGTCCTCCGTCGCGACGCAGGAGGCGAGCGAGGGCCTGATGCAGAACTCGATCAAGAAGGACCCCGGCGCGATCGGGTTCCTCTCGGACTACTTCGCGCTCGCGAAGGGCGTCAACGCGGTCGGCTACAACGGTGTCGGCTGCAACGTCGCCAACGTCGTGTCCAGCACCTACCCCGGCTTCTCCGACTTCTACGAGGTCACGCGCGGCAACGCCTCCGGCCAAGTCGAGGTTTTCATCAACTGGATCCAGCACAGCGCGGTTGCGAAGAAGATCATCGAGACGTCGTGGATCCCGCTCAACCCGTGAGCGGTTCCTAGGAGGTCGCGCCGGTGCTCGCGCGCCTGCGCAAGCCGTGGACGGACCGCCGCGCCGAGCGCACGCTCGGCGCGGTCGCGTGTCTGACCGCGCTGGCGATCGTGCTGATGGTCGTGTTCGTCGCTCAGCGCGCATGGCCGACGTTCTCGCATGAGGGCCTGTCGTGGCTCGGGTCCGGCGGCAGCCTGGACAGCCAGATCGGCTCGATGCAGAGCACCTCGGCGACCCCGCCCGCGTCGGTCTACTTCCTGCGCGCGTGGCCGCTGATCTACGGGACGATCCTGACCGCCGGCTTCGCGGTGTTCTTCGGACTGGCCTTCTCGCTGCTGACGGCCATCTTCATCGTCGACTTCGCACCGCCGCCGGTGGCGCGGTTGATGACGCCGGTGATCCGCCTGCTCGCGTCGGTCCCATCGGTCGTCTACGGGCTGATCGGCGTGCTCGTGCTCGTGCCGTTCGTCGGCAACCACCTGATCAGCGCCGGCGAAAAGGAATCGGTGGTCAACGTGATCCAGCTCACCGGTGCGGGGCTGCTCGTCTCGGTCGTGATCCTCACGGTGATGATCACACCGATCATGACCGCGTTGATCACCGACGCGCTCGCCTCGGTGCCGCGCTCGTGGCACGAGGGCGCCGTCGCGCTCGGGCTCAATCCGCTGCGCGCCACGCTGGCCGTCTCGATTCGCGCGATCCGCCCGGCGATCATCGCCGCGGCCGGGCTCGCGACCGCGCGCGCGATCGGCGAGGCGATCATGCTCTCGATGGTCTCCGGCGGCAAGGCATTCGCGCCCAACTTCGCCGACGGCCCGATCGTCCTGTTCGAGCCGCTGCGCACGGTCGCAGCCGAGATCGTCGAGCAGGTCGACGGCCTCAGCGCTCCGGCGCTGCGCTCGAGCATCTACGCGTTCGCCCTGCTCCTGCTGTTCTCGGGCTTCATGCTCTCGCTCGCCTCCCACCTGGCACGACTGCCGCTGCGCAAGTACGAGCTGAGCAGCTGATGGCCGCCTACGAGCCACAGTCCTCGCCGGTCCTCGTCGTGCCGCCGCGCCGCCGCGGGCGCCGTTCGTCGTTGCGCAGCTGGCGCCGCCGTGATCAGCTGATCTATCTGCTCGCCTGGAGCGCCGGCATCGCGCTGTGCCTGATCGCCGCGGCGATCGTGGTCTTCCTCGCGGTGCAGGGCCTGCGCTATCTCGACCCGAAGCTGCTGGTGACGAGCCCGAGCGCGTCGGTCGACCAGTCGCACTCGGGCGGGATCCTCGACCCGATCGAGGGCACGCTGACGCTCGCCGTGCTGGGCAGCCTCATCGCGACGCCGATCGCCGTCACCACCGCGGTCTGGGTCATCGAATACGGTCGTCCGCGCTGGCTCGCACGGATCGTCGAGACCAGCATCGAGCTGATCGCCGGGACCCCCGACATCGTGATTGCGATCTTCGGCCTCGCGGTCTTCCAGCTGGGGATCCTCGCGCCGTTCTCATTTCGCTCGAGTGCCGGCGGCGTCTATGGCCGCTCGTTCCTGGCCGCCGGGATCATGGTCTCGCTGGTTGCGCTGCCGCTGACCTACACCGCGACGCGCAACGGGCTGCGCGCGATTCCGCGCCATCTGCGCGAGGCCTCCTACGCCCTCGGCAAGACGCGGATCACGACGATCCGCCGGGTCCTGCTGCCAAGCCTGCGAGCCGACATCGCGACGGGGGCGACGCTCGGCCTCGGGCGGATCATCGGCAGCACCGCGATCGTCGTCGTGCTGCTCGGCGCGACGCTGCAGAACAGTCCCGAGAACGGCGTTCCGCTGCTGGGATTCCTGCGCGGCACGGGTTCGACGCTGCCCAGCTACATCCTCAACAACTCGCCCGCCGGCGAGGGCAACGCGCCGCAGAAGGCCTATGCGGCGGCGTTCGTCCTGATGCTGATGATTCTGGCGCTCAACTGGGTGGTCGGACGAATCTCGCGGGCCGGCGCCGCTGCGGGGCTGTACGCGGGACGGGTCGCCCGGTGAGCTCCCGCGGGCGCGGGCAAGAATCGGCGCCTTGACTTGCGCCGCCGGCCAAAATCGGCAAGAATGACACAATGTCGATCAATCAGCTGGTCTTTCGTTCCCCGACGCCGGCAGCGGCCCGACCGGAGTCGACCACTCACCTGCGAGCGGTCGACGCGCTCAGCGGTGCCGAGCGGATGCGCCTGAACGAGATCAGTGTCTTCTATGACGGCGTGCCGGCCGTCCGCCAGGCCTCGCTGTCGATCCATCAGGGTGAGGTGCTCGCGTTGATCGGCCCCTCGGGCTGCGGCAAGACGACGCTGCTGCGCACGCTCAACCGGCTGACCGAGCTGACGCCGAACGCCAGCCACAGCGGCAGCATCACGCTCGACGGCGACGACATCCACGAGCTCGAGGACACCAGGCTGCGCACGCGCGTCTCGATGGTCTTCCAGCAGCCCAACCCGTTCCCGATGTCGATCTTCGACAACGTCGCCTTCGCGCTGCGGGAGCAGTCACGCCGGCGCCCGCGGCGGCGCGAGCTGGAGCCGCTGGTCAAGCAGGCGCTCCAGCGCGCCGGTCTCTACGAGGAGGTCCGCGACAAGCTCGACAGCCCCGCGCTGCGGCTCTCCGGCGGCCAGCAGCAGCGACTGTGCATCGCTCGGGCGATCGCGACCAACCCCGAGATCCTGCTGATGGACGAACCCTGCTCGGCGCTCGACCCCCGCTCGAGCGCGGTGATCGAGGATCTCATCCTCCAGCTGCGCAACGAGCTGGCGATCGTCATCGTCACCCACAACCTGCAGCAGGCGCGCCGCGTGGCCGACCGCGTCGCGTTCATGTATCTCGGCGATCTCGTCGAGCTGGGCAGCACCGATCAGCTGTTCACGGCACCGCGCGAGACCCGTACGCGCGAATACATCGCCGGCGCCTTCGGATGAGGCCGGCCGCCGCGGCGTTCGCGGCCGGCCTGATCGTCCTCGGCGCGAGCGGCTGCGAGACCACGCAGCAGCAGAGCGCCAAGATCGCCCGCACGCTCGGCCACCAGAGCGCGATCGCCGGCACCACGCGCCTCGGCGCCGCCAACCGCGACGTGCGGATCGAACAGGCGGTGCTGCTCACGGCCGCCGGCCAGTCGGCGGTCGCGCTGAAGCTGACCAACACGAGCACGCGGACCCAAACGGATTTCCCGGTGCTGATCGAGGTGCTCGACGCAAAGGGCAGCGCCGTCTACCGCAACAACACCAGCGGGATCGAGCCCTCGATCCAACAGTTCGCACTGCTGGCGCCCCACGCGACGGCGTGGTGGGTTGACAACGAGGTCCTCGCGAGCGGCGGCGTCCCCAAGACGGCGACCGGGCAGCTCGGCGCCGCCACGGCCCCGGCACCGGGCGCCGTGCCCTCGATCACCACCGAGGCCGTGAGCGCGAGCGACAGCTTCCCCGGCCCCCACGTCAGCGTCACCGTCCGCAACCGCTCGACGATCGCCCAGCGCCAGTTGCCGGTCTACGCGGTCGCGCTGCGGGGCGGTCGGGTCGTCGGCGCCGGTCGCGGCATCATCGCGTCGCTGGCCCCCGGCGCCGGTGCGCAGGTCCAGGTCCCGATGGTCGGCTCGGTAAGCGAAAGTACGATCTCGCTCACCGTCCCGCCCACCGCCTCGCGGTGAGGCTCTAGGCTCTGGCGGTGTCGCGCGGGACGCCGAGACGGGTCGTTACGCTGGCGGTCGCCCTCACGACACTCGTCGTCGGCGCCTGTGCGCTGGCCGCGGCGAGCGCGTCGGTCGCAGCCGCCCCGCGACTCCTCGACTGGCCCGAGTTCGGACTGAACCCGCAGCGGACCAACGCCACCGACGAATCGACCGGGATCACCGCAGCAGATGTCGGCCATCTGCTGCTGCGCACCGTGGCGCTGCCGGGCACGGCCGATAACTCCGCCGTCTACCTGCACCAGGTCCCCGTGAACGGAGCGGACGACGACGTCGCGATCGTCACCACGACCTACGGCATCACGCTCGCGATCGACGCCGACGACGGTCGCATCCTCTGGCGGTTCGTCCCGCGCGGCATCGCCGGCTGGAGCGGCAGCGCCCGGATCACGACGGCCAGCCCGATCGTCGGCCCCGGCGACACCGACGTCTACGCCACCTCGCCCAACGGCCTCGTGCACAAGCTCGCGATCGCCGACGGGCGGGAGCAGCCCGGCTGGCCGGTGCGGATCACTCCGGCGCCGCGCACCGAGAAGCTCACGGCGTCGCTGAGCATCGCTGACGGCGAGCTGCTCGCGACCACCGGCGGCTACTTTGGCGACGCGCCACCGTACGTCGGCCACATCGTGGCCGTCTCACTCGCCAGCGGCCGCGTCGAGCATGTCTTCAACACGCTCTGCGCGAATCGGGCGAAGATCATCCATCCGGCGAGCTGCTCGGCGAGCGACTCCGCGATCCTCTCGCGCAGCGGCCCGGTCGTCGAGCCCGGCGCCACGCGCGTGCTGATCGCGACGGGCAACGCCCCCTACAACGGAACCACCAACTTCGGCGACAGCCTGATCGAGCTGACCCTGCCGGGCCTCAAGCTCCGCCAGGCCTATACCCCGACCAACCAGGCGATGTTGAACTCCGGAGACCTCGACCTCGGCTCCGGCTCACCCGCGCTGCTGCCCGGAGGGCTCGCCTGGATCGCCGGCAAGGACGGGATCCAGCGGGTGCTCGCCCTCTCGGCACTCGACGGAAGCGCGCCCGGGACGCCTGCCCACACCGGCGGCGAGTTGCAGACGCTGCCCACCCCGGGCGGCCAGCAGATCTTCACCGCGCCGGCCGTGTGGCACAACCTGCTGTTCGTCGCCGACGGCGGCGGCACGTCCGCCTACCGCGTGTCGGGGCGCCGCCTGCACGCGATCTGGCAGAACGGCACCGCCGGGACGAGCCCGGTCGTCGCCGGCGGCCTGCTCTATGTCTATGACCCGGGCGGAGGCGCGATCGCGGTGTATCGCCCGGGCAGCGGACGCAGGATCACGATGCTCAGCGGCGCGGGCGGGCACTGGAACAGCCCGATCGTCGTCGACGGGCACGTCATCGAGCCGACCGGCAACGCCAACGACCACCTGACCAGCGGATCGCTCGAGATCTACTCGATCCGCTGAGGCTCAGCGTCGCAGACCGTCTCGCTCGGCCCGCAACTCCTCGGTATAGGGGGTCGCGTCTCGCTCGAGTGCGCCGTCGGGACCGGTGCGATAGACACCCTGGCGGCGAAGCGGCGGGGAATAGGCGTGGATCGTCAGCGCCGGAGCAGCGGCGTCGTGGCGCACGCGGTGGATCGCCGATGCCGACAGGTGAAAGGACTGACCGGCGCCGAAGCGCCGCGCAACCGGCGGCCCGGTGAGTGCGAGCCGCTCCTCGACGACCGCTCCCTCGACCACGACGATCCCCGACGCCGAGACGTCGTGATCGTGAAAGCCGGTGTCGGCGTGCTCAGGCCAGCGGATCACCCAGGCGTTGACGTGCTCGTCGGACCAGATCGTCTCGTAGACGCGCGCCTCGCCGTCATCGCGCACGAGCCCTCGCCAGTGCTCCGGTGAGCCGGCGAGCGCCGCGGCGAAGCGCACGAGCTCGGCCGCGTCGAGCAGCTCGGCCGGCGCCGCCGGCATGCTCATGCCGCGGCTCCCGTACGCTCGGCGATCCAGCGCGCGTTCTCGCGCAGCAGCGCCTCGCGGCCACTCGCCAGCGGCTCGACGACGGGACGATCGGAGCCGTAGAGCAGCTGCTGGCCGCCGACCCGGCGAGCCATCGCCTCGATCGCGACCGGACCGTAGGATGAGGTGTCATAGAAGGTCCGGGGGTCGCGAACGTCGATCGCCGGCCCACCACGTGCACCGAGTCGCTCGCTGAGCAGCGGCGCCCCGCCCGCGAGCATCGCAAACACCACCCGCAGCCGCGAATGGGCTCGGCGCGCCACCACGCTGAAGGCCAGCCACGCGGCCTGCATCTGCGCCACGTAGCCGGTCAGCGCCGGCCACCACAGCGGATCGGCGAGCGAGCACTCGCCAGGTCTCGACCCGAGACCGGGTCCCGGGTGGATGAACAGCGGCGCCTCCAGCTGCTCGAGCCGAGTCAGTAGCGGGTTCAGCAGCGCGATCGACGACGGCGGCGCGAACGCACCCGCCGGCAGCGAGATCCCGACGCAGCCGCGGGCCAGCACCGCGTCGACGTCCTCGGCGCACACGCCGTCCAGTGCGAGCGGGCCCCATGCCCCGAACCGCTGCTGGCAGAGCGTCTCGACTCCGTCGAGGTGCGCATCGATCAACGCCTGCGCTTCGGCGCGTGGCAATGCCTCGATGCCGAGCGGGCTCGAGAGCGCGATCAGCGCGCGGTCGACTCCGTCGCGCGACAGCAGGGCAGCCCGTTGCTCGGGCCGTTCGCTCGCGAGGTCGACCGCCGAGGGCGTCTCGCCCGCCGCGTGGATCGTGCAGAGCCCGAGATCGCGGCGGACGAACGGTGGACGCGTGCGGCCTTCCAGCGCGTGCAGGAGCGGCTCCGTCCAGAGGTGCTGATGGACGTCGATGCGCATCGTGTCGATCATTCTATAGCTTTCTGATCTGCTTTATGAGGAATAAGGGCAACACGACGCCAAACCACCCCAGCGGCGGGCTCGCCCGGATCCGGCTGCCGCGTCGCGTGAGCGCCGTGATGCTCGCCACCTTGGGCGCCATGCTCGTCGCCGCCGGGCTCCTGCTGGGCCTTCCCGACACGCCGCTGAACCTGTATGACGTCTCCTTCTCGCTGCTGTGGGGCCGCGAACTGCTCGCCGGCACGCTGCCCAACGTCCAGGTCTTCGGGGCCTCGACCCCCCACCCGGCGGCGATCCTCACCGGGGCTCTGGCGGCGTTGTTCGATGGCCATGCGCTCGCCGCGATGCGGATGATCGTCTACACCGCCGCCGGTGCGCTCGTCGTCGGCTTTGTCGCGGTCGGCCGCGCGATGGCGCTGCCGGCGCTCGGACTGATCGCCGCACTGACGATCGGCGCGAGCGCGCCGATCGTGTTCGCAATGATCGGACAGGCGACGGCATCGGACCTCCCGAGTGCTGCGGCCGTACTCGGAGCGCTCGCGCTCGAGGCCGCCCGGCCACGCCGGGCGACGGGCCCACTCGTGCTGCTCGCGCTCGCCGGCCTGTT
>OBLU010005153.1_pt1 | contig 11755 bp, 10 predicted proteins | sample 1518681 | NCBI WGS metagenome assembly OBLU01 (sample SAMEA3539304, study PRJEB22396) | soil metagenome | biome: tundra; feature: field; material: soil | place: USA | collected 2010-05 | depth 0.15 m
CGGCGGTGGTCAACGACGTGATCAACAAGGTCACGTTCAGCGAATACAAACGCCGCCAGGCCGCGCCGGGACTGAAAGTGTCGCCGCGCGCCTTCGGCATGGGCCGGCGCATTCCCATCGCGCAACGATTCCGAACAAAATCTTGACAGGGAAATGGCTGTAACCTAGGCTTTACAGCCAATAACTCGGAAATTGTTTCATGACCATTCTGATTCTGGCATATATTGATCCCGGCGTGGGCGCGTTGCTCTGGCAAATGATTGTCGCGGCCTTTGTTGGCTTACTGTTCTACCTGAAACAAACACGGCGGTGGATCGTGGGTGTGATTGTGGGTGTGTTTCGGAAAATATTTGGGCGCGGCCAGAAACCTCCGGGTGTCAGCATCGAAATTCCCCCGCCTAAAGTGGAAGCTGAAATTAATACCAAGTGATGCCTGCACCCGCACCTTCGTTTCGCGATCCGGCGGGTTGTTGTTGTTCTTTCAATGGTTGCGTGCTGCGCTTCGTTACCGCGAATGCCATTTCTGAATTTGAACAATTCCTGCAAACCAATTGTGCGCGCCAGTTCATCGCGCGGAAACAATTTGTCTCCACCCGCCGCCTGAACGAAAACGAAATCGCCGCGCTGCGCGAATCCCCGAAGTTACAGCCGGTTTTCCACGCGCAGCCCGGGGGCGCGGTCTTTGAGCATGAGCGCATTCCGTTTCCGGGTTACCCGCACGAATGGCCGCCCGAAATGCTTTGGGCTGCCGGTCGTTTGACGCTCGAACTCGCCCAAGCCGCGCTCGCGGATGGATTCGGGTTGAAGGACGCCACCCCGCGTAATGTTTTGTTTCGCGGCAGTGAACCGGTCTTCATTGACGCGCTGTCGTTTGAACGCCGCAACCCCGGCGATCCGATTTGGAAACCGCACGCGCAATTTGTCCGCACGTTTCTTCTGCCACTGCTGGCCAACCGCCGGTGGGGTTTGCCGTTGGCGGAAATTTTCACGACGCACCGCGACGGACTTGAACCGGAGGATGTTTACCGCTTTTGCGGTCCGTTGGAGAAATTCAAGCCGCGAATGCTTTCACTCGTTTCGATTCCCACCTGGCTCTCGCGCAAGACCAGCCCGGACGACCAAAAGATTTACCAGCCGCATTTGCTGGCGAACACGGAAAAGGCGCGCTTCATCCTCGAATCGCTTTTCAAGCGCCTGGAACGAACGCTGGATTCGCTCAAGCCGGTCGCGCAAAAAAAATCGGTGTGGTCGGATTACATGGCCACGCACAGCTACGACGACCCGGCGTTTGCGGCCAAGGAAAAATTTGTGAGCGAGGCTTTGCGCGAGTTCAAACCGGCGCGCGTGCTGGATGCCGGCGCGAACACCGGCCATTTCAGCGCGCTGGCGGCGCAGGTGGGCGCGGAAGTGGTGGCCGTTGATCTGGATGCGGCGTGCGCCGGCGCGATCTGGCGGCGCGCGCGCGAACAAAAATTGGACATTCTGCCGCTGGTCGTGAATCTGGCGCACCCCAGCCCGGCGCTCGGCTGGCGAAACGCCGAGTGCCCGTCATTCCTTGACCGCGCGACGGGCGCGTTCGACGGCGTGCTGATGCTGGCGTTGATCCACCATCTGCTGGTGACGGAGCGGATTCCGCTTGAAGAAATTCTGCGGCTGGCTTATGAAGTAACCAATTCGTTACTTGTGATTGAGTTTGTTGAACCTAAGGATGAAATGTTCCGCCGCCTGACACGCGGGCGGGAAGAGTTGCATGCCACATTGGACACAACAATGTTTGAACAGGCTTGCACGCCGTACTTTGAAATTGTACGGTCACTGGCGCTGCCGGGCACCCAGCGGCGGATGTATTGTCTGAAGCGAAAGGGCGATGGAAATTGAGCGCGCCCCCACCAACCGCGCCTCCGGCGGAACATGACGAGGGCACCATCCCGTTGCCGCAGCCGCTAAAACGAAAAATCAAGGACGGGCTGGTGGCCTTGTCGCTGGCGAACTTGTGTTTCATGAGGGTGGGCTTTGATTTGATGTCCGACAAAGACCGGTTCTTCAACAAATTGCCAGCCACGACTCCGATGCTTCTGGCTTTGATGGCCAACCTGTTCGGTTTCGCCTTGCTGGCGTGGCTGGTCATGCAGGTGTTGCGGCGTTTCTCCAACCGATTGTTGCATCTGGCAGTTCATTTGGTGTTTCTGTTCACCTTGTTGCTGCCGGTGGATTTTCTTCGCGTGAATCTCACCAAAATCACGGATTATGAAGTGCTCATGTTTTTCAAGCAACCGGTAGTGATGGTTTGTGGATTGGCGTTGCTGGCGCTGATCGTCTGGCAGCATCGGCTGGTGGCCAAAATCGCGGCGACCGTTGTGGGCATCTTTTCGCTGCTGGCAATTGTCATGCTTGCCAAAATCGCGCTCGTTTGCCTGGGGCTGGTTCAATTGCAACAATGTGACAACGTGTCCTTGCCGCCGGCCGGCCCGGTTCATGAAGGCCAGCCGCGGGTGGTGTGGATTATTTTTGACGAAATGGATTATCGGGTGGTTTTCGATCAGCGACCCGCCGGCTTGCAACTGCCCGAATTTGACCGTTTGCAGGGGCAGTCATTGTTCGCGACCAGCGCTCTTTCCCCAGCCGACGTAACCATCATGTCCATGCCGGCATTGATCCTCGGGCAGCGCATTTCGGCTGTTTCCGACGATGACACTTGCGATCTTTCCATCACCTTTGCCGACACCGGCGTGACCACCACCTGGACCGGACAGCCCTCGGTGTTTTCCGAAGCACGCAAGTTGGGCGTCAATACCGCGCTCGTGGGCTGGTATATTCCGTATGACCGGATGCTGGGCAGCTCATTAAACTTTTGCGCATGGTATCCTTTTCCTCTTTTCGAGCCTGCGAGGGTTGAAACATTTAAGGCAAATATATGGCGGCAAATTCGCGCGTTGAGTGGAGCGTTCAACAGTCGACGACTTTTTATTGATATGCTGCGCGACAGTTTGCAGACATCGGTTTCTGTGGTAACCAATTCCACTTACGGTCTAATTCTATTGCATTTGCCACCGCCGCACAGGCCGGGAGTCTATCTGCCAAACAATGGCAAATTCAGCGTTTTGGGCACGTCCAAGGTAACCGGCTACTTCAACAATTTGGTGTTCGCCGACCGCGAACTGGGTGCATTTCGACGCGCCATGGAAACAGCGGGTGAATGGGACAAAACCTGGCTCATTCTTAGCGCCGACCATTCCTGGCGCGAATCACACTTGTATGACAACAAACGGGACATGCGCGTGCCCTTTCTCGTTAAATCACCCGGCGCAAACGAGCCCATGACTTACTCGCAGCCATTCAACACCATCCTGACGCACAATTTGATTCTCGCCATCCTGCGCGGCGAAGTTACGAACCAGCAAGACACCGTCCGCTGGCTGGATGCTCATGGCACGCAAGTATCCCCTGTCACCGGCGGACCATCAGACTAATTGAAGTCCGGCGGACGAAATTTCCACTGCGACGGCGTTTGCCCGCAAACTGATTACGTGTTAAAAACCCCGCCATGAAGTTCTCCATTGTCACGCCAAGCTTCCGCAATTCCAACTGGCTCAAGCTCTGCGTCGCCTCCGTTGCCGACCAGCAGGGCGTTGAACTGGAGCATATCGTGCAGGATTCCTGTTCGGACGACGGCACGCAGGACTGGCTGCCGCAAGACCGGCGGGTGAAGGCATTCATTGAAAAGGACGATGGCATGTATGACGCCGTCAACCGCGGTTATCGCCGCGCCCAAGGCGACATTCTCGCCTATTTGAATTGCGACGAACAATATCTGCCCGGCGCGCTCAAAACCGTTCATGATTTTTTCGAGCGACATCCCAAAGTTGAAGTCGCGCTGGCCGGCACCATCGTCACCGATACCGACGGCGAATACCTTTGCCAACGGCCGGCGCTGATGCCGCATCCCCAACACGTCTGGTTCCGTTTCATGGCGCTGACCGCAGCCATCTTCATCCGCCGCCGGGTCATTCATGAGCGCGACATGTTTTTCGACACCCGCTGGCGCGACCTGGGCGATTTGCACTGGGTCATGGCGTTGATGAAAAACCAGGTGCCCATGGTGGTGTTTGACCGTTACACCTCCGCCTTTGCCCTCACCGGCAACAACATGAACCTGAAACCCAACGCCATCCGCGAAAAAAATGAAACCAACGCCATGATCCCGGGCTGGGTGCGGATGTTGAAACCCGTCTGGATCGTCCACCACCGTCTGCGCCGTCTGGCCACCGGCCACTTTTCGTTGAAGCCAACAAGCTATTCCATCTACACACTGCAAAGCCCGGAAAAGCGGGTTCAGTTTGATGTGCCCAAGCCCACAGCCATCTGGCGCAATCAGACGTAATCGAGGCATCCGCCCGGCGCGGGAATTTAACTTTGGTTCCACGTTCCCGACAAAAGCCAAATCGCACAGCCGTCGGCAAAGCGGTCCGCGCCCATGCCTTTCTGCTTGCCCGACACTTATGATTGTTTGAACATGGCACTCCATTTGTGTTATACAGAACATGGCTTTTACGCCAACCATCGGGGACACAGCGGGTTTGCCGTGCCCCAGTGATGTTTGGTAATCATACGGCTGGCAGGAATTTCACGGTAAAACATCATGTTTAAAGACAAAGTACTGCTGATTACGGGTGGCACCGGGTCGTTCGGAAATGCCGTCGTCCGCCGGTTCCTGCACACGGATGTCGGCGAGATTCGCATTTTCAGCCGCGACGAGAAAAAACAGGACGACATGCGGCATGAACTGCACCATTCGAAACTGAAGTTCTACATCGGCGATGTGCGCGCGTTCAAAAGCATCAGCGGTGCGATGCGAGGCGTGGATTATGTGTTTAACGCCGCCGCGCTGAAGCAGGTTCCCTCCTGCGAATTTTATCCCATCGAGGCCGTTTACACCAACATCCTGGGCACGGAAAACACGCTCAGTGCCGCCATCGCCAACGGCGTCAAGAACGTGATCGTGCTCAGCACCGACAAGGCGGTTTATCCCATCAACGCCATGGGCATGTCCAAGGCCCTGATGGAAAAGGTGGCCGTGGCCAAGTCCCGCGAGCTGAAGAAAAATGAAACCACCATCTGTGTGACCCGCTACGGCAACGTCATGGCCTCGCGAGGATCGGTGATCCCGCTGTTCGTCAGCCAGATCAAGTCCAACAAGCCGATCACGATCACCGATCCAGACATGACCCGGTTCATGATGTCGCTGGATGATGCCGTGGACCTGGTGCTGTTTGCCTACAAGAACGGCCAGGGGGGCGACTCGTTTGTGCAAAAAGCGCCGGCGGCCACCATCGGCCAGCTTGCGCGGGTGTTAAAAAACATGTTCAAAGCGGAGACTGAAGTCCGCATCATCGGCACGCGGCACGGCGAAAAAAAGCATGAAAGCCTGCTTAACCGCGAGGAAATGGTCCGGGCCGAGGATTTGGGCGGGTACTATCGCATCAGTTCCGACACCCGGGATCTGAACTATGCCCTCTATTTCGAGAAGGGGGAAAAGAAGATCGCCACATTTGAGGATTACACCTCCGCCAACACACACCAGCTCAGCGACGACGAACTGAAAGCCATGCTACTCAAACTGGATTTTATCCAACAGGAACTCAAAGGCTGAAGCCGATGGATACACCGGCGCCGCGAGCTTCCAGATTCCGTCACCGTTGATATGAAAACCATTCTTGTGACCGGTTCGGAGGGCTTTATGGGGCGGCATCTTTGCCTGGCTCTCCGCCGTCAGGGTGGTTGCGAGGTGCTGGAGTTCGACGTTCGCCACGCGCCGGAGAACCTGCCAGTCCTGGCGGCCCGGGCCGACCTGGTTTTCCATCTGGCCGGCGTAAACCGGCCGAAAGAGGAAAAAGAATTCACAGACGGCAATGCCGGCCTGACCCGGCGCCTGTGTGATTGCCTGGTAAACACCGGCCGCCAGACACCGCTGGCGCTCAGTTCATCAATACAAGCGGAAGTGGACAACCCCTATGGCCGCAGCAAGAAGGCAGCGGAAGACGCCGTGCTGGATTATCACCGGCAGACTGGTGCTCCGGTCTATATTTACAGGTTCCCCAATGTGTTTGGTAAATGGAGCCGGCCCAATTACAATACCGTGGTGGCGACCTTTTGCCATGGCATTAGCCGGGGCTTGCCGGTGCAGATCAGCAACCGTTCAAATCCCTTGCGGTTCGTTTACATCGACGATGTTGTCCGCGCGTTTCTGGACATTGCAGCCAGGACTGAACATAACAAGGCGACCACCCGTTATGAAATCCAGCCGGTTCATTCCATCGCCCTGGGGGAACTTTATGACCTTATCCAGTCATTCCACGAGGGGCGCAGGAAATCCATCCTCCCGGATCTTTCCAACCCGCTGGTCAAATGCCTTTATTCCACCTACGTGTCCTTTTATGACGTCCACGATCTGGCCTACGCCGTGGAGCTCAAGACGGATGATCGCGGCTGGCTGTTCGAGTTGATAAAATCGTCCCATGCCGGGCAGATTTTCGTCTCCCGCACCCGGCCGGGCATCACCCGCGGCAATCATTATCACGACACCAAGATCGAAAAATTCTGTGTGATCCATGGGGAGGGCGTTATCCGTTTCCGCCACGTTCTCGACCAGCAAGTCGTCGAATATCCTGTGACCGACCGCGAGATCCGGATTGTGGATATCCCGCCCGGTTACACCCATTCCATCGAAAACACCGGGGCCGCCGATATGATCACCCTTTTTTGGGCTAATGAAATCTTTGATCCGCAACGGCCGGACACCTACCCGGAACCAGTGGTACGATGAAGGGACGGCGCCGAAAGTTTGACAGGCAATTTATGAATTCAAAAATCAAGGTCATGACCATCGTCGGCACACGGCCGGAGATTATCCGGCTGTCGCGCGTAATCGCCGTCCTGGAAGAGGTCACCCATCATGTGCTGGTCCACACCGGTCAGAATTACGATTACGAACTGAACGGAATCTTTTTCAAGGAACTCGGCGTGCCGCGGCCAAAACATTACCTGAACGCGGCGGGCCGGAATGCCGCCGAAACCATCGGTAAAACCATCGCCAAGACCGACGCGGTGCTGGAGAAGGAACAACCGGAGGCGGTGCTGGTGCTGGGCGACACCAACAGTTGCCTGGCGGTCATCCCCGCCAAACGACGGAAGATCCCCGTGTTTCACATGGAGGCCGGCAACCGGTGTTTCGACATGCGCGTGCCCGAAGAGATCAACCGGCGCATTGTGGACCATGTCAGTGACATCAACCTCTGCTATACCGAGCACGGTCGCCGTTATCTCCTGGCGGAAGGTCTGCCGCCGGACCGGGTCATGAAAACCGGATCGCCCATGAAGGAAGTTTTGGATTATCACCGCGCCGCCATTGGCGCATCCACTGTTCATCGACGCCTGGGGCTCAAGCCGGGCCGCTATTTTACGGTCAGCATTCACCGCGAGGAGAACGTGGACAATCCCATCCACCTGTCCAGCCTGGTGGGAGCCCTGAACGCGCTGGCCAGGAAATACGCTTTCCCCCTGATTTTCTCCGTTCATCCGCGCACTCGCAAGCGCTTGGAAACAGGCCGGCACAAACTGCACAAACTCATCCGCGCGATGCCGCCTTTGGGATTCTTCGATTATGTGGCCCTGCAGAAAGACGCCTTCTGCACCCTTTCTGACAGCGGCACCATTACCGAGGAATCCTCCCTCCTCGGTTTCCCGGCCGTCGCGGTCCGGGAGGCGCACGAGCGCCCCGAAGGCATGGAAGAGGGCGTTGTGATCATGAGCGGCCTGGACAAGGGCCGCATTCTGCAGGCGGTGGAAATGACGGCGGCGCAATTCAAGAAATGGGGCCCGTGCCGGGTGCCGAATGACTACAACGTGGATCAGGTCTCCTGGAAGGTCGCCAAGATCATCCTGAGCTACACCGATTACATCAACCGCCGCGTCTGGCAGAAAACCTGACGCAGAGAAATACTTGCCGCGGTCGTTCTCTCTCATGCGCCTCCTGGTCATCACTCACACCTTTCCGCCCAGCCGCCACGCCAATGCCAAACGGCCTTATTATCTGGTCAAAGGCTTTTTGGATGCAGGGTGGGAGGTGGACATTGTCACCGGGTCCTTGGGCATGGAAATCGGCGCCGCCGAAACCGTGGTCCATCCTGCCTTGCACATCATCCGGCGCAAAGATCCGGTCGAACAACTGTGCCGAAAATTCGCCGGACATCCTTCCCTGTTCCGATTCGTCTCTTTGGCCATTAATGGAGTATTATGGCCTGACGAAAGCGTTTTTTGGTCCCTGCGGGCTTTGCGAACTTGCGGGAACGCGGCCGGATATGACCGTGTTCTGGCTTTCGTAACCCCCGCGTCTGTCCTGCTCAGTGGCCTGTCGTCGCGCCGGGTGGGGCCACGCTGGATTTTTGATTTTCAGGACTCCGTCACGCCGTTTTTCCGCCAGCTCCCGCGCCGCTCGCCCTGGCAACGAATGATGGTGCCAGTTCTCCGAAAACTTGAGCGGCACACTCTGCACAAGGCCGGGCGTGTCGTTTTTACGTCCGACACGAACCGGCGGACATACATCCAGGACGGTTTGGTGGAAGAAGGCGCCACGGCCCATATTCCCTATTTTTTTGACGCGGACACTTTCCGTGCGCCGATGGAAGCAATATCGGATCGTTTTCAAATTGTTCATCTGGGTACTTTTGACTGGCGCGGCGCCCGCAGCCCGGAAACGTTCCTGCGCGCCCTGACCCGGTTTCTGGAAAAGAAACCCGGGGCGCGGCCTCACACCAATTTCCTTTTCCACGGAAACTGGTTTACGGATCACGATCGCTTCATCAGAGAACTGAAGCTCCAGGATGTCGTCTCCATCAATCCTGCGGTGAGTTACAGTGAATACATCAGGAAACTGAGGCAAAGTCCCATTCTGCTGCTGGTGGTTTCCTCCACGCACAATCTTTTCATGCCTAGCAAAATTGTGGACTACTTTGGTACGCAGCATCCCATCCTGTCCTTCGTTCCCCAAGGCTCCGAAATGCGCCAGATTCTCGATGCGGCCGGCATGACAGAGTTCGCTTGTGATGAATTTGACGTCACGGCCGGAACCGCCGCCTTGGAGCGACTTTGGGAGCGCTACCAAGCGGGCACGCTCTCAGGCAATGCTGATAAAACGCTGTTCTGGTCATCGGAAGTGCAAATGCCACGTTATTTGAATATGGTGGCACAAATGGATGGCGCGGCCTGAAAGCGTCAACCCTCAACTGCTGCGTCCGGCCATCATCCCGCCGTCGGCCCGGTGCTTGCCTCCCCTGAAGTGGCGGGACCTGGGTGATTTCCACTGGGTGCGCGCCTTGATGAAGAACCGGGTGCCCATGGCCGTTTGCAATTCGTTCACCTCCCTGTTTACCGACACCGGGGAGAACATGAACCTGAAACCAAACGCCGTCCGCGAAAAAGCCGAGTCCGAGGCCATGACGCCAAGTTCGGTGCGGGCGCTCAAGCCGGTTTGGATTGCACATCACCGCCTGCGCCGCCTCGCCGCCGGTCACTTTTCGTTGAAGCCGACGAGTTATTCCATTTACACGCTGCAAAGTCCCGAACGGCGTGTGCGCTTCGACGTGCCCAAGCCCGCGGCCGTCTGGTGGAACCGGCTGTGATACCATTACCCGGCGATGATCATAACATTCCCGGGACGGCAGGGCCGCGTTGCTGCGCGGCCACCTGGCCCGGCGGCGCAGCAGCGCCGCCCTGCCAATATGCCGAATCCCACTGGGAATTGGTATGAGTTTTGATTTTTCGGGAATTTCAATCAGACATTTTTCCCTTGAAACCAGCGAGTTAAAACTTGGCAAAAGCCTGGCAACCCGGTATCCATTTCCGGCAACAACACACTGGCAGCCCGGGTTGTCACCCATCGCTGAAAATTGATGCAAACCTGTCTGGTAACTGGATCGTCCGGACTCATTGGCTCGGAAGTCAGCGCTTATTTCCATGAGCGCGATTTCGTTGTGCATGGCGTGGACAACAACCAGCGCGAAATCTTCTTCGGCCCGCAGGGCAACACCCGCTGGAACGAGCGGCGGCTCCAACAGGCGCTCTCACACTTTACGCACCACGAGCTGGACATCCGCAATCGCACCGGAGTGCTCCAACTCGTCGAAACCCTCAAACCCTCCGTCATCATCCATACGGCTGCGCAGCCGTCCCATGACCTGGCCGCAAAAATTCCATTCGATGATTTCGACGTGAACGCCGTCGGCACGCTCAACCTGCTCGAAGCCGCACGACGTTATTGTCCCGAGTCGCCGTTCATCCATATGTCCACCAACAAGGTTTATGGCGACCGGCCAAACACCATCAAACTGAAGGAACTGGACAAACGCTGGGATTACGACGACGCGCAATTCGTGCGGGGCATCCCGGAAACATTTTCGATTGACCAATCCAAGCACTCGCTGTTCGGCGCATCGAAGGTGGCGGGCGACATCATGGTCCAGGAATACGGCCGGTATTTTGACCTGCCCACCTGCTGCCTGCGCGGCGGTTGCCTGACCGGGCCCAACCATTCGGGCGTCGAGTTGCACGGTTTCCTCAGCTATCTGGTGAAATGCAACCTCGAAGGCCGCGAATACAAGATTTACGGCTACCAGGGCAAGCAAGTCCGCGACAACATCCATTCCACGGATGTGGCGAGTTTCATGTTCGAGTTTTTTCAGGCTCCGCGCTGTGGCGAAGTTTACAACCTCGGTGGTGGGAAGGGCAATTCCTGCTCCATTTTCGAGGCGTTTGAATCGGCCGAGGCCTGCACCGGCAAAAAGCAAATTTACACCTATGTTGACCAGGCCCGCAGCGGCGACCACATTTGCTACTACAGCGACCTTTCCAAAATGCAGGCGCACTATCCCAAGTGGAAACTGACCCGCGGTCTGCCACAGATATTTACGGAAATCGCCGATGCCTGGCACCGGCGGATGGCAAAGTAAATTCCAGTATGCGAGTTCTCATCACAGGCGCGGAATGATCTTCTGGCAAAGCCATCAAAATGCGCATTTCAAAACCGCATCGTTTTGCCCATGAAATCGGAAGCCATGCCATCCGCAAACGCTGAACGTTTGAAACTTTTCAGCGTGGTAATCCCCGCGCGGGATGAGGCGGAATCTTTGCCGGCCACCATTGAACATCTGTATCTGGAATTCTCGTTGAACCAGGTGCCGCACGAAATTGTGGCGGTGGACGACGGCAGCCAGGACCGCACCTGGGAAGTGTTGCAGCAGTTGAAGGCAAAAGTTCCCGTGCTGCGCCCCATCCAGAACACCGGCGAGCATGGCTTTGGCCGCGCGGTCGTGTTCGGCCTGCGCCACATCCAGGGGGATGCCGTGGTGATCATGATGGCCGACGAATCCGACGACGCGCGCGACGCGGTGCGTTACTGGAAATTGCTGAATGAAGGCTGGGATTGCGTGTTCGGCAGCCGGTTCATCAAGGGCGGCGGCGTGATTGATTATCCCAAAATAAAACTGTTCGTGAACCGGCTGGCCAACCTGTTCATCCGCCTGTTGTTTCGCATTCCGCTCAATGACACCACGAACGCGTTCAAGGCATATCGCCGGACGGTGATCCGGGGTTGCGAGCCGCTCATCGCGCCGCACTTCAACCTGACGGTGGAAATACCGCTCAAGGCCATTGTGCGTGGATATTCCTGGACGGTGGTTCCGATCACGTGGCGCAACCGGCG
>OBLU010005156.1_pt1 | contig 11750 bp, 7 predicted proteins | sample 1518681 | NCBI WGS metagenome assembly OBLU01 (sample SAMEA3539304, study PRJEB22396) | soil metagenome | biome: tundra; feature: field; material: soil | place: USA | collected 2010-05 | depth 0.15 m
CTTCGATGTCGACGTAGATCCTGTTCTTGCCGTCGAACTGGCCCTGCTCGGGCGCGCCGCCGATGTCGATGGTGGTGAGGATGGAGCCGTCCTTATCGTCGATGACGGTGATGTTGGGCTGGGCGTGGGATAGATCGTAGAAGCGGTGGTTCACCGGGTCGTTGAGGTAGCCGTCGGGATTGCCCTCGACCGGAATGGTCTTGATGATGGCGAAGGTCTTGGCGTCGAACATGGTGATGGCACGGGAGGTGGCGAAGCCGTGTCCGGTTGCATCGTCGACGACCGCACCATGGGCGCTGGTCGCGGGGATGTCGCCGACCTGGGCGAAGGTGTCGAGCGAGTAGACGCCGATGTGTGCGTTGGGAGCCTGGCCGGAGCGGGCGACGTAGAGGGTGCGGTTGGCGGAATCGGCGGTGACGTAGTCCATGCCACCCTCGCCGCCGCCGACTTTGGCGGTCTGGAGGACTTTGTAGGGGCCGTCCTGGGCGAGGGCGGTGAGCGGGAACAGCGCGGCGAGGGCGGCGAGTACGAGCGGTTTACGTGTCATGCGGTGTGTCTCCTGAGGGATTTCTCTGGGCGGTCGGGCTAGTGGGGGCTTCCGGGAAAGCGCGGATTTGGCGCCGGGCGGGAAGCGGTTCATGGTAGCCCCGCGAGGATAGACCACACAACCTTAAGGCGGTGTGAAAGCGTGGCCGCGCGTCGGTTCTGGGTGGTGGAATGGCGTCCGCTTTGGGTGTCCTGAGAATCGTTGACTTCGAATGGGAGCGCTTCGGGATGGGGGAGCTGATGCGATCCGGGGTGTGCTGGGGATTCCGTTTGCCTTTCTGTTCTCTCGCGATTTTTATTTTTCGGATCTCCAGGCCTAAAATCTCTGGAATCAGATTGTTGCAGGGTTGTTGTGCCTGCAAAATATTGATTCCAGGGATTTTGCGTACAAAATCTCTGAATTGAATGACTTACGGGTCGCATAGCGCCTCATCCATGGTTGTATGGTATATACCAGGTCCTGCTGGAGCCCCCTCCGGCACGACTCTGATTAACTTTTGGTCCTTATCTTAATTATACAGAGGCGTGTCAAGGGGTTCGTGGTGTGGAAATCATGGGTAAAGCTATGCGGGGGAGTGAGATACGGGAGAAAAAAGACCCTTCTGGCCATTCATCGTACCCGGCGAGGGTAGTCGGGCTCATGGGTGGGCCGAAAGGACGCATCTACGGATTCGGGCCGGCGGGCCGCATAGCCGACTGGAGGCGTTGAAGCAGCATGGCGTAACTTCTGACGTAGCGGCCAAACGGATGTGAAATGGAAGTCCGCGCGTTCCATTCGTTGATATCCCATCCTGCTTCGATCAAGTCGGATGTTCCAAAAATGAACTCCAGCGTGTCCGTTAAGAACCATATTGCATCTGAGTGCTCACTGAAATTCATTTGAGGCTTTCCGCCGTGTACAAAGTAGTTTCGGCAGTCAACTGCATGGTCGACGACCCACAGCAAAGACGGAAATTGTTCGGGCATCGCGTCGAGCAATTTTTTGGCTCGGAACCGTACTTTACGTTTCAGGCTAGCCTTCCCAAGTCGACCCAGTGCTCCAAGCACACTGTCCCGCTCGGGGCTTGTGGGCAATTTATTGAAAAGGAGTTGGGCGCTCGCCTTTGCTCCCTGCAATTCAGGGCCGATCTCCACGTCGGCTGGAACCGCTGTAGACGGGAGGATATCGAACATATTGGCCGATCCAATTAGCCGATTTACGTCATAGTTGCGCGGCTCTCCAAAGCTCGTATCAAATCGCCGTCGCGCATCGGTCCACGTGGGCTGGCGGATTAGCCAGTCCGCAAGAACGCTTGAAAATGCGTCAGGGTGGCGGACAGCATCAATCAGAACATCAGAGGGATGAGGGCGACTTCCATTAGTCTCGTCTTTGCGATTTGGACACAAACTCCAATGCACGTTCAGCGCGACCGGCTGATCCGGATCGCCATCGAGCAGAAGGTGAATACTCTTGATCTTTTGCGATCATCCCGCGAGGAGCCCCAAGTAGTTCCTCAGGATGTAAATTCGATCAATGGCAGCTTCAAATTGCACTCCTTCATTGAATTCGACACAAACACGGATTGTGTTTTTAATCTGCACGCCGCTCGGGCCGGGTAAATTCCAACTCGGCGAATGATATGCAGAAACCTTCCCAATCGGCGTATCGGAGCAAAAGATTTGTCGTTTTCCAGTGAAGTAAACGATCTGAGGATGATCACCGATCGGAATCTCACGATCAATCTTGTTGGCTGCTACAACCTGTCGGATCAACGGTTGGGCATCGATGACGCTACCAAAAGCGTCGAAGTCATAAAACAGCGTTGTCGCGTCGTCGACTACGAAATGAGCCTCTTTGATGGACTTTTCATCCGGGGTGAGGTGTCGAGTTCCTCGCACCACAAAATGAGGAAAAATGTCTGCAAAGTAGGTTCGCTCGTCGCCGGTTCCTCTAGTGCCCGTCCCGGGTGAGATGCAGTCAATCAAGGAAACTTTAGTCAGATCGTTCAGTGTGCCGAGAATATAGCTTTCGGGAGTTCTTCGTGGACTAAAGAACTGTTTGCCGTGTAAAGACAGCAAGGTCTTTGGTCCGGCCAGCTTGAGTTTCCCTGTAAATGTACTTCCATCGCCAAGGTCAAACTCGCCGATTTCGACTGCGACTTTGCGGTTCCGGCCCATTCAGATTTCACCTCACATCTACACTAACTGGGTGCGTCCTAGAGCGGATCGGATATCGAGCTCTTTTGGCGTGCAAGCAGTCGGCGAGGAAGAAGCAGATTCCCTGCGGGAATGACAAACGAAGGTGACGGGGCTTGAGGGGCGGAGTTCGGACCTGTAGAGTCTTCACACTTAGGCTGAAAGGGCGTACCCCAGGGGCTAAAGCCCTTCTTCCCATGACGGGGAGGGGTCCAAGGAGACCAGGGCTAAAGCCTTGGGCTACCAGCCTTGGATTACCTAGAAGCGCTGCGGCTGATGTTGTGTCGGGCCTACAGCCCTCGGATGGTAAGGGGGCGGGTACCTAGGCCTTCGGTCTAGGCTACGATATTGCGCGCTTTCAGCGCTTAGGTGCGGTCACCGGGCACTCCGAGCCAGGCAGTGCGGAGATTCGTGAGTGGAATCTCCGCATATTGTGCGGTGAACCAGCTCGTATCGCCGGCGAAATGAAGCAGCCGGTTAGTTGTTGGTCTTGAGGCCGAGGATCTTCTGGACGTAGGTGGAGATGTGGGTGCTGGGGATTTGCGTGGCGCGGTGCGGGTGGTCCTCCGGTGAAACGTCGACTACTCTTGGATCCTTACGTAGCTGGATTGATGGGAGTCATTCGTTCGGCCTTTCGGGGAGGGATTCGGGTTGGAGGGGATGGGCTGCGGTGGCGATGGTGCGGCCCGGCACGATGGGGAGGAAGTTTTTGTAGACGCTGATGTGAAAGCAGGCCTGCTGAAACTCTTCTTCGACGTCGATCTTGCCCTGGCTGATGAGCGGTTGGAGGTAGGTGCGGAGCCAGGCGATCTGGGTTCGGGTGAGTCCGCCTTTGGCGATGTCGACGGCCTGGCCGGTGAGGTGCGGAGAGGCGGTGTCGCCGGTGGTGGGTGCGGCGTTGCCGTTGGTGCGGACCAGGCGCTGCTGGACGGCGAGAGTGCGGACGGCGGAGTCGACCTGGAGCGGGGAGTGGAAGGCGGCGTAGTAGTCGCTGGCCAGGATGGTGAGGAATTCCGCGGTCCAGGGTCGGGAGAAGCGGCGATCCTCGGGCAGGTGGAAGTCGACGTGGATGGCTTCGTTTTCGGGCAGGGCTACGAGCTTCTTTGCGCGGCGGAGGTCGAGCAGTTCGGCGTCGTCGCGGACGCGGTCGCTGCCGTCGCGGTCGGCCATCTGATTCTGGTGGAGCAGGATTTCGTGGGTGCCGTAGAGCGGCTTGGGGACGATGAGGTGGCCGCGGCTGTCGTAGAGGGACGAGACCCGGAGGGGCGGCAGGAGGACGGGCGTGGAGGCTTCCTCCTCAATGGACTTGAGCGGGAGTGCTCCGGGGACCGCGGGGCGGAGGACGCCGTCCACGTTGGTGAGGGCGGTGGGGGTGGTGTCGGGAGCGGTTGCGGCCTCTTCGGTGGGAGGCGGCGGTGGCGTGGGGCGGGTGGCGGGGCGCGGGCGGGTTTGCTGGCGAGGTCCACGGTCGGCGGCGGCGATGGCAGACTGGGCGGCGAGGGCGCGCTCGCGATCGAGGGTGCGGGCAAGGGTATGATCCAGGCTGCGGGCGCGGGTCGGTCGGCGGACGGGAACAGATTGGCGCGTGGGAGTCGGGGCGAGGCGCTGAGAGCGGGCCGAAGTTCGGCTGGCGGCGTGGGCGCTGGCGGGCGTCCGCTGGCGGGAGACGCGGGCTGTGGGCTGGGTGAGGACGAGCCTCCGCGCCGAGGGGCGGGGGATGGTTCGCGTGGGCTTGGCGTGCAGCGGCGCGGGGCAGCAGAACAGCAGACAGGCCAGCGAACTCAGGACAGCCGGGACGGCGTTTCGGCGCATGTCAAATTTTTGGAGGTGCGGAGGCACCAGAGCAACTTTTACCCTATCTGGTACGTAGATATGGGATAAGTGTTGAGGCAGGTTCTGTGTACCGATCGGTTAATGTTTGTCCGGTAATCGATATGGGTCAAAGATGGGGCCGGGACGTCAGGGTGATCCCGGCGGCTGAGACATAATAGGTACATGCGGTGTTTTTCGGGTTTTTGGTGAGTGGACTCGGGAAGCGAAACTGATTCTCTCTACTCTGGGCGACCAGGTGTTGGGGAGAAACTGCTCTACAAAACGGACGGGGGAGCGTGGATGCGTCGAGTTCTTGCGGGGGTTGGAGTGAGTGCGGTGGCCCTGTTGGCCGGGGTGGGAATGCGGGGTGTGGCGGCTGCGGACGGACCGAGCACGCCGGCGTTCTATACGGAGAAGGTCAAGCCGATTCTTCGGACGAATTGCGGCAAGTGCCACTTCGATATGAACCATAAGGGCGGCCTGAGCTTGATGACGAAGGCGGCGACAATGAAGGGCGGACGGGACGGGGTGGTGATCGTGCCGGGCGATCCGGCGAACAGCCTGCTGGTGAAGCTGATCCGGCACGAAGGGCCGGTGGACGATCCGAAGCCGATGCCACCGAAGGCGCCGAAGATGAACGATGCGGATATCGCGGTGATTGAGCAGTGGGTGAAGGCTGGGGCGGTGATGCCGGAGGATCCGCCGCAGTAGATTTGAGTTGTCAGTTGCTAGTTGCTGGTTGGTGTTGGGCGTTTGACGCGTTCGGCGGATGGACATAGTCTCGGCTGGAGGCGTTCGGACGCCCCGCGGAGGCATTTGCGTTGGATTCGGATTTGGATTGGCTGCCGGAGTTGGCGGACTGGCAGCAGACACTCGATAAGGCGAAGTGGCTGGGGCTGGTAGAGGCTCTGGAACTGTATCGGCGGCTGGCCAACAGCCGGATGGATTTCGCGCGGACGGTGAAGCTGGATCGCGCGGTGCAGAAGAGCGTCGAGAGCGGCGGCGGGCGGGCGGATGGGTGGACTTCAGTGCGGCTGGCGCTGCTGGGGTCGTCGACGCTGACGCACCTGGTGCCGGGGATCCGCGTGGCGGGACTGCGGCGCGGGTTGTTGATCGAGGTGTATGAGGGGGCGTACGGGACGTATCGGCAGGAGCTTGCGGACGCGGGCTCGGGGCTGCATGCGTTTCGGCCGACGGTGGTGCTGCTGGCGCTGGATGCTCGGCATGTGGTGGGGATGGGTTCGGTCGGCGATGGGATTGCCGCGCTGCGGGCTTGCTGGCGCTTGGCGCGGGAGGCGTTTGCGTGCGCGGTGGTGCAGCAGGCGGTGATGCCGGTGTTTGCGCCGTTGCTGGGGAATCAGGAGCATCGGCTCGCGGGTTCTCCGGCGTTGATGGTGGATCAGATTAATGCTGGGCTGCGCGCTGCGGCGGATGAGGGTGGCGCGTTGGTGCTGGCGCTGGATGCGTTTGCGCGCGAGGAGGGGATTCGGCGGTGGTACGAGGCGGGGCTGTGGCATCGCGCAAAGCAGGAGGTGCATCCGGCGATGTCGCCCGTGTACGGCGAGCAGGTGGCGAGGGTGGTGGGTGCGCTGGTGGGGCAGAGCCGGAAGTGCCTGGTGCTCGATCTGGACAATACGCTGTGGGGCGGCGTGATTGGCGACGATGGGCTGGAAGGGATCGAGTTGGGGCAGGGGAGCGCGGCGGGCGAGGCGTATGTGGAGTTTCAGCGCTATGCGAAGGGACTGATGGAGCGCGGCGTGGTGCTGGCGGTGTGCTCGAAGAACGATGAGGAGAATGCGGTGGCGCCGTTCGAGCAGCATACGGAGATGGTGCTGCGGCGTGGGGATATTGCTTGCTTCGTCGCGAACTGGGAGGACAAGGCGACCAACCTGCGGCGGATTGCGCGGGAGCTGAATTTGGGGCTGGATGCGCTGGTGCTCGTCGATGACAATCCGGCGGAGCGCGGGCTGGTGCGGCGCGAACTGCCGATGGTTGCGGTGGCGGAGATGCCGGAGGATCCGGCGGAGTTTGTGCGGGTGCTGGCGGGTGCGGGATATTTCGAGGGCGTGGGTGTGACGGCGGAGGACCGTGAGCGGGCCGCTCAGTATGCGGCGAATGCGCGGCGAGAGGCTGGGCGGGTGGCGGCTGAAAGTGGGGCTGGTGCGGGTACGACGGATCTGCAGAGTTACCTGGCGGGGCTGCGGATGGAGTTGGTGTGGCGGCCTTTCGATGCGGCGGGGCGCGGGCGGATTGTGCAGTTGATCAACAAGACGAACCAGTTCAATTTGACGACTCGGCGGGTGGGTGAGGTGGAGATTGAGCGTGCGATGGCGCGGGCCGATGTGCTGGGGCTGCAGTTTCGGCTGAAGGATATCTACGGCGACAACGGGATGATTGGAGTGGTGATGGGTGAGGCGGCTTCGGCGGAGAGGCTCGCGGCGGCTGGGTTTGCTGGGGTTGAAGTGCGGGCTGAGGATTTGTATGTCGATACTTGGCTGATGAGCTGCCGTGTGTTGGGGCGGCAGGTGGAAGACGCGATGATGAATGTGGTGGTGGCGCAGGCTCGCGCGCGAGGGGTGCGGCGGATCTTCGGGCACTACATTCCGACGGCGAAGAATGCGATGGTGCGGGAGCATTATGCGCGGATGGGATTTGCGTTGGTGGAGACGGCGGCGGATGGGGCTACGTTGTGGGTGATGGATGTGGCGGAGTATCGGGAACGAGCGACGCAGATTGTGTGTGTGGAAGGCGAGTTGGCCAGGGTGTGAGGATAGGACTACGGGGGAATCGGTATCCTGTCGCCCTATTTCCCATGGAGAGGAAAAGCGCTTTACTATTGGAGCTCCTCAAGTGCTGGACAAAGCACAATGCTCAAACGGCTTTCCGAAAGTTGGTACATCAGGGTATGAGAATTTCATTCTCTTGTTTTGTCTTGTTGTTGTGGGCGTCCGCGGTAGCGTCTGCGTCGAGCTCGAAATTGCCGGACGGAACTGAGTTTCCGTCCTGGGAGAAGAATCCGCAGTTCTCAAAGACCTACTACGTGGATGGGCAAGCGAAGAACGCCGATGACAAGGGTCCGGGCAGCAAGGAGCGTCCGTTCCGCACGATCGATGCGGCGGCCCATGTGCTGCAGCCGGGCGAACGGGTGGTCATTGCCGAAGGTGTCTATCGCGAGTCCATCCATCCGGCACGCGGCGGGACAAGCCCCGATGCGATGATCAGCTACGAGGCGGCGCCCGGCGCGAAGGTGGTGGTCAAAGGCGCTGCCGTGGTGAAGGACTGGAAGCCGAGCGTGGGCTGGAACTTCGGTGTTGACCCGGAGACGCACCAGCCGGTAAGAGCGTGGGAGCTGCGCCTGGATCCCGGGCTGTTCCCGAATGGCTACAATCCGTTCGAAGTAGACAATGTGCTCGGCAATCGCGAATGGCTGAGATATGCCCAGGACAACATGGCGACCTACTTCCGGCGCCGTGGGTTGGTGTTTGTGGATGGCAAGCCTCTGGAGCCGGTGGAACTCTCCTCCGAACTGGCCGGACCTTCGACACGCTCGATGAACTATTTCACCGATATTCATTGGAAGCCGCTGTTTAAAGAATTCTCTCCTGAGACAGGGAAGGTGTGGATCGAAACCAACGGCATGACCCTGCACATTCGTCTCGCCAATGACGACGACCCCGCCAAGCACGTGATCGAAATCACCACCCAGGAGCAGGTATTCTCTCCGGCAGAACGCTACCAGTCCTATATCCGCGTGAAGGGCATTACCTTCCAGTATGCGGGCAACGGTTTTCCGGTGCCGCAGCGAGGCATGGTCTCGACGAATCGTGGCAATCACTTCATCTTTGAAGACAACACCTTTGAGTGGGCGAACAGCGTTGGTCTGGACATTGGCAACGAGGACTGGGGCGCTTCGCGTCCGCCGCAGCCGGTGGGCTTCGACGTCATCCGGGGGAACACCTTCCGCTACTGCGGCATTGAAGGGCTGGGCGGAACCGGCGGTCCGCAATCGACTCTGGTCGAAAAGAACTTGTTTGAATGGATCGGCTGGCAGGACGCGGCCATGATGTCGGAGTCGGGCGCGACCAAGATGCATACGGCGCGGAATCTTCTGTTCCGTAATAACGTGGTCCGCCATATTCGACACGCGAATGGCATTTGGCTCGATATCGGAAACGCCAACGACCGAATTACAGGCAACGTATTCGCAGACATTCCGGGCGATGTGAATCCCCATGCCATTCACATCGAAGGCAGCGACACCCTGAACGAGATCGACAACAACATCTTCGATCACCTCACCGGCGGCATTCTGATTCGCGACACCAACAACGTGATCATCGCCTATAACCTGTTCCTCGATTGCGCCCAGGTTTGCGTGGATACGGTATCGGGGATCAATGGACCCAGGGCGGTCGGCGGCCATACCAACGATGTCCACAATCTGATGGTGCACGATAACGTGTTCTACAAGATGGGCCGCTCGGCCATCGAGTTTACCAACGCGCGCAACGAGGCCGATGGCAACCTCTATCCTGCGTCGGCAGGCCCGGGCGGGGGCGGGGGCGCGTCCTATCTGCGCGTAAAGTTTCCCGAGCCGCCGGAATGGCACAACCTGGCATCGTGGCGCGAAGAACACGGATGGGACATGAATGGTTCCCTGGCAACCATCTCGGCGGTGATGGACCCGGACAAGCTCGAGCTGACTCTTTCCATGAAGGGCGATGTGAAGCGCAGCCCGGTGTACAAGGGGATCGACACGGACTTCTTTGGTAAGACGGTGAGCGGCGACAGATTCCCGGGACCGTTCTCAGAACCAGGCACGGAGGCCGTGACGCGCAGCATCGATCCCAGGTGAATCCCTTGCGCGCATCGTGATTCCTGGACTTTCGCACCATGTGACGCAACGCGGCAGCCGGCGCGTGGCGATCTTCTTTGAGGATGGCGACCGCGCAATCGGCGTTGAGGTCTGAGCCTTGGTCGCCTGATTGGACTGGCCGATTCTGTGGTGGCCCTTGGCTTAACCGCAGCGGATTCCCTTCGGGAATGACAAACAAGAGGATGACAAACAAAAGGATGGGCGACGGCAAAGGCGATATGCGGGGATTCTTCGCGGCGCTCAGGATGACAGGCAAGGTGCTTCCGGCATCAGGTATCCTTTCGCCTGATTGGGATTGGGAGAATGCCGATGATCCGAATGTCGCTGGCGATATTGGTACTTTGGTTTACGGTGGAATGCGCGGTCGGGGCTCCGGCTCAGAGAGTTCATGTCTGGGAAAAGCAGGACATCGTTCTCCATGCCAAGACGTCATTCAAGAATCCTTATGTGGACGTTGTGGTTTGGGTGGACCTGCAAGGTCCGGGGTTTCAGAAAAGAGTCTACGGCTTTTGGGACGGTGCGAATGACTTTCGGGTTCGGCTGGTGGCTACGACTCCCGGAGAGTGGTCATGGAGGAGTGGATCCAGCCCCGGAGATCAGGGTTTGAGCGGGAAGACGGGCAAGTTTACGGCTCAGGTCTGGTCGGAGGCCGACAAGGCCGCGGATGACAGCCGGCGCGGCTTTATCCGCCCAACACCGAACGGGCACGCTCTGGAGTATGCGGATGGCACTCCTTTTTTTCTGCTAGGCGACACCTGGTGGTCGACTGCCAGTTTTCGATTCCCTTGGACAGAGGACGACATGGCGCATCCGATGGGTCCCAATGCGACCTTCAAAGACATGGTGCGGTTTCGCAAGGCGGAGGGGTTTAACTCGGTTGCCATGCTTGCCGCGCTGCCCAATTGGGAGAATGACGGGAAGCCGCCCAGAATCGTGATGGACGACGCGGACAAGACCCTGCTGCGCGCTGCCTGGATGGATCCGAAGACGAAGAGTGCAAAGGACGAGCACAACGAGGGGGGGCTGCCGTTTCTGTTCCCCGGGCGCGTCCCCGGCTATGAGGAGGTCTTTGCCGATGTGGACCGGATCAATCCTGCCTACTTCCAGTATCTGGACAAGAAGATCGACTATCTGAATTCTCAGGGATTCATTCCGTTTATCGAAGTTACGCGTCGCGATTCAGGTCCGGCATGGAAGAAGTACTATAAGTGGCCCGATTCCTACACGCGGTTCATTGAATACATTTTCAGCCGGTACCAGGCGAATAATGTTCTGCTGAGTCCGATTCACATGGACTACTACCGCGATACGATTCCGCTGAAGGATTACGACGATGCGGCCAGTCTGGTGATTCAGAAATTTGGGCCGCCACCGTTCGGTACGCTGGTATCCACGAACTCCAATCCATCGACGTTGGTCGATTGGGGGCATCCGAAGTGGCTGACACTGCAACAGACCGGCAACGAACGGCCTCACGACTTCTACTGGTACATGAAGCAGATCTTCTACTCCAAACCCGCCATGCCGGGAATTGCCGGCGAACCGTATTACTCGGGATATCTGCATAAGGCTGGGGAGGACAGTCTTATTTCCGCGGAGGGTGGGACAGAGCAGGACAGCCTTTACAACCGTTCGTCGATGTATGGGAATTTTCTTTCCGGCGGATTGGGGGGACACATCTACGGCGCCGATGGAATCTGGCAGGCCGACATTGACCCGGAGGCCAAGACAAAAATGTGGGAGGCGTTTCCCTGGGAGTCTGGAGAGCAGGTGAAGTACCTACGTGCCTTCGCGTTTTCCAATGGAAAGCGGTTTCAGGAGTTGGAGCCCGACGCCGATCTGCTGACTCCGAATAAGAACGATCAGACGATGTCCTACCAGGGGTGGGCGTTTGCCGCACGGACACCGGAGCGGGATTATTTCCTGGCTTACTTTGAAAAGGGCGCGCCTCAGGCGAGATTGCGGGGCGCTGTTCCGGACGCACAGTACACGGCGCAGTGGTTCGATCCACGGCACGGGGAATGGCGCGATGTGAGTTCGGGAACGGTGATGGCGACGCCTGCGGGCTGGATTGATCTTCCGGCAAAGCCTACAGAGGAAGACTGGGGTCTGCGACTGATCTTGAAGAAGTAGATCGAGAGCGAAATGTGGGGATTCTTCGCTGCGCTCAGACAATCTCATTGAGGGTTGCGCTCGGGAAGCGTAGGAGCGGGGGTATAAGTATATAGGTGGATGCGGGCGGTGGATTGTCGCGTGGCTGTAACATGTGAGGGTTAGGGTGACGGTATATGCGGCTTAGCTTTGTGGTGCCTGCGTACAACGAAGAGGCTTATCTTCCGGC
>OBLU010005158.1_pt1 | contig 11749 bp, 12 predicted proteins | sample 1518681 | NCBI WGS metagenome assembly OBLU01 (sample SAMEA3539304, study PRJEB22396) | soil metagenome | biome: tundra; feature: field; material: soil | place: USA | collected 2010-05 | depth 0.15 m
AGTCGTGGGCCACTCCACCAGCCAGGCGGCCGACGGCTTCCAGTTTGCTTGCCTGTTGTAATTGCTCTTCGGATCTGCGCAACGCCTCCTCAGCGTGTTTGCGCCGGGTGATGTCGCGGATGTTGCACTGGATGACGCAGGTGCCGCCCACTGTATAAACATTACTGACAAACTCTACCGCAATGCGGCGACCGTCTTTGGTTTCAAGGGGTAAGTCGTCGTAACGGATTACGCCCTTGGTTTGTAAATCAGCGAAAGCTATGCGGCTGGCGGAAATGTCCTTAACCGGGCCGATTTCCCAGAGATTCTTCCCTACTAACTCGGCTTGCGAATATCCCAACAGGTCGCTCAAGAACGGGTTCACATCCAACACTTGCCCGTTCGCAAAATCGAGGATCAGTATGCCGTCTTGGGCAGCTTCAAACAGACGCCGGTAACGAATTTCGGAAGCTTGCAGCGCCCCCTCAGCTCGCTTGCGCACCGTGATATCGCGAATGGCAGTGGAACCCAGCATATCCTCCTGCACCTCCACAGGGCCCAGGCTGATCCCCGCAGGGATTTCGCGCCCATCTTTGCGCCCCAGCTTGTGCTCAACCATGGCTTGACCTCCGTGTTAGAGTGGGCCTGCTGCGTTTCAGGGGGAAATCGACGCCCTGGTACAGTTGCGGTGGCCTAGAATCACAAGACGAGTAGGGTACGATGCCCGAAGGGTCTGTTAAAGCATCTTGCTTGTGTTCATTTCCGATCCAGTCTTTCACCGAACCGGCGACAAACACGAAATCAGCGCCAAATACGTCTCTTCTGGTGACACCGGTCACCGAGCCGTCCATCGACCGCAGGTTTGTTACGGAGACATAAACATAAATGCAGTAACCCCCACAGATCGAGAGCAGTCGTATGGTATTGTTGGATCTGTCTCTGTATATCGCACCCTCTCGTAAGTGCCTTCTTAAGCCGTCGCTCTGAGTTGACGTTAATGCCATTTTTTATCCTTGGCACTTTCTTTAAAGTGGTTCTGTAGGTGCTAAATTGAAAGAAGCGTAGCCACTCGCTCGTGCTGTGTTCTCCATCCGCGGCCGTGCCATGCCGGCGGTAAGTTTTCGAGCACGGCTTCGTCTCTAATGATCCGTGCCGGAACTATCGCAGCTGCCCACTAAGCTGCTCTGCCGACCGCAATGCGATGTGCCGTTGACGCATTTACCGCAAAAGTCTCCAACCTCGGAGGAGACTCCAAGACTGGCTTCAATATGTCCGTAATCGCGTAATAGTGCTGGCTGTCATATTCGTCGGCATCTTCTCGCGAGGTCCAGAAACTGATGCACAGCAGCCTTTCGGGGTTTGTCTTGTCGGATAGCGTAAGAAAGTCGACAAAGCCCAGCTGCTTTTGCAGAATCGGTAGTACGTCATTCTCTAACTTGTTGCCGACTTGCTCACGTCGGCCAGCTTTCGATTGGCATTCCACAATACGAGCAAACATAGAGGTGACCCCCTTTTTCCTATATTTTTCGAGATATGACCTAACTCTGGGTACTGCTTCGTCGAACGCCTCTTCGTAACGTCTGGTGATCTGCATCGCAAAGAAATTCCAGCAGACCACCAGACACTCGAAGCGCTACTTGGGGGAGGGCCAATGTGTGCGACGGTGCTTCTTGAACGCGAGTGGCTGACGTCGCCCGAATCCACTGACCCGCTTGCGACGAGTTCGCGCTGAAGAATGTCCCGAGTCCACGGTTGCCCCCTCCGCGTTTGTTGCGATCAAGCATTGCATGTACCGGTCCATCTCCGGGTAATAGCTAAGTTATAGAAAACACGCCCCGGCGATCTCAGTGACGGAGTGTCAACACTGTCAAGAGACAGACGATTCGACACATTGGGTCTCAACGGGGTTGAGATCCACTAAACCTTCGTGCTTTAAGCTAGGGCTCGTCACTTCACGGGCAAACGTGATTCTTAGAGGCCCAAGCGGATCAGAAGACCGGGGAGATTTGCAGATAGTAACCTCCCGTCCCTCGTTCGCATCAAGTGCATGGCCGGGGCGCATTCCCCACCCAACACTCGACACTTCGACACGGTTTGTGCTTTTTTCGATGTGTGCCACTACAAGTCTACGAATACCGAAGATGTCCGACATTTGGTACGCACGGTGGCAACTAGTCCTGGAACGCAACGTGACTAATGTTCAGCTTTTTCATCTTCGAGTAGAGGGTCGTGCGTTTCATTCCCAGTCTGTTGGCTGCACCCGATGCGCCACCTAACACTCCGCCGGCCTCTTTCAGAGCTTGAAGGATGAGCTCGCGCTCGACCTCTGGGGACATCTTGCCAGAAGACGGCTTTGCGTTACGTCTCAGTTCCCCAAGCGGAACCCTCAGGACTGGTGAGGTCGTCAAAATCACGCATCGCTGAACCAGGTTTTGCAATTCTCTGATGTTCCCTGGCCAACGCCAATTCAGAAGAGCGTCCATTGTTTCGGCAGGAATAGTCGCAATCGACTTCTTCGCTTCCCTTGCATATCTGGACACGAAGTAACGCACGAGGGCAGGAATGTCGCTTTTTCTCTCCCGCAGAGGGGGAACATAAATCGGAAAGACATTGAGTCTATAAAATAGGTCCTCGCGGAAGCGACCCTCGGCCATACTCCGATGCAAGTCCTGATTTGTGGCAGCGATCAGCCGAACATCGACTTTTAAAGTCCGGTTACTGCCGAGTCTTTCGAATTCCTTGTTTTCCAGTACTCGTAACAGCTTCGGCTGAATTATGCCAGGAAGATCCCCAACCTCATCCAATAGCAGGGTTCCTCTGTCAGCCAGCTCCAAACGACCGACCTGCCTATTGATCGCCCCGGTGAATGCCCCCTTTTCGTGTCCGAATAACTCGCTTTCCAACAAATCTGTCGGAATCGCAGTACAGTTGATGCTAACAAACTTGCTGTCGGCCCGCGCGCTGAGCTGATGAATTGCGCGTGCAACTAACTCCTTACCGGTACCTGTTTCGCCCAGCAGAAGCACCGTCGCGTCAGTTGCAGCTACCGTCCTCACCTGTCGTAGCACTTCTTGTAGAGGAGCGCTATTCCCTACCATTCCCTGGAAAGCTTCGTCCCGACTCTCGCAATCCCGCAGGTCAAAATCCTGGGGTTGTGATTCGAGCCTTTGTGCTGCGGCCGAGGGGGTTTGGGAGTAATCCGTCGGCGCTGTAGGTCCATCGGATGAAAGCGTTGTGTCCAGAAGCTGACCGATTATCGCAGCCGCGCGGCGCAAGAACTCAAGCGTCGCATTCGTCTTGGGAATGACATGCAAACTGCCAAAGCCTATTGCTCCCAGCTTGTGACGCCTTGTGGTCAAGGGAAAGACATAGTAAGTACGAACCCCGATTCGGCGAAGCGACTCTAGGAAAACGGGCAACTTGAGTTCGACGTCCAAGTCTTGGACAAGTACGGATCGTTGATTCTTCCAGACCCGTCCGCTTGCACAAGCGTGCGCGGGAAGGCATTCGCATCTCCTCTCCGCCTCACCGGCCTTGCAAATATTCAGGCAGATGCTTTCCGCACCTGAGTCGTAAAGACCCCATGTGACAACGTCAAAATTCAAGGCATGACGCAGTCGGAGTGCCAGCCTGGGGAAAAGATCCTCTATCGCGCGCTGACTAAGTGCGAGCTGCGCCAGATCAAGTAAACTGAGATACTGGCCGACTGTCAGATTTGAGAAATGAACGGAATCAAACGCAAGTCCTTGCTCCGGCATACTTTCTCGCACCCCATGGTTTAACTCTTCGGATCGGACCGCGTTTCACAGTGTCCCCTTTCAGGACAGCAGCAAAAAGCACAACACCTTGCCCAAGAATCTTCCTATATCAAGTTGAAGGTCGATCTTGACAACGCTCTGCGTCACTGCTATCACGAGGCTAATCATCTGGGTCATGATGGTCCAGTCACTATGTGGGAACATCGGATTGAACAGGAAAGAATTGAGCCGCGTGGGCAGCCAGTTCGCCACAAGCCAAAGGGTGCGTGGAGCGGGCGCACGGCACGCATCAGGATCGGCTAGTGAAGAAATTGCGGCTGGCCGGGATCGCGAACTACGACCAGGCCAATGCGTATCTGGACGAGCACCATCTCGCCGAGCACAAGCGGCATTACGCGCGGCAACCGGACGAAGTGTTCTGGCTGGAGGAGGAACGCGTGGTGAGTGAAGATTGGGGGGGCGCTACCAGAGCCGGCTGCTGCAATTGGAACGGCAAAGTCAGTGCCCGCTATCTAGATTTCTGTAGCTGAGTTGAGGTGTCCTAGTCGAGATGCTTGAGCCAAACATGATGGCGAAAGTGGTGAGACCAGCTTCTTCAAAACCTGCGGGGGGCAGGGCCTTCCAAGGCCGTTGACCTGATTAGGAGAAGAAGCGCGATTCCATCAGGGCCCGGGAGGAGAGATACATCTTCCCATTAAGAGGCCGGATATATGCATGCGTCTCTTCCCACACCGCTATCATCGAGGCCCTTGCAAGCCGGATGGGTCCATATATGCTCCCCTCTTTCCGCACAAAGGCAAGTATGATTTCGTCAAAGCCAGCATCTCTTGGATTGCATCGTCCACACTGCGGTAAGTCTCGTCCGATCAAGTCACGCTGTTGGCCACAACATCCCAATCCCAAAGTCCGATGCAGAGGCCGGCTTCGTGTGCCAACTCCAGCCACTTCTGCCATTCCCAATCTGCTGTTCTGGCCAAACCCGATCTGCCATTACGCGACTCCTACTAGGCGAAAAATCCGAAAAGAAAACTTCGGAGCTAAGGTCAGTTCGGAGTGCCCTCCTTGTGAGTGAGATACCGACTAGCAGTACTACACGCTGACGTCTTTCTTGTCCTCAAGCTTCATCCGAGACAGGAATTGGTAGATCGTCGCACGACCGAGGCCGAGGATCTCTGCCGCTCGTGACTTGTTCCCACCGACTCGCTCAAGTACTCGCATGACATGCCGTCTCTGAACTTCGTCGAGCGAAAGAAGCCCTTCATCGATGACCGAATCGCCAGTGAACCCGGTTCGTAGCCTCTCGGGGAGATCATTGATATCAATAAACTTGCTGTCCACCATCATGCAGCCGTTGGCCACCACATTCTCCAGTTCACGGATGTTTCCCGGCCACGGATAAATCGCCATTACGTGCTGCGCTCTCCGGGTCAGGCCCGAGATCGGCTTCTTATATTCCGCGGCGAATCGCTCCACGAAGTATCGCTCCAGCAGGGGCAGATCCTCCCGTCGATTTGCCAGCGGCGGTAGAGCAATCTCAACCACTGCCAATCGGTAATACAGATCTTCGCGAAACTGACCGTCGCGTACCATCCTTCTCAAATCGCGATTTGTAGCAGCGATCACTCGCACATCGACACTGCGCGAAACAGAGGAACCTACTCTCCGAATGTGATGATCTTGCAAAACGCGAAGTAACTTTGCTTGAGCCCCTAGTGAGAGATCTCCAATTTCATCGAGAAAGATAACCCCACCATCTGCGTTCTCAAAGAGCCCAGCCCTATCTTGGATCGCACCCGTGAAAGCACCCTTCACATAGCCAAAGAGTTCACTCTCGACCAAACTTTCTACTAGAGCAGAGCAATTGCACGTGACAAGCCGGCCCGGAGAGGTCGCGCTTAGGCGGTGCAGTGCCCGTGCAACCAGTTCCTTGCCGGTGCCAGTGGCGCCGGCAACGAGAACAGTCTTGAAGTGTGGTGCGATCCGGCGGATCTTCGCGAAGACGTCGAGCATCAGGGGACTACGACTAACGATCCCTTCGAATTGACAGGCTTGCACGAGCTCTTGATCCAGGAGTAGCGTTCTGCGGCGTATCTCCGCTTCCGCCAAGAAACTGGAAATTCGATTTCGGAGTCTTTGAAAATCCAGCGGCTTCGTCAGATAATCGCACGCGCCTTGCTGAATCGCCTCTATGGCCGATTCCGTCGAGTAATGTCCCGAAATCACGATCACGTTCGCACCGGGGTCAGAACCGACAATGCGTTTCAGCATGTCCATCCCACTCACTCCCGGCATGAGCAGATCAAGCAGCACGATTCTGGGCCGGAGACGCAGAAACATTTCGAAGCCGGCTTCTGGATCTGCTGCTGTCAGTATTTCCAATCTTTCGTCCTCGAGTACGCCTGCGATGAGCGACAGGCTCTGGGGATCGTCATCAATAGCAAGCAGCTTGAAGATGTTTGGCTTCGTCATTGGGCGTAGCTCTCTCCCGTACCTCTATCTACATTCTCAATGGAAAGGGATACAGCTAAGTTCGGTTTTGCTTCCGGGTGGGATATGTGATCAGGATCACAAGTTCGGGTGATGGCTGGAGCCACAGAATGCCATTCCGCCCGAATTGGCTCGCGCAAACGCTCCAGCAATGCAGAAGGCTGCTCGCTTGCTATCGTCACAAGACTCGAACTTCCGGTCAGCCCGTCGCTGAACCGTCCGAACAAATAATAAAAATACATCAGCAGCCTTCGGGGGAAGAGCTTGCTCAATACAGATTATCACAAAAAGCGACGCTGGAATCAGTAGCAGAGTGGGATCGTGGCTCCATAGAGGAACCGACACAAACAGCCGCAAACACTATTCGAGCCCTGCAACACGTTCTCGTCCGCGAGAATGCAATCCAGTTCTGGCAAATCACAGGCAGTTAACAGTTTCAGCCTCTCAATCGCGTTTGGTCATTAACATGCTGTTCCCTTGGAGGTTATGATCAAAGAACAAATTCGACTCGACGGCCTCCTCCTCTCCAGCGACGCGCAGGTACTCGGCATCATGAATCAAGTTCTGGATAGCTTTGCATCAAGACCGAGGTCTGTGGAGACCTTGACTCGGCTCTTGACGCGGTGACTCACCGCAGGCTTGACACCGTGATTGTGGACTGGAACGGTGTATATGACCCAAATCGCGTCGTGTGCACCGCGCGTAGATCATCTCCCAACAGCAACTCGACAATTGTGGCCATGGTCGATCAGGGTTCTGAAGCGTACGCCCTGCTCGCCGGGGCTAATTTCATGATCCCTAAGCCGATGGCCATTGACCACGCGCGGCGGTGTATGAGGGCCGCTTACGGAACCATGCTGCAAAACCGCCGGCGTGCCGCTCGGGTCCCAGTCGATCTCCCGGTGGTTGTTAGAGTGATTGGGGGCGAAAAACTCGAAGCCAGAATCAGCGACATCAGCATCGGCGGGGTCGCTCTGCAGTGCAAGCAGTCACTGCAACTCGATCAGAGGGTGACAGCGTTTTTTTCACTCCCGGGCACCAAAGGCCTGATCTGTCTGTCTGGTGCGGTGGTAAATGCGGACGAGAGAGGGAGGGCTGGAATTCGCTTCTCTTTCATTCCCGAGGAAGACCTTACCTTGCTTCAACAATGGCTGGCAGGCGAGCTGACTAAACTGGAGAATGCAGAGATGCCCAACGACGTGTCAGCAAGCCCAGCGTGACATGATAAATCGTTTCCCGTTCTCTTGCCACCGACGCATGGGCGAAGTCCTAGCCTTAATTTCGTCCTGGTTCAGGTGCGGAAAGGATTTTTCCACATTCTGGAAATATGTCTGTGTGGCGGACAGAATCCTTCCTCACCTGGACTGATCAATAGCGCAGCTATCGCGCAGTAAAGGTGCCTTTGCTCGAACAGCAATATGGCGCTCAGATTGCTCGTCGTCTGGAGTCGGGTTCCCAAAGGCGAAACAAGTCCGAGACGAATGAATAACCCTGAGCAAGAGCAGACGGCTTTTCATTGATTGAGCTGCTGATCGTGGGGGCTATCATCCTGATCCTTGCAGCTATCGCTATTCCTAACCTAATGTGCGCCCGTATGGCTGCCAACGATTCATCCGCGGCCGTTTCCGGGCACACTATCGTTGTGGGTGAAGTCGGTTATCTCGGCACTTATCCCACAGTCGGCTATGCCACGCTGGCCCAGTTGGGCAGCGCGGCGCGGCCACTCCATGCGTTCCAGCGCCTGCCAACGGCTGCTTGATTGACAACAACCTGGCCACCACGCTGGGGTAATGGTAAGAGCGGTTAAATTTGCCGTCATGCCTGGCGGTACGGCTTTGACTGACCAGCCGCTGGTTGAGGTAAGTGAGGCCCAAGGGGGAATGCTGGAATGAAAATTCTTTTGGTCGAAGATAGCCGCTTTCTGCGCATTGCAATTGAGAAAGGACTGGCCAAGGCTGGACACGAAGTGACCGGCATAGCAGATGGCCGAGAGGCCCTGCTTGCCGCCCGCAGCAGCCTTCCAGCCATCATCCTTCTGGACATGATGCTTCCAGGGTTAGAGGGTACTTGTGTGCTGAAGGAACTCAAACAAGACGCATCAACGTCGCATATTCCGGTAATCGTGCTGACAGGACTCTCTCAAAAGAATGAGACGAAGTTGAAAAAGGCTGGTGCTGCAGCCTACATTGAGAAATCATCGCTTAACCTGGCTCAGAATGCGGAGGCCCTAATCCAGGTTATAGTGAGCGTCCTCGGTACATTGCGTGAAGTACCGAGTACTCCTGAGCAGCAGAGCCGCTCAAGTGCAGACGCAGAAACAAATGGAGCTGAGGCCCGAGCCGGTTGGACGGGGGGGCTGCGTGACAATCCTACTGGGCCGTGAAGAGCTGCGTAACGCGCCGTAACTTTGACAAATCGTGCCGCCACTGTTGGAAAGGGGGTCTAGGCAGAGTTCCCGCCGCTATTTCGGCAGGTTGCCGAAGTTTCGGCACCTTCAACCCCCGCGAATTGCTTGCACTAGCGGTGCAGAAGGGAAATGAGTTATGGCACCATAATTGCAGACGTAAGAACATGTCCCTCGGGACATTCATTTTGAGAGAATCTTTGAAGGACCGTGAGCGCAGAACCGAAAACCAGCTAATTGAATCCGTGGATCGGCTCGTAAATGAGATGAGGGCAATAGAATACTGGGACGTTGCGTACTGTGAGAACGACTGTCATGAACCTTATGAGGAAATCGCCTTTGCGTCGCGGCAAAAACGGCGCACCGAGATCATCGGCCAGCTAATGTTGTGTGGGTTCTCGTGGGACGTGTTGAAGTGGAAAAGCCTCTGCTCAGCCCTGCCCTGGACAACTTGAGCATTGTTCGCACTAATCCCAGTCGATCTTGCGGAGCTTCATCCGTTTTGGAGACCAACCACTCTTGGATGGTTCGGATGTCAGCGCCGTTCTGCCAAAGATGAGTGGCGCAAGAATGACGCAGCGTTCGCGCTGGCAAGAACGAACAGCCAATACGACGAGCAGCCGCTGTTAGAATTTTCCATGCAGTATGTTTACACAGAGGCCTGTCCGGGACCGGGCGCGTCAAATCGATGTCCTTCAGAAAGCGTTTGAATCTGTTTCTTGCAGTTGCGAGGGTAGTTTTATTAACGGCTCCCAGGTACTTGCAATGTTTTGTTCGACTACCACTCTCGTAAGTCGAGTAGTGTCCCACCCATGTCCTTGTGGTGCGGTGAACGTGACCTTGCTGCTGACGATACTCGACGTGAAAGATATACCCATCCCTTCGTCGTCCCAGATGCCGGCGAAGGGCCTCGGCTGCCGGTGAGCCGAAGTAGACAATCCGCTCTTTTCGTTTCCCTTTTACTCGAATCGTTCGTCTCTTGAAATCGATATCTCCAACGCGGAGGGGTAAAACCTCGATCAATCGGCAACCCGTTGCGTAGAGCAATTCGAGCATAGCGCGATCACGGGGCTTGTCCGTCCGGGTTAGCAAATTACGAGCCTGCGCCTGAGTCAAAACAGTCGGTAGTTTCTTCGGTATTTTTCGCGGACGAATAAACCGAGGGGGCACTGCATTTACAGCGCCGCCCATGTACAAGAAATCGAAAAATGACCGTAGAGCAGCCAGTCTGCCATTAACCAGACTGTCGCCCCACTTCTTACTTGGCAGATTCGTCGTGATGAAGTCGGAAATATCGAGTGGCACCACTTCCGACATGGGTTTATTTCCAATGAACGAACAGAAGCTTTCACAAAGGTTGCAGTATTTCGCTACGGTGCTGGCGAGATAGTTCTGAGCAATCAGCCAAGTCCGAAATCGCCGCACCATCTCCTCGTTCTTTCGGCGGGATGATGCAGCTATCGACTTGCTGAAAGTGGATTCTTTCCGTGGCATTTAGAAAGGACTCATACAGAGGTAAAGCAGGTTAACACCGCGAGAACCATTCAGAGATTACTTAGATACGGAGATTGTAGCCCCCACCCCGCGCGCGCCCGCCCCCTGGCGTCGCCACCGATTGGTGAGCTCGAGCAGAACGGCCGAGCGAGATCCGCAGGGCGACTGGATGCGCCGGATTGTGTAATACGTTTCAAGTGTCATACCGCACTGCCTTTCATTGCTTCTGGCGAAATGCGCGTTTAATGGCCGTGCCACATCTGCGCATCACGCGATGACATGGGTATAGGGCGGCCATGTGCAGCCGTGGCGTGCTCGTTCATTGCCCTAGCCGCTTGGGTGCGGCAGTTGCCGTTCTGGCTGCTAAACTCCTGTGTAGTGACGGAGTGTTTACAAAGTGGACACTTGAACGCGCTAAATCCGTTCATCATTTTGATGGTGTAATGTCTCATAGCTTCAAGTGTAGTCGCTTGTCTTGGTATGACTCCGAACTAAAGTTACCCTGCCGCACTTTCCCCTATATTGAATTTCTCGTCCGTATTCATGTGTTCACCGTGGAGTATCTGTGCTGCATAAGAAGATTACGCTGCGACACGGTCATCAGTCCTTTCCCCTGCACCTCGGGCGTCTGATGGTTGTACGCACTCGCCATCCGGTAGATCGTGGTTCTCCCAATGGCCAGTAATCGCGCGGCGAGGAGATGATTTCGTGGCAGGCCCATGGAACTCGGATTCTTCGAGACGGGGGCACACCATGCCGGTCGCGAGGTATTCATGAGCGAAACGGAGCCCGGTGACAATGGTCGAGCCGAAGGCGGACGATCCGATGGCGATTCTGGAACGGCAATCAACGCCGTGGGCGAGCGCTTATCGTTGGCGCTGTCGAATCTGCGGCTGCGTAAGGCTCTTCGGCGTCAGTCCATTTCGAGATCCACTACGCGGGTGAAGACCCTCAACTTCGAGGCCGGATATATGCACGCATCTTTCCTCACGCCACCACACGAAGAATCCTTGCAACGCGGTTACCAGGAAGCCAGCCAATACGAGGGCGTGGCTGACCTAATGTGAGCTTTATAGCTCAGATGCTCGCATGGAAGTTGCCTTGGAGAACGTCTACACTCTCATTCACGAAAAGAAAATCAGTTCTAAGAACAACCTGCTCCCACTACTTGAGCAGATCACAAAGAGTTCGTGCCTGACGGTTCCGACACGGGGCGGTCGGTTGGCGAGGTGCCTTTCAATCTCTGAAAAGAGAGGTCGTAGAACAGCGAGCCTTACGAGCAGTCGGCGGCGAAAGGAGTCGCGTAGCGGCCCGTCGTCTGATGTGCCGAGACTGGGGACTTCAATTCTGACTGGCACTGAATGTTCGAATGTATTTAATCAGATCACGAATCTGCGGTTCCGTCAGCCCCGTGTGCAGGAAAGCATGTGGATAGGACTTATGTCCCTTCCCCTGAGCGGTCGCAGCGTAGAGGTCGTCATCGCTCATCTGCTTTACTCGCTTTGACCGCAAGTCCGGTACCGTCATCTTGGTGGCCGCAGTCGAGTGCCCGCTGCCGTCCCCCGCGTGACAACTAGCGCACTTCTCGGAATACACGGCATTTTGAGCGGCACTCATTCCGGAGAGC
>OBLU010005163.1_pt1 | contig 11738 bp, 10 predicted proteins | sample 1518681 | NCBI WGS metagenome assembly OBLU01 (sample SAMEA3539304, study PRJEB22396) | soil metagenome | biome: tundra; feature: field; material: soil | place: USA | collected 2010-05 | depth 0.15 m
ACGACATCACGGCTATCTCCTTCCACGCCTATCCGTATTTGCAGGACAAGTACGCGATCATGCCCAGTGGAGGCAGCGTGGGCGAAGGCTACGGTCCAATGATCGTCGCGTCGCGCAATATTCCGGTGGACGAAATTGCCAACGTTAAGATCGCCGTGCCCGGAACGATGACGACGGCGTACCTCGCGCTGAAGTTGTTCGCTCCTGAAGTTGTAACCGAAGTGGTTCCGTTCGACGAAATCATCCCCAAGGTGCTCGAAGGTAAATACGAAGCGGGGCTGATCATCCACGAGGGCCAACTCACCTTCAAAAAGGCGGGCCTGCACAGGATCGTGGACATGGGGAAATGGTGGCGGGACCTGACCGGCATGCCGCTGCCGCTGGGTGGCAATGCAATTAAACGAAGTCTTGGGCCAGCCCTCATTAATTCCTGTTGCAATGCATTGCGGGACAGCATTCAGTACGCCCTGGATAACCGAGAAGAGGCGTTGCAGTATGCAATGCAGTTTGCACGCGATCTCGACGTTCAGCAGGCCGACAAGTTTGTGGGGATGTACGTGAACGAACGCACCCTTGACTATGGCAAAGACGGTCGCGAGGCCATTAGTAAGCTGCTGGAGTTAGGTTATGAACGTGGCATCATCCCGAACAGGCCTGTTGTTGAGTTCGTGGGCGATGCTACCGTAACGGCGTAGTAAAATCCGATGATTGCGGAAAGATATTAGCCGGCTTCGAGGCCGGCTACTTATTTTGAGGTGGCCAAGTCTGTTCCTGGCTCTCCATCCGCGATCGCGTTTCGATAAGATAGAAGCCATGCCTGCCGTTCGGTCGGAAAAGATCTTGCCCGGCCAGAACTTGCTCATCGACGCCGATGACACGCTCTGGGAGAACAACATCTACTTCGAGTGGGCGATCACCGATTTCATCTCCTTTCTGAATCACCATCAGTACACGCCTGACGAAGTTCGCCACACCCTTTACGAAGTCGAGCGCGAGAACGTTCGGCAACACGGTTATGGCATGCACAGCTTCGCTAACGCGCTGGGGATCTGCTTCGAGAGACTCTCCGTAGAGCCGGTCACGCCGGAGTTGCAGGAAACTATCCGCGGTATTGCCTACCAGATCGCCGAGCATCCCATGGAATTTCTGCCAGAAGTGCCTGAAACGCTGGCGGACCTGTCGCAGCGCCATCGTCTATTCATGTTGACTAAGGGCAACATCACCGAACAGTTGGGGAAGGTCGAACGCTCTGGATTGAAGGAGTACTTTATGGCAATCGAGGTGGTCGGCGAAAAAGACGCCGCTACTTATCGTGCCGTGGTGGAGAAATACGCATTGGTGAGGGACGTCACCTGGATGATTGGAAACAGCCCACGGTCCGACATCAATCCTGCGTTGGAAGCGGGTTTGCACGCTGTGTTCGTTCCCCACGACAATACCTGGATGCTGGAGCGCGATGAGTTGCGCAGCCACGCAGCCGACGGCCGCTTACTGCAGGTCGAAAGCTTTGGTCACCTTCGCGATTATTTCTGAGGAATTCTCGCAATACCCCCTTCCCCGGCAACTTTTCTTCCCTTGAAGGTTTATAGATCTCAGTTATGCAAACGCTGAGAGTGATGGCGCGATGAAAGTGCGTTTTTGGGCGGTTGGATTACTTGTGGCCTTTTCCATTGCGGCAGTCGTCTCCGCAAGAAACAAGCCCAATCAATCAGGCGCTACCAACGAACACAGGCGAGTCGTGCACGCGCTCAATCGTCTGACCTTCGGTCCACGGCCGGGAGACGCCCAAACCGTGGCCGCCATGGGCGTCGATCAATGGATTGAATTACAGCTCCGTCCGGAAAAGATCGACGACGGTGCAATGCAGGTACGGCTGGCACAATACCGCACTCTGCGGATGAGCGCGCGCGAAATGGCGCTGGAATTCCCGTCGAATCAGCTCTTGAAGGCGGTTGTCGAAGGCAAGTTCGCCATGCCCAGCGATCCGTATCGTCGCGCAATATATGCTGCGGGGATTGCCCGACTGCAATTTCAGGAAGCGGAAAAGAAAAGCGCCGATGCGATCATGCCCAAAGCACCGAACGGCATGGCGGCATTCACACCTGCCAGCGCAAATCAACCTTCTGCGGCGAATCCAGCTGCTGCGCAGCGTCAGCAGGACCGGCGGGATGCTCATGAACTGGTTGATAATCTGACTTCGCTGGATCCGGAAGCCCGCATGCAGCGAATCCTGAACCTGCCGCCCAGCGAGCAGGCCGCGCTGTTGAAAGGATTGCCGGGCACCAAGAAACAGGTGCTGTTGGCCGGTTTGTCGCCACTTCAACGGGAAACCGTCCTCGCCCTCGACAATCCGCAGGGCTTGGTGAACTACGAGGAGCAATCGGGCAAGCTGCTGCGTGCGGTTTACAGCGAGCGTCAACTCGAAGAGGTGCTGACGGATTTCTGGTTTAACCACTTCAATGTTTTCATTGGCAAAGGCGCTGACCGTTACATGGTCACTGGGTACGAACGTGATGCAATCCGGCCTCATGTGCTCGGCAAGTTCAAGGACCTGCTCGTGGCGACGGCGCAGAGCCCTGCCATGCTGTTCTATCTGGACAATTGGCAAAGCGAAGGGCCAAACTCCGAGGCCGCTACCGGACACCCCCTGCAGGCTAGAGCGCAAGCGCCGCAACACCGCTGGGTGAACGGGCCGTTCGGACCTCGGCCGGTTGCTTATCCGAATCCTGGCCAGCTTCCCCAATCACCGAAAACAGTGGCAAATCAGGTTCAACAGAAACGCCGTAACGGACTCAACGAGAACTATGCCCGTGAATTGATGGAGTTGCACACACTCGGTGCGAACGGAGGATACAACCAGCAAGACGTGACCGAAGTGGCACGTGTCTTCACGGGTTGGACCCTGCAAGATCCACGTGAGGGCGGCGGATTCGTATTCAAGCCGAAGTTACACCAGCCGGGCACGAAAACAGTTCTAGGCCATCGCATCAAAGAGAATGGCGAGAAGGAGGGCCTCCAGGTGCTCGACATTCTCGCACACCATCCCTCCACGGCCCACTTCATCTCTCTGGAACTGGCGCAGCGATTTGTATCTGACAGTCCTCCGCCTGAACTGGTGAACCAGATGGCTAAGACCTTTCTGAAGACGAGTGGCGATCTGCGCGAAGTGATGCGCACGATGTTTCACTCCAGGGAGTTCTGGGCGGCGGAAGCCTACCGGGCCAAGGTCAAGACGCCGTTCGAATACATCGTTTCGGCGATTCGTGCCACAGAATCCGACGTGACTGAGACGCAGCCGTTGTCGAACACTCTCAACACGATGGGGATGGGGCTGTACGGCATGCAACCTCCGACGGGATACTCCACGAACGCAGACGTGTGGGTTAACTCGGCCGCATTGCTCGACCGGATGAACTTTGCCATGGCTCTGGTCAACAACAAAATTGCGGGAGCGCACTTCGACACGGCACGACTCCGACCCTTGCCGACAGCCCCCGACACCGCAACCGATTCGGCCGATACCTATGATGACCAAGTCCGCCTGGAGCAGCTGCTGCTCCAAGGCGAGATCTCTTCTCAAACCCACCAGACGATCGAACAAGCCCTTACCAATATGGAGTCCAACCGCGCTCCGACCCCTAGTCGTCCTTCAAATTCAAACCCGGCGGCCGCCCTCCTATTGGGATCACCTGAGTTTCAACGTCGATGAACCGCAACCGATAGCGGGCACTGAATTGGAATTGCCATGAGTATTTCGAGACGAGTCTTTCTTAAGGGCGGCGCGATGGCGGTGGTCGGCACCGCCTCGATTCCGTCGTTCCTGACCAGGGCAGCTTTCGGAGCAGCGCCACCGACCGCAAGTAATAAGCGTCTGGTAGTAATTTTTCAGCGCGGGGCGGCTGATGGCCTTAATATTGTGGTTCCACACGCCGAGAAGGCGTATTACGCGATGCGCCCCAGTATCAACATCCCCAGGCAACAAGTGATCGACCTGGATGGCCGTTTCGGGCTGCATCCGTCGCTTGCACCACTGAAACCCCTGTGGGACCAACACCACCTTGCAATTGTTCACGCCGCCGGTTCGCCCGACGAAACCCGCTCGCACTTCGATGCGCAGGACTACATGGAGTCAGGTACTCCAGGTATGAAAAGCACAGCCGATGGCTGGTTGAACCGCACAATGCAAGCGGAACATGCTCCGGCCGACAGCCCTTTTCGCGCGGTGGCCGTGGGAACGTCACTGCCCCGGATACTGTCCGGCAAAGTGCCGGCGGTCGCCGTCAGTAGCGTGAACGCGTTTGGCATCGCGGGTGGCAATCCGTCTGCGGCTCCAATGGCGACTACATTTGAGGCGATGTATGCCGAGTCGGTGGATTCTGTCATGCACGGCACAGGACGCGAAACCTTCGAAGCGGTGAAGATGCTGAAGTCCGCCGATCCGCAGAAGTATTCGCCCAGTGTCGGGGCGAATTATCCCAGGGGGCATTTCGGCGATGCGCTGCGGCAGACGGCTCAACTGATCAAATCCAATGTCGGCGTTCAAATTGCCTTCACCGATATTGGTGGATGGGACCATCATGTCAACGAAGGAGCGTCCGAAGGTCAGTTGGCAAACGTCCTGCGTGATTTCTCGCAGTCGATTGCAGCTTTCTGGATTGATCTAGGTTCGCTCGCGGAGGAAACGGTGATCGTTACAATGTCGGAGTTTGGGCGGACTGCGCGTGAGAACGGCAATCGCGGAACCGACCATGGACACGCGAATGTGATGTTCGTAATAGGCGGCCCAGTGCGTGGCGGAAGGGTTTATGGGCACTGGCCGGGCCTCGATCCGTCACAACTTCACGAAGGCCGGGACTTGGCGGTGACCACAGATTTTCGCACCGTACTGGGCGAAATGGTCGCCCGTCACCTTGGAAATCGCGACTTGTCGACGGTATTTCCGGAGTTCGATAACTCCCCGAAATCGTTCCTGCGTTATCTGGGGTAGGGACAGCGGTAAACCGCGAGCGCTTATAATCCTTTCATGGATGAGCTGGAATTTCGTCGTTTCGCCGACGACGCTATTGAGGAACTCAAACGAAGCCTCTACGAAGCTGAAGGCGAAGCTGACTTCGAAGCCGAAGACAACGCCGGAGCATTGCACATCAGTTTCGAGGAGCCTCCTGGCAAATTCGTCATCTCGCCCAACTCGCCCGCTCGGCAAGTCTGGATCTCAGCACTATCCACTAGTTTTAAGCTCGACTGGTCCGAAGAGAGGAAGGATTTTGTTCTGGCAAAGACTGGCGAGGGCATCAAGAAGCTGGTCAATCGTCTGATCAACGAACAACTGGGCGAGCAGGCCATCACGCTGCGGTAAATGGGGGCACCAGGCTTTCGCGCAGATTTTACGCTGGTACCGCGTCCCCAATGTGGCTATTTTGTTGCGAACTCGCCATGATCTAAGATCGCTGCGAGATCCGACATCATGATTCGACAAATCATTGCCCGTATTTCCCCGCCCTTAATTGCCGCTTTTCTTTTCGCGGCGGCCGCGCAGGCCCAGTGGACACCACCCAACCCAGTTACGGATTTTGAGAAGCAGCCCGATGGCATTGTCCTCCACATGAAATCGGGCACGATGCGACTGCAGGTCTGTGCGCCATCGATCATTCACCTTCTGTATTCACCTACATTGACTTTTCCGCCTAATCCAAACCCCGCGGTGATCAAAACAACCTGGCCGGAATCTGTATGGACGTTACAAAACGGCGATAGCGAGATCGCTTTGCAAACGGCGGCGCTGAAGGTCGCGATCGACCGAACGACCGGCGCGATCACATACACCGATGCCGCTGGCAGCACACTGCTGCACGACGACTCCAAGACCATGACACCGATGACCGTGAACGGCGAAGAGACTTACCGCGCCGAGGACTACATGACTCTCGGCGGATACGGCTCTACCGAAGCGTTGTACGGATTGGGGCAGCATCAGGCCGGGGTGTGGAACTATCGCGGTGAGTCCGTCGACTTATCGGAGGACAACACCAGCATAGCGGTGCCGCTCATGGTCTCAAGCGCGGGCTACGGAGTGTTCTGGAACAATGCGTCGCGCAGTCGTTTCAACAATCGCTTTGTGCACGCGATGTACGTGAGTTCTGAGGTTGCGGACATCATCGATTATTACTTTCTTTATGGTCCGGAACTGGACCAGGTTGTAGCAGGATATCGGGAGTTAACCGGTACTGCCCCCATGTTCGGCAAGTGGGCTTATGGCTTCTGGCAGTGCAAGAACCGTTACAAGACGCAGATTGAATTGCTGGGCGTCGCTCAGAAGTATCGCGATCTGAAGATACCGGTCGACAATATTGTGCAGGACTGGTTCTGGTGGAACCGCAAGGGTGAACACATCTTCAATGAGAATTATCCCGATCCAAAAGGCATGATCGATCAATTGCATAGGGAGAATTTTCACTTGATGATCTCGGTGTGGCCGTTCTTCGAGCCCGGTTCAACGGCGTACGAAACCATGGATAAGAACGGTTGGTTCATTGACAAGACGGTGGTTGCGAAGCCCCCGTACCACAAGGCGGAAATGGCGGTGTACGACGCCAGCAATCCGGAAGCCCGCAAGTACTACTGGCAGCTGATGGACAACGCATTGTTCAAGATTGGCGTGGATGCATGGTGGCTAGATACAACCGAGCCCGAAACCGAAGGACGCGAGGAAAACATTCAACTCAACCATAAACTCGGGATCGGCAGCGGCAACCGATTCGTGAACTTGTTTCCACTGATGACGACGACTGCGGTCTACGAAGGCCAGCGCGCTGCATCGAACCAGAAGCGGGTGTTCATCCTGTCTCGTTCCGCTTTTGCAGGCAGCCAGCGTAACGCAGTCACTGCGTGGTCGGGCGACATTAATTCCGACTGGATCACCTTTCGTCGCCAGATCCCTGCCGGCTTGAATTTTGAACTCTCTGGACTTCCTTATTGGACAACCGATATCGGCGGATTCGTGAGTGGTAATCCCGACGATCCTGCCTATCGAGAACTCTTCATTCGATGGTTCGAATTCGGTACGTTTAGCCCGATTCTTCGCGTGCACGGCACCCGGAGCAACGATCAGAACGAGTTGTGGTCGTACGGGGCTGATGCGCAGAAGATCCTTACCAGTTATGACCGCCTGCGCTACCGCTTAATGCCCTACATCTATTCGACGGCGTGGATGGTGACGCATTCCAGCTATACACCCATGCGCGCGCTGGCAATGGATTTCCGCTCCGACCCGAGGGCGCTCAATGTAGGCGACCAGTTCATGTACGGCCCAGCGCTGCTAGTAATCCCGGTGACCGAACCCGACGCTACGACGCGGCGCGTGTATTTGCCCAACACCACGTGGTACGACTTTTGGAACGGGCAGAAACAGGCGGGCGGGAAGATGATCGATGCCCCTGCTCCGCTGGATCGCCTACCGCTGTATGTTCGCGCAGGTTCCATCATCCCGATGGGCCCGGAATTGCAATACGCAACGGAGAAGCCGGCCGACCCAATCGAGTTGCGCGTTTATCGTGGCGCCGATGGCGTGTTCACGCTCTACGAAGACGAGAATGACGGCTACAACTATGAGAAAGGCGACTACGCGACTATACCAATTGCTTGGAATGAGAAGACACAGACACTGGAGATCGGCGAGCGCAAGGGTACGTTTGCCGGAATGTTGGGGAATCGGACTTTTTATGTGGTCTTTGTGAGCCAGAACCACGGAGGCGGAATCGATCCCACCGATCGGGCAGACAAGACAGTGCATTATACGGGGCAATTCGTATCAGTAAAACTCTAGTAACAGCAGCCAACTGCAGTGTGCGCGTGGGGCGGCCTTAGCAGCGAAACCACGCTGATCAACTTCAACATCGATTTGGCACGAAGGGCCGCATGTTTTCTGACGCAACACATGGCCAGTGAACCGTCGACGCTGCACGAAATCACCATTGACGGGCTCGATTGGGCAGTGTCAGTGGGAGGACGGGCGATTCTTTACCCGCCATTCAAAGCCGAGGCGATTGCGACGATCCTCGCTGCCCACGTGAAGGACGTGCGAGGCGTAATCGACATTCTGGTGCGGGAGCAGCCCAAATCTGCGTTGACGTCAGCAGGCAACTAAAAATCGCCTGCTAATGCTTAACCGATAGCCACATTCGTACCACAGTACTGCTAAAACACGGACTGCTGCCCCGGTCTGAACCACTTTCCGGCATTCACGCTCCGGTTCTTAAGACTTTGTTCCGGGCGTCCTCGACCGAGTTCGCAAATGTAAACAAGGTATCGACCTTCGTGGCCTTCAACGAGTTCAACAGGCGCTCCGAAGCGCCCACGACGATGAGCTTACGGCCAGCATTCTCCCGTGATACGTGAGCCCCTACCAGGCAGCCGATCCCCGCCGAATCGATGTAGGGAACGTCCGCTACGTCCACCATGAGCAGGTTGGACTGATCGCCGCGCACCATCGATTGGAAGCTGAAAAAGTTCCCCAACAACAACGGGCCGTGCAGACGAAACACCACGCTGGAATCGGCAGCATCGTCGACTCGTTCAATCTCCAAGGGCTTTTCTTGCATAGAACCGTATCTTATAACCCAGCGATGCACTGAAATGTTAATTTTCGGTTACCGCGAAAGCGCTCAAGGAGCTACCTCAACAAACAGGACCGTAGCTGCAGATTACAAGCGAGGAGTGTTTTCTGGAGCAGGCGCGGTCTTGGCAGGAGCGGAGTTGTGGGTCAAATCCATATCGAGCTTGCCTTGCGCAGCGCCCGCGCGTGGTCCCTGCTGGGTCGAGGCTAATGGCTTTTGATGACTCGTCGTTGCGTTTGCTGCAGCTGACGGCTGATGCTTTGTCGCAGGCGGCGGGGCCTGGGGCAGGCGATGAAACACCGTATGGTCATGGCCGGTGTAACGCTGAGCCGAGAGACCGGTGGTCATTACCGCTACAACAAGGACACTTCGACGAATCGTGCCACGCGACTGCGACATAAAGAAGGAAATGATACACAACCCCACCTGATTCTAGGGCATCCAGGGGACCATTGGGAAGGGGCTTCGTAGATGCATGGTATGCCACTTTCGAGGTATGTGGCTCCTCACTTTCTCGGCGAAGTCTCACGGTACATTCCCGGAAAGTGATGCTCGTGGCTCAGCATGTCGACGCGACGGCCCTTGAATCTCACTCCCTCAGCTTCCAAGAGAAATCTCTGCTCAAAGCCGTATTCGCCCTTCAGCGAGATACGACCTCCAGAGCCCAGCACTCGATGCCACGGAAGGCCATGCACGTCGTTCAGGACCTTGGCAACATGACGGGCACAGCGTGGATAGCCAGCGGCCTCAGCAACGGTACCGTAGGTACAAACCCGCCCACGAGGAATCCGACGGATGACTTCGGCGACTGCCACGGCAATCGGAGGCTTGAGAGTAGGCGAACGCTTCATCGCTCACGATAAGATACACCCATGTCCGAGTCGGCACGAGACACCGTGGCGCGGTTCTCCAATCGCGCGCAAGACTACGCAAAATATCGCCCCCACTACTCCCCTGACGTGGTACATGCGCTTCAGCGGGCTTGTGGACTGCGTCCTGAGGACGTAGTCGCAGATGTGGGATGTGGGCCTGGGCTTTTGGCAGAAGTCCTTCTGGAGAATGGCAATCGCGTGATCGGCGTCGAACCGAACTTCGAAATGCGTATGGCCGGAGAACAGTACCTGGCACGGTTCGCGAACTTCGAAATGATCGAAGGCAGCGCGGAAAATACGACACTTGCCGACCGATCGGTGGACTTTGTCGTTGCCGGCCAGGCATTTCACTGGTTTCGTCTGGTACAGGCTCGGATCGAGTTTGTGCGTGTCCTCAAACCGGGCGGTTGGTTGGTGTTGATTTGGCATGACCGGGACACCCAGGCAACGCCGTTTCTGAGAGCCTATGACGACTTCTTGCGGACGTATTCTGTCGATTACCAGCAGGTCAACCATAAGACAGTCGCGAGTCTGGAGGTCATCACCCAGTTCTTCTATCCGAACCCGGTGCAACTCATCTCCCAGCAAACCAGGCAGCACTTCGATTTTGACGGCTTGCGAGGACGGCTTCTGTCATCATCCTATGTCCCGAAAGAGGGAGCGGCGGCGGAAGCCATGCTGCATGGACTGCCGACGCTTTTCTCGGGCTACGCTAAGGATGGTCAGGTAGTCGTTGAATATGGGACAAAGATCTATTACGGGCCCTTGACACCATGAACGTCGCCAGCCAGCATGTTCAACCTGATGTTGTATTGCGCGCGGACAAGTTAACTCGAGTGGTCGGGCACATAACCATCCTAAGCGACATATCGTTCAATGTGGCGACCGGTGATCTTCTGGGCATTGTGGGAGCCAGCGGATCGGGCAAAACTTCCCTGTTGCGCCTGCTGAATCGGCTGGACGAACCCACCAGCGGTACCGTGTACGTCGGCGCGCAAGATTATCGGCACTTGCCACCCCGCGACCTTCGGCGCCGCATCGGTATGGTCACGCAGCGACCGTTTCTTTTTCCAGGCGATGTGGTGTCAAATTTGCGCTTCGGGCCCGCGCAAAGAGGTGAAACCGTGCCGGCGGAAGAGATTGCTCACCTTCTCGGGCGAGTGCGACTGCCGGGATTCGAGGAACGCGAAGTCTCCGTCCTCTCCGGCGGGGAGCAGCAACGAGTGTCGTTGGCACGCGCGCTGGCCAATCGTCCTGAGGTACTGCTACTCGACGAACCGACATCAGCCTTGGACGATGGCTCGAAACTCGGTATCGAAGACCTCGTCGCCAGCCTGGTGCGAGATCACGGATTGACCGGGGTACTGGTGACGCATGATCGCGACCAGGCACGCCGGATGTGTAACCGCGTAATACTGCTGGAAGAGGGTCGCTTGCTACAAAGTGGAACTGTAATGGAGGTATTGGGTGCTTAAGTCACTGTTTCCGTCCCAGATTGCACTGGGCTTAGCACAGGCGGCGATTGCAGCCGTGATGGCGCTCGCAGTCGTGCTGTTGGCACGAAGGCGACACATTCACCTGGAGAGCGATGCGGCCATCGCGCTGCTGCGCGGTATTGTTCAAATCGTCGCCGTAGGTTCGATCCTGGCGCTGCTGTTGAAGGCTCCGCGTTGGACGAGCGTGTTTCTGTTGACCGGGATGGTGCTCGCGGCGGGCTCAATCTCGGCGAAGCGCGCCAAGAATATTCCCGGCGCCGTCAGAGTTTCAACGTACTCCATCGCCGCGGGAGCTGGCTTGGTGACGGCGATTATGACATGGGCCGGAGTGATCGACACGGCAATCACTTCGCTAATCCCAGTCGGCAGCATGATCATCGCAAATGCGATGAACACCAATGGGCTGGCGTTAAACCGCTTTCGCTCGGAGGTTTTGGCGCATGCGGGCGAGATCGAAACTGCCCTGGCGCTGGGAGCCGCACCCGAGGTGACAGTGGCAGGTTACTCGGAAGCAAGCATTCACTCTTCGCTTATTCCTGCCATCGACAACCTGCGGTCGCTGGGAATCGTGTGGATCCCTGGTTTGATGACTGGAATGCTGCTGTCAGGCTCAAATCCGATGTACGCGGCGATCTATCAGTTCGTGGTGATTGCGATGATTCTGGCGTCGTCGGGGCTGACTTCCCTACTGAGCACAATGATGATCCGCTCGCACGCATTTTCACCAGCCGAGCAACTGGTATTGAAGGGAGCTGTTT
>OBLU010005164.1_pt1 | contig 11737 bp, 14 predicted proteins | sample 1518681 | NCBI WGS metagenome assembly OBLU01 (sample SAMEA3539304, study PRJEB22396) | soil metagenome | biome: tundra; feature: field; material: soil | place: USA | collected 2010-05 | depth 0.15 m
GCAACAACGCTCGGGCGTGGATGAACTTGGAGGCCGCCGTCTTTCCGCCGTGCGTGAGTGTTTCCAGCCGGCGGCGTTCTTCTTCGGTGAGGGTAACTTTATATCGGGGTGCCAGGCCCCATCATTCGCCAACGGAAGAGCGCAGTCAATATGCGAAATGTAACGTGTTACATCATACTAGGTCGTTGAACTTGTATCCGCTGCGGCGACAAAAAGCCTTACGCTTTCCCGGTGGGATTTTTGCCAAGCTGCCCAGAAATATCTTAGCCTTGTGCCGGTCAAATTCCCAAAGCAGCCAGACGACGGCTAAACAGATCCAGGCGACGATTGCCACAGGGTGGCCAGCGATCGAAGGCAGAATTCTTAGAAAACTGTTTAGCATTGAGCACCACCGAACTCGCTGAAGTGTATCAGTGCGTCGTACAGTGTCACGAGAAAAGTTCTGCGGGCGAGTTGGGGCCAGAACGGGGTCAGAACAAGGTTTGTCACAACCTTCCTCCCCCTTTCACAGGTGGAGCAGGCATGCAAGACTCTCCAGTGCCCGCTCAAGAAAATACTCACCGTGGCGCCGGGCCCAGCCGTCCCAAACCTGTCCGCCACTTTTCGCGGCCTGATCGAAATCACCTCCCGCCAGCAGCAGACCCAGCGCACGTTGCTCGACTGACTGCCGGTGGAATACGCCATCGAAAAGCCCAGCAACAAGCTTCTCGCCGTGGCCGAACTCGACTCCGACGCCCGCGAGGTGGATTGATGGATTGATGGATTGATGGATTGATGGAGTCAACATCCCGGGCAAGAAGCAACCGCTGACCGCCCTCGCCGCCGAAGCTTTGAGGCTGAAGCGCGCGCTCAGCGCCGTCATCGACCAGGCCTGCCACCTGAGCGTATTAGCCCGCACCGACGCGGAACTCACGACCGGTTTAGCGCGCTAAGGACGGCCCGCACGGAGGCAAGTTCGATGCTGGTGTCCACACCGGCGCCCCAGCGGGCGTGGCCGTCGCTGTGTTTGATCTGGATATAGGCAATCGCCGCCGCTTCTTCCCCGGCACTCAAGGCGTGCTCGCTGTAATTCGCGATTTCGAAGCGCGGCACGCCCGCGGTGCTGAACCCGTGGACCAGCGCCGCCAGCGGGCCGTTGCCTTCGCCGGAAAACTCGACCGGCTTGCCCTCGCGGAGCAATCGGGCGCGGCAGCGGACCATGCCATCGCGGCTTTCGGTCTCAAATCCCTGAAGCTGCCACGGTGCGGTGCGTTCGATATACTCGCGCCAAAACATGCCCTTAAGCTCGGCGCCGCTGACTTCGCGGCCCAGGCGGTCCACTTCCTTGTTGGCGATCGGGCCGAACTCGCGCTGCATTTCCTTCGGCAGCTCGATGCCGTATTCGTTCTCCAGCAGGTACGCGACGCCACCTTTGCCGGACTGGCTATTGACGCGAATGACCTCGCGGTATTGGCGGCCAATGTCGTTCGGATCAATGGTCAGGTATGGCACGTCCCAATGTTGCTGGCGGCCAGTTTCCCACTCGGCCAGGCCCTTCTTGATCGCGTCCTGGTGCGAGCCGCTGAACGCGGTGAAGACCAGCTCGCCGGCATACGGATGACGCGGCGGCACCGTCATGCCGGTGCACCGCTCATAGACCTCGCAGATGGCGTTGAGATCGGTGAAGTCGAGCTGGGGATCGATGCCATGCATGTAGAGGTTTAGCGCGACGGTCACCAGGTCGAGATTCCCGGTGCGCTCGCCATTGCCGAAAAGAGTGCCTTCGACGCGGTCCGCCCCGGCGAGCAGGCCCAATTCCGTCGCCGCCACTCCGGTGCAGCGGTCGTTGTGGGTGTGCAAGCTGATGAGCAGCGAGTCGCGGTTCTTGATGTTCCGGCAGATCCACTCGATCTGGTCCGCATAGACGTTCGGCGTGGCCACCTCGACAGTGTCGGGCAGGTTCAAGATCATCTTGTGCTGCGGCGTGGGCTTCCAGACGGCCATAACGGCTTCGGCGGCTTCCTTGGCAAACTCGACCTCGGTGGCGCTGAAACTCTCGGGCGAATACTGGAGCCGGACTTCCGTGCCCTTCAACCGCGGCAGGCGCTCCTGGATCCACTTGGCGCCGCGCACGGCCACCTGGAGGATTTCCTCCTTTGACATGCCGAAGACGACGCGGCGCTGTGCTGGGGAGGTGGAGTTGTAAAGGTGAATGATGACCTTTTTCGCGCCGACCAGGGACTCGAACGTGCGCTCGATCAGGTCTTCGCGCGCCTGCACGAGCACCTGGAGCCACACGTCATCCGGGGCGCGTTGTTCCTCGATGAGCCGGCGATTAAAAGTGAACTCGGTGTCCGAGGCTGACGGGAAGCCGACCTCGATTTCCTTGAAGCCGCACTTTACGAGCATCTGGAAGAGCTCGAGCTTTTGGCCGACGTTCATCGGGACGGCCAGCGCCTGGTTGCCATCCCGCAAGTCCACGCTGCACCAGATCGGCGCGCGCGTCAGGCTGCGGTTCGGCCACTGGCGGTCGGGCAAGTGGACCGGCGGGAACGGACGATATTTGGCAGACGGATCTTTAAGCATGGTCGTTTCGCTTTCTTGTTAACACCGCCGGACGGTCAGGGAAACAAAAAACCCCACCGCCGGTTACGGCAGTGGGGTTTGGTAAACTTTCGTGGAAGGCTACAACCCAACTGCCGCGCGGCTCAGCAGCAGCGCGCTCGATAGCAGCAGGTTCAAATTGCCATTCACAGGCCGAATGTAGCAAGCCTGCTTGGAGAGGTCAAATCCTTTTTGACTCCGGGTTTAGCTTAATGCGCAGCTCAGATTTTTTCAGGTTGGAAACGGGCGTAAGCATCGACCGGGTAATGCTTACGCCCGTTTCCAACCTGAAAAAATCTGAGCTGCGCACTTTCCGATCAAGTCGGATGTTCTGACCTTGACAATCGCCGGCCATGGGGTTAGCAAAAGGGCGAAAACAAGCGCTAGGCTTCAACCATTTTGAATCGCTTGCCTATGTCTTTCATTCTGGCCTTGGATCAGGGGACAACCAGCTCGCGCGCGATTGTCTTTGAACATGGAGGCGCTATCCGCGCCACGGCGCAAAAGGAGTTTCAACAAATTTTTCCCCAAACCGGGTGGGTCGAGCACAACCCACGCGAGCTCTGGTCCAGCCAGGTCGAGGTCGCCCACGCCGCTCTGGCCCGGGCGGGGCTCAAAGCCGGCGACCTCGCGGCAATCGGTATCACCAACCAGCGCGAGACCACGGTCTTGTGGGACCGAAGCACCGGCGAGCCAATTCACAACGCCATTGTGTGGCAGGACCGCCGGACTGCTGGGTTTTGTGACGAGTTAAAACAGGCTGGTCACGAGGAGCTAATTCGGCGCAAAGCCGGCTTGGTCATCGATGCCTATTTTTCCGGCAGCAAGGTCCGCTGGCTGCTGGATCATGTGCCCGGCGCGCGGGAGCGAGCGCGCCACGGCGAGCTGGCCTTCGGCACGATCGATAGCTGGTTATTGTGGAATCTTACCGGTGGAGAGCTGCACCTCACCGATCCCAGCAACGCCTCCCGGACCATGCTGTTTAACCTGCAGACCGGTACGTGGGATGAGGAATTACTGCGGGTGCTGGACGTGCTCGCGAAGTTCTGTCGGAGGTGCGCTCCTCCAGCGAACTCTATGGCGAAACCGCTCCCGGTTTGTTCGATGTACGCGTGCCGATTGCCAGTATGGCGGGCGACCAGCAAGCCGCCTTGTTCGGTCAGAACTGCTTCAGCCGCGGTTTGGCAAAAAACACTTACGGAACTGGCTGTTTCATGCTGATGAACATCGGGGAACAACCCACGCCGTCGCGCCACCGGTTGCTCACGACGGTCGCCTGGAAGACCCAGGGCCGGATGGATTACGCGCTCGAAGGCAGCGTGTTTATCGGCGGGGCAGTCGTGCAATGGCTGCGCGATGGGCTGGGCCTGATCCGCTCTTCAGCCGAAATCGAAGCGCTGGCGGCCAGCGTGCCGGATTGTGGCGGGGTGTACCTGGTGCCGGCGTTTGCCGGTCTGGGTGCGCCGCACTGGGACCAATACGCGCGGGGCACGATCACCGGCCTGACCCGCGGCACCACCGCCGACCATATTGCGCGCGCGGCCCTCGAGAGAATTGCTTTCCAGGTGGCCGACGTGTTGGACGTGATGAAAGAAGACTCCGGTCTTGGCCTGAGCGAACTGCGCGTGGACGGCGGCGCTTCGGCCAATAACCTGTTGCTGCAGTTTCAGGCAGACATCCTCGGTGTGCCAGTCGTGAGACCAAAGGTAGTCGAGACGACTGCGCTGGGAGCAGCTTACCTGGCGGGCCTCGCGGTCGGTTTTTGGAAAAGTCGCCAGGAAGTGCACTCAGCCTGGCAAGCGGACCGGACGTTTTCACCATGCCGGAGCGCAGACGAAGTGGCGCATCGGCGAAGCCGCTGGGGGGAGGCCTTGAACCGAGCGCGCGGTTGGGAAGAGCGGACCGAATACAAGGAACCGCCCAGGTTGCACTGACGCCGCCATCTTCCGGGACCAATGAAGCGTGAGACTTGCCAGCGCATTCTGCGAGCCGACCAGCCGTGGGGCTTGGCCGTGGTCGGAGGCGGCGCGACGGGTGTTGGCATTGCCGTGGACGCGGCGGCGCACGGTTATCAGGTCGTGCTGCTGGAACAAAGCAATTGGGGGAAAGGGACCTCCAGCCGTTCGACCAAGCCGGTGCATGGCGACGAGTTTTACCACGACGCTCGATTTGATGACAGCCGTTTGCTCGTTAACCTCGCACAAACTGCGGCCGAGCGCGGCGCATGCCTCTTGGACTATGCCCGCGTCGCGCAGCTCATGGCTCGCGAACTGTGCCGGGACCAATCCTGGCAGCAGCAACAAAGCAGCGAGTTCAAACAAATTGCGGCTCCCTTCATAGTCGGCCCGGCCTAAGACCTATGAACACCATCCACCCACTCGTTGCGGAATTCATCGGCACAGCACTCCTCGTCACGTTCGGCAATGGCGTGGTGGCCAACGTCGTTTTGTCCAAAACCAAGGGCAGCGGCTCAGGCTGGATTGTTATCACGGCCGGCTGGGCGCTGGCCGTCTTCGTGGGCGTGTTCGTTTCGCAAACCTCCAGTGGGGCGCATCTAAACCCGGCCGTCACGCTGGCCCTGGCGCAGGCGGGCAAGTTCGCCTGGTCGAAAGTCCCGGGCTATCTCGTCATGCAACTGCTTGGCGGCATCGCCGGCGGTGTTTTGGTGTTTCTCTTTTACCGCGCGCATTTCAAGGCGACGGAGGACGGGGACGCCAAACTCGCCTGCTTTTGCACGGCGCCCAACATTCGGAATATCCCACAGGCATTCTTCTGCGAGCTCGCAGGCACTTTCCTGCTGGTGCTGCCTGTGTTCCTGATGACCGATGCTAGGATTAGACTTCCCAGCGCCTCCGGGGTTGTCAGCGAGGTGACGATCGGTCTGGGCACGCTGGGTGCGCTGCCAGTGGGGTTGCTGGTATTCGCTATCGGGTTATCCCTGGGTGGCACCACCGGCTATGCCATCAACCCCGCTCGCGATCTCGGCCCGAGGCTCGCCCATGCCTTGCTGCCCATTCCTGGTAAGCGCGATAGCGACTGGAGTTACGGCTGGGTCCCTGCGATTGCTCCCCTGCTCGGCGGCGCACTGGCCGCGTGGGCGCACTCGCTCTTGTTGCGGACTTGGTGAAAGGGGGCACACCAAGGACTCCTTTACCAAATGGCCGGCGCTTCACGATGATGCGCCACAATTCAATATAGTTCCTGGTGCGATAAATGGACACACAGAGGAAATGGCCTGCGCTGCCTGATTGAACTTGAAGATCTCCACGCCGGCAGCTAAATAATGAGCCCGGCGACGAAAAGGCGGTTCCACAAAATCGGTCCTGATCACTTCGTGCGTCGCCGGGTCGATTTTTCCCCCTTGTATCCGCTCCTGTAGTGGCGGCATTGTGACGGCAAGTCAGCCCAGGCACGATATGACCTTTGCAATCTCAAGACGCCGATTCCTTTCCCGGGCCGCAACCGCCTCGATGGTCGCCGCATTTTCATCGCCCCTCACTTCGTTGTGCGCGATAGCCCAGCGCTCCGGCGCACCCGAGTTTCACGGCGTCGATTTCCACGTCCACCTCGACAATAGCACCCTCGACAAGGTGCTTGAATTGTCCCGCGAACGGGGTCTCAAGTTTGGCATCGTCGAACACGCCGGCACTAAAGAGAACAAGTATCCCACGCTCTTGAGCAACGATGATGAGCTGCGGCGCTACCTCGCCATGCTTGAAGGCCAGCCCGTCTTCAAGGGCATCCAGGCGGAGTGGACGGATTGGATGAGCTGTTTTTCCCTACAGATGCTGGGGCAACTGGATTACGTTCTGACGGACGCAATGACCTTCCCGGGCAAAGACGGCCAGCGCGTCAAGCTTTGGGCCCCGGACGCCGCCCAACAGGTTGACATGTCAGACAAACAAGCCTTCATGGACCGCTACGTGGACTGGCATGCCGAGATCATGGCCCGGGAACCCTTCGACATCCTGGCCAACACCACCTGGCTGCCTGCCGGCATGCTCGAAGAGTGGGAACTCTATTGGACACTGCCGCGCATGAAGAAAATCATCGATGCCGCGCTGAAATCCGGCATCGCCCTGGAAATCAGTTCCAGCTACAAACTCCCGAAGTTGCCTTTCCTCAAACTGGCCAAGGCTGAGGGCGCGAAGTTTTCCTTCGGCTCAAATGGCCGTTACCCGAATATGGGAAAGCTCGACTACTCTCTCCAGATGGCCAAGGAACTCGACTTGAAACCTGCCGACATGTTCGCCCCGGCCGCCAACGGCCATAAAGCCGTCCAGCGGCGAAAGTTCTAAACTCGGCTGGCCGCTCATTTCCTCCCTCGAAAGGGCATTAACCCAAAGTGTAGAACCAACCAAACCGGCACCGCAAAGATGGCGATTGCAGCCAATCGATTCCAAGTCCACTCCAGCGCGTGTGCCTGAATTGGGTAGATGGTGATCATGAAATAGTTGCTGAACTGGGTATGGCCAAGAAACGAAGCATACCTGAGGTAACGCCGACGCAGGGCGCTGTACAGAGCCACCGCCCCCCAGCACCAAGACAATCCCGGTCACCACTAGGCTGATAGGTTGGAGCCCTTTGAGCGCCACTATGCTGGCAGTCGGCGCGGCGGCGTTTCGGTACAGGTATAGCCATTGGGCCCCCGCCCAGAGAAAGCTAAACCCAGTCTGGAGGGCGGTGCGGAAGCTCTTCTTGGCCGAGGTCAATTCGCTCAACAACAACGCGAAATAAAGCGGCACAACGCCCCACACCAGTCCAAGATTCTGGAACGGGGTCCTTATCAGCTCAGCAAAAACCGCAAGATGGTGTTGGCTCATCGCGCTCGGCTAACAGCATAGCGCATAAGAGCTGATGGCCATGTTCTCATCTCACCCACTTCTGAATCTCATCCATCAACCTGTATCCCGCCAAAGCCGCTTGTTTTTCCGCCACGACCTTCGCTGCTTTGGTGTATCCCTCCAGCAACTCCACCGCTGTTTCTTTGCTGGTGCCGCCTTTTAGGGATATTCAGGGAACTTAATTGCTAGCATGGGGTGGAAGGGGAAAGGGCTTTTGGAGTGAAGGCATTGGGGGCGGCTTAATTTCATGCTGGGGCGTTCTGGTTGGAGCTGAGATCGAACCGCTTTGCGCCGGACTTCACTCCGCTCCGCTGCGCTACGCCGGTCAATGGTTTGGGCTGGTCTGGAGCGAGATTTCTGAGAGCGTCTTTGGCCATGAGCATGGATAGCGAACTACAGAAGCATTACGCGTAACTTTTAGGCATTGGCAGTCCCTGGGAGGTCAAGACCGTGGAGTTGAAACTGGAGGAAAAGAAAGTGGAGATTGAACTGGGCTGGCAATGGGGCGCCGCGGCCAAGTGCCCGGAATGCGGACGCGAATGTTCGATTCATGATTGTGCGCCGGAACGGACCTGGCGGCATTTGGACACGATGCAGTTTACCACGTTGATTCGGGCCCGGACACCGCGCTCGGACTGTGCGGAGCATGGAGTCAAGACGATGACGGTTCCGTGGGCCGCGCCGCAAGGACGCTTTACGCTGCTCTTTGAGTGCTTTGCCGTGGAGGTGTTGTTGGCCAGCGCCAGCGTGAGCCAGGCGTGCCAACTGCTGGGGATCGGCTGGGACACCGCACAGGAGATTATGCGCCGAGCGGTGGAGCGGGGCCTGGAGCGGCGGCAACTGGAAGGGTTGAAGCATTTGGGGATGGATGAAAAGAGCTTCAAGCGCGGGCAGTCTTACATCACGCTGCTGACGGATTTGGAGCAGTCTCGGGTGCTGGACGTGGTGGAGGAGCGGACGGCGGAGGCGGCCGATCAGTTGTGGGAAACGCTCAGCCCGGAGCAAAAGCAGGCGGTCGAGGCGGTGGCCGTGGACATGTGGGAGCCGTTTATCCAAACGATCCAGAAGCAGGTTCCCGAGGCGGACATCGTGCATGACAAATTTCATGTCAGCAAATATTTGGGTGAGGCGGTGGACCAGGTCCGGCGGCAGGAACACAAGGAACTGATGGCGCAGGGCGATGAGACCCTGAAAGGCACCCGACAATTGTGGTTGTATAACCCGCAGAATTTCAGCCCGGACCAGGCCGAGGAGTTTTCCGCATTGAAGGATTTGCAGTTGAAAGTAGCGCGGGCCTGGGCCGCCAAGGAACTGTTCTCCAAGTTCTGGGAGTATCAGGAGGAGGGCTGGGCACGCCGCTTCTTCAAGGATTGGTTTGGCTGGGTAAGCCGCAGCCGCCTCAAGCCAGTGGTCGAGGTGGCCCAGATGCTCAAGCGTCATCTGGACAACCTGCTGACGTATCTGAAGCATCATATTACCAATGCGGTGACCGAAGGGTTGAACTCCAAGATCCAGAGCCTCAAATCTGCCGCCCGAGGCTTTCGCAACTTCCGCAACTACCGGATTCGAATCCTGTTCTTCTGCGGAAAGCTCAATCTCTACCCACTATGATCCCCGAAGGAACCCTTTTAGTTCTCCATGCAAATAAGCCTTTTCCACTGCAATCCCTCTGCTCTCCAAACTCCAGTTCTTCGGTTTCTTGGCTTTCTTGAGTTCTTTCAGCGATTTCCTCGGGTGCGCTGAATCAATCTGGATGGCGTAATTCGAATGGGTCTGCGGCTTTCCAGAGGTGCCCAGAAGTCCGTCCCAAAAGCTGTGCAATGGAATTCCTCTGGTGGCCGGCTTGATGAAGAAGGAATTACCCCCTTTGTCGCCAGTCGGATATTCACTGGTAAACAATGAACAGCAATGAAGTGGCATGTGAACGTCGCCAATCAAATGGATCAGCCAGGACAAATACACCGCACGTTCTTGGGCTGGAGTGGTGGAATCTGCCAGGGCTTTCTCGGACTGCTGAATTCCATACAAAATGTCGTCGGTGGGATCAGGACCAGGCTCAACTGGGAATTTCGTGGGTTTCAGCGGATAATCGACGTAGTGCCATTTGGGGTGGTCGTGCGGATTGTCCCGGCGTCGAATTTCATCTGGCCAAGTGCTTTAACGCATGAAAATAAAGGTGGGGAGATCGAGATTGGGACTTTCAGAGGCAAACGACTTTTCCCATTTTTCGTAGTCAGGATGGGCTTTGAGGATCTCGGTTACTTTCTTTTGGAGGCCAGGCGAAAGCTGATGATACGCCTCTGCCGCGATGACCTGGTGACCGGCGCCGCTCCAGGCCAAAACACGGACTGGCAGAAAAGGAGGGCGAGCGAAACGTAGAGAGGGGTACGCGGCTTCACTCAACTCCGTTCCGTCCGCTCCGCTTTCCACTTGCCCGCCGCCAACCCCCAACCGAGGCCGACGATGTGATCGTGATGGGCACGCCAAGCTCACAACTGAGCTTACCTAATTGGGTCAATGATTCTGTTTCGGCGCTGTCCATGACCACCCAGCGTGTTTGGTGGTTGGTAACAGCAGCGTGAGCCGCGTTCTTAAATGTCAAAAACGGCATTTTCCTCACTACAAGCAGCGGGGCGTGGGCAAGTTCGCCAGCAGCAACGGTTAATCGCGCAAACGTATTTTCGCTCCAAGCAGGGTTGACGGCTTCTTCCAGATTCATACCTGCCCGCCACAAGAGTAGGTTGACCGCGAGAACAGTGAGCGAGTATTTGCCTGTGACCAACAAGGTCGGAGTTCTCTTCTCAAGAGCAAGCTGAGTCACCACGTTTGCCAAAAGCAATGCGCTTGTTTTCTCCGGCGATTTGCACAGCCTGATCAGTTCACGATGCTGAAGCTCCAATAGGTGCGGGTAAGGGATACTCGCAGCAGATGGACGAAAACAATCAGGACTCTCTGAAAAATATGACGCCTCCAACAAGGAAATTGCCTTGTGCGTCAAATCTTTGCTTGTGCAGGGCGTTATCATTCGCTGCGTCAGGGCGGAGGTGGCGGGCTATTGAACATTCTTCCGCATTGAACGGGACTGTTGAATGACAGCGGATTGAGCGGCGGCCCCTTTTTGGCGGTCGCGGCCAACGAAGCCGGAAAAGTCTGAGTGAATGTCGTCATTTGCATCAACCTGTGTCTGGATAATCTTTGTCATGGTTGCTTTCCTTTTTCACTTTGTTTGCACTCCGATGACCTGGTGACCTGCGCCGCTCCAGGCCAAAGCGCGAGAACACGGCAACAGAATCGAGGACAGTCCAAGCAGAAGCGTCAGCAGTGTTTTCATATCATTGGACCGATGCTAGCCTCTTTCCTGCTGAACGGAAGCGGAATGGTCGGCTTCAGTTCCACTCAGGTTTGTTTCGCAATGACTGCTCGGTAATTCCCATGACCGCTAACATTGTTCTTGCCAGCTCTTGGTGTTCGGTTGTTGGCCTCTTTGGCGGGATTATCTGCGCGAACCTGCCCTTGAAACTGTCGAACTTGGGGCCGTCGTGCTCGCCGAAGCCGAAGAACCCACCGGCTTCTGTCCTGATAATCGGAAGCAATTTTTGCTTCTGCTGACCGATTGCCTCCCCGGTGATGACCACCACCTCCTGGCGGTCAAACGCTTCGGAGGGAGGCTCGGTCATGTCCAGCGCTTCGCCCGGCTTGGCCATCTTCATCCAGGCTTCAAGCACGAGGACCGCAGCGGTTACTTCTTAGCCAAGGCAAATCAGCCGGGCGGTGTTGGCAAGATTGTCCTTGGCACGCTCGTCCTTGAGGCTGTCCGGGACAAAGTGGATTAAGCCGGTGGGCGAATCAGCCAGGAGCGCGGGCGGGACATGGCCGATATTGCGCATCGCAAGCTCGACGTAGCCTTGGGCGAGGGCCAAAAGTTCGTCCAGTCGTGCTGGCTGGTGCTGCGGCACGGCCAGGATTCTCACGGAGCCGCCGCGTTAGCGCAAGCGCACCTTGCCAGCCTGAGAACTAAGAAGTGCGGGACGAACACTTTTCTGACACCTTTTCTTTTCGTTCATGTAGAGGCGAATGCGAGTATGCCGATTCTGTTGAAGAACCAGACCTCCGCACAGTTGCACGCCACCCTGGCCCATGCTGGGGTGAGCCCGCACCTGGCCCGGCGGCTTTTGGCGGCTTCAGTGAAGCGCGGCGAACTGCCCGCTCTGGGCAGCGACCTTACCGCCCGGTTGCGGGATGACCTGCTCGCCTTGACGGAGATTCCTCATTTGACGCAGGTCCAGAAAGTCGTCTCGCCGCAGGACGGA
>OBLU010005169.1_pt1 | contig 11734 bp, 9 predicted proteins | sample 1518681 | NCBI WGS metagenome assembly OBLU01 (sample SAMEA3539304, study PRJEB22396) | soil metagenome | biome: tundra; feature: field; material: soil | place: USA | collected 2010-05 | depth 0.15 m
CCCGCCGGACCAAGCGGTGCGGTTTCGTACACCGGCGATACGTGCACGACCTCCATGCCGCGCGAATCCGTGAGCGCGCGCACAGCCTGTGCCAGGTTCGCCAGTCGGTCGCCGAGATTCGTGCCCAACGAGAGATACGCGCGCACGGGCGGCGTCACGCGGCAAGTCTCACTTGGATCGCCGGCGATGGATTTCCACGCCGACATACTCGAGCGCCGCTGGAATCGGCACGTCGGGTTTGCGCACGCGTACGCGTACCGCGTCCACCGCGTAATCGTGCAGGACCTTCGCTGCGATCTGCTCCGCCACCGTTTCGATCAGCTTGAGCGGCGGGCCCTCCACGATCCGCCGTACGTCGCCCAGCACGGCTACGTAGTCGACGGTCTTCGTCAGGTCGTCGGTGCGCCCGGCGTCACCGAGGGGCATGCTCAGGTCGATGTCGACGATGAAGCGCTGCCCCAGGCGATTCTCCTCGGGCACGACGCCATGATAGCCGTAGAACAGGAGGCCGCGCATCAGCACGCGATCGTCACTCATGCGCGTGCGCTCCCTCGTGCGTTCCCGCGTGCGATTCGCGCACGACCGCGTCGGCCATTCGCGCCACTCGCGTCATGGCGCGTACGTCGTGCACTCGGACCATGTCGGCGCCGAACGCGATGCCCAGTGCGACGGTCGCTGCCGTTCCCTCGAGGCGCTCCGATGGTGCCGTGGCGGGAAGCGCCGCACCGATCATCGACTTCCGTGACGTGCCGATCAGGATCGGCCTCCCCAGTGTCTTGAGTTCGCCCAGCCGCCGAAGCACTTCGAGATTCTGCGCGGACGTTTTCCCGAATCCGAATCCCGGATCGACGATCACCTGCTCGCGTCCGAGGCCGGACTCGTCTGCGCGCTCGAGGCTTCTGTGAAGAGAGGCGATGATATCCGCCATCAGGTCGTCGTACCGGGACCCGCGCTGATTGTGCATGGCGATGACGGGCACATTGAATTCCGCGGCAACGAATGCCATGCCGGGGTCGCCCTGCAACCCCCATTGATCGTTGATCAGACGCGCGCCGAGTTCCAGCGCGCGGCGCGCCACGGCGGCCTTGGTCGTGTCGATCGAAATCGGCACCGGACACTCCGGCGCGAGCAGTTCAAGGACCGGCACGATCCGGCGCAATTCTTCGTCCGCGGAAATTGGGGCGTGTCCCGGCCGAGTCGACTCGCCGCCAAGATCGATGACGTCGGCGCCCTCCTCGACCATGGCGAACGCGTGTGCGACCGCCTGCGCGGGGTCCGCGTATCGACCGCCGTCGGAAAATGAGTCCGGCGTCACGTTCAGAATGCCCATCACGAGCGTACGCTCGCGCACGCCGTGAAGCCACGCATCGAGCGGCAGTCGCCGCATCGCGGCGGCTCGGATAGCCTCGGCAGGAGCGCGCGTGTCGTGCATGGACGAAACATAGCGTACAAGGCCGCTTGGCCGAACGCCGTGATCGCGGGCTATTTGCGCGTCGCCGACGCGAACGCGTTGCCCTGCATCCCGACGATCGCCACCAGATTTCCCATCGCCGCATTCACGTCGATCAAGTGCAAACCCCAGTTGGGCTGGATCTGTCCGGCGATGAACACGTCGCCCGTGAGCTTGTTCGTGCGTGGTCCCGTGGGATCGGGGTGCACCGTGATCGCCAGATACGACCCCGCATCGTTCGAGACGCATTCGGCGGAGAGTAGTCCCGGAAGGCTCACGAACGGCGAATTGATCGATTGCGGCGGCGTGAGCCACTCGTTCTTCGCTGCAAACAGGCTGGCGGCGGCCGCGCCGATGCCGGTGGGAAAGTACGAATGCAACTCGCCGCTCCCGCCGCCGAGCGAGGCCGGATTCACGCAGCCTGCGATCATCCCGGCGGGGGCGACCCGGCCGAACCTCGTGTTCGACGGCGGCGGCGAATCGGCGCGGAACGACGCATACGTGATCACACATCCCGTCTGCGCGGCCGCGTGACAGAGCGGAATACTCTGAAACCCACCGCCCACATCCCTGCCGCGCGGCACGGGGAGACTCGTGCCGATCAACAGCGCCGACACCAGCCGCGCCTGCACGGGCTTTCCATCGATCTCATTGTGGATCAATTGCATGAGGACGGTTGCCCCCTGTGAATGGCCGATGAGCACCACGCCGCGGCCCTTGTTGTCGTGCGCGAGATAGTAGGTCCAGGCATCGCGCACGTCGTTGTAGCCGAGATCCCAATCGGCCACCAGCGGCGAGCCACTCAACGTTTTTCGCAGCGCGGTCAGCGTGATCTGCCTGTACATCGGCGCGTACGGCCGGCATTGCGACGCGAATCGTGCGAACTGGTTGAACACGACGTCGGTTTCTTCCGGGCCGGCGACCATGTCGCTGTTCGGCGTCGAGTCGATGGATACGGTTGGATAGATATAGAAGCAGTCGATCGGTGCGTCCGGATTCGCTTTCCATGACTCGCGCGTAAGTGTGCCGTTCGCGGCGATCACGGTGGTCGTGAGGTCCACGGCACAGGCGTCGCTCCGGCCCGGCCGGCAGAGCCAGTTTGCGGCTCGTGCATAGTCGTTGCCGGCCGCGACGGCAGGCGACTGCGCGCCCAGCGCGGCGCCGAGCAGGGCGAGTGAAGCAAGGGCCGTCCGCATCATGAAACGCTCCTGTGAATGACGCCGGTCACGACTGCTCGCGATGGCAACGATACCGAATATGCAGCCCGGCGTGGGCCCACGTGAGGCGCGCACTTCAGGCAGCTCTTGCCATGGCGATCTCCGTGCGGGCCATCACACCCGCCGGCTGACCCTCGCCGACTGACCCTCGCCCACTCGCGTTTGTGGCGAAGAAGTCGCATACTCCTGAGCCTTCTGGAGCGCTTCTCGCCCAAACTCCCACCCGCATCGGAGAATCCGAATGTCGCACCGGGCCCCAACCGTTTCCGTTCTTCTGCTGGTGTTCGCCGTCGGCGCCTGCGCGAAAGACGACGCGCTGGTGGATGTGAAAGGATCCTGCACCGATGCCTTCAAGGCACAGGTGTGCTCGTTCGCGAGCATGAAGGGAAAGACCCTGGTCGAGGCCGGCATCGTCGTACCACTGGCGAGCATCGAGAACGCGCCGGCCGAGCAGCCGATGGCATGGCCGCCCGCCGTCGACGCCACGCTCGACCTGCCGGACGCCGTCCGCCAGCAGGGAGGCCTCACGCAACTCACCCTGTACTGGGAAGCCGGCGGGCACCCGCCGGGCGCATTCATGACGCCGCACTTCGACTTTCACTTCTATACTGTCGCGCCCTCTGAAGTGGCGGCGATCGACTGTACGGACTTGAGCAAACCGGCCGCCCTGCCGGCCGCGTTCGCCCTCCCCGACATTCCGCTGCCGCCGGATATGGCCAAGATGACGGGCGTTCCAACGCTCGTCGGCCTCTGTGTTCCGCACATGGGAATGCACGCGATCCTCGCGACCGAGATCGAGCGTAAGGACGCGCTCAGCGGCACCATGGTGATCGGGTACTACAAGGGAAAGCCGATCTTCATCGAGCCGATGCTGGCGAAGGCGATGTTGCTGAAGAAGGAGTCGTTCGACCTGCCGATTCCGGACGTGCCGGGGCTCGCGGGTGCGCACCCGACCAAGTTCCACGCCGAGTACGACAAGGCCCAGCAGGCGTACCGGTTTACGTTCTCAGCGTTCACCCCCGCCATCTGAACGGGGGCACGCCAGCCGCGTTGCCGGGCGGGAACACACGATTAAACCACGGAGAGAAATGCCGGGCAAGAAGATAATTGCGGTATTCGGGGCCACGGGCGCACAGGGAGGCGGCCTCGCGCGCGCCATAGCCGCGGACCGCGCCGGGCCGTTCGGCGCCCGGGCGATCACGCGCAAACCGAAATCCGAAAAGGCGCAGGCGCTCGCCGCACTGGGCGTGGAAATCGTCGCGGGAGATGCCGACGACGGGCCGAGCTTGGAGCGCGCGTTGGTTGGGGCACACGCCGCGTTCTGCGTGACCAACTTTTGGGAGCACCTCTCGGCCGAGCGAGAAGGCGTGCAGGCGACGGCGATGGCGCGGGCCACGCGAAAGGCGGGGCTCACGCACGTCGTATGGTCGACGCTCGAGGACACGCGCAAATGGGTGCCGCTCTCCGACGATCGGCTCCCCACCCTGCAGGGGAAGTACAAGTGTCCGCACTTTGATTCCAAAGGTGCGGTAGACGACGTGTTCGCCACCGAGGCCGCGCCCACCACGTACCTGCTGGCCGCGTTCTATTGGGAGAACTTCATTCATTTCGGCATGGGACCGCGCGCGGGCGAGGGCGGCGATCTCGTGCTCGCTCTCCCGCTCGGCGGCGCCAAGTTGCCCGGCATTGCCGCCGAGGACATCGGCCGCTGCGCCTATGGAGTGTTCCGCCGGGGCGTGAGCACGGTGGGCCAGCGCATCGGCATTGCGGGCGAGTCGCTCTCGGGCGCAGAGATGGCGGCCAAGATGGGTCGCGCGATCGGACGCACGGTGAACTTCTTCGACATGCCGTTCGACGCCTATCGCGCGCTGGGATTCCCCGGCGCCGAGGACCTCGGCAACATGTTCCAGTTCCACGCGATCCTCGGAGACGAGTTCCAGCGCAACCGCGATCCGCAACGCGCGCGTGCGTTGAATCCTGCGTTGCAGGACTTCGACGCCTGGCTCGCGGCGAACGGCGCCAAGATTCCCATCGGCTGATCACGGGAGGACGACAGATGAAGCGTCACCGGAGCCGCAGAGATTTCATCAACATGTCGGGAGCCGGCATCGCCGGCGCGATCGGCGGGACATGGTTGGGCGCCGCAGCAACCGTCGAGGCACAAGGCGCCGACCGCAAGACTCAGGACGCTGATCTCGTCGTCTTCAACGCAAAGGTCTATACGGTTGAGCCTCAAGCGCCGCAGGCGGAAGCGTTCGCGGTGAAGGCCGGCCGGTTCGTCGCCGTGGGGAGCACCAAAGAAATCAGGGCGCTCATCGGCAAGGGGACTGAGGCGATCGACGCCAAGCAGATGACCGTCGTGCCCGGGTTCATCGACTGCCACAATCATGCGACGGGCAACGTGTTGCTCTATGAAGTTCTCGTCGGCAATCCGTACATCGTCGAGTTCGTGACGATCGCGAGCATCGTCGAGAAACTCCGCGCGAAGGCGCGCGAGACACCCGCGGGCATGTGGGTCGAGGGGTATTTCTTCGATGACACCAAGGTGAAGGACAATCGCCTGATCAACGTTCACGATCTCGACGAGGTGTCGAAAGACCATCCCGTCGCGGTGCATCATCGCGGCGGTCACACCACGTTCTACAACAGCAAGGCTCTCGATCTCGCGGGAATCACCAGGACCACGCCCAATCCGCCGGGCGGAACGTTCGACCGCGACGCGAACGGTGAACTCAACGGCCGGGTGACCGACCGGGCGAGTGGCGCGGTCAACCGGGTCGGCAACCGCCCGACCTTCACCGCGGAACAGCGGCAGCAGCGCGACCGTGACGGGCTGGCATTCATCTCGAAGCAGTTCGTCCGGTACGGGCTGACGAGCGTGCATCACGAGGGCGGCGATTTATTCGCATTGCAGCAGGTGAGGGCGCGCGGAGAACTGCTGCATCGCGTGAGCTACGAGGCGGGTGGCGGCACGCTCGAAGGAATGATCACCGGCGGTATCTCGAGCGGCTTCGGCAACGAATGGATCCGGCTGGGCGCCACGAGCGAGCACACGGTGGACGGGTCGTTCTCGGAGCGCACGATGGCGATGAGCACGCCATACGCCGGCGTCGAGCCGCCGTACAAGGGGAACATCACCGAGACGCAGGACACGCTCGATGCGTGGGTCGAGCGCGCGCATCGCGCGGGCATCCAGCTGAACTGCCACGCGAACGGCGACGTCGCGATCGACATGACCCTCACGGCGTACGAGCGCGCGCAGCGACTCTTTCCGCGCGCCGACGCGCGGCCCAAGATCACGCACTGCACGCTGATCAACGACGACCTGATCCGCCGCATGAAGGCGCTCGGCGTCGTCCCCGCCCCGTTCACGTCGTACGCGTACTACAACGCCGACAAGTTCAAGTACTACGGCGAAGAACTGATGAAACGATGCATGGCGTATCGCACGTTCATCGACGCCGGGATCACGGCGGCGGCCGGCTCGGACTTCAGTCCGGGGCCATTCGACCCGCGGATGGGGATTCAGGGAATGGTCACGCGCCGCGGGTGGAACGGCGAGACGTGGGGCGCCAACCAGCGGATCAGCGTGGACGAGGCGCTGCGGGTCAATACGCTCAACGGCGCGTACAACTCACACGAGGAAGCGATCAAGGGATCGATAACCGTGGGGAAGCTCGCGGACTTCGTGGTGATGGCCGATGACTTGCACACGATCGATCAAGAGAAGATCAAGGACATCGAGATCGTGCGCACGGTGGTCGGCGGAGCAACGGTTTACAAGGCGTGATGGCGTCCCAATCTCGAAACACGGGGCATCGAACGAATCTCTCCGCTCGCCGCCCTTGGGCCCCCATCGCAGCAACAATCGCAGCGGCATTCGCACCCGGCGCCGTGCTGATCTCCGCCTCCGATCCCACCGGACTCGGCGACGCGGCGCGGGATCGGTGAAGCTGGCGACGAAGGCGACGGGCAAATAGGAACACCCGCCGGCTGGTCGCTTACTCCCACCGATTCATTCGCGCTAGCACAGACGGCTGATATGAAAGCCACCCCGCCTTCGCTAGACTGAGAAGGAATCGTGCGCCCTTGCTGATGGAACGCGTACGCCCTCTACCGTGAGCGCAGGAAGTGCATGAAGGACCTCAAGCAGGACAGGCCTGACCTCATCACACCGCGGTCGATCGCCCTGATCGTGGCGACGATCGTGGGCATGTGGCTGGTGTACCAGCTCCGGACCGTCGGACTGGTTCTGCTCGTCGCGCTGATCCTCGCGGGGACGTTCAATCCGCTGGTCGAACGGATGGAGAAGCGCGGGATCGCGCGCATGTACGCGCTGATCCTTCTCTTTGTCGCGTTGAGTGCGATCGCGGCGCTGCTGCTCTTCCTGACCCTCCCGCCGGTCATCGAGCAGGTCACGCAGATGGTGCACGACGCGCCGGTTCTTCGCACACGGTTGATCGCGTTTCTCAACGAGCGCGGCGTTACCGTGCCACTCGCTCACATCGTACAGAACGCGGGGATCGAGCAGACGTTCGCTCGCATCGAGCAGAACCTGATGGGCTATTCATCGCAGGCCATGATGCTGGTTGGATACGGTGCAACGACGTTGGTGCTCTCGTTCTATCTCCTCGCGGACGGCAAGCGTGTGCGGGGCGTGGCCTACGCGCTCGTGCCACGCGAATACCACATGCGACTGGCACGCATTCTCCAGAACATGGAGATCATCGTCGGCGGCTACATGCGCGGGCAGTTCATCACGTCCGCGGCGATCGGCGTCTTCACCTTCGTGCTTCTCGTTGCGTGCCGGGTCCCGAACGCCCTGTCGCTCGCGTTGTTCGCGGCGCTGTGTGACGTCATCCCCTTCATCGGCGGATTGATCGTCATCCTCCCCGCGGTCGTCGCCGCACTTCCCCGCGGATTGCCGGTAGCCGGCGTGGTGCTCGTTGCCTTCATGGTCTATACGGAGTTCGAGAGCCGCGTCCTCGTCCCGCGGGTGTACGGGCAGGTGTTGCGGCTATCGCCGACGGTGGTCATCCTCGCGCTCCTTGCCGGAGGAACGTTGATGGGCGTCATGGGCGCCCTTCTCGCCCTGCCGATCGCAGCCGGGCTCCTGATGATCCTGGACGAACTGCGCGTGGAGATGCCCGGCGACGACAGCATCGACCGATCGAAGAGCGCCCGGAACGCGAGAACCGAGGCTGCGTACGAGCAGATGAGTGCGGGCTCGGCCGCGCCGGAGGCAGGCCAGATCGCGAGGCAGCTTGCGCAGGACATTCGTGACGCGGACCGGGTGGATGAAGCGAAGCACCTGAGCGGAGCAGCGGAGTGAACGCGGAGCCGGTCGTCTTCCCGGCCGTCGCCACTCCGGCTTCGGCGACCATTCGCGACGGGGTGCTCGACGCGAAGATCCTGATCGTCGACGACAAGCCAACCAACGTCAAGCTGCTGGACGCGATACTGCAAAGCGCCGGATATACCAATCTCACATCCACGCTCGACTCGAATGAGGTCTGCGGCCTGCACGCGACGAACTGCTACGATCTGATCCTGCTCGATCTTCAGATGCCCGGCATGGACGGATTCCAAGTGATGGAAAACTTGAAGCAGATCGAGAAGGACGGCTATCTGCCGGTTCTCGTGATCACGGCGCAACCGGATCACAAGCTGCGCGCGCTCAAGGCAGGCGCAAAAGACTTCATCAGCAAGCCGTTCGACGTCGCCGAAGTGTTGACGCGCGTGCACAACATGCTGGAGGTCCGGCTGCTGCATGCCGCGCTCCGCCGCAAGAACGACGAGCTGAAGAAACTGTTCGAGCAGGTGGTGGCGGAGCGGAAGGTGTCCGAGCGGCTCGCCTTGCACGTGCCGCCCGATTCGATCGCCGCGCGGCTTCAGGCGCGGCCCGACGTCACGCCGGAGAGTTTCGAGAACGTGACGGTGTTGATCGCGGATATCACAGGATTCACCGACCTCGCACCATCGGTGGGGCCGGAGCAACTGGCGATCCTGCTCGACGAACTCTTCACCAGCTTCGACCATCTCGTGCAGGAGCGGGGCCTGCGGAAGATCAAGACGCTCGGGAACTCGTACATGGCCGCCGGCGGCGTACCCATCTCATCGGCCGATTGTGCGATGCAATCGGCGCACTTGGCGCTCGACATGGTCATTGCGCTGGACCGCTTCAATGAACGCACAGACCACACGCTGCAGGTGCGCATCGGCATCGCCACGGGTGCCGTGATCGCGGCCGTCATAGGCAAGCGCATGTATGTCTACGATGTATGGGGTGACGCCGTGAACACCGCGAGCCTCATGGAATCCCACGGCGTGGCCGGACGTGTGCAGCTGTCGGAGAGCACCCGGCAGCTACTGGACGCGCCGTTCGTGCTCGAGAAGCGCGGAGTTCTGGAGACCGACGGAACGGGCGGAGTGATGTCGTGGTTCGTCACCGGGCGAACTCACGCGTCGGCGTGAGACCTGTTTCACCATCTTCGTGCCGTGCGGCGCTGATCCGGACAAGGCGCGCGACCTGTTCACCGCCCGACGTATTTCAGCAAGCCGAGATAGTCTCCGCCAACGCCGTACTTCGCGTAGATCACGGATGGGCCCGGCGCCGCGTTCGCCTCGGTGGAGAACTCGTCGCCGACCCGCGCGAGCGTGGTGCGACGACCACCATTGTCGAGCATCACTTCGATTGCTCCGGGCACGCGCAACCTGAAGCGATAGCTGTGGCCGATGTGAAGCGCGCCCTCGAGCGACTCGAATAGCCAGGCGCCTCTCGACGCGAAGCTGCTGTACGGAGTCGGAAATGCCGCGTCGCGAGTACCGCGCGACGCCTCCACGCGATAGTCGAGGACCCATCCGAGCGGACCCGTCGCGTCGCGAGGCTTGCCGAACACGCGCATGATGTAGTCGCCGGCGTGCGGGAAGGCCGCGCTGATTTCGGCGTGTGTGTCGTCCACCTGCGCGAAGACGAACTCTCCCGTGATCCGCCGATCCGTAGCGGGATCGACGAGCTCCGCAATGATCTCGACCGGCTGGGTCACACCGAGCGTGACCGTAACGCGATCGTCGGCTGCGATGCGCGCGTGGCTGTGACTCACGATCTTGAAGCCCGCCTGAAAGAAGAGCGGCCGCAGGTACACCAGGTCCGCAAACTCCGCCAGCGAGAGCGGGCGGTCCACGAGCTGCCAGCGTGGGTCCGCGGGAAAGTGATCGAAGACGAACGCGTCCGGCGCGGTGAGAAAATAGTGTTCCTGAAAATCCCGAAAGAAGATCATGCGTTCGTCGAGATAGCCGCTCCCCCAAGTGGCATCCATCAGGCGCCAGCGTCCGCCGACGCGCACGGCGTTCCACGAGTGATTCGTGCGACCATCGAACCGTTCGCCGGTATTGTAGCCGTATCCCTTGGACCATCCCGTGACGATTTCGACTTGAAGCCCCATGGCCGCGCCCAGCGCCTGGACGAGATTGGTGTAGCCGTCGCAGACCGAGACTCTGCGGCGCAGCACGCCCTCCGCACTCAGGTCGCCGTAATTGCCGGTTCGGAATCCGGCTGCGTCATATTCGATGTGACGCGTAACCCAGCGATACACGGCGCGCGTGCGTGTGAGGTCGTCGCGGCCGCCGCGGGCAAGGTAGGCGGCGAGCGTGGGGACGGACCCTTCGGCCGAAGCGGGCGCGGCATCCGCGTACGCGTCGATCTCGGCGAAATGACTCTGCGCGAGCACGCGTCGTGCCGCGATCGGCAGCATCGTGAGTGCCGCCGCCGCGAGCATGAATACGGTGCGCCGGCGACGGCGCTTGGTGTGGTGCGGGACGGTCGGCATGAGGTGTATTACCCCTGTGACGGCGGAATTGGGTCTGACCGGCTCATTTGTTCGCGTCGAGAATCGCCTTCCGCTCCAACCAAGTCTGCCCATCGGTGATCCAGTTGGCCGGCGCATCGCCCTTGAGCCAGTAGCCGAACCACTGGAGAATGCGCCGTTCGTAATCGACGGCGTTTTCCTTCTTGGCCAGTCCGTGTCCTTCGCCCGGATAGAGCAGCAGCACCGCGTCCTTGCCGGCGCGGCGCGCGTAGTTGTAGAACTCCACGCCCTGCCGCATGTCGACCGTCGGATCGTCGCCGCCGATCTCCATGAGGATGCTCTTCGCCGGCATCACCTGGACCTTGTCGAGCGGGGAGTTCTTGATCATCGCGGCCATGTCCTCCCACGGCGCGACCTGCATGCGGAACTGCCCCGTCTCCCAGTGATCGAACTCGGGCACCGAGCCCCAGTGCATCTGGCCGGCGAAGCTGATCATGTCGGTGATCCCGGCGCCCGCGACGGCGGTCTTGAAGAGCGTGCTGTGCGTCGCGAGGTAGTACGCTTCGTATCCGCCCTGCGAGTGGCCGCAGTGGCCGATGTTCGCCGGATCGACCAGGCCGCGGGCGATGACCGCCCTCACCGCCGGCTCCACCGCGTGCAGCACGGCAATGCCGGGCTCGCGCGGCCTGAAGACGATGTCCGGCATCAGCACGAAGTATCCGTTCTGCGTGAAGACGTTGGCGTTGTAATAGTCGTTCTCGCGCGGCGTCACGTAGCGGTGATAGCCCTGCGAGAGCAGCTCGTACGTGTACACGATCATCGGGTACTTCTTTTTCGAATCGTAGTTTGCCGGGTAGTACAGGATCGCCTGCAGCGGCCTGCCGACGGCGCTCGTGAAATCCATCAGCTCGGCGTTGCCCCACGCGTAGTCTTTCTGGAACGCGTTGGTCTCGCTGCGTTGCGCGGCGTTCGCGAGATCCGCACCGGCCACATAGACGTTCGGCGATTCTTCAAAGCTCTGGCGCACGAAGGCCATGCGCGCGATGCTGTCGGCCTTGATGAGGCCGCCGACTTGCGCGTCGGCGTAAACGAGGCGTTTCACTTCGCCCGACGGCTGCAACAGCGCGTAGCCGCTCTTCTTGGTCTTGGTGCCGTACATCGTGAGATACACCGGCTTGGTGAGGTCCACGGCGCGATCCGATGCGCTCGGCACGGGCGCGCCGAAGCCGCCACCCGCAAAATTCACCAGCCGGTACTGT
>OBLU010005171.1_pt1 | contig 11730 bp, 10 predicted proteins | sample 1518681 | NCBI WGS metagenome assembly OBLU01 (sample SAMEA3539304, study PRJEB22396) | soil metagenome | biome: tundra; feature: field; material: soil | place: USA | collected 2010-05 | depth 0.15 m
GCCTGGCGGACCAGTCCGTGGCCGCGGCGTGGCAGGCGCACGTGACGATCGGCTCGTTGCCGCTGTATCTGTTCGGCAACGATGCACAGCGAGAGCGTTGGCTTCGCCCGCTCGCAGAGGGCCGGGTGCTCGGCGCCTTCGGCCTCACCGAGCCCGATGCCGGATCGGACGCCCGCGCCATCCGGACCCGCGCCGACCGGCGAGATGACGGATGGCTGATCAACGGTCGGAAGACTTTCATCTCCAACGCGGGGACGGATATGTCGTTCGGGGTCACCCTGCTGGCACGCATCGAGTCGGCCGAGAGCCAGAAGCCGAAGTTCGGTAGCTTCGTCGTCGAAAGAGACACTGCCGGCTTCACCATGGGACCGAAGATGCGGGGCATCGGATGGCGGGGTCTTGACACGCGCGACCTGTACTTCGACGATGTCTGGATTCCGGACGATCAGCTGCTCGGGGATCCGGACCTGGGACTGAGCCAATTCCTGCGAACGCTCGAAGTCGGACGCATCTCGATCGCGGCTTTGTCACTCAGCCTGACCCAGGCCGTGCTCGACTTGGCCACTGCCTATGCCGGCGAGCGGGTGCAGTTCGGTCAGCCCATCTCGAAGTTCCAGGCCGTGCAGTTCAAGCTGGCTGATATCGCCACCGAGCTCGAGGCGGCGCGCTGGCTCACCTACCGCGCCGCCTACCTGCGTGACACCGGTCAGCCGTTCCAGAAGGAGGCGGCGATGGCCAAGTTGAAAGCCAGTCGCGTAGCGGCCTGGGCGGCATCCGAGGCGGTCCAGATCCACGGCGGCCTCGGCTACATGCTCGAGACCCCGGTCGCCCGCTTCTACTGCGATTCCAAGGTGCTCGAGATCGGCGAAGGCACCAACGAGATTCAGCACTTGGTGATCGCCCGGGCGCTGGGCTGTTGAGCTAAACGGCCACGAGGCGACGGATGGCCTCGGCGATGTCGTCGCGGTCGGGTAGCCAGGCCCGTTCGAGCTCGGGCGCGTAGGGAGGCGGTGTCGCCGCGGTGCCGATCCGCTCGATGGGGGCGTCGAGATCCCAGAAGCCGTCCCGCGCCACGGTGGCCGCGATCTCCGCGCCGATGCCGAACGGAATGGCTGCCTCATGGGCGATAAGGAGCCGGCTCGTCTTGTGCACCGAGTCGAGGATCGGGGCAACGTCGAGTGGCGCCACTGTTCTGAGGTCGATCACCTCGACGGAGATACCCTCGTCGCCCACCCGCTCGGCGGCGGCGATCGCCTCGTGCACCATCCGTGAGACCGACACCACAGTCACGTCGGTTCCGGGACGTACGACGGCCGACTTGCCGATCGGAAGGATGTAGTCGGACGGCGGCTGCGGCCCCTTCATGCCATACAGCAGCCGGTTCTCGATGAAGACCACGGGGTTCGGATCCTGGATGGCGGCACGGAGCAGTCCGTAGGTGTCGGCTGGGGTCGACGGCATGACGACGCTCAGCCCAGGGATGTGAGCCAGAAGCGCTTCGAGGCTCTGTGAGTGCTGGCTTCCCGAGGAGCGCCCAGCACCAAACTGGGTTCGCACGGTCAGGGCCATCTCCGCGGCCCCGCCGGTCATGAACGGCAGCTTCGCCGCCTGGTTGAGGAGCTGGTCGAAGCAGACGCCGAGGAAGTCGAGGTACATCAACTCGACCACGGGGCGCATCCCGGCCATCGCCGCACCCACGCCGAGACCCATGATCGCCGTCTCGGAGATCGGGGTGTCGCGCACCCGCATCCCGAACTGCTCGGCGAGTCCCCGGGTGAGCCCGAAGACGTTGCCGCCTGCGCCGACATCGATGCCAGCCACGAACACCCGGTCGTCGGTGGCGAGCTCGGTTTCGAGTGCTGAGCGGATCGCGTCCATGGTCCGGAACACCGGCGCATCTTCACGGGGCGGTGGCGGCTCGGGTCGGGCTGGCCTTGCGTGTACGACGAAGTCGGTCAACGTGGCTGCGGCCGGGCTGGCGAGCCGGCGGGCGGCCTCCACCGCCCCGTCGAGCTCGTCGGCCACCGACGATTCGAGCGCCTTGATCTCATCATCTCCGACGCCGGCTTCTCGAAGCCGACTCTCGTGGGCGAGGAGCGGGTCACGCGCCTCCCAGGCATGGAGTTCGTCTGCTGATCGGTAGCGCTGAGGATCGCCTTCGTAGTGGCCGTGCCAGCGGTAGGTCGCTGCCTCGACGACGGCAGGCCCGCGGCCGGCGCGTGCGGCGAGGACCACCTCCCCCATCACGGCTGCCGTTGCCACGACGTCGTTGCCGTCGACCGCGACATAGTCGATGCCGTAGCCCGCCGCCCGTTGCTCGAGCGACGCTGCATGCTGAGCTGATGCCGGGGAGAACTCGGCGTAGCCGTTGTTCTCGCAGAAGAAGACCGTCGGCAGCTGCCACACGGCGGCCAGGTTCAGCGCTTCATGGAACGCTCCCTGCGCTGCCGCGCCGTCACCGAAGAACGCCACCGCGACGCTGCCGTCGGCTCGGAGCTGCGCGGCCGTCGCGGCTCCCACGGCGATCGGCAGGCCCGCCGCTACGATCCCGTTGGCGCCGAAGATCCCGAGCTTGGGGTCGGCAATGTGCATCGAGCCCCCGCGGCCCCGGTTGGTGCCCTGGTCCTTGCCCATCAGCTCGGCAAACATCCCGAGCGGGTCCAACCCTTTGGCCAGGCAGTGGCCGTGGCCACGATGGGTCGAAGTGATGACGTCCGCCGGGGACAGCGGCCAGCAGGCGCCTACCGCCGTCGCCTCCTGCCCGATCGAGAGGTGCACGAAGCCGGGGACCTCGCCGTCGCGATAGAGATCGGCCACCCGCTGTTCGAAACCGCGGATGAGCAGCATCCGGCGGTGCATCTCGGTGAGGTCAGCCGTCGAGAACGCCGGCGGGGAGGAGGGTTCGGTGGTCACTAACCGTGTATTGTACTGGTTGGTCGGTACAATGAAAGAGGAGCGATGATCGATCAGATCGATATCCCCGAGTCGTTCCCCGGCCCTGGCGCGGTCTTGGGGAAGCGGGTGGTGATCACCGGCGCCAGCCGAGGCCTCGGCGCTGTGCTCGCCCATGCGTTCTCGCAGGCCGGCGCGTCCGTGGCGCTCGTCGCCCGCACGGAGAGGGACCTGAAGGCGGTCACCGAGGCGCTTCCCGGACCGTCCCTGGTGCTCAGTGGCGACGTGACGGACGAGGACTTCAACGAAGCGGTGGCCGATGCCACGGTGGCCGAATGGGGCGCCGTCGACGTTTGGATCTGCAACGCGGGAATCTCGCCGATCGTGGCCGGCCCCCGCCAGACCGACGCCTCGGTGTGGCGACAGATCCTGGAGGTGAACCTCACCGGCGCGTTCCTCGGAGCCCGCGCCGCCGCCCGAGTGATGGGCGAAGGTGGGCGGCTGATCTTCACGGGCTCGGTTCTGGGCGAACGGCCGCGCAAGGGGATGTCCGCCTACAGCGCCTCCAAAGCCGGGTTGGTCGGGATGGCCAAGGGCCTGGCATTGGATCTGGCCCCCGCCGGCATCACGGTGAACGTCGTTGCTCCGGGGTGGTTTGATTCGCCGTTGGCCGAGGGATGGAAGAGCAACCCCGAGCTCTCGGCCGCGATCACCGGGCATACCGCACAACGCCGCTGGGGGTCCCCCACCGACCTGGCCGGGGCGTACCAGTTCTTGGCCTCCGACGCGTCCGCGTTCGTCACAGGTACTGTTCTCAGTATCGACGGCGGATACTTGCTGGTATGAAACCAACGCGACGGGTCGTGGCGATCACGGGAGCGGGCGGCGCCCTCGGCGCCGCAATCTCACAACAGCTCGCGAGCGAGCCCGCCACCGATCTCGTGTTGAGCGATGTCAGTGCACCTTCGCTCGAGGCGACGGTCGCCGGCCTTCCCGACGCTGACGGGTCCGTCGAGACGGTGCTCGCGGATGTGAGCGACCTTGCCGAGGTCGAGTCCGTGATCACCCTGGCGGTTGAGCGGTTCGGCCGCCTCGACGTGCTGATCAGCAATGCCGGCGTGCTCTCGTCGAATGGTCGGATTCACAACCTGGCCACCGAGGAGTGGGAGCGCGCATTCCGGATCAACCTCCTCGGTGCCGTCAACGGCATCCGTGCCGCGGTGGCGGTCATGCGGCCGCAGCGGTCGGGCTCGATCGTGCTGACGGCGTCGGTCTCCGGCCTGACGGCGTGGTCACATGCGGCCCCGTACTGTGCCACGAAGGCGGCGGTGATCCAACTCGCGAAGGTCGCCGCCGTCGAATACGCCCGGGACGGAATCCGCGTCAACTGCGTGTGTCCAGGGACATTCCGGTCTGCGATCCACGCCGATCTTCCACCGGACGCACTGGACGCGGTGGCCGCTCGACATCCCCTGGGGCTCGGATCAGCGTCCGATCTCGTCGGTGCTTACTCCTACCTCGCGAGCGACGGGTCGCGCTGGACAACCGGATCGGCGATGGTCGTTGACGGCGGATACTCGGCGCTCTGAGAGAGATCGGCAGCTAGTTGCGCGGCCCCGCGGTCGGGTTGACGATCCCTTGCATGAAGATCTCGGCGAACGGCTTCGCCACATCGCGAGCCGACAGCGTTCCGCCCGCCTTAAGCCACAGGTACGTGTAGTTGTGCATCCCGAGCCAAGCCATGGCGGTCAGCCTCGGCTGCAACTCACGGAACTCGCCCGAGTCGACGCCGGCCTGGAGGACCGCCTCGACCCGTTCCTCGTACTTGCGGCGGCGCTCGCGGAACTGCGCCGCCCGCTCGCCGGTGAGCGCCGGGAACTCGTGCAGGAAGACCCAGACGTGATCCGGGTAGCGGTGGATCACGTCGAGCAATTCCTCACCAAGCATGGCCAACTGCAACGACGGCGAACCGCCCGCCTGGGCGACGCGATCAGCACCGAGCATCACCTTGTCCATCACCCGGTCGTGGATTGCGGCGAGAAGCTCCTCTTTGGAGGCGATGTAATGGTAGAGCGCCCCCTTGCCGAGATCGTTTGCGGCACAGAGCTCCATGATGCCCGTGGCGTGATACCCACGTCGGGCGAAGACGGGCGCAGATGCATCGATGATCGCCTCGCGACGCGCCTGCCACTTCGCCCTCCGTGGAGAATCGCCAATTACTTCGGTCCGTGGCATTGATAGCGAGGTTAGCGGGCCGCCCACCGGGGAGGTGGCTTCTCGGTGAAGGCGATGAGGGTGTTGCCTCGTCATGGGAGCCCTCATCAGTGAGTCCTATCGGCGCGGCACTCCGCCGATCTGAGCTGGATAGGCTGATTCGTTGATGCAAAATTGTCACGGGAGGCGGAAGGGGACGGGAGTGGTCAGGCGGACGGGTTTCTCCGCGGGGTCGGGGTCGTGAGGTCGCGGTCATGACGCTTGCTCAGACGATGCAGGCGAACATGAACTGGTTCGCCGTGCTCGCCCACCACGCGACCCGGACACCGGACAAGGCGATCACCGTATTCGAGGGCGAGACAACGACCTATGGGGAGATGGCCTCGGGGGTGGCCGCGTTGGCCGGCGGTCTGTCCGAGCGGGGCGTCCATCGTGGTGACGTTGTGGCTCTCCTCTCGTACAACTGCCCCGAGTTTCTGGAGACGGTCTTCGCCGCCAACTACCTCGGCGCCATCGCCATGCCGATCAACTGGCGGCTCGCGGCGCCGGAGGTACGGTTCCTCCTCGAGCACTCCGGAGCTCGGGCTTTGGTGTGCGACGAGCCACTCCTCGATCTGGCGAACGAGGCGACCAAAGGCATCGAACCTGCGCTCGTCCGAGTGAGCCTTTCGCCCGCGGGGAAGGACGGATGGACCACCCTCGCCGACCTGCGTGCCACCCCGAACAGGGTGGAACCCGTCCCGGCAGCCGCCGACGATGTCCACCGCTTGATGTACACGTCCGGCACGACCGGGCGACCCAAGGGCGTCATGATCAGCCACGCCAACCTGGCCTGGAAGAACCTGGCGCACATCATCGAGTTCGGCTTCACGAGCTCCGATCTCGGGCTTGCTTGCGGGCCCCTGTACCACGTCGGCGCGCTGGATCTCACAACCACCTCGCTGATCGCCGCCGGTGCTACCACCATCATCCACCGTTCGTTCGAAGCATCCGCAGTGGTCGACGAGCTCGAGCGATCGCGGGCGACCACCGTGTGGCTAGCGCCGGCCATGGTCAATGCGATCATGGCCTTGCCCGACATCGAGCAGCGTGATCTCTCGTCGGTACGCGTGGTCATCAACGGCGGCGAGAAGATGCCAATCCCACTCATCGAGCGGATCCAGCGCACATTTCCCTCGGCGTGGTTCGCGGATGCGTACGGACTCACCGAGACGGTTTCTGGTGACACCTTTCTCGACCGGGACAGCCTGGTCAGCAAACTTGGCTCCGTCGGTCGTCCATGCCTCTACCTCGAGCTCGACATCTGGGACGAGCTGGGAAGACCGTTGCCCGCCGGAGAGCGCGGGGAGATCGTCATGCGTGGTCCCAAGGTCTTCAGGGGCTACTGGCGGGACCCCGAGGCGACCGCCGCCGCACTCGCAGGTGGTTGGTTCCATACTGGGGACGTAGGCATCCGGGACGACGACGGCTACCTCTACATCGTCGATCGGTTCAAAGACATGATCGTGTCGGGCGGCGAGAACATCGCCAGTTCAGAAGTCGAACGGGTGCTCTATGAGCACGCTTCAGTACTCGAAGCGGCCGTTGTGGGCCGTCCGGATGAACGATGGGGCGAGGTTCCCGTGGCGTTCGTCGTTCTGCGTCCGGACGCGACTGCGACGCCGGACGTGCTCCTCGAGCACTGCCGCACCCAGCTGGCGCGCTTCAAGGTCCCCAAAGACATCATGTTCCTTGACGCGCTGCCCCGCAATCCGTCCGGGAAGGTCCTCAAACGCGAACTCCGAGGCGGAGGATGAGCGGAACAGAAGGCTCATAGAGCTCCTGAAAGCGCGACGTACCCATCGGCCCGTCTCGTGCGCCGATTCAGCGGTAGTCGGTCGGGACGCCCTCCAGAATCACGGTCTTGGTCTCGAGGAACGGCAGGAGACCCTCGGTTCCGCCTTCCCGTCCGATGCCGGATTGCTTGAAGCCGCCAAAGGCAATCCCGAAGTCGGTGCGGAAGGCATTGTGGCCGACGGTGCCTGATCGCAACCGGCGTGCAACCTGGCGGGCCCGGTCCACGTCGTGGGTGAAGACCGAGGCGTTGAGCCCGTAGATGCTGTCGTTGGCAATGGCCACGACGTGATCCTCGTTGTCGGCGGGGATCACCGTGAGCACCGGACCGAAGATCTCCTCTTGGGCGATGGTGGATGAGTTGTCCACATTGCCGAACACCGTCGGCTCCATGTAGTAGCCGCGGTCGAGGTCCTTGGGACGTCCGCCGCCGGTCGCCAGGATGGCACCTTGCTCCACGCCCTTGGCGATGTAGCCCTCCACCCGGTCACGCTGACGGCTGGAGACGAGCGGGCCCATCTGGGTGGCCGGGTCAAAGGGGTCACCGACGCGGACCTCGGAGAATGCACCCGCCAGCGCCGCCACCAGATCGTCGTGCCGCTGCCGGGTAACGATGATCCGGGTCAGCGAGGAGCAGACCTGTCCCGACAGCATGCATTCCGCACTCGCCAGGGTGGTGGCCGCCTCGTCCAGGTCCATATCGTCGAGGATCACAGCGGCCGATTTCCCTCCCAACTCGAGCGTGCAACGGGCAATCCGCGCACCGCAGATCGAGGCGATCCGCCGGCCGGCGGCCGTCGAGCCAGTGAAGGTAATCTTGTCCACCCGGTCGTCCCGAACCAACAACTCGGAGACCTCCCGATCGGCGGTGACGACGTTCAGCACCCCGGGAGGAAGGCCGATGGCCTCAGCGATCTCCGCCACCACATAGGCGTCGCCCGGGGCCTCCGGCGAGCATTTGAGCACGACGGTGCACCCAGCCAGGAGCGCGGGTGCGAGCTTGTAGGTAATGAGCCCGATCGGAGCGTTCCAAGGAATGATGGCGCCCACCACACCGACCGGCTCCCGGACCAGCAGGCCGAACTCCCCCATCTGCGGCTGTGCCCTCTCCTCGAAGGGAAAGGTGTCGGCGAGGCCGGCGTAGTAATCGAAACTACCGGCGATCCCCGCGGCGCTGCGCCGAGCCATGAGATAGAGGGCGCCCGACTCGCGCGGCCAGATCTGCCCGATGTCCTCGGCTCGCTCCCGCAGGCCGCTGGCGATGCCCCTGAGAAACTCGGCCCGTTCGGCATGGGCCATGGTGGGCCAGGGTCCCTGGTCGAAGGCGCTCCGAGCGGCCGTCACCGCCCGGTCGATGTCGGCCGCCTGTGCTTCGGGAACCCGGAAGTAGACCTGTTCCGTACTCGAGTCGATCACGTCGAAGGTGGCGTCGGAGGAGGGAGCGACCCATTCGCCATCGATGAAGAAGCGATCGGTGTGCCGCAGGGGTACTGCGGTCTCGCTCGTCACGGTCACGTGGATGCTCTCCTCACGGTTCGGCCGGGGTTTGCCCCTGGCGGCCGTCGGCCGCCTCCACGGAACAGCGTAGCCACCCACCCCGTGCGCCGGGCATGACTACGGGCCGTCGGCCATCAGGCTCCACGATCGATCACCAGCCCGCTCCTTGAAGGTCAGGGCTTCGGCGGCAGGCTGTCCCGATAGGTCACCGGCAGGAGCTCGATCAACTGACCGTCGGGATCCTTGAGGAAGAGGGCAACACCGATGTCGCTATCCTCGACGATCTGACCGCCGTACTCGACGGCCCTCTCAGCCGTGGCGTGCACGTCGTCGACGGAGATCGACAGGTGCGTGAGCCCCGGCTCGTTCATCGTCCGCGGCCGGAACGGAGCCGTGGCGCCAGGTACGGCGTAGTGCATCAGCTCGAGCACGAATCCGTCGAGGGTCAGGTACGACGCAGTGACTCCCAATGGTGGTGTCAGGCCGCTGAGCTTGGCCGTCGGGTTATCCGGCGGGGAGATCTCGTACCAGAACTTGAAACCGAGCACCTCTTGATAGAACGTCTTCGAACGCTCGAGATCGGTGACGACCTGCCCCGTGTGGTTGTACGTCCCCATGCCTTGCCTCCGGTCCAGCCCGCCCTCGTCATCGGTGCCGGCGGGGTCATTGTATCGACATCCGCGGTAGCGAGACCGGCCACTCGACGGACGACGGAGTACGGGCTTCAACGTGACCTCGGCGCAATTCCCGGTCGTGCCCAACGGGCATTCGGGGGTCCTTCAGTGGCGAGGCTGGGCGGACAACATCTTTTCGACTCGAATGGCCGACGTCGGGCAGTTGGCGGCCGCCTTCCGCACCTCTTCCTCCCGGCCTGCAAAGTCGCCGCTGACGACGGCCACACCGTCGTCGTCGAGATCGAAGACCCCGGGCGCCCAGAACACACAGTTCCCCGAACCCATACAGGCGTCGCGGTCGATCACGATCTTGCCGGGATCATCTCCCTGGCTCATACTCCGTGACTCTTCGACCATCGAGCCAACGCTACTAACACCCGGCGCTCGACGTGATGGACTGGAAATGGGTGGAACTCCCGGGTATGCCCCGGGCATCGTGCCCTAGGCTGAGCTCGGCCATCGGGACGCTGAAGAACGGGGGAGGGACAGCCATGGACCGGATGAAGTTCGGGGTCGCTTTTGCCAACATCGGTTCGTTCGTCGACCCGGATGAAGCAATCCGGCTTGCTCAGGCGGCCGAGGCTGCCGGATTCGAATCCATCTGGACCGTCGACCACGTGGTGGTTCCGGCCGGGTACCAGTCGAAGTATCCCTACGACCCGTCGGGACGGCTTCCCTCCGGGGAAGGGACGGTCTTTCCCGACCCGCTGATCTGGTTGGCGTACGTGGCGGCCAGAACTTCGACACTGCGGTTGGGCACCGGCATCCTCATCGTGCCGCAACGCAATCCCCTGGTGCTGGCTAAGGAGTTGGCCACACTTGACCAGCTCTCCGGTGGCCGGATGATCCTCGGTGCAGGCATTGGCTGGCTCGAGGAGGAGTTCCGGGCGCTGGGTGTCCCCTTTGCCGGCCGCGGGCTCCGTACCGAGGAGGCAATCGGGGCCATGAGGGCCCTCTGGTCCCAAGAGCAGGCCAGTTTTGACGGCAAAACGGCGAGCTTCACCGACTGCTTCCTGCGCCCTCAGCCCCCCGGCGGAACCATTCCCGTGCACATCGGCGGCCACAGCGAGGCTGCCGCTCGGCGGGCCGGCCGAATCGGAGACGGCTTCCTTCCATTCGGTGTCAACCGTGACGAGCTGCCTGCCCTCATCGACATCGTCCGTAGGAGCGCCGAGGAGGCCGGCAGGGATCCGACCACGTTGGAGGTGACGGTCCAATGCAACGCCACCAGCGGCGAGCAAGCGGTGAGCGAGGTGTCGGCACTACGAGCACTCGGTGCGACCCGAGTCCTCATTCCGGCGGTCCTGTTCGGCACCGACATTCAGTCTTCGCTTTCCCGCTACGGCGCGGAAGTGATCGGCCGGTGAGGACACGTTGAGCGAGTCGATCGAAGAGTTCCAGATCCAGGTTGACGATTCGATCCTCGAGGATCTCCGTCATCGGCTGGCCCAGACCCGCTTTCCCGATCAGATCGAGGACACCGGTTGGGACTACGGCATCCCCGTCGACTACCTGCGCGAGCTCGTCGAGTACTGGCGTGACACCTATGACTGGCGCTCAGAGGAGGCGCGGCTGAATAGTTGGGACCACTACCGGACGCCCATCGACGGTCAAGAGATCCACTTCATCCACGCTCGGTCGGCTCACCCAGACGCCCTTCCGCTTCTCATCACCCATGGTTGGCCAGGATCCATCGTCGAGTTCCTCGACGTGATCCCCCGGCTGACCGACCCGGAGTCCTACGGTGGCCAAGGCAGTGATGCCTTCCACGTGATCGCGCCCTCGCTACCGGGCTATGGGTTCTCCGAGCCCCCCCGCTCTCGAGGTTGGGACAGCCAGCGCATAGCCGAGGCGTTCGTCGAGCTCATGGACCGACTCGGCTACCCGACCTACGTGGCCCAGGGCGGCGACTGGGGATCTCAAGTGACGACCCGCATCGGCGCGCTGGATCCGGCGCACTGTGCCGCCATCCATCTCAACATGGCCCTCGGTAGTTCGCCCCCGAGCCCCGGTGCGCTCACCGACGAGGAGCAGGCGGACCTGGCGTCGATGAAGCAGTTCGGGGACGAGGAGGCCGGCTATTCCCATGAGCAGGGGACCAAACCTCAGACACTGGGTGTCGCCCTCAACGACTCCCCCGCCGGCCTCCTGGCCTGGATCGTGGAGAAGTTCCGCACCTGGAGCGACTGCGACGGGGATCCGGAGAACTGCTTCACCCGCGACCAGCTCATCACCAACGTCATGCTGTACTGGGTGACCCAGACCAGTGCGTCATCCGCCCGTCTGTACTGGGAGACCAAGCACCAGGACAGCCGGACCAAGGCGCTGCCCTTCGTCAACGTTCCCACCGGCGTGGCGCGCTATCCCAAGGAAGTCCTGCGGTGGCCCCGCTCCTGGGTCGAGTGCCAGTACAACGTGGTGCGTTGGACCGTCATGGAGCGTGGTGGGCACTTTCCGGCCATGGAGCAGCCGGAGCTGTTCGTCGACGATCTGCGCGAACATTTCCGAACCGCGCGCTGACGAGCCCGCCCGGCGATGCTCACACCAGTATCGGACGTGTCCCGGGTCGCTGCTCCAGCTCGAGCTGACGTTCATCGGTGCGGATCAGTGTGCCGTTGAC